>Ga0066789_10000150_pt1 | contig 23139 bp, 20 predicted proteins | sample OrgsoiDNA2013049_FD_70960 | JGI IMG/M metagenome (GOLD analysis project Ga0066789, IMG submission 70960) | Permafrost soil microbial communities from the Arctic, to analyse light accelerated degradation of dissolved organic matter (DOM) -... | ecosystem: Environmental > Terrestrial > Soil >...
CACGAAGATGCCCTGGCCGAAGCCGCGGTGAGCCAGCTGCAGTCCCGGCACGATGTCGCCGACGGCGTAGATTCCCTCGACGTTGGTCTGGCAGCGCTCATTGGCCAGGACAAAGCCCCGCTCGAGCGTGACGCCGGCCTCTTCATAACCCAGTCCGGCGGTGACCGGGCCGCGTCCGACGGCCACCAGGAGCAGGTCGGCCTCGATGGTCTCCCCGGACTCCAGCGACACGCTCACCGTGTCACCAGAGGTGATCACACCGGAGAACTTCACGCCTGTCTTGCAGGTGATCTTGCGCTTGCGGAAGGACCGCTCGAGCTGCTTGGAGATCGCCTCGTCCTCGGCCGCGACCAGCCGGGGAAGGGCCTCGATGACCGTGACCTCGGCGCCGAACGACTTGAAGACGGAGGCGAACTCGACGCCGATTACCCCGCCACCCAGCACGACGACGCGAGAGGGGACGAAGTCCAGCAAGAGCGCCTGCTCGCTGGTCATGACCCGGCCCCCGATGTCCAGGCCGGGCAGGGACTTGGCGGAGGAGCCGGTGGCCAGCACGACGTTCTTGCCGACAAGCTTTCGTCCGGCGACCTCGACGGTGTTCTTGGCGACCAGACGGCCCTCACCCTCGACGTACTCGATGCTCTTGGACTTCACCAAGCCCTGCAGGCCCTTGTAGAGGCGTCCGACGACGCCGTCCTTGTAGGCGTTGACACGGCTCATGTCGACCGACTCGAAGGTGGTCTTGACGCCGAACTGCTCGCCCTCGCGGGCGGTGTCGGCGACCTCCGCTGCATGCAGCAGCGCCTTGGTCGGGATGCAGCCCATGTGCAGGCAGGTGCCGCCCAGCTTGCCCTTCTCGACCAGGGCCACGGACAGGCCCAGCTCGGCGGCGCGTAGCGCGCAGGCGTAACCGCCGCTGCCTCCGCCCAGGATGACGATGTCGAACGTATTCTCGGCGGTAGCCGACATTGCGGACGCTCCCTTGCCTGTGCGCATCTGACCGGTCGTCGTCCTCTGCGCGTGCCGCGCGCCTGCGTGCGTGCGCTGCTCGCCCTCGGACGTCCTAGAGCATCTTGCCACTGATGTGTGCCCGAGTCCTACGGGGTAGGCACTGCCCACCGCCATGATCGAGGTCGACGCGCGACCAGCCGTACACCCGAACAGTATCGAGCAGTCAACGGCGCCAACCGCACATCGTGAAGGACTTGGGTCCTAGAGTTGCCTCCATGACGTGGTTTGACGTGCCAGCAGGCGGAGGCCTTGGATGACTTGGTGGGGAAGGCTGCGTCGACGCTCCGCGGCACATCAGAAGGGACCGGTGGACGGGCCGGGAATGACCGTGGACCGTAATGCCGTCCGGGATCATCTCGCCTCGTTCGTGTCCAGCAGACGCGGAGTCGAGGCGTTCGTCGAACCGCCGACCAACGTCACGGCCACGACCGTGGTGCTGATTGCCCACGACGGCGAGTGGACGCGGCGAGCGGTTGCCTCCCGTGATGCGGCCTTCGAGCTGCCGCGAGCCCTCGGTATACCGGTGTATGACGTCAACCAGACCGGGTACCCATCTCGGATGCGCGAGTGGAACTCCAGACAGCGCAAGGGCTCCAGGTAACCGGCACGGGCAGCGAGCCGTTGGGAGAACTTGTCCTGCCATGCCAGAGTTGGAAGCACAGCCACGAAGGAGAGCACCCATGAGCAAGGAGTCAGACAAGTCCGAGTCCGACCAGCCGGTCGCTCAGTCCTCGGCCGAGGACGTGAAGCGTAAGTTCCGCGAGGCGCTCGACAAGAAGCATGCCCACGGTGGCCGTGACGTCTCCGAAGACGGTGAGCACGCCAAGGTCCATGATGCTCACGGACCGGCCAAGGCACAGCAGATGTTTCGGCGAAAGAGCGGCGGCTGATCGGCCCAGACCGAGCACGGCAACCGCTCAGACAGGGGAGCCAGTCAGGTGGACATTGCTGGCTGGCGTGCGGTCGAGTCAGAGGATGGCCAGCGCTCAGGCCTGTGACTCGGCGATTCCCACGAGGGTGCGGATCCCAAAGCCCGTGCCCTGCTTGGGGGTGTAGCCCCAGGGCGCCTTGTCGTTGAATGCCGGTCCGGCGATGTCGAGGTGAGCCCACGGGATCGGCTGGCCGCTCTTGCCCTTACCGATGAACTCGGACAGGAACCATCCCGCGAAGATCACGCCGATTGGGCCCGACTGCAGCAGATCGGCGACGGGGGAGTCCACTGTGGGGCGGATGTCCTCCAGCAGCGGGAAGGGCCAGAAGGGCTCGCCGGCTGTGTCCGCGATGTCCTTGATGGCCTTGCGCAGGTCGTCGTCGTTGCTCAGGAAGGCTGCGGTGCGGTGGCCCAGTGCCATGACCGCAGCGCCGGTAAGGGTCGCTATGTCGATGATCAGGTCAGGCTTCTTCTCAGAGGCCAGGGCCAGGGCGTCGGCCATGACGATGCGGCCTTCGGCATCGGGGTTGTTGAGCTCGACGGTCTTGCCACCGCGGATGGTGATGACGTCGCTGGGGCGGCAAGCACCAGGGCCGGGCATGTTCTCGGCGAGGCAGAGGTATGCGGTGATCTCCACCGGCAGGTCCAGCTCGGCAATGGCGAAGACGGCCGAGGCGACCGCGGCCGCGCCGGCCATGTCGCACTTCATCGTGGTCATGCTCGTGGTGGGCTTGATGGCCAGGCCGCCGGAGTCAAACGTGATGCCCTTGCCGACGAAGGCGACGTGCTTCTTGGCCTTTGCCTGGTGGTAGCGCAGCGTGACCAGGCGCGGGCCTCGGGACGAACCGCCACCAACAGTCAGGTGGCCGCCGAAGCCGCCATGCGCCAGACCGCTCTCGTCGAGAACCGAGACCCTGACGCTGCTGCCGGCCGCGCGCTTCTTGATCTGCGCGGCGAAGGTCTGCGGATAGAGGTCGTTGGGGGCCTGGTTGACAAGGTCCCGGGCAAAGGTCGTGGCCTCGCCGAGAGCGACGGCCCGCCTGATCGCGGCCCGCAGGCCTGCGTGCCGGGCGTCCGGCGACACGACGGTAAGTGACTTGACCGGAGCCGAGGCGGGGTCGGCGGCTGTGCTACTGACGGTGTAGGCCCCGAACAGCGCACCTTCAGCCGCCGCGGCGGCTTCGGCCACGCTTTGCCCGGGGGCAATAACGATGGCCTTGGTCAGACCACTGAGCTGACGCGTGGCCGACCCGACCGCACGACGGACGGCTTCGGGGTCCAGCGGGCCGTCCTGAGCCGCGACCTTGCCGGCACCGGTCACGACGACAAGTGCCGCAGCCACGCCGGGCACCGAGACGAGCTTGACGACCTCGTCGGCCCGACCCTTGGCTCTCAGCGTTGACAGGGCCGCCTGGAGGTGGGCAACGGTCTGCTCACCCAGCCCGTGTCCTGGTGCCAGGCCAGCCCCGTGCTCGGTCTGGATGGACACGAGGACGAGGGCATCGCCCTTGAGCTCGGCCGCGTTGCGGTCGGACACGGTCAACGTGGTCACAGGGTTACTGTCCTTCACGGTCGAGGCGCGGCACGCGCGGGCTCGGTGCCTGGGTGCGGTGTCGGTGCGCCATGGGTGAGAATCGTTGCTCATCCACTCCGAGAATAACGTCAGCGGCTTTGCCTATACGGTGACCCTCATGACTGATGCCTCTCTTAGGACCTCTCCCCTTCACGACCGTCACCTGGCCCTGGGCGCGAAGATGGCGGACTTCGGTGGATGGGAGATGCCGATCGAGTACCCCGGCGGTGGCGTCGTGCGCGAGCACACTGCCGTCCGTGAACGTGTGGGAATCTTCGACGTCAGCCACCTGGGCAAGGCGAGCGTCAAGGGGCCCGGCGCGGCTGCGTTCGTCAACGCATGCCTGACCAACGACCTGAACCGCATCACGGAGGGCAAGGCGCAGTACACGCTGTGCTGCGACGAGAGCGGCGGAGTGGTCGATGACCTCATCGTCTATCTGCGCGCCGATGACGATGTCTTCCTGATTCCGAATGCTTCCAACACCGCTGAGGTCGTGCGCCGCCTACAGGCGGCTGCCCCCGAGGGCTTGCGGATCGAGAACCTGCATGACGGATACGGGGTCATCGCGGTCCAGGGAACCAAGAGTGACCAGGTGCTCTCGGTTCTCGGTCTGCCGACCGGTCACGACTACATGTCCTTCGTCGAGGCCGACTGGAACGGCAAGCCGGTCATCGTCTGCCGTACCGGCTACACCGGCGAGCGCGGCTATGAGCTTGTTCCGCTCTGGGACGACTCGCTGGGACTGTGGGACGCCCTCATCGAGGCGGCGGCCCCCTACGAAGGGCTCCCGTGCGGGCTGGGCGCTCGCGACACGTTGCGCACCGAGATGGGCTACCCGCTGCACGGCCACGACCTCAGCCTGGACATCACACCGGTGCAGGCACGGGCCGGCTGGGCCGTCGGCTGGAAGAAGGACACATTCTGGGGCAAGGACGCGCTCATCGCCGAGAAGGCGAACGGCCCGAGGCGGGTCAACTGGGGTCTGCTGGTCATTGGCCGCGGCATCCCCCGTTCACACTGCAAGGTCAAGGCCGCCGATGGCGCCGAGCTGGGTGAGGTCACCTCCGGGACGTTCTCCCCTACTCTGAAACAGGGAATCGCGTTGGCGCTGCTCGGCCCGACGGTCAAGGAAGGCGACGAGGTCGTCATCGACGTCCGCGGTCGCGACGTGGCGGCCAGGGTGCTCAAGCCTCCGTTTGTCCACGTCCAGGCCCGCGGAGTCTGAGGAGAGAACTGATGGTCAACGACGTTGCAGGACAAGGCACTGTGCTCGATCCGTGGGTGTTGAAGACCCCTCCGGGAACCTCCGACTACACGATGCACAGGGATGAGGTGTCGGAACCGCCGCGCCTGGTGTGCACGGTAGGGAAGACGACGCTGTACTACCAGCTGCGGTGCCTGGAGGACCTGCACGCGATGCTGCGCGAGCACGGCGACTGGATCGAGCTGGGGTCGGCCGACGAGCAGAAACCGGCCAAAGAGGGCACCGTGGAGGCCTGGGGCCGTTCGACCGCCAACCCGGTCGGTGGTTGGTACGGCATGAAGAAGGGACTCCGAGGACGGTTCGGGATGTATGTTCCTCCGCTCATGGAGGCTCTCGGTCTGGCGGAGCTGGAGCACAATCCGCGTGGCAACCGGATGCGCTTCATCTGAGAGATGTTGTCGAGTTCGGCTGGGTGGGGTTTCTTGGACTCTTCACGCGTGGACCTGTGAGCGCTCGCCCGCAGGACGTCGGTGCGGCCCTGGGTGGCGTGCCACCAGGCACCGGCGACGCTTTCGAGCCTGCCCGGGTTGGAGCGGCGGTGCTCGCGACGTAGCAGCGGTGGACTCCAGGGCTCCAAGGCTTACCGCGAGCTTGGTCCCCAGCCTGGAGGCCGTCTCCTCCTGGGTTGGTTCTGGCAGTCGCAACGCCCCGCGGCTCCGTCGCCAGGCCCGCACAAAGCCTCGGTTGCGATCCGCCAGCCTCACCTCAGATCAACAGCGAACGGCGAGTGTGGTGGTTCCGCAAGGGGGCTCGCACGATCGTCACATCGCCACGATCGGTCTCCTCGACAGCCCAGTGGCGTGGGACCGGTGCCGGCACCCGCCGGGTGGCAGAGCCGGGCGACCTCGTCAACGGGCAGGTCGACGACCAACCTCACCTGCCACAGGTCAGATCGTCCTTGCGGGTCAAGATGTCGTTGTCCGGTATGTCGCCGTATGCCCACGGCTGGGCGACCCGTGGCGGGAGGACCTTCGCCGGCCGCCCCGCGATTTCGGCGCACGCGTCTGCGGGCTTCTCGAGATGGTCAACACCGCCAGAGCATCTCATTTCGTCACCGTCACCAGCAGGGCGGAGGCGGTCAGCGCCGCGCCGAAGGACACCTCGATGACTGATCCGAGGACGTCGCCCGTGATGCCGCCGAGACGTCGGGTGGCGCGGTGGATGACCACGATGCCGCCGATGGCGGCACTTCCCGCCGCGACGGGTCCGACCCACCAGGTCGATCCGGACCAGAGCGAGGCCATTGCTGAGATACCAAGCAGCAGAACGAAGCCCAGCCCCACCAAGGGGCGTTGCACCGTTCCCGCGACGGTGGCACCCAGTCCGTGTGGGCGGGCGGACGGTACCCCGAAGGAGCAGGCCCATGCCAGCATCTGCCGGCTGGCGACCAGGCTGAGGCAGACCAGGACGACGCCGCGCCCCGTCGTCAACAGCGAGGCCAGTGCGGCGGCGTCGACCAGGAGCACGAGGACAACGGCAGCCACGCCGCTGGGGCCGATGTTGCCCGCCCGCATGACCTCCAGTGCCGTGGCGCGGTCGTAGCTTGCTGACAATCCGTCAGCAGTGTCAGCCAGGCCGTCCAGGTGCATGCCTCGGGTGGCAAGGGTGAGCGCGACCAGGGTCGCGGCGGCCGCCACCGGAGCTGGTACCGGCACCTCGCGAACCGCCCAGCCCCACAGGAGCAGCCCGCAGACCAGCGGGAGCTGAGTGAGCGGAGCCAGGGCCATGGCCCTCCCGGCGACCCGTCGGTTCACGCTGGTGGGAGCCGGAACCGGGATGGCCGTCAGCGTGCCGAAGGCGAGCCTGAGTCCGTCGAGCATCAGTGGCCGACCACCGGGCAGCCGGAAAGATCCAGGACGCGCCCAGCCACCACCAGGGCGACGTGGTCGCTGGCGGCGCTGACCGCCGCGTTGAGCCGGCCCAGGTCATCGCGGAACATCATGCCTGACTCGGTGCTCGGCACGACCGAACAACCCACCTCGTTGGTGACCAGGACGACGTCGACCGTGGCGCAGCCCAGAGCCTCGAGCAGGCGAACGGTCTCCCTCTCCACATGGGAGGCAGCCCTTGCGCGGTCTGCCCAGGCGTCGATGTCGTCGATCAGATGGGTCAGCCAGGTGGACAGGCAGTCGATGAGGACCGGGTGCTGCGCCGCCCTGATCACATCGGCGAGCTCGGTTGTCTCCAGGGTGGACCACCGCGCCGGTCGGCGCGCCCGGTGCCGCGAGACACGCTGCACCCATTCGGGATCGGAACCGTCCGGTACAGCTCCCGGTGCGACGTAGGTGACCGCCGGGTGCGAGCGCAGGAGGCTTTCGGCATACCGGCTCTTGCCGCTGCGTGCACCACCAAGGACGAGAGTCACGCTCACTGCTGCTCCTCTGGGGCGGGCGGTCGCTGCTGGGCAACCGGATGGACCTAGGCGGTAGGGGACACGGTACCCAGCCGACTACCGTTGGCGGGCAGGCAGTGCCACACCGCACCGTGACCAGGGAGGCGCAGGTGGGCGTTTCGGCTCGGGCCATGGGTTGGGCAGTGGCGAGGTGCCCTCGTGGCTAGGGGGCTGCTCGTGGCGGGCACCACCTCGGATGCGGGCAAGAGCCTGGTGACCGCGGGGCTGTGCCGCTGGCTGGCCCGTCAGGGCGTCTCGGTGGCGCCGTTCAAGGCACAGAACATGTCCAACAACTCGATGGTCTGCCCCGACGGGTCGGAGATCGGTCGGGCGCAGTGGCTCCAGGCGCTCGCGTGTCGGGTCATCCCAGAGGCCGCGATGAACCCGGTGCTGCTCAAGCCGGGGTCGGACCTGCGCTCACACGTCGTCCTGATGGGCCGTTCCTGGGGCGAGCTCGAGGCCGGAGAGTGGGCGACTGGTCGAAAGGTGTTGGCGCGCAGGGCGTTTGAGGCATTTCGCAACTTGTCCTCGCGTTTCGAGGTGGTCATCGCCGAGGGTGCAGGCAGCCCCGCAGAGATCAACCTGCGTGAAGGTGACTTCGTCAACATGGGCCTAGCGAGGGCCGTTGACCTGCCGGTGGTGGTCGTGGGAGACATCGACCGCGGCGGTGTCCTGGCGGCGATGTACGGCACCCTGGCCCTGCTTGAGGAGGCGGACCAGGCCCACATTCGGGGCTGGATCGTCAACAAGTTCCGCGGTGACCTCTCGCTTCTGGCGCCGGGCTTGCTGATGCTGACCGAACGCACCCGCCGGCCGGTTCTGGGAACCTTGCCGTTCCTGTACGACGTGTGGATGGATGGCGAGGACGCCTTGGCGATCTCGGGATGGTCGGGTGCCTCTACGGCGGGGGCGCCAGCGAGATCTGGGGTTGGCACGACGCTTTCCGTTGCTGTGGTCCGCTTCCCCAGGGTCTCCAACGCCACCGATGTTGACGCTTTGGCCGCGGAGCCCGGTGTCGATGTTCGGGTGAGCGCTGACCCCGATGTCGTTGCGAGGGCGGACCTGGTCGTGCTGCCGGGGTCTCGGGCAACCCTGTCGGATCTGCAGTGGATGCGCACCCGGGGCCTGGATGAGGCGGTGCGGCGCCGGGCCGCGGCCGGGCGGCCAGTGCTCGGGATCTGTGGCGGGTACCAGATGCTCGCCGAGCGCATCGACGACAGCGCTGCTGTGGAGTCCAGCTCGGCCCAGAGCGTTGCCGGGCTCGGACTGCTCCCGGTTCGGGTGCGGTTCGAGCCCGGCAAGCACCTGGGACGACCCAGTGGTCAATGGCGCGGAAACCACGTGACGGCATACGAGATCCACCACGGGGTGGCCGAGCGCACGCTCGAGGCCGTGGAGGCGGAGCCGTTCCTGGATGGGTGGCGGTCCGGGCCGGTATGGGGGACGACCTGGCACGGAGCCCTGGAGAACGACGGCTTCCGGCGGGCGTTCTTGGCCGAGGTGGCGACCCAGGCCGGCGTGCGATGGCGGGCCGACCCCAACGCGCCGGGTTTCGCCGCTCGCCGCGAGTCGATGCTTGATCGTCTGGCGGATGCCGTCGAGACCCATCTGGACACTGCCGCCCTGACGGCGCTCATCGGAGTACATCTGTGAGCGGCCCCGCGAACCAACGCTGCCACGACCGGGAACGCTGGGAGTGTGAGAGTGCGCTCACTCATCGGCTGCTCAGAGCTTGCAGGGCCATCAAGGGGTAGCTCGTCGGGGGATGCGAACCAGCCGACAGCCGAACAGCAGCAGGGCGTTCCCGGCCCGGACACCGACCACTTTGGCCGGTGTGTCTGGATCAGCTCACGTGGAGTCGTCACGGGGGACCTTGGTCACTTTTGTTGGGTGCTTGCGAGCCTTAACGTGAAAGAGCCCTCAGACCCATGGGTCTCCCATCCCCGGGTCGCCCGCTGAGGGCAACCGGCATTCCTGTACGCAGCGCCACAACTCAGGGGTGAAGACATGGACTGGAAGTTTCTCATCGAGCTCGTGGTCGTCCTGGGAGTCATTGCCCTCGGCGCCCGCAAGGGAGGGATCGCCCTGGGTCTATGGGGAGGCGTGGGTCTTCTCATTCTGACCGTGATCTTCCGGGAGCAGCCGTCCGCCCCACCCATCGACGTGATGCTGATCATCCTGGCGGTGATCAGCGCCGCGGCAGCGATGGAGGCCGCCGGCGGAATTGACTGGCTGGTCAGTGTCGCCGAACGGATCATCCGCCGGTTCCCGCAGCACATCACGATCGTGGCGCCGTTGGTGGCCTACCTGTTCACCTTCGGTGCCGGCACCGGCCACATCTTCTACCCACTTCTCCCGGTCATCCACGAGGTGGCCCACGACAACGGGATCCGTCCCGAGCGCCCGATCGCGGTCTCCACCATCGCCTCCCAGCAGGCCGTCACCGCCAGCCCGGTGTCGGCGGCCATGGCGGCTCTCATCGTGATCCTTGGGCCGAAGGGCATGACCCTGCCCAAGATCATGGCGATCGCCGTCCCCGCAACCCTGGCCGGGGTCCTCATCGCGGCGCTCCTCTCCTACCGCAGGGGCGCCGAGCTGGCCGATGACCCCATCTTCCAGCAGCGTGTCCGTGACGGACTGGTCGACCCCATCCCGCAACGATCGGGCGGCCCGTCACCGGCCACCCAGGGTGGGAAAACCGCGGCGACCGCAGCGGAGGACCATGGTGGCGGCCGGGTGCAGGTCGCCGAGCTGACTGACAAAGCACCCTCCGGAGCCCGCCCCTGGGCAGGCAGGGTCAGTGCCATCATCTTCCTTCTCGCCGTACTGTCGATCATCGTGCTGGGCGCCTTCGACAGTCTGCGCCCGAAATTCGCCGACGCCAAGGGTGTTGCCACGCCGCTGAGCATGCCGCTGACCATCCAGATCACGATGCTGGCGGTCGCGGCGGTCATCGTCCTGGTCTGCCGGGTGGACGTCGAGGCCATACCCCGGGCCGGGACCGCCAGATCGGGCTTCGTGGCTCTGGTCGGCATCTTCGGCCTGGCCTGGCTCGGCCAGACCCTGATCGATGCCAACACCAAGACTGTCGTCGGCGGTCTCAGCGACATGGTCAAGGCCGCACCCTGGACCTTCGCCGTCGGGCTGTTCCTGGCCTCGGTGCTGCTCTTCAGTCAGGCAGCCACGACCAAGGCGCTCATGCCGCTGGGCTTGGCGCTGGGCATCGGTGGCCCACAGCTGGCCGCCATGTGGCCTGCTGTCAACGGCTACTTCTTCCTGCCGACCTACGGAACGATCATCGCGGCGGTCAGCTTCGACCGCAGCGGGACCACCAGGATCGGGCGGTTCGTGGTGAACCACTCCTTCATGATCCCGGGCCTGGTGGCCACCTTCGGTGCTGTGGCCATCGGCATGCTCATCGCCCAGGCCTTCTGAACGCTACGGGACATCGGCTGACTCGAGAGGAACGACGACGTGAACGACATGGACTTGCAGGCAGTATCGCCGGTACAGGACGTGGACCAGCCGCTGGTCGACCTGCTGGGCGAGTATGGGCACATCCTGCAGTTTCCGTCGGGGGCCTGGATCACCCAGCAGGGCGCGCCACGCGAGTGGTTCGCTGTCCTGCTGTCCGGGGAGCTGGAGCTGTTGCACGGTCGCCACGGTGACCCGCGGCGAGTCGGCCTGCTGGAGCAGGGCGCCATGGTCTTCGAGGGCTTCATGCTGGGAGACGACAGCCCGCACCGGCTCTCCACCCGCTCGACCGGGCCGGTGGAGCTGCTGACCGTTGACGCTGCCGGACTGGCCCGGCTGCGCGAGGAGCACCCGGACATCTGGCCAGAGCTGATCCTGCGGGTCGCAAAGCGACTCCGGGCCCGGCTGCGGGTGGCCACCGCCCAGCTGGCCCAGCACGGTGAGTCCCTGGAACCCATCGGTACCACCCGTCTGGAGCACGACTCCCTTGGTGATCGCGAGATCCCGGCCAGCGCCTACTGGGGGGTTCAAACCCTGCGGGCGGTCGAGAACTTCCCGATCTCCGGGCAGCGGTTGCACCAGTACGGCAACATGTGCACCGCCTTGGGGATGGTGAAGAAGGCTGCGGCACAGGCGAACTGCCAGCTCGGGGTGCTCGATGCGGACAAAGCTGAGGCCATTGCCAAGGCGTGCGAGGAGATCATCGAAGGCAAGCTGCGCAGCCACTTCGTGGTCGACATGGTCCAAGGCGGTGCCGGCACCTCGACCAACATGAACGCCAACGAGGTCATTGCGAATCGGGGCCTGGAGCTGCTTGGCCACCGGCGCGGTCAGTACGCCCACCTGCACCCCCTGGACCATGTGAACCTGTCTCAGTCGACCAACGACGCCTATCCCACGTCCATCAAGGTGGCCGTGCTACTGACCGTGCAGCAGGCCCTGGACGCTCTGGATGAACTGTCCGAGGCGCTGGAGGTGAAGTCGGTTGAGCTGGTCGATGTGCTGAAGATGGGGCGTACCGAGAACCAGGACGCTGTCCCGATGACCTTGGGCCAGGAATTCGGGGCCTACGCCACGATGGTGCGCTCGGCCCGCCACGCCCTAAAGCACGCGACTGTCGAGATGAACGAGATCAACATGGGGGCCACGGCAATAGGGACCGGGTTGAACAGCCCAGCCGGATATGGCCCCCTTGTCACCGAGAAGCTGGCTGGGATCTCCGGCCTGCCCCTACGGCTGGCCGGAGACCTGGTGGAGTCCACCCAGGACTCCGGCACGTTCGTCTACCTCTCCGGCGCCATGAAGCGGGTGGCGGTGCAGGTCTCCAAGATTTGCAACGACCTACGGTGGTTGTCCAGTGGACCACGCGCCGGGCTCAACGAGATCAACCTGCCGCCCATGCAACCCGGCTCTTCCATCATGCCGGGCAAGGTCAACCCCGTGGTGCCGGAGATGGTCAACCAGGTGTGCTACCAGGTCATCGGCTTCGACACGACCGTGGGCATAGCGGCCGAGGCCAGCGAGCTGGAGCTCAACATGGCTGAACCGATCATTGCCTTCGACCTCTTGCAGGGGCTGACCATTCTGACCAACGCCACGATCGTGCTCACCAACCGGTGCGTAAAGGGGATCACCCCCAACCGCGCGGTCTGCACGGGGTACGTACAACGGTCGATCGGCCTGGTCACCGCGCTCAACCCGGTCCTGGGGTACGAGCGTTCCTCCGAGGTCGCCAAGGAGGCCCTGGCGAGCGGTGGCAGCGTTTACGACCTCGTTGTCCAGAAGGGGTGGCTGTCCAAGGAGCAGCTGGACGAGATGCTCGACCCCGCCCGGATGACGAGCCCACTGGCCCCGCTGGCGTCCAATACCCATCTTTGATCCACCGTCACTGCCGGCTGCGCCCACGGCGCGCGTCACGGCCGGTGGGTGCCGGTTCGGAACCGGTCACTGTGGGTCTTGGCCAAGCCGGAGCATGCGGCATCGGGATCATCTCTGAGCTCATGCTCCATGGCAGCGCAGACAGCGAGCCCTTCAACCCAACGCGGCAACGTCGGCCAGCCGTGGGCACGATCCACCGGTCCCCGCCATTTGCTGACAATCCGGATCTCACCAGATTATAATTATGGTCCATGAGAACCCTGCCTTTGTCTGACGTCAAGGCGCGGCTGTCCGAGATCGCAGATGAGGTCGAGCGCACCCACGAACGCGTCCACGTGACTCGCAACGGTCGCGAGTTCGTCGTTCTGCTCTCGGCTCAGGACCTGGACTCCATGGAGGCCACAATTGAGCTCCTGGCAGACGAGGCCGTCATGGGGCGAGTACGACAGGCCGAGGCCGACCTCGCCAAGGGGGATGTGACCAGCGGCGAAGAGATTGCCGAGCTCGTGCGACAGCGACGTCACAAGGAGCGTCGTGACGCCTGACTCAGGCGAGCATCCTCGGTACCGTGTCATCCTCGCACCGGGGGCACGGCGCGCCTTGACCCAGACACTTCCGGCGCTGGCGGCGTTCGCAGCGTGCCAGTTCATCACCGGACCACTGCTGCAGCGACCCCGGGTCGTCGGGTCGTCGCTGCGGATGCCCTACGAAGGGCTCTGGAGCGCTCGCCGTGGCGTGTATCGGGTGCGATACCGCATCGACGAAGCCAGTCGCGAGGTCCTCGTGCTGGACATAGACCACTCCGTGGGCGCTTACCGGTTCTGACGGCCGATGACAGGGCCTGCCCTCATGAGCCAGGTCGCCTCGACCTCCTGTGCTGGTGGACCCCACCTTGCGCCGGTAGCGTCCGGGCTGAGCCGTCGTGTTGCGGCCGGCTGGTCCTGTCGGGATGGGCCCGACGGCGACCCCTGGCCCGACAGTCCATGATGGAGCCTTCGGCGAACGTCGCCTTCGTGAAGGAGAACCTGTGTCCTTGTTGACCGAGACCATTGCGGCGATCATGCCGGCGTCCATCGAAGCGATGGCAGCCGCCCGGGAGCGTCAGTCGATGCTGACCAAGCCGCGCGGCTCCCTGGGTGTCCTGGAGGGTCTGGGGACACGCCTGTGCGGCATGTACGGCCAGTGCCCACCCCCGCTGGCCGAGCCGGTCGCCATCGCCGTGTTTGCGGGAGACCACGGTGTCCACGCGCAGCGGGTCTCTGCGTGGCCGCAGGAGGTCACCACCCAGATGGTTGGCAACTTCCTTGCCGGGGGAGCGGTGATCAACGCCTTCGCCCGGCAGGTTGGTGCGGCGGTCGTCGTGGTCGACATCGGTGTCGCGGGCCGGGTGCCGGCGGCTGCGGGTCTGATGTCGCGCAAGGTCGGCGCGGGCACCGCTGACATGACCAAGGGTCCGGCGATGAGCCTGGCCCAGGTGCGGGCGGCCATCGACGTGGGCATCGATGTGGCCAGGGACCTTGTCTCACAGGGAAACCGGCTGCTGGTCACCGGTGACATGGGAATCGCCAACTCCACGGCGTCGGCGGCCCTGATCAGCGTCTTCACGGGTCTGGACGTGGCCGCGGTCACGGGCCGTGGCACCGGAATTGACGACGGGATGCTGGCCCGCAAGGTGTCCGTCATCCAGACCGCGATCAGGGTCAACACGGCGAGCCCAGGGGACCCCATCGGCGCGCTGGCCGGTGTCGGTGGGTTCGAGCATGCGGGTCTCGTGGGCTTCTTGCTGGCTGCTGCCGCACTTCGCACCCCGGTGATTCTTGACGGTGTCATCGCCTGTTCGGCGGCACTGGTGGCTCGGGCCATGGCGCCCCAGGCCGCGGACTACTGGGTGGCCGGCCATCGTTCGGTCGAGCCCGGCGCCACCGCCGCACTTGCCCACCTCGATCTGGTGCCACTGGTGGATCTGGGGATGGCCCTGGGTGAGGGAACGGGTGCGGCACTGGCCGTGCCACTGGTCCAGGCCTGCGCTCGTATCCTGCGTGAGGTTGCCACGTTCGACTCGGCTGGCGTGTCGGACAAGCAATGAGCGACATGGAATGAGCGACATGGAATGAGCGACAAGGAATGAGCATGGGGCAGCGACCAGAGCCCCTGCTGCCGTTGGGGTTGCGGCTGAGCGGCCGGCGGGTTGTGGTCGTGGGCGCCGGGCCGGTGGCGCTTCGCCGGGTCGGCGCCCTGATGGCCGCTCGGGCCAGCGTCAGCGTCGTCTCGCCCGCCGCTGTGGCCGCGTTGGAGGACCTGGCCGAACGCGGCCAGATCGAATGGCTTGCGCGGCCCTACGAGAGCGGTGACCTAGCCGGCGCCTGGCTCGCCATGGCCTGCACAGCGGACGCGGATGTGAACGCGGCGGTGCTTGCCGCCGCCGAGGCGGCGCGCATCTTCTGCCTGCGCGCCGACGACGCGTCCGGAGCCTCGGCCTGGATGCCGGCCACCGGCCGCAGCGGGGCGGCCACGGTCAGCGTCCACGGAGACCGCGACCCGCACACCGCGGCTGCCCTGCGTGACGCGGCCCTGGCCGCGGTGGAGGCTGCGTTGCGGGCTGACCCCGCCGTGCGTACCCAGGCCCGGGCCCGGGCCGCAGGCTCGGGCATGGTGATCCTGGTCGGCGGCGGACCTGGCGATCCCGAGCTGCTGACCTTGAAGGGTTTTCAGGCCTTGGCCGATGCCGATGTCGTCGTGGTCGACCGACTGGCGCCTTTGGCAGTTCTGGACGGTCTGCGTGAGGGTGTCCAGATCATTGACGTCTCCAAGATCCCCCGTGGGCGCTCCACCCCTCAGGAGGAGATCAACTCCCTGCTGGTCGCCGGGGCGCGTGAGGGCCGGGTCGTGGTCCGGCTCAAGGGCGGAGACTCGTTCGTGTTCGGACGCGGCATGGAAGAGGTCATCGCGTGCAAGGAGGCCGGTGTCCCCGTGCAGGTCATCCCCGGTGTGTCGTCGGCTACGGCTGCACCCGAGCTGGCCGGCATACCGTTGACTCACCGCGGCATCGCGCAAGGTTTCACGGTGGTCTCCGGTCACGTCGCCCCCGGCGACCCTGGTAGCACCCTGGACTGGGAGGCACTGGCTCGTGGGGGGACCACGCTGGTCATCTTGATGGGCGTTGCGACGCTGGTTCCGATCGCCGGTGCCCTGGTGGACGCAGGACGGCCCGGGGACACCCCGGTTGCCTGTGTCATGGACGGTGCCCTGCCCAGTCAGAAGGTTGTCCTGACCACCCTGGCCGCGGTCGCCGCCTGCGGCCCACCGCCCGAGCTTCGTTCTCCCGCCGTGATCGTCATCGGGGCAGTCGCCGCGTTCGCCGCCGGGTAGTGGTTGTTCGGTGGATAGGGTGACTTCCATGACTGTTGGGTGGACCTGGACCTATCTCGACGCCGACGCTACGGCGATGACCGGTGAAGCACTGGTTGCCACCGGTTTTCCCTCACAGAGCGAGGCAGAGAGCTGGCTCGGTGAGCAGTGGCGTGAGCTGGCCGAGGCTGGTGTCGAGGCGGTCACGCTCGAGCACGACGGTGGCGTGGTGTACGGACCCATGAGCCTGCGAGCAGCTCAGTGAGCGCGTCGGCGATCGGTCGGCCGTTGTGTGCTGGGCTGGTCCGGGATCTGGAGCGCCAGGTGCGCCAGGCGCAAAGTCAGTGGCACTGCCCCGCGGTCAGCGCCGGTCTGGTCAGGGATGGGGCCTTGGTGTGGTCCACGCATGTCGGCTCGGCCCGTCTGGACCCGCATTCGGAGCCCGCCGATGACACGCAGTACATGATCGGTTCGATCACCAAGACGTTCACCGCGGTCCTGATCATGGCCCTTCGCGACGCCGGCAGGCTGTCGCTGGACGACCGGCTCGAGCGGTACCTGCCGCGCACCAGACACGGCGCGGTCACCATCCGGCAGATGCTGGCGCACGCCTCCGGTCTTCAGCGCGAACCCGTGGGTCGGATCTGGGAAAACCTCGACGCGCCGGACCAGGAGCGACTGCTCCGCGAGCTCGAGGACGCCGAGCAGGTTCTGCCGGTCCATTTCGCCTTCCATTACTCCAACCTTGCCTTCGCGCTCCTGGGACAGATCGTGGAACAGCTCGAGGCCCGGGCCTGGAACGATGTCGTCACTGAGCGCATTCTCGCGCCGCTGGAGATGAAGAACACCTCTTTGGAACCTGATGACTCAGGTCGGGCCCTGGGGTACCAGGTTCACCCGCACACGGCAGTTGCGACCCTCGAGCCGAAGTTTGACCTCAACGCCACAGCGCCACTGGGCGGACTGTGGAGCACCGTTGCCGACATGGCCCGCTACGGCGCATTCGTGGCGGACCCGATTGACGAGGTTCTCTCGTTCGAAAGCCTGGACGAGATGTGCCGGCCGCTGATCATGACCGACGTCGAGGGCTGGGCCCGGGCCTACGGGCTGGGTTATGACCTGCAGCGCATCGGCGAGCGGGTCCTGGTCGGTCACGGTGGGTCGATGCCCGGGTTCCTGGCCGGCCTGCGGGTCCGGCGCCAGGACCGGGTCGGTGCCGTGGTCTTCGCCAACAGCACCGCAGGTGCCGAGCCGGTGGCTCTTGCCGGTCAGCTGGTCACGGCTGTGCTCGATACCGAGCCCTCTTTGGCGCCTGTGTGGACTCCGTCCCAGTCCCAGCCTGACTTCGAAGGCCTCTTGGGCAGCTGGTGGGCCGAGGGTGAGGAGATTGTCTTCGAGGTGCGCGACAACGTCCTGTGGTCGCGGATCCCGGGCGGGCTGCCGATCGCAGACACTCGCTTCGCCAGAGTGGACGGTGGTCGCTTCCGGGCGGTTGCCGGGAGGGAGGGCGGCGAGCTGCTGGAGATCACCCGCGGCCAAGGCGGCCGGGTCGAGCGGATGCACTTCGCGACCTACGCGCTCACCCGTTCTCCGACATCCTTCGCCGACTTGCTCCTCTGAGCGGGTCAGCCTCCCGTGGCCGGGCTCAGCTCGGCTTGGCTCCGCGTGAGACCTGGGGACGTGGCAGCCGCGAGCGGCGCATCTGGAAGGAGCGCATCACGGCATACATGGCGGATCCGCGCGGGGGAGCCTGGCCGAACCTGGCGATGATCTTCTTCTTGGTCCGCCGCCACATCACGAAGGCGTCGAGGGCGCCGGCGACAACCAGACCGTAGACCAGGGTGAAGATCAACAGCGTGGCCCACGATGCGGACGACTTGAAGAGGGTGGGCAGGAAGGTGACCACGAGCACCACAAACATGACCGGCAGCATGAACTCGCCGATGTTCCAGCGGGCGTCCACGGCGTCACGGATGTAGCGCTTGACCGGACCCTTGTCGCGCGCAGGAAGGGCCGACTCGTCGCCGGCAAGCATCGCGGCCCGCTGCTTGGCCCGGGCCAACCGGGAGGCCTCACGGGACTGCCCGGCTGCGGCCTTGCGGTCAGTGGGTACCAGGGGTCGCTTGCGGGCCGACTCCTGATCCCGCCTTGACGGGGTGGGCCGGTTCTTGGCGCCGGGCCGGTCGGCATAAGTGACTGCCGACGGGGTGCCGTCCTTTGGGGTCTTTCTGCGTCCAAACACGAAGGCCACTGTATGTCGTGTGGCGGGCTTCTCTGGTATCGGCTGACTTCTGCCACACGCGCAAGAGTAGGTATTCTCGCGGTCGTGACCAATGACGAGCTGACCCCAGAGCTTGACCCCGCCCGCCTCAGCGTCCTGCAGGCCCGCGTCACTGGGCTCCTGCCTGAATTGCGCCGGGATCTCGAGGCGCTCACCCGGATCCCCAGCGTCTCGCTCGCAGCCTTCGACCAGGCCCACGTGGAGGCCAGCGCGCAGGCTGTCGCGGCGCTGCTCAGAGCCGAGGGTCTGCAGGTCGAGATCGTCAGGGAGGGTGGCCGTCCTGCCGTCATCGGACACCTCGAAGGGCCAAAGGGCGCGCCGACCGTCATGCTGTACGCCCACCACGACGTCCAGCCCCCCGGGGCCGAGTCCGAATGGGACAGCTCGCCGTTCGAGCCGACCGAACGTGATGGCCGGGTCTATGCCCGTGGCATAGCCGATGACAAGGCCGGCATCATGGCCCACATCGCTGCCCTGCGCGCCCACGGCGGTGCGTTGCCGGTCGGCGTCACCGTCTTCGTCGAAGGCGAGGAGGAGATCGGTTCGGACAGCCTGGGGGCCATCCTCGATCGACATGGCGAGAAGCTGCGCGCCGACGCGATCGTCCTAGCCGACTCGGCTAACTGGGCCGTCGGGGAGCCGGCGCTGACCACGACGCTGCGAGGCATGATCCGCGTTGTGCTCACGGTGCGCACTCTCGACCACGGGATCCACAGCGGCATGTTCGGTGGTGCGGTGCCGGACGCCATCACCGCGCTTATCAGGATGATCGCCACCCTGCACGACGCCGACGGAAATGTCGCCGTCCGCGCCCTGAAGTCCAGCGTGGCCGCCGACCTCGACTACCCAGAGGCGCGGCTGCGCCAGGAGTCCGGGCTGCTGGACGGCGTGGAGACGATCGGTACCGGTTCGATCCTGTCGCGGTTATGGACCAAGCCTTCGATCACCACCATTGGCATCGACGCACCGTCGGTGGCCACCTCGTCCAACACCTTGGTCCCGCAGGCCGCCGCAAAGATCTCCATGCGCATCGCCCCCGACGAGGACCCGAAGGAGGGCTACCGGCTGCTCGCGGAGCACCTTCGGGCCAACGCACCATGGGGCGTCAAGGTCGACATCGCCCTCGACGACGAGGGTGCCGGGTTCCGCGCTGATGCCAACGGTCCCGTCTATGACCAGGCGCGCGCGGCCTTCGCCGATGCCTGGGGGGTCGCGCCGGTCGACATCGGCATCGGTGGTTCGATCCCTTTCGTGGCCGCGTTCGTGGACCGATTCCCCGAGGCAGGCATTCTGGTCACGGGTGTCGAGGACCCCGACACCCGCGCTCACGGCGCCAACGAGAGCCTGCATCTCGGTGAGTTTGAGCGGGTATGCCTGGCCGAGGCCGTCCTGCTCGAACGTCTGGGTCTGCTGCGCGCCTGAGCTGTGGCAGGCAAGCCTGCCGATTGCCGGGCCGGGCGGCCGCCAGGTCAGTCCTTGGAGGTGTCACCGGGCAGTGCGAGCATCTGGTCGAGCGCAACCTTGGCCCACTTGGCGACCTCGGGGTCGACAGTGATCTTGTTGACGACCCGCCCGGCCACCAGCGACTCCAGCGCCCAAACCAGGTGCGGCAGGTCTATACGGTTCATCGTCGAGCAGTAGCAGACGTTCTTCTCCAGGAAGGCGATGTTCTGCTTCGGGAACATCCTGGCGAGTCGGCGCACGAGGTTGAGCTCGGTGCCGACGGCCCATGAGCTGCCGTCCGGGGCGGCGGCGATGGTCGCGATGATCTTCTCGGTCGAGCCGACCGCGTCGGCGGCTTGAACGACCTCGTACTGGCACTCAGGGTGGACGATCACCAGCACGCCGGGAATCGTGGCGCGAGCGGCGTCGACCGCTTCGAGGGAGAACCGGCCATGCACCGAGCAGTGTCCGCGCCACAGGATGACCCGTGCGGCCTGGACCTGTTCGCGGGTCAGTCCTCCGGCCGGCTTGTGTGGGTCGAACACGACGCAGTCCTTCAGCGAGACGCCGAGCTCGCGCACCGCGGTGTTGCGGCCCAGATGCTGGTCGGGCAGGAACAGCACCTTGCCCCCGTCATCGACCCCGCCGCGCTGGTTGAAAGCCCACTTCATGGCCGTCCCGGCGTTGCCTGAGGTGCAGATCGTACCGCTATGGCGACCGGTGAACGCCTTGATGGCTGCCGAGGAGTTCATGTAGGTCACGGGGACCAGGTGGTCGGTGACGCCCATCTCGGCCAGGTCGTCCCAGGCGTCCTCGACCTGGGCGATCGCGGCCATGTCGGCCATGGAACAGCCGGCAGCCAGGTCGGGCAGCACCACCTGCTGGTGGCCGGCGGTCAGGATGTCAGCTGACTCCGCCATGAAGTGCACTCCACAGAAGACGATGTATGGCGCGTCCGGTCGTGCGGCCGCTTCCTTGGCCAGCTTGAAGCTGTCGCCCATGACGTCGGCGAACTCGACGACCTCGTCGCGCTGGTAGTGGTGGCCCAGGACGAAGACCTTGTCCCCGAGCGCAGCCTTGGCGGCTCGTGCGCGTTCGACCAGACCCGGCTCTGAGGGGCCCGGCAGCTCACCGGGACATTCGACGCCTCGCTCGGTGGCGAGTTCGCGGCCCTGTCCGAGGACGAGCAGCGGCAGAGAGGCGTGACCAGGCGGTTCCAGTGTGATGCTCACACCTCGATCGTATGTCGCCTCGCGGGCACCCGCGCGCCGCACCCGGGGCAGAGGTGGACCAACAGGTGATCCGCGTGTGGCGACACGGCGGTGGCCATCGGCCGCCTAGAGTCGCTGCCATGACGATGGGGCAAGTCACCGGCCGACTCATGACACGGGATCTGACCGCCGACGACCTCGACGCGGCGTTCGACGTGCGGTCCCGGTCCTTCGGGCGGCTCAGCCCCTCGCTGCGCGAATGGTGGATCGGCGTGCAGCGGGTGTCCATCCAGGAGCACCGCTCGATCGGCGCCTTCGACGGTGAACGACTGGTGGCCCATGCCAGAGTTCACTCCTACGAACAGTTCTGGGGTGGTCGACCGATGCCCATGGGCGGGGTCGCCGGCGTGGTGGTGGCACCGGACGCCCGGGGCCGCGGCGTGGGCACCCACCTCATGACAGCTGTCGCGCAACGGTCGCTCGAGCTCGGCGACCTGGTCAGCGCGCTCTACCCGGCCACCATCCCGATCTACCGCGCGCTCGGCTGGGAGGTTGCCGGCGCGCAGCACCGGATCAGCCTGTCCGCACAGTCGCTGCGGAACCTCGGTGGCAAGGACGTCCCCCTGCGGACTGCGACGGAGTCGGACGTCGGGCCGTTCCGCAGGACCCTGTACGAGCGGTATGGCGCACAGCGCGCAAACGGCCCCAGGCTGCCCAGCGAGTCCGAGGCCAGGGAGCAGCTCACCGACGACGGGATGATGAGCTATGTCACCGACGGTGGCCACGTCGTCTACGAGTGGTCCAACGAGGATCTCGTCGTGTCCTACCTCTCGGCGGTCACCCCCGAAGTCGCCAGAGCGCTGTGGTCGGTCGTTGGTTCTGGCTCGTCGATCGTCAAGAACGTGGTGGCCTATGTCGCCCCTGACGACCCCGTCCACCTCCTGCTGCCCGAGGAGGTCGCCCACGAGACGCACCTGAAGCGGTGGATGCTCAGGGTGATGGATGTGCCCAAGGCCATTGCCGCACGAGGCTTTTCGCCTGCTGTCACCGGGTCGGCCGCAGTGGCGCTGCGGGACCCGCAGTTGCCGGCCAACAACGGGTCCTGGCAACTGGAGGTGTCCGCAGGACGCGCAGAGCTCATCGCCTCGAAGACGACCAAGGCCACCCTTCTGCTTGGTCCCAACGGCTTCGCGGGGTTGTATGCGGGCACTCCCGTGTATGCGCTGCGGGCGGCTGGCCTCGCCTCCGGTGGCGAGCCGGTCGGAGACGCACTGCTGGATGCGGCCTTCGCCGGCCCCGCGGCATACCTGCTCGAGTACTTCTAGCTCGAGTACTTCTAGCTCGAGTACTTCTAGCTCGAGTACTTCTAGCTCGAGTACTTCTAGCTCGAGTACTTCTAGGACGTGTCGAACAACCTTGGAGGTTCGCCGTGGCCATTCTCGGTCCTTTCAGTTCAGCCCGGGTGGCTGCTCTGAGTGCCAGGGACCACGTCGTCTCAGCGGGCTTGGCACCTGTCGCGGGCCAGAGTCGTCTGCTCGAAGCAGGGATGGTGACCGGCCCTGGTGCTTGGAGGTCCCTGGTCGGGCATCGGCACCGATGTGGCGCGCTCGCCCTGGGTGGAGAGCCTGGTCGCGGCGAGCAGGTGGCGCTCTAGGTTTTCCCCATGCATGCCTGACAGCATGGGGTTGTGCGTGTCCTCATTGCCCCCGACTGTTTCACGGGCACCCTGACTGCCGGTCAGGCCGCCGAGGCGATCGCTGAAGGCTGGCGGCGCAGCGCCCCCGGAGACGACCTCACGCTTGTGCCGCTCTCCGACGGCGGACCCGGATTCCTTGAAGTCCTGTCCAGAGCTCTGGGCGGGAATACTGTCTGCGTCACCGTTGGCGACCCGCTTGGGCGTCCGGTCCCGGCCATGATCCTCGTGGTTGACAGCGCAGATGGACGCACGGCGTACATCGAGTCCGCCCATGCCTGCGGTCTGCACCTGCTTGGGCAGGGCGAGCGCAACCCCTTGGTCACCAGTACCTACGGGGTGGGGCAGCTCATCGATGCGGCGTTGGCAGAGGGCGCCACCGAAGTCGTAGTCGGGCTTGGTGGCAGCGGGACCAACGATGGTGGAGCCGGCATGCTCGCAGCACTCGGAGCCGGGGACCCGCACGCCTTAGCCCACGGCGGCGCCAGCCTCAGGGATCTGGATGACGGTGCCCTGCAGGGACTCGCCGCCCTCAGAGAGCGCCTGCGGGCGACCCAGTTCGTCCTGGCCACCGACGTCGACTCCCCCCTGCTCGGGTTTCACGGCGCGAGCGCGGTGTTCGCGCCGCAGAAGGGCG
>Ga0066789_10000151_pt1 | contig 23074 bp, 23 predicted proteins | sample OrgsoiDNA2013049_FD_70960 | JGI IMG/M metagenome (GOLD analysis project Ga0066789, IMG submission 70960) | Permafrost soil microbial communities from the Arctic, to analyse light accelerated degradation of dissolved organic matter (DOM) -... | ecosystem: Environmental > Terrestrial > Soil >...
TACGTCTCCCAGTCCGTCCCGACGACGCTCGACGCGAACTCGTCGAGCGCGGAGCCGGCGTCGCCGGTTGGCCGTAAGTCCGACGTTTGGAAGTTGTACTCGACGGCTCCGGCCTCCCATTCCTCCTTCGTGTTCGAAGCCTGGAAGTCGTGGTTGAAGTCGCTGTTGGACGAGGACGCCCACGGGAAGCTCCAGCCCATCCGCGTCTTGTACGCCTGGATTTTCGCGAGCGGAGCTCGCGACACGACGCCAAGCGTGACGTCGTGATTCGCGAGGTGCACGACAAAGCCGTCGAAGCCGTCTGCGATTGACGAGCAGGTAGGACACCCTGCGGTGTAGTCGGGCCCGAACATGAAGTGATAGATCAGCAGTTGCGAGCGGCCCCTGAACAGCTCGGCGAGGGACGCCGTGCCATCGTCAGTCTCGAACTCGTAGTCCTTGTCGAGTCGGACCCACGGCAACTCCTGGCGCTGCCGCGCCAGTTCGTCGCTGCGCTTCGTCAGTGCCTTCTCGGCGTCGAGCAACTCCAGCCGTGCAGTGAGCCATTCAGCGCGCGTTCCGGTCTTGTGATCTGTCATGGGTATCTCTTCCTTCACATCGATGGCATGAGGCCTGGAACAGACGAAGGTGCGAGGACGACGACGATCCCGAGCCCGACGATCGCAAGCGCGAGCGCGACATCGAGGGCGGTTCTCGCCGGCACAAGCTTTTGAGCGAGGACGACGACCGCGACCGCGACCATCCAAGGGATGCTCATGACGCCCAGCGCCAGCAGCACAAGCATCAAACCGATGCTCGAACCGACGCAGTAGAGCCCGAACTCGAAGCCAGAGCACGTGCCCTGGCGGCAACGCCGACGACAACGCCGCTTCAGCGGCGTCAACTCGTAAACGCCAGCGGCGATCACGACGGCGCCAGCGACCGTCGTCCCATGAGGTCGATACAGCACGAACACTGCGATGCCGACGATTGCCCACACGGCGAGGTACGCGCCAACGAACAGCACCACAGCGCGCACCCGGCCGCTCGCTTCCGCGCGTCGTACGACTGCGGGGGCCGCACCTGGCAGCATCATCGCCGCCATCATCGACACCCAAGCGACGACGAAGAACCCGAACGATCCGAGTGTCGTCCTGATGCCCATGTTCATACCGTTCATCTGCCGCACCGCGACGACCCAGGACGCGGCGGCAAGACCCAGCGTCCCGGCTGCCACGCTGTTGCGAAGGTGTGACCTCTCGCGGGTTTCGCTCATGGTGTCTCCGCCAATACCTTGATCGCAGCGAGGCGTTCATCCCACTGGGCGGCCACCTGGTTCATCCAGATCGCCGCTGCAGTGAGTGGTTGGACGTGAACGGTGTAGCGACGTTCGCGACCGGCCCGTGCACTCGTCACGAGGTCGACGCGCTCGAGCACCGCGAGATGTTGCGCTACCGCCTGCCGCGTCACCGGAAGTTCCGCCGCCAACGCCGTCGCGGTGGCAGCACCGCGGGCGCCGAGGTGTTCAAGGAGCAAGCGACGGTTCGGCTCTGCGAGTGCAGCGAAGAGTTCGTCGGCACGTTCAAGAACGGCGGCCGTCACGGTGCGTTCCGTTCGGCGTAGTCGGCGAGGATGCGCACGATCTCGGTCCAGCCCTCGCTGTGGCTCTCGTACGAGGAGAAGTGCTCGCGGCCGGCCGGGATCTTGAGGCTGGCGAACCCGCTCTCGCACACGGTCAATCGCGTCATCGCGTCTTCGCTGTTGAGCCGGAATTCGACCAACGTCGAGTTGGTTTCGTCGGCGACCACATCTGGATACGCGCTCGCCCAGCGGTAAGCGAAGTAGTGCGGCGGATCGACCGTGACGACGCGGGCCAAATATCGCTCCCCTGATCCGGGAGGCTCCAGCACCATCACGCCGCCCGGTTGCAGATCAACAGCCGTTGGCGTGCCTGGTCCAAACCAGCGGCCGATGTGCTCCGGCTTGGTCAGGACCTCCCACACCCGCTCCCGCGTCGCGGCAATCACGACGGTGCGCTCGACACGATCTTCTGCCATCTTGCGAGCTCCTCAGGTCGGCGTGTGCAAGGCGACACTTGCACATCCGGGCGGGTTCGCGCAAGTCACCGCTTGCACCTGCTTTACCCACCGACGCCGGCCGGCGGTCATCGGTTGGCTGGTGACCGATGAGTCCTGGCCGCACCTAGCGTCTACCTCACAAGTGGGTCGACCGACCCGCGCGAGAGTTGGGCCCTTCATGGCAACGACCATCGTGCGCTACCAGGCCAAGCCGGATCGGGCAGACGAGAACCAGCGCCTGATCGAAGCCGTGTTTGCCGAGCTCGAGGAAACCCAGCCGGACGGCTTCACCTACAAGGTGTTCAGGCTTGCGGACGGCGTGAGCTTCATCCATGTGGCCATCGAGCACGACGACGTTGCCGATCCCGACTCGCTCACTGCCGTGCCTGCGTTCCAGGCATTTGTGGCCGACATCGGCGATCGCACGCAGGCACCTCCGGTGGCGATGGGTGCGACCATCGTCGGCGGATACCGCTAGCGGCGGTTCACGCGCCGAGCTAGGGCAGTCGCGAGGCGACGATCTTGGCTGCGGTTTGCATCGGCTGCACGTTCTGCGCCGGGTCGTTCAATTTCACCAGATTGATGTCGACCCAGTTGTCACCCTTGCGGATGAAGATGTTGCCGTCCTCCTGATCGGCCTCATCACCGATGCCGGGCACCGACGTGAACTTGTGGCCGAGCGTGTCGCGATCGATGTCGAGTTCTTTCTTCGCGCCGTCGCCGGAGATGACCTCGACTTGCGCGGTCGGTCCGTTCGGGTCGCTCGTGTATTGGCACAAGGTCTGCGTCCCGGCCGCGCCCGCCTCAACGGCCGCGCTCAGCTTCGCACCGGCCAGCGTCGAAGCCTCAGCCTGCGTGAGCAGCTTGCACGGGTCGATCACCGGCGGCAGTGACGCGACTTCGCTGCTGGCCGCACTCGCCGGCGCAGCAGAGACAGGCGGGGCGGACGCCGGGGCGGTGACCGTCGCGGTCACCGTGGCCGTCACGGTCACGGTTGCCGCCGCCGACTTCGTTGACGCCGAGCACCCGGAGATCGCAACAGCGCCGCCGACCATCGCCACCACCGGGGTGAGCTTTCGCCACATGCGCGCCGTCCTTCTTTCGTCGTTGTCTTGCACTAGATGCCCGCGTTGCAGAGCGGCACGTCGGGCACGACCTGCGAGCGGTGCAGCAGCGAGGTGCTGGCGCCGAGGGAGTACTCGTATTTCGCCCCTGGCAACAGGTCTTTGAGGATCGGGATGTCGGCAGCCGACAGCTCGATGCCGACTCCCGCAGTACCTCGCAGGTCGAGCGTTGCGCCCTTACATCGAGCGAGCGCAGCGCCGAGCGACGACCCGTTCGTGACGCCGAGGTCGACGATCACGCCGGCGAACGGTCCTGCGCTGAGCGACGCAACGCCCACCCCGACCTGGAACTTCATCTCGACGCCGAACACGACGCCGCTCGGCCCTAGCGTGATGCCGGTGATGCTGTCGATGATGCTCTGCTTGACAGTGAACTTCGGCGTCTGGAAATTCTCGCCGTCGTAGCCGATCGGCCCGTCGAGCCCCCAGATGCCGGTGGCAACCAACGTCGAGTTGTTGCCGGTGATCGCGGTCTCGACGCTGAAGATGAATTGGACCTTGATATCCATCGGCAGGCCGCCGGTGGCCGGCGACGGCGGGATCTCGATGTTCGCCTCGATCGGCGCCTCGATCTTGATCTTCTCGTTGTCGGCGTTCCCGCCCGCAGCACCGGCCTGCAAGCTGATCGTGAGGCCGGTGATGCCGGTGATCTCGAACGCACTGTGCGAGGTCTGGCCATTCTTGATGGTGTCGATGCCGTGAAAGCGCAGGTTGTTCGTATCGAATGCGAAGTCGATGCCGACCTTCAGGGCGCCGTCGCGTTCAACGCCGAGCTCGAGCTTGTCGTTGGTAATGATGGGCGACATCTTCCAGTCGCCGACCTTGACCTCGAGGCTGGAATCCGACGCGACTGGCAGTGTGCCGCCGGCGGCTTGCGGTGCCGCTTTGGGTAGCGCAGCGGGTTGCGCAGAGAACGGCTTCGTGCCGCGATAGCCGGACGGCGCGATGTTGGTCGACGGTAAGTCGCCAGCTGTCGGAACCGACTGCGCCCCAACCAAATCGGGAATGAGCTGGTAGCTGACCGCCGACGCTGGCAATGCCTGGTCGACGTCGATCGAGCCGTTGCGGAGGACGTCGGTGAGGTTCACCGGCGCGAGCGTCACGACACGTGCGTCGCCGTCATCGTGAATCGCGGCCACCCGTCCAGTCGCGACGCTGGTCAGCACCATGACCGAACCGACCTTCAGCTTGTCGGCGCCGGGAGCGGCCTTCGCGATGGTCCAGATGAGCCCGTTGCTGCTGGCTGAGCGGATCGCCGCCGCACCGCCGACGACGACAACGACGTCCGGCTGGTAGTCGGCGCCGGTAGGACTTGCGCCATAGCCGTAGGTCTTGAGAGCGGCAGCGGTCGGTGCACCCAGGGTCGGCGTCGCGCTCAGGGCGCTCAGCGTCGGACTCGCCGCCACACTCGCACTCGTGCCGGACGGCGGTTGCGCCGCCGAGTGGTGACTACTGCACGCCGCGCCTAAGACGGTCACCACAACGAGCGACGCGACCACCCGCCACCGGCTTGCCGCAGGATTCTTCACGCACGGATTAGACCAGAGATCAGCAACGTCCGGGTAACGGGCCAGCAAGCCGCGCAGGCCAGATCAGGTGGCTGCGGCCGGGTCAGGCATGAGGCCTAGTTGCATCGCGAACTCCATCTGGTCGTAGTAGACCCGGTGGTTCGTGATGCGGCCTGCTTCGCTCTCCCACACATCGGCGTACCGCAGCCGCAACGAGCGGCCGGTCGCCGGAAGCTCTCCCTGGGGGGTGCCCATCGGCCCGGTGTTCGTGCCGACAAACAGTCCCTCGATCACGACGCGATGCCCGTCATCGACGAGCGTCACCAGTTCGAGCCGCGCATCTGGGAACCCGGCAGCGAAACCTTGGGAGTGGGCGAGCACTCCTTCGACGCCAACCGTCGTGCCCGATCCAGGTTCGGTGACGACAACGTCGGGGCTGTAGATACGGCTGGCGATGGACCAGTCGCGCTCGTTGAACAATCGGTAGTGTTCGCGGACCAGGTCGGCGGTTTCGGACATTGGTGCCTCCGTGTGGTTGGTTGCGTGGCCAGCACGAACGCTATGCGCGGAGGCGGATTTGTGGACCGGGAGAACTCCCGGTTTCGGTCAGGCGTTCAGCAGATCGTGCTGCACCGCGAACAACGCCGCTGCCGCCCGTGTCGTGATGCCTGCCTTCGCGTACACGTTCTGGAGATGGAAATCGACCGTCTTGGCCGACACCTGCAGAGCCCCTGCCGCCTGTTGGATCGACGAGCCGATCGCAATCTCGCGCAGGACATCTACCTCGCGATCGGTCAGGCCAGCGGGCCATGTCCGACGTACCGGCGCACGTGTATCGCCTGCCGCAGCGAGCACGCAGTTAACTGCCTCGGCGTCGAGAAGATCGCGTTCAGCCATCGCGCGCAACTCGCGCCCGGCCAGGTCGAGGTCGAGCGGCGGACGGTGCGGCCGCACGGCGCGCATCGCGGCAAACGCGTCTGCGGCCGCGAGGATGCGGTCTTCCTTCGCCAGACCATTCCGAGCGTCGCCGCGATGGTAACCAGACCCGTCCAGTCGCTCATGGTGCTTTCCGACGATCGTGGCGACGTTCGTCAGGGAGGCAGCGCGTGCCAGGCAGCGCTCGGAGTAGTACGGATGCAGACGCACCTTCTCCCACTCGGAGTCGTTGAGCATCGCCGGCTTGTCCCAGATCGCGGTCGTCACGGCGACGCGGCCCACGTCGTGCAACAGGGCGGCGAGCTGTAATGCCGTGCGCCGGTTCTTGTCGAGCCCAGCCCGTTCAGCGGCGTCGTCTGCCAGTTGTGCAACAGCGGTCGCATGGCCGGCGAAGAAGTGTGACTTCAGGTCACCGAAGTCACCGATGGCACGAGCTGCCTCGCGTACCTGCGCATCGTCAAGGTGGTGCACAGCGCCGGGTTCGGCAGCCAGCCAGCTTTCCCACAATGCCGGTGGCTCGAGCACGGCGAGCACCGCGTCGCGGTCAGCACAGAACGCGGCCACCAGGTCAGGGTCGAACGCGCCGCCCGCCCGATCGCGAGCCATCGTCTCGGCCGCTTTCGGTCCGCCCAGCCTGTTGTGCACTTCGAGCTCGTTGCACAAGGCCACAACGCGCGCGATCAGCGGCTGGTTCGGGCCAGGGACGCCGAACGGTCTGCCGGTGCCGTCGAACCGTTCGAACGCGAAGGCAAGACCTTCGACAACAGCACTGCTCACACCGATGCGACGCGCGAGCAGCTGCGCGACTTCGCAATGCCCAGCGGAGGACTCACGGTGACGTTCGGGCGTGAGCGTGAAGAGGTGCTCGATCATTGCCTGACGTTCAGCAGGGGCACGGTCGGAACCGAAGTTGGCCATGACCCACGCACCGAACGCCTGGCCATTGCCGTAGTCGAGGTGCTGAGTGTCGGCGCCGAACTTCACTTCGTCACTGAACAGATCGGCAGCTTCCGCGGAGCCCGCGGTACATCCGAGCATGCGCAACAACGAGAGGTAATAGAGGTCGGCGAGGTCTCCGGTGCTCAGACCGATGCGTCGCCCCAGCTCAACGCTGATCAGACATGTCCGGATGGTGTGCTCGATCGGCAGACCGATGCCGACGTCACACGCTCGTGCGGCAACTCCGACGAGTTCGGCCAGCCGCGGCCGAGTGTTCTGCGCTGGCACAGCCGCCAACTTAGCCTGCCGGCAGGAAGGCATCTGCACGATGAGGTCGGAGAAAGTGCTTCTACTCTCTTGCCTTCCAACCGTTCGCGATATATCGTTGAGCCATCTTGATAGAGATTGGAGCAACAAGAATGACTCACACCCAAGCAATAGACGATGGTTGGTTCCGCAAGGCACACGCCATGGAGTCGGTTGGGCGACACCTGCACCGGCATTTCCTCGCCGCTCAGCGGGATCCGGCAACGGACGCCACCGCTGACGACGGATCCGACCGCCACAGCCGAGGCCGTGAACACCGACCTGGCTGGCGCCCGGGCGGTCGCGAGTTCGGCCGCGGAGGCCCGGAGTTCGGCCGCGGCGGACCGTTCGGGTTCGGGGGCCCCTTCGGACCGTTCGGTCCAGGCCGTAGCGGCCGCGGCGGCAATCGAGCAAGGCGCGGTGACGTAAGAGCCGCCGCATTGGTCCTGCTCGCCGAGGAGCCACGCAACGGGTACCAGCTGATTCAGGAGCTGGCCAACCGCAGCGACGGCGCCTGGCGCGCAAGCCCCGGCTCGGTCTACCCCGCATTGCAGCAGCTCGAAGACGAGGGCTTGATACGCGCCGTCACAGACGATGGCCGCAAGCTTTGGGAGCTGACCGACGCGGGTCACGCCTACGTCAACGAGAACCGCGAGAAGCTCGGCACTCCATGGGATGCCGTCGGCGGCGGTATTCCGGACGGCGTAAGGGACCTCGCCGACATCGGTCTCCAGGTCGGTTCCGCAGTCCACCAGGTTGTGCGGGCCGGTGACGACGCGCAAATCGCGCAAGCCGTCACGATCCTCACCGAAACCCGGCGCGCGCTGTACCGCCTCCTCGCCGGAGACGACAAGCCCGCCGGCTAAGCGCTAGCGGTCAGGGCCCGTCGGTGTACTGGACCGAGACCTGGTTCGAGTACCCGTGCGGCACCATCCCGGCGACGTCCAGCCAGGCTTCGTAAAAGATCGGCTGCTGTTGCACTTCGTCGCCGATCACGGTGAAGTGCGCGGTGCCGGTCGCATCGGTGACCTGCGAAACCGGGGTGGCCCCTTCGAGATGCCCGTTGATGCTCGACTCGCCTGGAATCAGCCCGCTCGACGCGTAGACAACTTGCCCGAGCACGACGGTGACGCCGGCGCGGTGCACGGGGCTGCCGTACGGGTCGTGCAGCTGGACGGCGAGATCGAGAGGCGTGTGCAGGGGCACCGCCGAGTTGACGGCATCAGGAGTGATTTCGGCCGACAGTTCCGATACGAGATAGCGGTTACTGGTCGAGATCGCCGATGGTCCGCTCGTGAACGCCATAACGAACAGCGGTGTCGAAACCGCTGGCATCGATCCGGTATTCGGTGCGCGCAAGATGAAGGTGGCGGACGCAAACGCGCCAATCTGCGGAACAAGGGATCTGCCGGCGAGGTCAACCGGATTCCAAAACGTCGTTGCGTGGCCGGCAGCATCGACAGTGAAGTGCGGCCGTTGCACATGGTCAGTGTGGTTCGCCACCGTCACCGTCACCTGATCGATCGTGCCGACCTGACCTGTCGATTGGGTGGCCACAACGTGCATTGCCAGTGGTGCGCGCGTCACCAAGGCCGACGCAGCAAGCGCGACCGTCGCACCGCCGAGGCCCAGCACCGACGGATACAGCCAACTGTTGCGCGGTGGCCGCCAACTGGTTGGCGCGGGCCGCGTCGTCAAACCGGCGATGATCGCCGCAGGTACGAGCATGAATAAATACGAGCCGAACGATCGCGTAGGCAAGAAGAACGAAACCGCGACCAATGGCACCCATGCTTGCTTCAAGGCTGAGTAGCGCATGCAGAACGCAAGCACCGCGGCCACGGTGAAGGCGAAACCTGCGAGGGTGTAGAGCCAGAGCCGTCCGCCGCCAAGGTGATCGAAGATCGTAAGGTCGATAAGCCCTTGCCCGTCAGGGATTGTGGGCTCGACAAGGGGTAGCAAGGTACCGCGCATCCAGGCCCCTGGGTTCGACACCAGGAACGGCAGATTGATGACGACGAACGTCACCATCGTGACTGCGCAATAGCGCACGACAACACGAAGCGGTCGGGTACCTGCGGCCCGGTGTTCAAGCCAAACACCAATCACGAGATACGGGACGACGAACCAGGGTGTCTGCTTGATGCTGCACGCAATGCCCAACGCCACCGGCCCGATCCAGCGAGCGATCGACCGTTCCGCCTTGTCGCCAAAGCGATCCCAGCGATACACGGCGATGAGGATGAAGGGCACGAACAGCGCGTCGGTGAGTCCGCCGATCATGAACGACACGTACACGGCAGCGCTCATGATGATGCCGGCAGCCCATGAACAGTTGCGCGGAAGCATCCGCCATAGCAACAGGCCGGACACGGCCCAGAACGCGAGATCGACGACGTTGGCGGCCTGAATCTTCAGGCCAGCAGCAAGTGCGGGCATGTAGAACAAGAACGAACCAGCGGGGTAGGACAAGCTGTCGACCGACGATCCGTCGAGTCGGTAGGTGTGGACTACCTCGGGCACGTGGAACTGCGCGAGGCCTGGCGACATCGATTGCGTATACGGGTTGACGCCATGCAGCGCCAAGCTCGCGGCATATTGATCGAACGCAGCAGCGTCGGTGCCGTAGCCTGGTTGAATCACCCAGGCTGACACCGCGTTGCAACCGATGCCGACGATGATCGCGGCCAAGATCAGTGCTTGTCCCCACGTGCCGAGACCGTCAGGCGCGGCCCACGTGCGCCACACTCCCCAGAGCGCGACCGCAATAACAGCAACGCTGATGAGACTTGCACCAGGCACCGTGACCGATCCGGCCCATGCCTGTAGGCCGGTGAGACCGGCAAGCAGACAGACCAGCGTCCACCCGATCTTCGCTACCTCAACTGGCGCTGCGTTGATCCTCGCAAGGACAGTAGGCACGACAGTGCGCGCAGGTGCGGGAGCCAGCGGAGTCGGAGGAGTAGGACGACGTTCGAGCACGGCAGCACGTGAGGTCATCGGTTAGTGCCTCAATGCCTGGGTGGGTGCGTAACAAGACGCCCACTGTGACGGCTCGCGTACGCCGCCGGCTTCGGGGCATGCTTGCCGGCGTACGCCACCTGTGCCGGATGTAGCCCCGCAGACCGACGACGTACCGCGACGATTGGCGTACCGAGAAGCACCACGATCGCGATGCCGAGCACGATCGCGGTGGTCGAGACCCCATGGCCCGAACGCGTAAGCGTTTCACCCAACACTTGCGTTGGCGGGTTCGACGGCGCGAGTGCCCCAGCGGCCGCCGACGAAACTGCCGCCGATGAAGTCGCGAGGGGCGACGCTAAGGACGACCCGACCGCTGACGAAGTCGCGAGGGGCGACCCGACCGGTGGCGCTACCACCGCCGCCGCCGGCGCTGCCGACGCTGGCGCGAGCACAGCGAAGTCGGGGTCGGCGAGCATCGAAACGGTGACCGAGCCGGCAGACACCGTTGCGGCCACGGCCGTCGCGGTCGATGGGCCGGTGAACTGAATGATTTGGTTGCCGACACCGAGTGCAGCGCCCGTGATCGTGAGTGTCAACGGGTGCGCAAAGGTGCCGGTGAACTTGTGCCCGTTCGTGTCGGTGACGCCGATGCCAATTGCCGCGACGACGCGGTAGTTGGCGCGACCGAGTTTCGGCAAGACCGCCTCAACGCCCTTGACGTCAGGCGCAGTCACCGCAACTTGGAGGGCGCCGATAAATGCGCCAGCCGGAACGGTGAGCTGCGCGCGGCCACCCGGAATACTCGCGACGAGCGAACCGCCGCCGGAACCAAACGTGTGCGTCGTCACCACAGTGGCGTAGCCGCCGGGAACGGCGGCGGGGCCGTTGCCCGAACCGTAGCCACCACCGGCGGCGGACGACGCCGGCGCCGCAGCGATGAGCGCAACGCCGACGAATACAGCGGACGCGACAATGCGATTCATGTGCATGAAACCCCCCAGGCAACGAGTGCGTCGAGCCCCCCGGCTTTCCTGATTAGGCCAAATGGCCGATCAAGAATGCAGCGTTGCCTTTGAGCTTCGAGAATAGCGACGCGCATAAGTCCTTGTACGGCAGTTGTCTCTATATCCGTTCTCGCGAGTTATGACGGAGATGTCGGCCCCCGTATGCGCTCAACGACCGCAACATGAGCGAACTCTCATCAGTGACTTACCCGGTGGTCACCCTCTCCTGCCGATGCTGCTTAGGGACCCCGCGAGGAACGAGCGCGATGACCACTGAGGGAGGAGCGGGATGAAGAGTGCAACTCGAATGCTTGCCGCAATTGCCACCGGCGGAGTGATGGTCGGCGGCGCGGCAGCACTTGTCCAGGTATCGGCACCGAAGACTGCCAACACCGCTGCCGTCACGACGAGCAACGGAAGCGCCTCCAGCCAGGCGATCCAGCAGCTGGCAGACGAGAGTGCGCAGCTGCACGCAGCGGTCGCCGCGGCTCAGGCGCAGCTCACCAACCTTGGAACCGACTCCGCCGGTGTGACGCCAAGTTCGGCCGACCCCGGAGCTCTGCTCGCGCAGACGCAAGCTCAATTGGCAGCGGCCCAACAGCGGCTCGCGGCCGATGAAGCTCTGCTCGCGAAGCTGCAACCAAAGAGCCGCACGACGATGCCGACGCCGACGCCCGTGAGGGACGACGCGGCGCGACCGGCCCCGGCACCGGCACCGGCACCGGCACCGGCACCGGCAACCACGACGGCGCCGCAGGCCGTAACGGTGCCACCTCCCCCGCCGGTGCGCCACACGTACTCACCATCAGCGCGCCCGACGAATGGAGCTGGAGATGACTGACGGCCCCCCTACGCTGCCGGACGCATTCGTTGCCGAGCAGAATCGGATGCGCAGCACCCGCGCCACCGCATCTCGCGGGCTCGCACAACGCCGCTGGCGTCGTCGCGTACTACCGCCGCTCGCCGTAACGTCCGCGGTGTTGCTCGGCACCGGAACCGCAGGCGCCTGGGTCAACGCCGAACTGACAGCGAAGAGCGCGGCGCCCGCCGCCCCCGACGCGAGCGGCGAACTCGCCACCCTCGAGCAACTGCGGCAGCAGCTCTCGGCCGATCAACAGACCCTGGCGGCGTTGACGCTTGCGCAGCAGTCCGCACAGCAAACCGCTCCAACGCTGGCCACTACCGCGACCACGACAGCCCCCGCTCCCGGCCAACCGCCGTCAGCACTGCAACCGGCCAAACCGCCGAGCGGAACCGCGCCCAAGGTGCCGGCTGCGCCGCGCGTCGCTGGCCCCGCGGTCGCCGTACCGAAGGCTTCGACCGCGGCCGCGATCCCCGCGCCTGCGCCGGTCGCGCCACCGGCGGTCGTCGCACCCGCACCGGCTCCGGCACCGGCGCCGGCGCCCGTTAAGGCGCCAGCCCCGGCTCCGCCGCCCGTGCACGCCACCACCGGGGCATCGGGTGCCAAGCCTTAGCAGCGCCGCGACCTCGCAACTGCGGGCCAACCCTGTTGTTGGGCGCGCACGCGCGATGGCCACCGACATCACCATCGCGGCCATCAGCGACCGCGCCGACGACGACGAAGCACTGCAGTCCGCTGTCGACAAGGCACTGGTCGTGTTCCGCGATGTCGAAACCGAATGCAGCAGATTCGATGAGCACAGCGCACTCATGCGGGCGAACGCCGCGAACGCCGATTGGGTCGCCGTACCGCCACGTTGCTTCGAGGCGTTGGTTGCAGCCGCCGTGTCGTATCGCCGCACCGCCGGCCGCTTCGACCCGCGAGTTCATGACGACCTGCGTCGGCTCGGATACGAACGAAGCTTGGCGTTCGAATCCGAAAACGTCGCCCTTGCCACACCAGCAGTGCAGCAACGACCCGAACTGCCGGAGTGGAACCCAAAGTTTCAGGCTCGACGCGGCCTCGTGCATCTCGACGGCTACTCGGTCGATCTCGGTGGCATCGGCAAGGGGCTCGCCGTTCGATGGGCAGCCGAGGTTCTTTCCGAAACGACCGCGAACTTCCTCATCGAAGCCGGTGGCGACTGCTACGCGGCCGGGCACGCGCCCGACGGCGGTCATTGGCGGATCGGCATCGAAGACCCGATGGATTCGGCCGAACCCATCGGCGTCCTCGCCGTTTCTGATTGTGCGGTGGCGACGTCGTCAGTGCGCATCAGGCGATGGACGGCGGGTGGCGCGAAGGTGCATCACCTCATCGATCCGCGCACCGGGCTGCCCGGCGGCGACGGCCTGCGCGCCGTGACGGTCGTCGGCGCCGACGCCGCCGATGCGGAGGTCGATGCCAAAACCCTTTTCCTCGAAGGTCGCCTCGGCATCGCCGACGCAGTCCGCACTGCCTCGACCGCTGCGTGCTGGGTCACAACCGACGGCACGGCGACGTTCAGTACAGCGATCGAGCCACACCTGCAATGGCGGCGCGAGTGAAAGCCACCCACCCGAGTCAATTCGATTGGGTTGCGGCCAGCATCGCGTTCGCACTCAGCGTCCCGAGCGGCTACCTCGTGATGCGGTTCGCCCTGCCCGTCGTCCACAACCGGTACTTCCCTTGGATCGTCGGTCGGGCCTGCGGGTTGGCCGCCTACCTTGCACTCGTCGTCCTCGTCGTCTTCGGGATGTGGCTGCGTCACCCGTGGCGGCACCGCTTCCGTTGGCCGCACGCGGAGGAGCAGTTTCGGCTGCATGCGGCCATGGGAGTTGCGGTCGTCGCGCTCGTTGGCGCGCACATCGTGTCGTTGGTACTCGACCGTTATGCCGGCGTGAGCTGGCTCGCCGTCGTCGTCCCCGGGAAAGCGACGTACCGGCCGACTGCCGTCTCGGTCGGCGTCCTCACGCTCTACGGACTTCTGGCCATCTCGCTCACGGCCAGGGCCGGCGGTCGGGCGATCGGGCGGCAGTGGCGGCGGGTGCACTTGCTTGCGTTGCCGACGCTCGCACTCGCCTGGTTCCACGGCGTCTATGCCGGTGCCGACACTCCGCGGCTGCGCATCTTCTACGTGCTGACGGGCTTGCTCGTCGTTGCGGTCGTGGCGACGCGGGTCTGGGGAGAAGCAAAGATCCGCCGGACGCCGGTCACGCACCCCGCGTCGACATCACATCGCGCCGTTCCGCTGCAGGCAGTGAGCACCTCGCGGACGCCGTCATGACGACGTCCGCGTTGTCACTTGTCATGGCCCCGGACCCGCCACACCTCGGGCCCTACACCGGAGTCGGCACCCTCGGAGCCGCCGGCACCCGCGTGCTCGCTGGGCCACTCGGACGACGCGAGACCCTCGCCGAACACTACGAGCGCCTCGGCGCACTTTCACTGCCCTACACCGACAACGCCCGCGAAGCAGTGCTTGGCGTAGTCGGAGCAAGCGGGTTGGTCGGGCGCGGTGGTGCCGAGTTCCCGATGGTGACCAAGTTGACCGCCGCGCTGCGCACGACAGGCGTCCCGATCATGGTGGTGAACGGGTCCGAGAGCGAGCCGGCGAGCGGCAAGGATGCGTTGCTGCTGCGCTACCGCCCGCATCTCGTGCTCGACGGCGCGTCATTGGCGGCGGCCACGGTCGGTGCCCAGCAGATCGTTGTGTACCTGCACGAAGACACCGGTGCGACGTACGCGTCGGTCATTGCGGCAGTGCGCGAGCGAGCGCACCTTCCGGGTATGCCGGGCATCGTCGTCACGACGTCGGCGAGCGGCTTCGTCGGCGGCGAATCGAGTGCTGTCGTCTCGGCCTTGTCGGGTGGTGTCGCGGTACCGCGGCGACGGTCGACTCCCGCTGCGGTCAGCGGAATCCACGGCCGCCCGACCGTCGTCAGCAACGTCGAGACGCTCGCCCACCTCGGGCTGATCGGACGCTTCGGTGCCGGTTGGTTCCGCGAGGCGGGAAGTCCGGCCGCACCCGGTTCGACGCTGCTCACGCTCGCCGGTGGCGTGGCCCACCCAGGGCTCGTCGTCGAAGTCAGCGCGCCCGTCAGCATCGGCACCGTGCTGGTCGACCACGGCGGCCTGACGCAGCAGCCACCCGCGGTGCTCATCGGCGGCTACGGCGGCCGGTGGATCAGCGGCGATGCGGCCTGGCACGCCCCCGTCGATCGCGCAGCGATGCGCCACGCCGGCGTGAGCCTCGGCTGCGGCCTCGTCGCGCCACTTCCGCCCGAAAGCTGCGGGCTCGAGGTCACGGTTCGCCTCCTCGACTATCTGGCCAGTCAAAGTGCCGGCCAGTGCGGCTCGTGCCTGTTCGGCCTGCCGCGACTCGCGGTCGACCTGCGCGCGATTGCTGAGAGCCGCGCCACTCGCGGAGATGTCAAGCGCGCGCATGAGCTCGCGCAGTCGATCAGCGGCCGCGGCGGATGTGCACACCCGGACGGCGCGGTTGCTCTGCTGGCGAGCGCCCTTGAGGTTTTCAGCGCAGACGTACGGCGGCACATTCGCGGGCTGCCATGCGGCGGCGGGCTGGCCGGCTGGTTCCCCGTACCTGCTGCCCCGGCGAGCGCGTCCGCATGAAGATCGGCATCCACATGAAGATGGACAGCGCCCGGCTGGTCGCCAACCCCGCGCTCTGCGACGGGCATGGCATCTGCGTCCTGCGCAGCCCCGACCTGCTGACCCTTGATGCGTGGGGATTCGTGGGCGTCGAGTCGACCGAACCACTGTCGGGTCGAGACCTTCGGCGGGCGCGAAGTGCCGCCGCGGCGTGCCCCGAACGGGCCTTGTCGTTGGTCGACGTCCAGGTCGCGGCTGGCAACGGCAGGCGCGCTGGAGGAGACTCATGGCAATGACAGTCGTGACACGACGCATCAGTGCATGGGCCGGGCCGGTGATCGGCATCGCCGCCGTACTTTGCGCGGCGATTGTGGTCGCCTACGCGAGCGGCACCCGCGTCGTGATCTCGATTCCGGCCGCAGCCAACATTGGCGGCCCGACCCCGACGGGTAGCAGCGACGCGACACCCGCACCCCTGAACACCTCGGCGCTGACGTTGGTGCACCCGACGCATCCGGTCGAGGTGCTCGACGGTCCCGAGAGCTCCACCGAGTCCGAGGGGCAAGCATCGCAAGCAGATGACGCGACGACATCTGCTTCCCCGCGGACGGCGACCACGACCGAGCGCGACGGGGTGACGGCACCCGATGCCGCGCCGTCCAAGCCAACTGTGCCCGCCGCCGTGTCGACGCCGAGCGCACATCCGACACAGGCGACAGACACCTGGGCGGAGGACGACCCGACACGTTCGCCTCGACCCACGTCGTCCGGCTGGAAACCGACGGTCACACCGTCACCGTCGCCGTCATGGAGTCATAGTCACCACGACGACAGCGCGGACGACGGTACCGGCGGAGCTTCGCAGCCAACTCCATGATGGCGGCGCGCCCTGGCCGACATGCACCCCAAGCACTACAGCCGCAGCTGCATCGACGGCGCCCAGGCACCGCTGCCCGACTTGCTGGCTTTCACGCGCTCGTGCTGCTCGTCGTGCTCGGCGCGGTCGTCGTCGTGTTCGTCAAGCAGTTCGCAGCGAGCTACCGGACCCTTGGCGCGCGCGCATTGACCAGTGAGCTGCGCGCCTACGTTGCGGCCGCGGCCGACCGCCCAGCAAACGGCGACCTGCAGGGTTTCACCGTGAGCTACCTACAGGCGCGGGCGCTACCCGCCGGAACAGTGCTTATCGTGAGCCTGCCGGCATCGCGAGTAGCAACACCGGGGTCATCTGTCTTGCTGTCCGACGCGCGAGTGATCGGCTGGCTTGCGCATCCGCCCACGAAGACATTCACCACGGCGACACACGTGAACGGCGCGCTGACCGAATTCCTGGTGTCGCCGATTGTGGCGGGTGGTCAGACGACAGGAACCTTTCTCGCCGCGATCGATTTGGCGGCCGACGAAGGCCAGCGGTCGCGCGTTCTCGCTTTGTCGCTGGCCGAGGCTGGCATCGCGTTGTTGGCAGGTGTCGCCAGCGCATACCTCTTGCTGCGCCGACTGCTGCGAACCGTCGGACGCATGACCAGGACCGCCGGCGATATCGGCAGCGGTGCGCTCGACCGGCGACTTGGTGACCAAGGTATTGATGACGAGGTTGGCCAGCTTGCCGCCACCTTCGATTCGATGCTCGAGCGCATCGATACCGCGATGACGACGCAGCGCCGGCTGCTATCGGATGTGTCGCATCAACTGCGAACCCCGTTGACCGTGGCGCGCGGACACCTCGAGGTGCTGGATCACACCGGCGACATTGCCAATCCGGCGGCGGTCGCCGAAACGGTGACCCTCGTTCTCGACGAACTCGATCACATGCGATCTCTCGTCGAGCGACTCCTGCTTCTTGGCCGCGCGATGGAACCCGACTTCCTGTCACCCGATCTCATCGATGCGCGGGCCTTCCTCGCCGACCTGCATTCGGCCTGCCAGGTGCTTGCCCCTCGGCGTTGGCTGCTCGCAACAATTCCCGATGTCGTCGTGAGTGCCGACGTCGCCAAACTGCGGGGGGCGTTGCTCAACCTGGTCGACAACGCCGTTCGAGTGACCACACCGAACGACACCATCGCGATCGTGTGCGAGCTCGACAACACCGCGGGCACCCTGACATTCGCCGTCGAAGATTCGGGGCCGGGCATTCCAGCCGCGCAACGCGAAGCAGTGCTCGCCAGGTTTGCGCGGCCCGGCGCCCGGGACCAAGATGGGTCGGGCCTCGGCCTTGCCATCGTGCGTGCCGTTGCCGAGGCCCACGGCGGCCGAGTCACCGTCGGTGAATCCCCACTCGGAGGCGCGCGCATCGCCATGGTGCTGCCGGCGAGTCTTGTGCGCAGCATCGAGGAGGTCTAGTGCACGTCTTGATCGTGGAGGACGACGAGCGAATCGCCTCTTTCCTCGACAAGGGCCTGCGCGCCGAGGGGTATGTCACCTCGATAGCGACGAACGCCGCCGAGGCGAACACCTACGCCGAGGCATTCGACGCCGACCTCGGCCTCATCCTGCTCGACCTCGGATTGCCCGACGGCTCAGGCACTGGCGTGCTGCAACGACTACGGCAACGGCAATCCGATGTGCCGGTAATCATCCTCACCGCGCGCTCCGACGTCAGCGACAAAGTGCGAGGCCTCGACCTCGGTGCAAACGACTACGTCACCAAGCCGTTCGTGTTCGAGGAATTGCTTGCGCGGGTGCGGGCAGCGCTGCGCACCTCGGCGCAACCGACCACGACTGAACTCGTCGTCGGCGACTTGCGTCTTGACCTGCTCACCAAGGTGGCATGGCGAGCAGGCCAGCGCATCGAATTGGCGCCGCGAGAATGGGCACTGCTCGAACTCTTCATGCGGAGCCCGACGCATGTGCTGACGCGTCAACGCATCTTGAATCAAGTGTGGGAGTACGGGTTCGACGCCGGCAGCAATGTCGTTGACGTCTATGTGGGCTACCTACGCCGCAAGCTCAACCGCGCCGGTCTTGAACCCTTGCTGCACACCGTTCGCGGGGCCGGCTACCGTCTCCAACAACCCGACTAACCGATCACGTCCGGCAAAGCCACTGACGTTGGTCCCCTCGATGCGGGACGTCCGCCCACGCCACGCGCCACCAGCAAGGGCAGACAGTGGGCCTAGGCGCCACCACTGGAGGAGATCCGAATGAGCCAGGACACAACGGCATCGGCCCGCGGCCGCATTGTCGTGGGCATCGATGGGTCCGAGCAATCCCAGATGGCGTTGCGCTGGGCGGACTTCTTGGCGCGAGAGATGGACTGCGATCTCGATGTGACGACCGCGTGGCACTTGTACCCAGGCATCGGCTTCGGTGCCGGCATGGCGAGCATGCCTCCCGACTGGAATCCGGCCGGTTACGCGGAAGACGCCGCCCGCCGCACCGTTGAAGAAGTCTTCGGGACTAACCCACCGCCAACACTTCGCGTCACGGCGTACGAGGGCAGCGCGGCGCAGGTGCTTTTGCATGCCAGTACCAACGCGCGGATGCTTGTTGTTGGTAGCCGAGGCCACGGCGGATTCGCCGGACTACTCCTTGGTTCTGTCAGCGCGGCATGCGCCGAGCACGCGAAATGCCCCGTACTCGTCGTGCACGGTGACACCCCACCGCCACCCGCATAGAGGCAATGCCAAACGCCCGTCGGGGTCGGGACTTTCGTCCGTAACCGCGCGGCAGCGCGAGACGCGACGCTACCGGAGTGAATCCACTCGACCTCGCGCGCTGGCAGTTCGGCATCACCACGGTCTACCACTTCCTGTTCGTCCCGTTGACGATCGGGCTGTCCTTGCTGGTCGCGGTCATGCAGACCGCGTGGTACCGCACCGGCAAGCCGCAGTACCTACGGATGACGAAGTTCTGGGGGAAGCTCTTCCTCATCAACTTTGCGATGGGCGTCGTCACGGGCATCGTGCAGGAGTTCCAGTTCGGGATGAACTGGAGCGACTACTCGCGCTTCGTCGGTGATGTGTTCGGCGCGCCATTGGCGATGGAGGCCCTGCTCGCGTTCTTTCTTGAGTCGACGTTCCTCGGGCTCTGGATATTCGGGTGGGACAAGCTGCCAAAGCGCGTACACCTCCTGACGTTGTGGTGCGCGGCGATCGGCAGCACCATCTCGGCGTACTTCATCCTGGCTGCCAACTCGTTCATGCAGCACCCGGTTGGGTACACCATCGATGCAGCGAAGCATCGGGCCGAGCTCACCAGCATCTGGGCGGTGCTCGGCAACTCGACCACACTCGTGACCTTCCCGCACACGATCTTCGCCTCTCTTCTCACCGGTGGCGTCTTTGTCATTGCGATCAGCGCATGGCACCTGCGTAACAAGCGGAACGTCGACATCTTCCGACCCTCATTGCGTCTCGCGCTCGTCGCGACGGTTCTCGCCGGCGTCGGGTTGGGCGTGAGCGGTGACATCGAGGCCAAAATCATGACCGAGCAGCAGCCGATGAAGATGGCGGCTGCTGAAGCGCTCTACCACACCTCGAAGCCGGCGTCGTTCTCGTTGTTCACGGTCGGCTCACTCAACGGTCACAGCGAGGTGTTCAGCATTCGAGTGCCGCGTGTGCTGTCGTTCATGGCTACCGGATCGTTGAACGGGAAGGTCGAAGGGATCGACAATCTGCAGCAGCAGTATGAACAGCAATACGGCCCTGGCGACTACCGGCCATTGATCGCCGTCACGTACTGGAGCTTCCGGTTCATGATCGGATTCGGCCTGCTCGCCGCCCTCATCGCCTTGATCGGCCTGTGGCTGGTGCGCCGTGGCCAGCTGCCGACCGGGCGACGCTTCTACACGATCGCCCTGTGGTCGCTGCCGCTGCCGTTCCTCGCGAACAGCCTCGGCTGGATCTTCACCGAAATGGGCCGACAACCATGGCTGGTGTTCGGCCGCTTGAAGACGGAGGCCGGCATCTCGCCGTCCGTCACGGGTGGTGAGGTACTCACGTCGATGATCGTATTCACCGCGCTCTACGGCACTCTCGCCGTCATCGACGTCTGGTTGATGGCGCACTTTGCCAAGGCGGGTCCGGCAGCCGAAGTGGCCGCAGGCGACCCCGAACCCGTCTTCGCCTACTGAAGGGAGCGCCACGATGCATCTGCACGACTTCTGGTTCTTGCTCATCGCGGTGCTCTGGTCGGGCTACTTCCTGCTCGAGGGCTTCGATTTCGGCGTCGGCATCCTGCTGCCTTTCGTTTCGCGCGACGACGTCGACCGTCGGATCACGATCAACACGATTGGTCCGGTGTGGGACGGCAACGAGGTCTGGTTGCTGACTGCGGGCGGGGCCACGTTCGCCGCGTTCCCCGAGTGGTATGCGTCGCTGTTCAGCGGCTTCTATCTCGCGTTGTTGCTGATCCTGGTGGCACTGATCGTGCGTGGCGTCGCCTTCGAGTTTCGCAGCAAGCGCCCCGACGCGCGCTGGCGAAGCGCGTGGGACAAGGCGATCTTCTGGGGTAGCGCGCTTCCCGCGCTGCTGTGGGGTGTCGCGTTCGCGAACATCGTCCGCGGTGTTCCGCTCAACGCCGCGCACGACTACACCGGCAACTTCTTCACTCTGCTGAATCCGTATGCGCTGCTCGGTGGTATCACGACGTTGTCTCTCTTCACCTTGCACGGCGCGGTGTTCCTCGCGCTGAAGACCACTGGCGATCTGCGTAGCAGCGCTAACCGTGCAGTGAAACGGGTAGCACCTGTTGCCGTGGTCGCGGCGGCTGGATTCTTGCTCTGGACCGAGATTTCGTATGGCAAGGCGGCATCCGCCGTCGTCGCCACGATCGCTGCACTCGCTTTGCTAGGTGCCGTGGCGTTCAGCCTGCGCGGGCGTGAAGGCTGGGCGTTCACGTTGAACGCGGCGGCAATTGTCGCTGCAGTTGCTGCCCTCTTCATCGCGCTCTACCCGAACGTGTTGCCTTCAACATCAGTCGCGGCCGGCACCCTCACCGTGACGAACGCATCATCGACCGGGTACACGCTCGCGGTCATGTCATGGGTGGCGGTCATCTTCACACCCGTCGTCTTGGCATATCAGGCCTGGACCTACTGGGTGTTCCGGAAGCGATTGGGTCGCGGCGACATCCCTGGTCCCGCTCCGGCGAGCATCGAACCAGCAGCCGTCGGGTGAAGCCGGTAGACCCGCGGTTGCTCCGTCAGGCGAAAGCTGCGCGCGCCTTCATCGTCACCAGCATCGTGCTTGGCGTGACGACCGCGGGTCTGATCGTCGTCCAAGCAACACTCATCGCCGACCTGATCAGCCGCACGTTCATCGGCGGCGCGACTGCGCGCCAACAGCGCGCCGAGTTGATCGGGCTCGGCGTGGTGCTCGTGGCCCGCGCGGTGGTGACCTGGGTCGCCGAGGCCGTCGCGTACCGATCAGCTGCAGCTGTGCGTTCGCAGCTGCGCCGCGCATTTGTCGGCCACGCTGCCGACCTCGGGCCGGCTTGGCTTTCGCAGCAACCACGTGGCGAGCTCGCCGTGCTCGCAACCCGAGGTCTCGATGCGCTCGACGGTTACTTTGCTCGCTACCTTCCGCAACTGGTGCTGGCGTGCGCCGTGCCGATCATTGTGGGTGCGCGCATTGTGGCCGCCGACCGCACTTCGGGTGTCATCGTCGCGTGCACGTTGCCGCTGATTCCGGTGTTCATGATTCTTATCGGCCTCGGGACCCGCGCCCAGATGGACCGGCAGTGGCGCGCTATCAGCAGGCTCGGGCACCACTTCGTCGACGTTGTGGCCGGACTGCCGACGCTCAAGGTGTTCGGCCGAGCTCTCGCGCAAGTCTCCACGGTGCGCAACGTGTCAGAAGACCTGCGCCGTGCGACCGTTCGCTCCCTGCGACTGGCTTTTCTGTCGTCGCTCGTGCTCGAGTTGATCGCTAGCCTCTCGGTGGCCGTGGTCGCGGTGGCGATCGGGCTTAGCCTGGTCGGCGGTGGCGTGTCGTTGCGCACCGCGCTGATCGTCCTGGTGCTGGCGCCTGAGGTCTACCTACCGCTGCGCCGGGTCGGCGCGGCTTACCACGCGAGCGTCGAAGGTGTGTCGGCTGCTGCGCAGGCACTCGACGTCCTTGATGTGGTTGCGGATTCGCCCGCTTCCGGCGCCGCTCCCGATCCAAGTCGCGCGACGTTGCGCATCGACGGCGTCCGGGTCAGCTACGAAGGCCGCACAGAACCCGCCCTCTACGACGTCACCCTCGAAGTTGCGCCCGGTGAGATCGTTGCCGTCATCGGTCCCAGCGGCTGTGGCAAGTCGACCCTTATCTCCGCACTTCTAGGGTTTGTGCGCGTCGACTCCGGCCAGATCCTGGTCGGCGACGTCAACGTGGCGGACGTCGATCCGCGGGCGTGGCGGCGGCAGCTTGCGTGGGTCGGGCAGCACCCGCACATGCTGACGGCGAGCATTGCCGACAACATCCGGTTGGGCCGCGCCGATGCGACGGACGAGCAGATTCGCGATGCCGCGCGGCGAGCTGAAGCCGTCGAGTTCATCGACGCGCTTCCGGACGGTTTCGACACCCTGCTCGGCGAGCACGGCGTCGGTCTGTCGGTCGGCCAGCGGCAGCGCGTCGCCATCGCCCGCGCTTTCCTGCGCGACGCGCCGTTGCTGCTCCTCGACGAACCCACCGCTGCCCTCGACACCGAGAGTGAAGCTGCGATCGTCCGCAGCCTCACGTCTTTGATGGCGGGTCGCAGTGTGCTGCTCACGTCACATCGGCCGGCACTGTTCACCCACGCCGACCGGGTGATTGCCCTGCGTTCG
>Ga0066789_10000152_pt1 | contig 23000 bp, 18 predicted proteins | sample OrgsoiDNA2013049_FD_70960 | JGI IMG/M metagenome (GOLD analysis project Ga0066789, IMG submission 70960) | Permafrost soil microbial communities from the Arctic, to analyse light accelerated degradation of dissolved organic matter (DOM) -... | ecosystem: Environmental > Terrestrial > Soil >...
GCGTGCATCACAGGGACAGTTCGTCTTCTGAAAGAGGATGGAACACAGGAGCTGTCAGATGTCGCGAAGAGGGTGAGCCATGTTGGCCTCTTCTGCAACGTCAGTGCCATCGGAGACTGCCGTATAACGGTCATCCCAAAGAGAGAGCTGCTTCCACGGCAACAGGTGGCCAGCAGGGCTGACGGTCCGGCAGCAGTGACTCCAGGCCAAGTCGCGCCGGTGGAGTGCCTTCACTCCATGTCGCATCGTGGCCCTTCAGAGCCGCCATGCCGACCGCAAGACCAGCGCGATCCCGATGAGTTTCTGTGTCAGCCTGACGCGGGAATCTGTTCTGTATAGGTGACACGCGCCCAGTGCAACATGCGTGAACCCATTCTTGCTGGCAGTATCGCAGCAGCTGCTTCGAGTGATAGACACCTGTCTGTGACACAGGACACCAGGGGATCGACGGTCTCAGCGCCAGGACGCAGCTGACCTTGTCTTGACCTTGCCCTGAACATGGTCCTGAGACTGTAACCGAGAGACCTGGTTGGCATCTTTACCTGGTTCGCATCCTTTAGCTTGAAGGAGAGGACTTCATGGCTCGCCTATCTCTAGTTGTCGCAAGAACTTCTGGACTTTGGTCTCCATGCAGAAGACGACGGACTGTGACCCGGAGTCCTGGACCGGGGTTTCGAGCTCATTAGCTGGGAGGCTACGGGCCACACACTCTTCAACCGGCAATGATGGAGGAGGGACGACGTGTGCGGCATCGCCAGCATTCCCGAATCGGCCGCGGCTTGTGTCCCCGGCGGTCCCAGCATCGCGTGCAGCACGCCGACTGCCATTGCGTGAGACGCAAGCTTTGCCCGCAACACCGATCCGTCGGGCTGCGCCGTGTTGGGCGTCCACCATGCCTCGAATGCAATTGTGCCGAGCACCTAAGCACCATGCCAACCACTTATGAGTCTCCTTGGGCGGGAGACGACGTCCTACTCTTCCGCAAGACAATCCGACGATTCATTGAGGGCGAACTGGTTCCCCGGCAAGCGCGGTGGCGTAACCAGGGCCGGCCCGAGCCCGACGCCTGGCTCAAGGCGGGAGCCATCGGAATGCTGCTTCCCGATGTCCCGCAGGAATATGGCGGCGGCGGCGGCGCGTTCGCCCACGAAGCCGTGGTGATAGAAGAGTTGGCTCGCGCGGGAGTCCATTTCGGTTCGAGCGTACAAAGCATCGTGGCTCGCTACGTGCTGCAAAGTGGAACCGAGGGGCAAAAGCGCACGTGGCTGCCGCGCATGGCTCGCGGCGAAGTAGTCTCCTCCATCGCCACGACCGAGCCGGGGGCTGGGTCGGATCTTCAAGGCATCACGTGTGCGGCCCGGCGCGACGGCGACCACTACGTCGTCAACGGATCGAAGACCTTCATCACCAACGGCTGGCAGGCGGGGCTAGTCTGCCTCGCAGTCAAGACCGACCCCAAGGCGCTGGGGCCGAAAGGCATCTCACTCCTCCTCGTGCCCACCAAGAACCTCGAAGGTTATCGCGTTGGACAACCCTTGGAAAAGGTCGGGCGTCAGGGGCAAGACGTATGCGAGCTGTTTTTCGAAGACGTGAAACTGCCACTGTCGTGCCTGCTCGGCGCGAATGAGGGAAAGGGGTTCTTTCAAATGATGGAGCACCTATTGTACGAGCGCTTGTCAGTGTCCGTGGCGGCCGTCGCCACCATGGAGCGCGCGGTACGCCTTACGGCCGAGTACGCCAAAGACCGTCTGGTCTCTGGCAAACCTCTGCTCGACTTCCAAAACACGCGGCTGAAGCTCGCCGAGTGCAAGACTGAAAGCACTGTCGGTCGCGTCTTCCTTGATAGCTGCATGGAACGGTTCATCAGGGGTCAGTTGGATCCCGTGACCGGTGCCATGGCCAAGCAGTGGCTGACGGAGCGTGAGTTCCACGTAGTGGACGAGTGCGTGCAGCTCCACGGTGGCTACGGCTACATGCTGGAATATCCCATCGCCCGCATGTGGACTGACTGTCGAGTGCAGCGCATTTACGCTGGCAGCAACGAGATTCTGAAGGAGGTGATTGCATGGTCCCTGTGAGCAGCGAAGGCCGCGCGCCCGGTAAGCCCGCCACCCCTCTTTCGGTCGCGGAACGCGACAAGGTGCTCTACCGCTGGAACGATACGCACGCCGAGTTTCCCAACCTGTGCACCCACACGTTGTTTGAGCAGCAAGTCGAGAGAACGCCGCATGCAACCGCCGTGGTGTTTGGAAAACGCAGCCTCAGTTACCGCGAGCTGAACCAGCGCGCCAACCAGGTAGCTCACTATCTGCGCCAGCACGGCGTTGGCCCAGAAGCACTCGTCGGCGTGTCACTCAAGCGCAGCCCGGAATTGGTGGTGGCCCTGATAGCCGTCTGGAAGGCTGGCGCGGCCTACGTGCCGCTCGATCCGACTTATCCCGCCGCCCGCCTTGCCTTCATGGCCGACGATGCGGCCATTCGTATGCTGCTCACGGACTCGGCCTGCAGACCGCTCTTCCCGTCCATTGCCCATCGCGCCCTATGCCTCGATACCGACGAAGCGGCCTTCGCGGATTGTCCGCAGAGCAATCCCATGGCGGACGTATCCCCCACGAGCCTCGCCTACGTGATGTACACCTCGGGCTCCACCGGACAGCCCAAGGGGGCGATGATCTTGCACCGCGGATTGGTCAACTACCTTTGGTGGGCGATCGGCGCCTACGGTGTGAAGGAGGGCGACTCCGTGCCGGTCACAGCTCGATCTCGTTCGACCTTACGGTCACCAGTCTCTATCCGGTCCTTCTCGCGGGTGGGTACGCCGAGCTCTTGCCCGAGGACGTTGGCGCCCAAGAACTCCTGGCAGCTCTCCGACGCAGTGGCGGTCGCGCTCTGGTCAAGATTACGCCCGCCCACCTCGACCTCTTGAGCCAGCAGCTGACTCCGAGCTCGCTCGCCGGAAGGACCCGCGCCTTCGTCATCGGCGGCGAAAACCTGCTCGCTGAAAGCGTGCAGGTTTGGCGCGAATTCGCCCCCAAAACTCGCCTCATCAACGAATACGGTCCCACCGAGACGGTGGTCGGATGCTGCGTATACGAGGTGGCTCCCAACGATCCGCACACCGGCTCGATCCCCATCGGTCGGTCCATCGCCAACACGCAGCTCTACGTGCTCGGCCCGGATCTCGCGCCGGTCGAGCTGGGTGAGACAGGCGAGCTGTACATCGGCGGAGCTGGCGTGGCACGCGGCTATCTCAACCGGCCCGAGCTGACCCGCGAGCGGTTTCTGCCCGATCCGTTTTCGCAAAAAGAAGGCGCCCATCTCTACAAGACAGGCGACCTCGCACGCTACCGTGCCGATGGCGTGCTGGAATATCTCGGCCGCATCGACAATCAGGTGAAAGTCCGCGGCTATCGCATCGAATTGGGAGAGATCGAGGCGACCTTGGCCGCCCACCCCGACGTGCAGTCGTGTGCGGTCCTGGCTCGCGAGGACACGCCGGGCAACAAGCAGCTGGTGGGCTACGTGGTCTTGCGCGCCCCGGCTACCGACACTGGTGAGTTGACGGAGTTCCTTGGACAACGACTGGCCGAGTACATGGTACCGACACACTTCGTGAGGCTCGACGCCATGCCGCTCACGGAGAACGGCAAAGTCGACCGCAAGGCGCTGCCCGCTGTCTCGCAGATTGAGGACGCCATCGCCGCCAAGAGGTTCGTTGCGCCTCGAAATGATACTGAAACAGTGCTGGCAGAAATCTGGGCCAAGCTGCTTAACGTGGCTGCGGTTGGCGTCGACGACGACTTCTTCGGGCTCGGCGCCCATTCCCTCTTAATCATCAAGGCGGTGTCGCGCATCCGAGATGCCCTGGGAGTCGAAGTGCCGGCGCGGGATGTCTTCGAGCGCTCCACCGTTGCGGGGCTTGCAGTGGTGGTGAGCAAGCTGCGCGGTGACCAGACCGAGAAAGCGACCACCGCCACGCCCCCGGCGCCGTCACCCGAAGTCCTGCGTGTCCCTCAACGTACACCGGATGGACCGTGTCCGCTTTCGTTCGCGCAGGAGCAGTTTTGGTTGCTTGATCAGATGGTTCCCGGCAGCCCCGCGTACAACATCGTGGACGTCATCGATCTGGGTGGCGCCTACCATGCGCAAGCCCTGCACCGGACCATGGACGAGCTGCTCCGGCGCCACACTGTCCTGCGCGCCTCTTTTAGCGTTGGCGAGGAGGAGCTGCGCCAATCGATCGCTTCCTTTTCCAGTCTTCCCGTGCAGGAGACCGACCTCTGTGCGTTGCCCGAGAACGAGCGCGCCTCCGCCTGGAGCCACATCGTCCGCGAGCAGGGCCGCAAGCCCTTCGACCTAACCAAGCCGCCCCTTATCCGTGCCACGGTGGTGCACCATTCCCCCGAGGACCACCGCCTCCTGCTTGTACTGCATCACATCGTCGGCGACGAATGGGCGATGGGCATTCTGCAAAGCGAAACCCGCCAAATCTACGAGGCCTTTGCCAAGAACCAGACGCACGCATTGCCGGAGCTACCGATCCAGTACGCGGATTTTGCTTGTTGGCAGCGAAAGCATTTCCAGGGCGACAGACTCAAGGAGCAGCTTGACTACTGGAACGAAGCTTTGGCGGACGCCTCTCCGGTCCTCCAGTTGCCCATCGACAAACCGCGCTCCGCGGCACTATCTTTCCGCGGAGCCACTGAGCAGTTCCTGCTGCCCAAGACCACGCATCACCGTCTGCAGGGCCTGGCTCGTGCGGAACAGAGTACGCTTTTCATGGTACTCGAGGCGGCCTTTGCGAGCTTCCTCCATCGCTATTCCGGCCAGCCGGACGTGCTCATCGGCACGCCCATCTCGGGACGCATGCAAAGCGAGACCCAGAACCTCGTCGGATGCTTTCTCAATACCGTCGTACTGCGCTCTCAATTCGACGACCGGCAGACCTTCCGCAATCTCGTAAAACAGACGCGTGAGCGCGCCCTCGGTGCGTTCGCGCATGCCGAGCTACCCTTTGGTCGGCTGGTCGCTACTCTGGCTCCTGACCGCGACCCCAGCCGCACGCCTTTGTTTCAAGTCATGTTCGTACTTTTCGATTCAGAAGGCGCATCGAGCATCTCGAACGTGTCTCGTCACCGCGAGCTGGAAAACGGCACCTCGAAGTTCGACATCACCTTGTTCATCTCGATCACCGACGACGGCTTGGCGTGCGAGATGGAATACAGCACCGACATATTCGAGGCCGAGACCATCCGTCGCATGTGTCGGCACTTCGGCGTCCTGCTCGACGGGCTGCTGCGCCTGCCCGACGCGCCTATCACCGAGCTTCCCATACTGACCGACGCGGACACTCGCCAGTTGATGGAATGGAACCGAACCGAAAGCGACTATCCACGCGACGTGTCCCTGGCGTGCCTCATCGAGGCGCAAGTCGAGAGGGCTCCGAATGCGATAGCGGTGTCGTTCGGTGGACAGTCGCTGACCTATTCCGAGCTCAATGCATCAGCCAACCAGCTCGCGCGCGAGCTGCAGGCGCGCGGTGTCGGCCCCGATGGCATCGTGGCGATTCTGGTCGAACGCTCGGTGGAGATGATGGTGGGCTTGCTCGCCATCGTGAAGGCCGGGGGCGCCTACTTGCCGCTGGATCCGTTCCTGCCACCCGAGCGACTGCGCACGATGCTCGACGATAGCGGGGCGCGCGCCGTGCTGACACAGGACGCCTTCAAAGCCACGCTATCCACCTTCGGCGGCGCAGTCTGTTCCCTCGACGATCCAACCTGGCGGTCGCAATCGCGCGCGAACCTAGACGTTGCCGTGACGCCCGAGCATCTCGCCTACGTTCTTTACACCTCTGGGTCGACCGGGAAACCCAAGGGGGTGGAGGTGCCACGCGGGGCGCTGACGAATTTGCTGTGGTCGATGCGCGAGTGGTTGGGCCTTGGACCGCAGGATCGCTTGCTGGCCGTGACGACGATTGCTTTCGACATCGCCGGTGTGGACATGTGGCTGCCGCTCTTGGTGGGAGCACGCGTGGTGATCGCCAGCCGAGAGGAGTCGTTCAACGGGGACCGTTTGCGCGAGCAGATCACGCAAGAGGGGATCACCTTCATGCAAGCGACGCCCGTCACGTGGCGACTTTTGTTGGCCGCCGGCTGGCAGGGGAAAGTGGACATACAAGTGGTGTGTACGGGGGAGGCGTTGCCACAGGAGTTGGCGGGCGCTCTGGCACCGCTGGTGCGGCGACTGTGGAACCTCTACGGTCCGACGGAAACCACCATCTGGTCCACCGGCTACCTCGTTCGCGACGGCAACGCTCCGGTGCTCATCGGGCGGCCCGTGGCCAACACGAAGTGCTACGTGCTCGATGCCAACCGCCAAGAAGTGCCTATCGGTGTGGTCGGCGAACTCTACCTCGGGGGCGCCGGCCTCGCGCGTGGCTATCTCGGGCGGCCGGAGCTCACCGCCGAGAAATTCATAGCTGATCCGTTTGGCGCCGCGGGCGGGCGCCTTTACCGTACTGGTGATCTCGCCTGTTACCAGCCCGACGGCAATTTGATTTGTCTCGGCCGAGTCGACCATCAGGTAAAGATTCGTGGGTTCCGCATCGAGCTGGGGGAGATCGAAACGGCTCTAGCGCAACATCCGGCGGTACAGCAAGCGGCAGTCGTCGTGCGCGAAGACATCCCTGGAGACAAGCGCTTGGTGGCCTACGTGGTTGCCCAGAATTCCCCACTTGACCTGGTCGAGCAGTTGCAGAGACGGCTGCGGGCCACGCTGCCCGAGTATATGGTGCCATCGCATGTGATGGTGCTCGACGCGTTCCCACTTTCCCCCAATGGCAAGGTCGATCGCAAAGCGCTGCCCGCGCCGCAAGTGCAGCCAGCAGCTGCACCTGGGCGTGCGCCCGGCACCGACACAGAAAAGCGCATCGCCGAGATCTGGCGAACCCTGCTCAAGCGCGACGGCATCGGTATCGACGACGACTTCTTCGACGTCGGTGGGCACTCTCTGCTGGGCGTGATGCTCGTGACTGAAATCGAAAAACATCTGGGCCCTCGCCTGCCCCTGTCACAAATCCTTCGCTCGCCAACCGTGGCTGGGTTGGCGCGGGCAGTGGATGCCATTGGCGAACGAAAGCACGACATCGTGCCAGGGGATGACGACGGGATCGTTGCTATCCGACCAGGGGGAGCCAAGCGGCTATTTTTCGTATACGACGGCATAGGCGAGGTCATGCCGTATTTCAACCTGGCCCGTCGCTTGCCAGCGGATTACTCCGTCTATGGTCTTCTTCCGCGCCGTCTACCCCGTGTCCCGCTGGCTCACCTGTCGGTACCAGATATGGCCAATCACTGCATCCAACAGATGCGCCGGCAGCAACCGACGGGGCCCTACGAGATAGGCGGTCTCTGTGCCGGCGGCGTGATTGCCTTTGCCATGGCCGAGCAGCTCGAACGCTCGGGGGATGCCGTGGACTATGTGCTTCTCCTCGATGCGATCGCTCCCACCACCGCCATGAAGCGTTGGCGAACGACCAGCGAGCGGTGGAAGCGATTCTCGAGCGCGATTCGGCGCGCGAGGCAATCGCATTACACGGTTGAGCATCCACAAAACGCCGCCGCCAGCGCACCAGCTGAACACGACCATACCGGAGTTGCAACCGAGAGCCTACGCAAGCTGCACAACCTCCTCCACTACGAGGCGCGCCAGGTCGTCCGATCCGCCTTTGTCGCGCTTCGCGTCCGGCTACTCGAACGCATCCTCACACGCGGAGCAGACTGGCCAGCGTGGCTCCCAGAACTTGCCGCACGCGAAATCTACGAGAAGGTGAAGGATCTCTACCACCCGGGACAAGTAAACGCTCGCCTCGTCCTGGTGCGCGCGCACGACGGCAGCGGCAATGATCTTCCGGCGGCCGATGTCGTCGTCGATCCGCTATTGGGATGGGGTGATCGCTCACGCCGCGGCCTCGACGTCATCGACGCCCCTGGGGGCCACTCGAGCATGCTGCAAGAGCCACATGTTGGCTCGGTCGCCGAGCGCCTGATGGTGAGCCTCGTGACGGCCACGGAGGACAATCCAATCGGTGGTCAGACGAAAGCGCACGCAGCTCGGAGATAGGAGCGCGCCAGACGAGCAGCCACAGGGCTATCGTCGCGCGCATACGAAAGGCAGCGGATAGGCGCGCCGATACCATTGCTCCTAAATCTGGCCACAGCTGAAGCGGTGCTGCTAGCGGGACCGGCGGATCTGGTCGAATCATCGAGCAAGAGCCGGCGTACTGTGCACGCTGGAGCGCGGATCGGTGGACGCGGAGGCATACCCCATCGCGTCCCGCACAAGCCACCTTTAGTTCAGCCAGCCACAGCACGTCCCAAGAGCATCGCATCCTCACGCCACGAAAGCCGCCGCCGCACTGGGATCATCCGCGCTTCCGAGCTGGCTGCGTGCGTATTCGCCGTACAGCTCGGCATAGTAGCCGCCCGACTGAGCAAGCTGGGCGTGGGTGCCCAGCTCGACCAGTCGACCGTGTCGCAAGACCGCAATGCGCTCCACATCGCGAATGGTCGACAGGCGATGGGCAATGATGATAGCGGTTCGTCCGCGGCAAAGGCGTCGCAGGGCGTGCTGAATGCGCCGTTCGGTCTGAACGTCGACGGCGGAGGTCGCTTCGTCGAGCACAAGAATAGCGGGATCAGCCAGATAGGCGCGTACCAGACAGACGAGCTGCCGCTGACCGTGGCTCAGATGCGCTCCCAGCGAGCCCACCTGCGTGTGGTAGCCATTCGGCAGGCGCGCGATGACGTCGTCGACGCCCAGCTCGCGGGTAGCGTCGATCAACTCGTCATCCGATACCTGAGGGCGCGCTAGGCGAAGATTGTCGAGAACGCTGCCGGAAAACAGAACATTGTCCTGCAGGACCACGCCCACGTGGCGGCGCAGGCAGCGCTGGGTGACGGCGCGAACGTCCTGTCCGTCGATGCGAACGGCGCCGTCCTGGGCTTCGTAGAAGCGCGTGAGAAGCTGCACCAGCGTACTTTTACCGTGCCCTGTCTTCCCCACCACCGCCAGCACCTGACCTGCTGGCACGGTCAGCGAAAGCTCGTGCAGCACCGGCGCGCGCTTTCCGGGGTCGTAGCTGAAGGTCACGTTCTCGAAGACCACCTCGCCGCGGACGCCAGCAAGCTCGCGCCCATCGGGCGGATCGACAATTTCCGGCTTGGTATCCAGCAACAGAAACACCCGCTGTGCCGAAGCCGCGCCTGTGGAGTAACGATCGAACAAGTCACCCAGCTCCTGCAGCGGCCCCAGAAAGAGGAACACATAGAACAGACTCTCGGCAACTTGTCCCAGGGTCAGCCGTTCCACTGCCATTTCCCTTCCGCCTAGAAGAATCAGCAGAGCCATACCCGCCGTGGCAAGCAGCCCCGACAGTGGCAAGAACCAGCCAGTTCGCACATTTCCGCGAACTAGGGTGTGATTGAAGTCATAGACGAGCTCACTGTAGCGACGCCGGTTCGTTTCTTCCTGGGCCGTCTGCTTCAGAATACGAACGGCACTGACACTCTCGACCAGGTGGGCCGTGAAGCGACTGCGGCGCTCGGCAATTCGGCCATAGTTGCGCGCCGCAATCCGCTGGAACACAAACACGGCGGGCGCGAGCACGGGAAGGATCCAGGCCAGCGCCAGGAACAATCGTGGCGACAGTCTGCAAAGCAAGATTCCCGCGACCAGGCAACGAAGAATCGCCGACAGAAGCTCGGGCGGCCCTTGAATGAGCAGGGGCTCCAAGCTATCCACATCACGATCCACCCGCGAGACAATGCGCCCGGCCTTGGCGCGATCGAAGTAGCGAACGCTGAGGCTCTGAACATGGGCAAAGATCCGAGTTCGCAAGTCCGACAGGACGGTCAAGGCGGCCGTTCCGGCCAAGTACTGAGAAACCGCGCCCAGTACGAAGCGGGCGATCCAGCACGCTGCAAGTGCTGCCCCCATCGTGAGCACCACACGCGGCGCCCAGCCCGCCCCCGCGTTCTGCCGAACCAACCCGTTGTCGAGGACCTGTCGAATGAGCCACGGTCGCACGAAGATGAAGCCGACCATCGCGACTTCGATGACGATCACCGCGACGATGCGGCCACGCACCGGGCCCAAGAGCGGCCACAAGCGACTCCACACGCTGCGCCGAAGATCGGTGCCAGCCAGCTCTTCTTCCACCCGCAAATCGTCGTTCTGTCCACGCTCGCGCGCGGCGTGTTCACGTGACGTATGTCCACCCCGACTAGGCGGCATGAGCTGCTCCCATCAAGTCGCGATATGCGAGGTCTTGCCGTAGAAGCACGCTGTGCTTGCCCGCAGCGGCGATACGTCCATCGGCGAGCAAGAATACCTGATCCACGAGCAACACAGTCGATGGCTTGCTGGCCACGATCACAACGGTCAGCGGCCGTCCCCGTGCGGCGGCGTGCGCGCGCAGTCCGTCCAAAATGGTGCGCTCCGTAATCGCATCGAGGGCGCTCGTGGCATCGTCGAGCACTAGGACGTCCGGATCGGCAACGAAAGCCCGCGCCAAGGTCAGCCGCTGCCGCTGTCCGCCCGACAGGGTAACGCCGCGATCGCCGATCACGGTGGCGAGTCCTTCCGGCAGCTCGCGCACGATCTCGTCGGCGCACGCGAGTCGCAGGGCACTCCACAGCGCTTCCTCCGATGCCTGTCGCGCCCCCACGCGTAGGTTGGCAGCGACAGTATCGGAGAACAGAAAGACCTCTTGCGGAACCACATGGACATGCCGGCGGAGCCCCTGAAGATCGTAATCGCGAACATTGCGCCAGCCGATGGCATCCGAGCCGATCAGTACCCGACCGCCGTCCGCCTCGACCAACCTCGGAAGTAGCCCGGTCAACGTGCTCTTGCCAGCGCCAGTGGCTCCAACGAGCGCAATCACGTCGCCAGGATTTGCCTGCAGCGAACAATCGCGAAGGACGTCGTTAACGCCCCCGGGAGAACGAACGCGCACCTGGTCGAGCCGAATTCCCAGCGCAGCCGTCGGCACATCGGCGGCGCCAGATTTGATAGCGGGATCGGCATCCAGCAGCTCCATGATTCGCGCCGCCGACGAGCGGGCGTCGGCGAAGACCTGCATCGTCCTTCCGACCGTCTCGACGCGCAGGATGACCGTGTTCATCATCAGCAACGACGCCAGCAGGCTGCCCGTGTCGATACGACCGCCCTTCACGAGGTAGGCGCCCACGATCAAGACCCAGACTTGTCCTAAGGCAACGATGACTTGCGGAACAGGAATGTGACGACTGGCGTAGGCAAGCGCGCGCTTGGCACTCACAACGAAGGTACTCACCGACGTGGTGAAGCGGCGAACGCGATCCGATTCGAGACCAAAGGCCTTGATGGCGCGCACGCCGTAGATGCCTTCAGCCAGGTCTTGATTGACACTGTCGAAGGCCTCGCCCACCGCGCGGTCGAGTCGGACTAGCGGCTCGGTGTGGCGCAGAAGCCAGGTCAGTCCGGCCATGACCGCCACAATGGGGCCAAGTGCCATGACTGGCGCGTACCACGCCAGAAGAGACAAGCTCCCGACCACGACCAACGCCGTCTCAACGACGTTTCGCCACACACTGATCAGGGCGTCCCGAACCTTGTCGGCGTCGCGCGTTGTCCGCGTGACCATCTCACCAACGCCGTGGCGCTGATGAAAGGCCAGGTCCAGACGTTGAACCTGAACTAGAATACTGACGCGCAAACGAGACAGTAGCTCTTGACCGACAATCAACGCAAGTACGCCCGCCGTGTACTGGAGCAGGCCACGCCCAAACGCGACCACGATCAGCAGCACGACCCAGCGGTAGGCCACCGTTGATTGCAAAGATCCATCCGCCAGGCGCACCACGGCTCGACCAAGCTCGAGGTCGTGAACCGCGCGCCCAATCAGATGCTGCTGTGCCGTACCCACGATGTGCGTGATGATAAACAGCCCCGAGCACAGGGCAAACAGTCCCGGGATCTGGCGGTAGATCGCTAGACAGCGAAGCAGCGGATGGCGCGCAAGCCACGAGCCTTGCGTGCGCCCCGGAATGTCCGGTGCACGATAGGCCGGGCTAGGCCGCGGGCGATCGACTCTTCCCACCGTGTCCAGGGACAAAGCGACTTTCCACTCCAAGTTCCGACAGTAGGGTTCGGCGGTAGTCCAGCAAGCGCGGATCGTTGCGATCGCGCGGCGCGGGAACGTCGACAGCGCCATTCACAACGAAGCGACCGTTCCGCAAAATCAGAATGCGGTCCGCGAGTCGAATGGCCTCGTCCACATCGTGGGTGACCAGCACAACCGCCGGCTGATGCACGGCGCACAGCTCGGCGACCAAATCCTGCATTTGCAACTTGGTCAGCGCATCCAGGGCCGCAAACGGCTCGTCGAGAAGAAGCAAACCGGGCTCACGCACGAGCGCACGCGCGAGCGCCACCCGCTGGGCCTCGCCCCCCGAAAGAGTCGCTGGCCAAGCGCGCGCGTGACTCGACAGACCGACTTCGCGCAGGGCACGCTCGGCCGCAGCCAAGCGCTCGGGCGTGCGCTCTTGTCCAATGGTGACGTTCGCTACCACGCGCATCGAAGGCACCAATCTCGGTTCTTGATAGACCGTGGTCCGTACCGGCGGAACCAGCACTTCACCGCCATCGGGATCGGGCAATTCCAATCCCGCCAGTATGCGCAGCAGCGTCGTCTTGCCCGTGCCACTCACGCCCAGCAAGGCCACGAACTCGCCTCGGGCGACGTCCAAGTCCACGCCGTCGAGCACGACCTTCGCGCCGAAGTGCTTGCGCAGCCCACGCACATGGACCGCCGGCCTGCGGCCAGCGACCGAAGCGTTGTCCACGCTGCCTGTCGGCAAACATGCTAGCGAATGCTTGAGTGTCGGCGCCATGGCATGGAAACGCGTTCGAGCGCGCGAATGAGACCGTCGAAGAGAAGCCCAAGGGTTGCATACAGGACAATGCACAGGACCATGTAGTCCTGGCGGAAATACTGTTTGGCGAGCAGGACCAAGTAGCCAATGCCCCGGGTGGTTCCAACTTGCTCGGCGGCGATGAGGCCCACCACACTGATCGCCAAGCAGATACGCAAGGCCATCAGAATGCTCGGCAGAGTGCTTGGCAATATGACCTGCGCCAAGAGGCGCCAGCCCGTCAAGCCAAAGCTGCGCGCCGACTCGACCATCTTGCGGTCTACGTTACGCACCCCCAGATAGGAATAGGCGTACATCGGGAAAGTCGAGGCGCAGGCGATCAGCACGACCTTGAACGTCTCGTCGATGCCAAACCAGGAAATCAAGAGCGGCACCAGGGCCAGGAAGGGAACGGCCCGCAGCATCTGCATGGTCGGGTCGACGATTTCTTCGCCGATGGCGGTCAGCCCGGACGAGACGCCCAGAACAAGGCCAACCGTAACGCCCAAGCCAACCCCTGCCCCGACGCGCCCAAGCGACGCCAACAAGAACGAGCGCAACTCTCCCGATTGATAAAGCTCGACCAAGGCCCGAGCCACCGCTGCGGGTGACGCCAGGACGGTCGGCGAAAGGTGGCCCGACGCGGTCGCAAGCCACCAAGCGACGAGTAGTACGACTGGAATACTCGCTCGCACGACCAATGACAGCCCTCGGGGACGCGTCACAGTTCCGAGAAAACGCGGCCGTTCGAGCCCCGATACGCTGACGACGTCCGGAGACTTACTGGGTGGCTGAGCACGCCGGTCTACGAAACCAGCGTCGGTAGCTCGGGCCGCAATGGTCTCGGAGAGGACGTTCATAGTGCAAGGCCTTTCCGGCGCGCCGCCTCGTCGACATCGAAGACGATCTCGTCCACCGCGATGTCGCGATCGATCGACTTGTTGGCAACGAAGATCTTGGCCACGTTGGCCACCCGCCCGCGGTCGGCCGCGGTGGGGACACGCGGCTTGGGCAGCTCCCGCGCGTATTCCACGGCCAACCGGAGGTCGTCGCCCGCCAGTGCGGTCGGGCCTTTGTCGGTGAAGACGTTCTGAAAGAGCTCCGGCGAGCGATGCGCGAGGTCGACGAGCTGGGACGTGATGCGAATGAATTCTTGAAAGGCCGCCGGGTTCTTGTCCAAGATTTCCACGTTGGCGGCCGTGACGCTCACGTCGTCAGAGGTGATGTCCGCTTCAGTCAACAGGACGCGCGCGCCGTTGCGAACCGCCGTATTGTAGAAAACACCAAAGGTCGACCACGCATCGATCTTGCCGGTGGCGAAGGCAGCGGCCGCATCCGGGGGCTGGATATTCACGCGCTCGACGGCGGAGGCCGGCACGTTCGCATTGGCCAATGCCTTGAGCAGGATGTAGTCGCCGTGGGCCGCAAGATTGACTGCCACGCGCTTACCCACCAACTCGCGCACGTTTTTGATGGTGCTGCTCGCCGGCACGAGGATACCGGCTTGGTTCATGGCAGCCGGATCCGCGATGCTGAAGATTTTGAACTTCAGGTTGTGCGACAGCGCCCCGACGATGGGGCTGATGGCGCCACCAGAAGCGTTGATGGCACCGGCATTCATGGCGTCGAAGTTTGCGCTGAATGCTTGCGCTCCTGGCACCCATTCGATCTTTGCGTTCACCTTGGCCAGCTCGCGTTCGAAGATACCTTCACGCCTGGCGTAGGCGAAGACCGATGTGCCGCCATTGCCCGGATCCGAAAAGCGAATGACGATCGGCTCGTACTTGCTCGCCGCCGCCGAGGGCTGAGACGGAGCCTTGGGCGCAGCCTTGCAGGTTGAAAAGATCGCCAGCCACGCCAACCACCGAAGGCGTCTGGGCCAAGCGGCCAGTCTCACGAGCGGCCCCGGCGGCGCACCAGGCGAATTGCTGCCCAGGCCAGGAACGGAAGTGCGCCGAAGCCCAGGCCCTGACCACGTCGACTACCCATGGTGCCGATGCTGCAGCCGCGGTCGTCGGTGACCAGGCCCTGCGCGCCGCCATCCGCCAGCAGAATTGGCTTCGGTCCCGCATCCAAGACACCGCCATCCACACCCCGCGCACCTCCGTCAACCGCAGCCAAGGCATCCCTTCCCACGCTGGCATCCACCGACGAAGAAGCATCACCACCGCCCGCTTCGATCGAGGATGAGCGTACATCAGGCGATGGGAGCGAAAGATCGATAGTGGCGTCGCTCAGGGAAGCAGGCGCATCGACGGACGACAGCGGCGTATCCGCAGCGCCGCTACTGTCGAGCGGTTGACTGTCGTAGAGCGCATCCATAGCGAGGCCCTCACTGTCGATCGGGCTGGCATCGACTGACGCCAGCGCAGGGTGAGAGATGGAGATGAGAGCTAGCGAGAGAACGGCGAATCGGAAAGTCATGTTGTTGATTGCACCCTTGGGAGTTGTGATGCTCGACGACTGCAAGCAACGTGCCTCGACCCATCGGCGAGGGACCACGCCGATGTCGCGCTGCACCTGTTGCTCGGGCAGCAGTCGATCAACACGCCTGAGTGCCCATGACCATCGGCCCCCCCTCTCTCGACGCGGAGGTATGCACAAAAACAGCGACCGGCTGCACAAACATAGCCTTGTCAAGGCTATGTTTCATGGCTAGATTTAAGCCATGTCCGTCGTGAAGGTTTCCGAGCTGAAGAACAGCCTTAGCCACTACCTGCGTCTCGTGAAGCGCGGGGAAACGGTGCTGGTCTGCGATCGGGACAGGGTCATCGCGCGCCTGTCGCCGGCCGGCGACCCATCAATGCACGAAACCGACGAGAGCAAGTGGCTTGATGACTTGGAACAACACGGTGTCCTCCAACGATCGACGGACAAACTGCCCCGCGCGTTCCTTTCTCGGCGACCGAAGGCGAAGCCCGACCTAGTCGCAGCCCTGCTCAAGGAACGGCAAGGCGGTCGCTAGAGGGAGCCATGCGGTTCTGGGATAGCTCCGCCGTTGTTCCCCTCATCGTCGAACAGGCAGCCTCGCCGCGCGCCGATGATTGGTTGGCCGATGATCCGGTGATGGTGGTTTGGACCCTGACCCCGGTGGAAATCGTCTCGGCTGTCCGGCGCCTGGCCCGCGAAGGCGCGCTTTCGGAAAAAGAAGCCGGCGCAGCAGAGGCAAGGACGGACGAGCTTGGCCGGTCCTGCCACGTGGTCTTCAACCTGGAAGCAGTGAAGGTCCAGGCCCGTCGTCTGTTGCGCCTCCATCCCCTCCGCGCAGCAGACGCCATGCAGTTGGGGGCTGCGCTCGAATGGGCAAGAGGAAGACCCTCCGGCCGAACCTTCCTTACGTTGGACAAGCAGCTCGCCTTGGCCGCCTCCCGAGAAGGGTTCAACGTTCTTCCAGGTCCGGGTTAATCGGTTCCGGCCGGATCGACTAATGGTCGAGCGACCGCGCGGATGTGGAGCGGTTCCTGTTGCCTAGGCAACAGTCGATGAACACCCGCAGGCATCGGCTAGCACCGATCCGGGACCTTTCTGTCGTCACCCAAGCTTCACGCGATGGAATCAACCTTGCAAGGCTGGGCGGCGAGATGACCACGCTTGCCACGCTACCGAAAGACGAACCCTTTCCGCACCGGCAGGCGCACGTGCCACGCCAGCGTTCTCGTGCACTGGCGATGTTCGACGAGATTCTGCAGAAGGTCCTCGCCACCTTCTCCAGCACCGCTCCGCCGCAGGCCGAGGGCCCCGACGCCGGAAAAGCCGTAAACGGTTACGTCTTTGGCTGGGCACCGCTCATGCGCGCCTGCGGCGTGCGAACCGGCCGCGGACTCTTCGGCATCGGCGCCAACAGCCACGTGTCAGTAGGCGTTGCCGAGGACTACTTTCAGATTCCGCCCGAAGCCTGCACGTTCATGAAGCTGAAGCTGGGAGCGCACCACCTGGAAGACCAACGCAAGGGTGGCAAGAAGCAAGGTCGCATCGTGCACTTTGGCGGCGACTGCGAACCGGAGGTGATGGCCCAGGAGCTTCTGCGCGCCGATGGCTACGAAGTCTTCATCGTCGAGCCTCTCACCGCTTTCAAGATGGATCCCAAGCGACGGGACGAGTACGTCAAATTCTACGCGGGCGAAGCCCAGCGCGTCGCCCTGTGGCTGACCGGGAAGCCTGCCGACGAAGCTCGCGTTCGCGACGAGATCCGCGCCCGCAACGTCATCGTTCGCAAAATCCAAGAGATGATGAAATTGCGGCTCCACGACCCGTTCCACGTACCGCTGGTCCAGGTCAACCTCATCAACCAGCTTTCCAACTACAAGAAGTACGAGGCGGCGTGGTTCGCGGCCATGGACCTACTGATGGAAGAGCTACGGCAATTGGCCAAGGAGCCAGCCCCGTTCCACATTCCCCTCGTCCTCGTCGGGGTCATGCACTGCGAGGATCTCTACCACGCCATCGACGAAACCATCGGCGCCGTGGTCAGCGGCTCGACGCCGCAGCTTTACCGCGAGGATCTGCCGCCGTTGGAAGCGCTCGGCGATTACCTTCTGGAAATGCAGCTTCGAGGCGACATGCACGACAAGTGCGGTGGCGTGGTCAGTCTGCGCCGCGAGCGCATCGAACGCGAGCTGAAAGAGTTCGGCGCCCGCGGCGTCATCATCGGCGGCACGACCAACTGTCCGTACCTGGCCATCGCGCGCGAGATGGAATACGAGTACTTCACCAAGAAGGGCGTTCCGGTCCTGGTGCTCGACGGAACTGCACACAACGACCCGGCGACCGAAGAACAGAAGATGAAGCTGCGGGCGTTCATCGAGATGATGATTTAGCCGCCAAGCTCCGTGGACAGGCCTGCTTCGACAACGGCAACGACAACCGAAACGCCGCCGACATGTTTTCCGCCGTGCGCACCCAACTCATCGAGCCCGGCTGGCTAGCACCCCGCGAGCTCATCGCATGGCTGGACGCAAACCTGCAGTTCCAGAGCTCTCAAAGCATGGCGGCCAGCGAAAGATTCACGACCGTCACAAGGCGGTAGTCGCCTCCGCACCCATACGGGCCGCAGTCCACAGTCATAAAATGGCGAAAGCTAGCGCTGGCCAGCATGCCAATCGTCATTCGGCCGAAGGGAACGAATCCACCCGCGTTGAGGCCGAAGAGAAGGCCCTGGCCATTGTGCGCCTCCAAGCTCGGTTCCGAGCAGTCCGAACGACTACCGGTCGCAGACATGCACTGGCGAGACGCCGAGTCCGAGTCCGAATACGAACGGCTATTCGTGAACCAGCCCAGCCTCGGGCCGACCACGATCCTTCCGAACTGGAGATGAAGGAGCGGACTCAGGACGAAGTCGAGGTAGTGCTCGTGCGGCTTGAGCATGCTGGCATCTGGGTCGCCGTCCATGAGGTCCAGCGCGAATTCGGCATTGATCGAGATCCATGGCGTCACATGCCAGCCTGCGAGGCCGCCCAGGCGAAAACCGGCGGAGTAGCTCTTCGCGGTGTCCGCCACGGGCAGGTTCAGACCGAGATACGGAAGAAACACCCGACCGTGGTCATGTTCGAGAGTGGCGGACGAGGTTGCGTGCGGACTCGGCGCCACAACGGGCGTGGTCGGTGTTGACATCGGCACCGTTCTAGCCTGCAGGGGAACGGGCAAGGGCGCGTTGTCGACCACAGACGGAGGCGCCTCTTCGGCCTGCGCCTGAGCGACGCGGGGAATAGCCAAGGCGAGGGCAAACAATCCCGTCGTCGAAAGCAGCGACCGACGCATGAGGCGTGAAAGCGTACCAACAATGAAGCGGGAATACCAGATCTATAGGTATCTCCGCCAATCCACGCGTCTTCAAGAGTGGAAATGATTGCGGCGATGTTCTGGCGAATTTCCTTTGGATCCATATCCCCCGTGGTGGGGTATATTACCGCATTGGCTTTGAGATATCTGAGGAATCCGGATAAATCCCTAACCCCGACGACCACAGAAAGTGATCGCAATTGCGACCTTGGGAAGTGGCTTCATGGCGAGGGCGCGAAATTCGCGTCGAATCCCAAATTCACTCAGCTTGTCGCCGAGCATGCCAAATTTCACAAGGCAGCCGCCAGCATCATTCGACAGGCCGATACCGGCAAGAGTGTCCTTGAGGAAACTGCACTGGGTGGCAAGAGCGAATTCTCCACAGCATCCGCCAAAGTGGTGGGATTGGTCATGGAATGTAAGAAGGAGTTCTCCAAATAGGCTCGCGCCAGAGCACGACTGCTCAGATAACCCTCGCCACCTCGTCGAATGCGAACCGATGCGCCCGTGGCCGCAGCGATGCCTGATCGCCGTAGCCGAGGTTGGCTATCAGGTTGACCTGATAGCGCCCGTCCGGGAAGAACTCCTGGTTCACCAAGTCGGCCTTGAACCCAGTGAGAACGCCGATGTCCAAACCCAACGCACGCGCCGCGAGGATTAGATAGCCGGCCTGCAGGCTGCCATTGCGTAACAGCGTCGGCTCGACCAAGTGAGGGTTCTCCTCAAACAGTTCTTTGGCCTTGGGAGACGGGGTCAGCGACGGCAGATGCTCGAAGAATCGAGTGTCGTAGGCCAGGATGAGATTGAGTGGCGCATTGACTGTCTTCTCTCTGTTACTGGACGACAGTGCCGGGGAGAGACGCGCCTTTGATTCTGGCGAACGCAGAAAGACGTAGCGCGACGGCTGCGAGTTGAATGCGGTCGGTCCCCATTTGACTAGGTCGTACAGCGTGCGAACGGTTTCCTCAGTGACCGGTCGCGCGCTGAATCCGTTGTAGGTGCGCGCACCCCGGAACAGCTGATTTAGGGCGCGCTCATCCAAGGGTACAGTCATCGGCTTCTCCTTAGAGATCCGTCACCGGGACCAGGCCCAGCTCTTTGCCTTTGTCGTAAAGGCCGGTCATCTTCCAGTTCTGACGAAGCACACCGGGACCGTAGTTGCGCGAGCCGCCCACCGATTCGGCAAGCAGTTGCAGACGAGCGGACTCCTCAAGGAGGATGATGGTCTCGGTCAGCTCGCGCACGCCGGCCTTGCCCCACACCGTGCCGCCGCCGTTCGCTTCCAAAGTCGCAAAGACGTGGGGATTCTGGTTGATCTTTTCGATGATGAAATCCACCTCAGGCTGGCGGCGATCGATGTACACCGGCAGCTCGCGTACCAAATGGTGGCGATTGAGCGCCACGTAGGTCAGGGGGAACGTGCGATGAGTCTGCGCCCAGGCCGCAACGTGCAAGGTGTGTACGTGCGAGATGATGTTCACGTCGGAATGCTCGACGAACAGCTTGTTGTAGCGATTGCCGACCGGCTTTCCCGAGAAGACCGTGCCATCGAAGCCGCTGACGATAGGAACGATTTCCTCGCCGCGGTTCCACGGTCCAGGATCGTTGACGGTTACCAGCTTCTGGTGGCCTGGCACGCGCACCACGAAGCCGACCGTGCCGAACTGTGTAGTCGTATGGGTGTCGCGCAGCACGCGAAAGGCGCGCTCGGCATCGCGCTTCACACCGGCAGTAAATTCGGCCACGTCTGCGGCCAACCCCGTATCACTATTTCCCATGGACGTACTCCTTGTTTTCGAAAATTGATGAGCGTTTGAACTTTGAGAAACCTCAGCCGGCGGCACGCAACCCAGCCGCATTGGCGCTCCCGCGCACCAATGGAAGAACTTCTTCGCCGACTCGATACGCCTCCTCCAGATGGGGCGTGCTGGCCAGGATGAAAGCGTCCGCTCCGAGCTGAACCAGTTGATCGAGACGCTCAGCGACCTGTTCGTAGCTTCCGACGATTCCGTTCGTCTGGCCACCGCGCAGCAGATTGAAGCCCGACCAGACATTGGGTTCGATGATCAGGTCTTTGTAGCTGCTGATGGTCGCTGGGCGATGGCGCTGGCGAGCCGCCCCCACCGATTCGCTACCGTCCGCGCTGCGCTGAAAATTCTCGACCGCGGACTTGTCCAGGCTGTCGAAGCCGCGTCGGATCTCTTCCCACGCCTCCTCTTCGGTCGGCCGGGCAACGATGTCGACGCGAATCGCGGTCTTGATGCGGCGACCAAGTTCCTGCGTACGTTCCTTCACACGGTCGAACTTGCGTCGCAGCTGCTCAAATGGCTCCAGCCAGGAGAGATAGTAGTCGGCATGCTTCGATGCTGATGCCAGGGCCGCGTCGGATGAACCCGAGAAGTAGATTTCCGGATACTCTTCTCGCGACAGGGGATCGGCTAGGCCAGCGTTTTCGACTTGATAGAACTTGCCGTGGTACGAGAACGGACCGCCGTTCCACACACCTCGCAGGATATCCAGGAACTCCGTGGTGCGGCCGTAGCGGTCGTCGTGTGCAACGGCGTCGCCCCACCAAAGCTGCTGCGGCCCGCCGCCACCCGTGATGATGTTGTAAAGAGCGCGACCACCTGTGGCGCGTTGGAGGCTCGCTGTCATTCGCGCCGCCACCACCGGATTCAAGAAGCCGGGCTGGAACGGAATCATGAAACGGAAGGTCTTGGTCTCGCGGGCCAACACCGAGGAGATGACCCACGGCTCGTCGGTCATGGGGAACGACGGAATGAGACCGCCCTGAAAGCCCGAGATTTCTGCGGCGTGCGCGATCTCGGCGAGATAGTCGATATAGCTGAATCCATCGCCACCACTACCTGCAAGGCCGGGCTTGCGCTTGCTGTCGTCCCCGGGAGACCAATCGCCCCGAAAGGGCGTGCGACTGCGGTGCGAGCTTGGCTCGCCGTGGGTGGGAATTCGCCAGAAGATGTCGATCGCCATGACTATTTTCCTTAGGCAAGTGCGCCGAGGGCGTGGCGCTGTTCGGGTGAGACTTGGGAACGGACGAAGGGCAACACGTGTTCGCCCAAACGGTAGGCTTCTTCAAAGTGGGGGACGGCGGACAGCAAGAAGCTGTCGATGCCAGCAGCGAAGTAGGCGATCAGTGCCTGCACGACTTGCTCGTAGCTGCCGACCAGGGTGGCCGCTGCACCGGTGTTGTCCTTGGTGAGGCCAGCCCACAGACGCTGGTCAACCGTCGGCGCGCCACCAGCCTGCCGCCCACCTGGCTGCTGCCAGTAGCGCTCGGCATCGAAGAGCGCCTCTTCCTCCGTTTCGCGCGCCAGCACGTCTAGGCGCAGACCGAAGCTGAGCTGCCGACCTTCTTTCTTCGCGAAATCCCGCAGCAACCCGACCTCCTTTTCGATCGCTGCTGCACTGACCGCGTCGAACACATGCACCTCGGCAACTTTGGCCGACAGTCGGTAATCCTCCGGGCTGTTCCCCGAGAGATAAACCGGCGGCACTTTCTGGTTGCCGAGTGCACCCTGAAAACCGCCGTTTTGCACTTCGAAGAAGCGTCCCTTGAAACTGTACGGCGATTGCGTGAGCACCCCGCGGGCGACGAGCAAGAACTCCTCGATGCGCGCATGCCGATCCCCGTCTGCAACGAAATCTCCCTGCGCCCGACGCTGTTTCTCGCCAGCGCCGGCCTTAATCTGCCAGGCGAAGCGCCCTCCGGTGAAGCGCTGATAGCTCACGGCGTTCTTTGCGGCATAGACCGACGAGCCTCGGGAAGCCTCGAATTCCGTTAGCAACTTTAGATGTCGCGTACCACGCGCCACATACCCGGCCACAATCCACGGCTCATCGCCCGACGGATCCTCGGGAATACGCAAACCATCGAAGCCGGCCAGGTCAGCAGCCCGGGCCACTTGATGCAAGTGATCGAAGTAGTTGAAGCTCTGCCCGCGCGGATCCGTCACTCCAGGCGAATAAGGGTGCGCCGACGACAAGCGCTCGCCGCGACGTTGACTTTCGGCATTTCCATAGCGACCATCGCCGCTCGTCGGTAGCTGCCAGATGAATTCGATAGACATGTTCTTCTTCCTCTCGGAAGGAGCTTCAGCATCGCCCGTGCCACTGCGTGAAGGACGCGCTGCAATCGATGGCGTTTCTCGGCCGGGTACGCGAAAGTCTGCCGTTTACGAAGAAGTCGGGGTCACGCGGAAGCGTCCGTCTGTTGCCTAGTCAGCAGTCCGGAAGCAGCACTGCTGC
>Ga0066789_10000153_pt1 | contig 22973 bp, 18 predicted proteins | sample OrgsoiDNA2013049_FD_70960 | JGI IMG/M metagenome (GOLD analysis project Ga0066789, IMG submission 70960) | Permafrost soil microbial communities from the Arctic, to analyse light accelerated degradation of dissolved organic matter (DOM) -... | ecosystem: Environmental > Terrestrial > Soil >...
GCGCTGCGATGGCTGACGACGGCGTCCGCGTCGCGGACCCGCTCCTCCCACAGCCGGCCCTTCCCGAGCTGCAGCCAGGCCGCGCGTACCGGGTCCTGGTCTGGATCCTCCGGCACACCGGTCAGCCGGTACACCCGTGCCGCTCCGGGAACGGGCTCGATCGTGCCATCTTTGACGAGGCGATTCAGATCGACCCGAGACACCCCAAGACGCCGAGCCTGAGCAGCAGTCAGCATCCCCCATTGATCACTGGCCACCGGGCTGAGACTAGCCATCGCGGAACCCCTAGACATGGATCGATCGTATCATTATTGATACGATCGTTCCAGCCATTTACTGTCTTTCCAGCAGGCCGCTTTAGTAGCCACGGGATCCCATGACATTCGCGATCAGCTGGTGCCGTTGATCCTGACCCGCGCGATCTGACCAGAGTGCCGCGCCCTACGGACCCTCAGCAGTTTCGGTACCGGGTTGGGCATCGAGTGAGTCCAAAGTGTCGGTGTCCGGAGCCACGATCCTGAACCGGACGATCTCATTGGCGCACCTGCTGAGACCATTCAGCGCGGAAGGGTCGCTCTTCAGCAACTGGTGCTACATGGCAGGGCCAGGTCGGCTCTGAACGGCCGCCAACGCGACCACGAGAGGGATCCGTTCTTGCTCAACGCGCCGGACACGAGCCCAGTCGGGGTCGGTCAGCTGCTCGTAGAGCGCTCGTTCTGGCCCAGTTAGACACCGCAGGTTCTTGCGAACGGAAACGGTCAGTGGGTTGCCTCGGGAGTCAGTGGCGGAGCCGAATCGTTCGTAGGTTTGATAAGCGTCCAGGTCCATAAGGATGGTGGACACGGGGACACCCGATCGGCGGAAGAGGTCCACGATTTCGAACCCGGATGCGTCCATATCGCCCCAGTAGATGAGGTGTTGGCATGAGGTGATCCAGCCGAAGGACGCGCAGGCTCCTGCCCCGCCGAAGCCTGCGCCTTCCACGGAGATGGCCTTGCGCAGTGATGGGAAGTGAATTGCAGTGTCCTTGTTCTCGGAGATGATGACGGTCTCGGGACAGTAGGGCGGGGCCATGGGATCTCCGACGGTGGCTGAGTCGTGGGTCCTTCCTCCCGCCGCGCGGTATTCGGAATCCAGGTAGGTGAAGTGCAGCCGTTGGGGGTGCCGGGACAGGAGGCCCAGGTCGTCAGTGCCCGTGAGGGTCTTCAGGAGGGCCTGGTGACTGTCGAGCCATTTGGCGTGCAGTCCTTCAATGGGGACTTGGCGGGGCGTGAGTCCACTGGCCGTGTTATGCATGAACCATTCGGCGCTCGAGCACAGGAGGTCGAAGTCGGTGTCGGAATACCCGTCCACGGCCCGCAGGATCTTTCCGAGGTCGGCAACTTGAGGGAAACTTGCGGCCAGCTGCTTGGCGTGGGCGCGGCCCCGCTGGATGCGGTGCTTCCATTGAGTGTCAAGCAGACTCACGGCGGTGTCGAGGTCGGGCACGGTCAGGTGGGTGGGAATTGACTGGACGGTCCCGGAGACGTGGCGGATTGCGAAGGTGAGCGCAAGCCCCTTGTCATCGGCCCAGTCGCGCCACTGGAACACCTGCTGTTGGAAGGAGCCGAAGTTTGTTTCCAGGTCTGGCTTGGTGGCCGCGCCCAGAGGGAAGTTGTGCGGCCAGGTCGCAGCCTGGGAGGTGATTTCGTTGTGCCAGTTGCCGGTCATCCTCCGGCGAACGTCCACTAGGACTTGCTCGGGGGTTTTCACGACACGGCCCCGTCGCGGGTCGCCAGCTCGGTGATGTGGGAGTAGCCGGTCTTGTGGTCCTTGGTCATGGACAGGACAAGGTCCATGTGGGGCTCCAAGGCGGTGACCTTGTCCAGGGGCGCTCCGACGATGAGCTGGAATCCCGTGAGAGGTGTTCTCGCAGCTCAGAGACGTTTTCGCCGATCCGTGGCTCGCCAAATAGCGTAGGTGACCTCTTCCGTGATTAGGAAGTTCAGGAAGCGGTCACTTGTCAAGCAATTAGTCAAGCAGGGGCACCATTGGGCACTTGAACGGCTCCAATATGAACGGCCCTTGACCTACGTTTCCGCTGCTCAGAGGCTGTTTTAGAACTAGTGGGCGATACTGGGATCGAACCAGTGACCTCTTCCGTGTCAGGGAAGCGCGCTACCGCTGCGCCAATCGCCCCTTCGTGTGATGACTCGAGGTGGAGACGGGATTTGAACCCGTGTACACGGCTTTGCAGGCCGTTGCCTCGCCTCTCGGCCACTCCACCGTGAGGGTTCCAAGCCTCCGCCGAAGCCGTAGGGCCTTCGGCGAAGGCATGAAGCCTTCGAGCGGACAACCGGGCTCGAACCGGCGACCTCAACCTTGGCAAGGTTGCGCTCTACCAACTGAGCTATGTCCGCGGGAACGCCAGCGACAAGAAAGCACCGCTGTGCGTGCGTGCAGACATTAACCGATCCGAGGGATCGGAGTCCAACCGGATCTCTGTGCGAGGCCACCGTTGAGCCCGTTTGCGAGCGCCAGATTGTCTGAAACCACCAACCCCAGCCATCGCCGTAGGACGGGATCGCGTGTTGGGGCCGGCAACCGGTTTGCGCGCTGATCGAGGCGCTCGGCATGCTCCGCGTTGTGCTCTGGAGTCGGCGGCAGGACAGAATGGTGCTCTAATCTGTACGATCCACGACTGCTGGCGAAGGACTTCATGGACATCTGGCCGGGCCATCCCTATCCCCTCGGAGCCACGTTCAACGGCAGCGGAGTCAACTTTGCTCTCTTCTCTGAGGTTGCTGACAAGGTCGAGGTATGCCTGATCGACGACGACGACGACACCGAGAGCCGGGTCGAGCTGACCGAGGTCGACGGACATGTGTGGCACGGCTTCGTCCCCGCCATCGAGCCAGGCCAACGTTATGGATTCAGGGTTCACGGTCCGTTCGACCTCGTCAACGGCCATCGATGCAACCCCGCAAAGATGTTGCTCGACCCGTACGCCAAGGCTATCGATGGCCAGATCGACGGCGACCAATCCCTATACTCCTACGAGCCCGGCGACTCCACGAAGTTCAATGATGCCGATTCGATGGGTCACACGATGCTGTCCGTGGTCGTCAACCCGTTCTTTGACTGGGGCCATGACAGACCGCCACGTCACGAGTACCACAACACCGTCATCTACGAGGCTCACGTCAAGGGCCTGAGCATGACCCATCCCGATGTCCCTGAAGGCATTCGCGGGACATATGCCGCGATCGGTCATCAGGCGATCATCGATCACCTCGTCGGTCTCGGCGTGACGGCAATCGAGCTGATGCCCGTGCACCAGTTCGTCCAGGACAGCACGCTGCAGGACCAGGGGCTGACGAACTACTGGGGCTACAACACCATCGGCTTCCTGGCTCCGCATGCGGCCTACGCGGCAACCGGGTCGCGGGGTCAGCAGGTCACTGAGTTCAAATCCATGGTGAAGGCACTGCACGAGGCCAACATCGAGGTCATCCTCGACGTGGTCTACAACCACACTGCCGAGGGCAACGAGAACGGCCCGACCATCGCCTTCCGTGGTATCGACAACGCCGCGTACTACCGTCTCGTCGACGAGCACAAGGCGCACTACTACGACACCACGGGCACCGGGAACAGCCTGCTGATGCGCAACCCGCATGTCCTGCAGCTGATCATGGACTCGCTGCGCTACTGGGTCACCGAGATGCATGTCGACGGGTTTCGCTTCGATCTGGCCGCAACCCTGGCCCGCCAGTTCCACGAGGTCGACCGGCTCTCGGCGTTCTTCGACATCATCCAGCAGGATCCAGTGATCTCCCAGGTCAAGCTCATCGCCGAGCCATGGGACCTTGGCGATGGTGGATACCAGGTGGGCAACTTTCCCCCGCTGTGGACCGAGTGGAACGGAAAGTACCGCGACACCGTACGCGACTTCTGGCGCGGCCAGGCCGCCTCCTTGGGCGAGTTCGCGTCACGTCTGACGGGATCCAGCGATCTGTATGAGCACTCGGCCCGGCGCCCGATCGCCTCAATCAACTTCGTCGTCGCACACGACGGGTTCACTCTGCGCGACCTCGTGGCCTACAACGACAAGCACAACGATGCCAATGGAGAAGGCGGCAAGGACGGCGAGAACCACAACCGGTCCTGGAACTGCGGGGTCGAGGGCGAGACCGAGGACGCCGCCACCAACGCTCTACGAGGCCAACAACAGCGCAACTTCCTGGCTACGCTGCTGCTCAGCCAGGGGGTCCCGATGATCGCCCACGGCGACGAAGTCGGCCGAACCCAGCGCGGCAACAACAACGTCTACTGCCAGGACAATGAGCTCGCCTGGATCGACTGGAAACTGGCGGAGGAGGAAAGCCATCTGCTCTCGTTCACCAGCGCCGTGGTCTCACTCCGCCAGGAGCACGCTGTCTTCCGCCGACGTCGCTTCTTCGCCGGCGACGCCGCCCATGGCGGCAAGAGCGACCTCGGAGACATCGAATGGTTCTCAGCGGACGGCACCGAGATGGACGAGAACGACTGGCGCAACGGCTACGCGCGCACCCTCATGGTGTTCCTGAACGGCCAGGCCATACCCGAGCCAGATCCACACGGACAACGCATCCTGGACTCTGACTTCCTGCTGCTGTTCAACGCCCACAGCGCACCCGTCGACTTCGCGTTGCCGCCCGCCCAATACGGCACCACCTGGCGCATCCGGCTGGACACCACCGCGCCAGAGCCGTCGACCGACGGACAGCAGGACTGGCTGGCCGCGACCACACATGCGGTCGCCGGTCGGTCCATTGTCGTGCTCGAGTCAGTGCCTGAAGCCAAGGCGTGAGATCGGCACGCCAGGACGCGGGCGTGCGGATGTGGCACGACGGTCAACATTTGCCTGATGCAAGGATGACGCTATGCACGTGCTCCTCTCCCACGACGACCTAGGCCGCTGGGCTCCCGGCCATGATGGCGAGATGGATCCCCAGGCGCTGGCACGGGCCTACGCCTATCCGCAGCTCTCCGAGGAACAGATCTGGGTCAGGGCCAACTTCATCTCGACGTTGGATGGCGCCGCAGCCGGTGACGACGGACGCTCAGGTTCCATCAACACCGGTGCCGACCGCGACATCTTCGGGCTCCTCAGAGCCCTGTCCGACCTGATCCTCGTCGGCGCAGGAACGGCACGGACCGAGGGGTATCGCCGAGCAACAATCCGCGCCCCGTGGCTGGACCTGCGCGAAGGCCGACCCGCGAATCCCACGATTGCGGTCGTCAGCGGGTCCGGTGGCGTCCCGCCCGGGCTGAGCCAGGCCCGGGAGAATTCCGGTGAGATCGTCTTGATCACCTGCCAGGGTGCCGGCGCTGAGGCGATCGATCTCGCCCAACGCACACTGGGCGAGGACCACGTGATCGTCAAGGGAGACGTGAGCGTCGACCTGGCAGCCGCGATAGGCGACCTGGCCGTCCGAGGACTGCGGCGTGTCCTGTGCGAAGGCGGCCCTCATCTCATGCGTGACCTGACGGCTTCGGGGCACCTCGACGAGCTCTGTCTGACCATTGCCCCCACCCTGGTGGCCGGGGACCACCCGCGCATCACTGCTGGCGACGCTGTGACAGCGAACCTCGTGCCCCGCCTCCTGATCGAGTCGCAAGGCACGCTTCTCGGGCGCTGGGCCCGGCCCTAACCTCTGAGCGGCGCGGTCTGCTCAGGCAGTCAGAAAGTCACTCACGACGGCATTCCATCGATCGGGGTCGACATTCCATTCCTTGGTATGGCGCGCCCCGCGCCAGGTCTCGAGGCGGACCAGGTCGGCGCGCTTGGCGGCCAGTGAGATTGAGGGCCCGGCAGGGACGAACTCGTCATCAAGAGAATGGATGAGCAGGGTCCGATGGTTCAGCTCGTCGGCCCGGTGTTCCCAGTTCGTCAGCGCCACGTCGATGGGCTCATGCACGCCGACCAGACGGCGCGCCCAACGATGGCCGATCAGTGAACGACTCAGACCCGCGATCGGGCCGGGAATGTTGTTCAAAGCACCGTGGTGACGCAGCACATCGGCCCAGTCGATGACCGGCGCGTCCAGAACCACCGCTGTCACCCGATCCGAGAGCCACGAACGATCCAGAGTCTGCAGCACAATCGCACCGCCCATGGACCACCCGAACAGGATGACCTCCTGCGCGCCCGCGTCAACGGCGTACAGGAGTGCCGCCTCCAGGTCTCGCCACTCGGAGAGGCCAAGGCTGTATCTGCCGTCCGAACTTGACGGAGCACCAATGTCATTTCGGTACAGGGGTATCAGGGCGGTGAACCCGAGGTCGTGAAGCACCGGCACAGCTCGCAGACACTCCTCCCGCGGCGCTCCCCTGCCATGAACAAGAATTGCCCACCGATCCGCGACACCACCTGCCGCCGGCACCTGCCAGGCCGCAAGCGTCCCGATCTCCGCGGCAATCTCCACGTCACGCGACGGCAGCCCCAGCGCTTCCTGGGGGTTTCCGACGAAGTAGTACTGGTTCCAACGGGCGGGGCCGACGCGCAGCTCGCCGGTGTCAACGCCTTCGAGCACTCTTCGGATCCGCCCCGTGGCGTGTTCAACCTCCAGGACCGAGCCCACTCTGGCGTGCCCCCGACCGCCGTCGAACCACAGCCCATAGCGGCCGGGCTGCCTTGACTCCGGTGTCAGTGCCAGGGTCACGCTTGCGTCATCGATGCCCAGAATCTGGGTGTCGTCCGGTTTGAGCCGATCTGGGGTCAGCACCTTGCGGGCTAAATGCGTTGCCGCACCAACGGCTCCGGCCGCGGACAGGGCGGCCACGACGGCTCCCGCTGCGGCGGTCACCACGAGACTCTTTGGAACAACCTGACGATTTGACGGCACAGAAGCATGGTCTCAGGTTCACAATGCTTGCGTGGACCTGCCCATCACGCTTCCGGTGTCGCCCATGCTGGCCAAGGCCGTCACCGGTGTGCCTGCGCCCGACTCCGTTGCAGGAGGCTTGGCCTATGAGCCCAAATGGGATGGGTTCAGGTGCATTGTGCTGCGCGACGGTGACCAGGTGGAGCTCGCCAGCCGAGGCCTCAAACCGCTGACCCGCTACTTTCCAGAACTGGTCCACGCGATCCTTGCGCATCTACCGACGCGATGCGCCATCGATGCCGAGATCGTGGTCCGCGCAGGCGAACTGGGTGCACAACGACTCGACTGGGAGGGCTTGTCCCAGCGCATCCATCCTGCCGACTCTCGCGTCCAACGGCTCTCCCGGGAGACTCCCGCAGAGCTGATCTGCTTCGACATTCTGGCCCTCGGTGACGACGACCTGACCGGTCTACCGTTTGGTGACCGCCGCGAGCGGCTGGAGGCTGTGCTCAGCAGCCTCCCGGTCGAGGCGCCCATTCACCTGACCAGGACCACCACCGATGCGGTCACCGCTCTGGACTGGTTCGAGCGGTTCGAGGGTGCTGGCCTCGACGGCGTGGTCGCCAAGGCTCTGGCCGCGCCCTACCAACAGGGCAAACGCGTCATGCTCAAGATCAAGCACTCCAGGACAGCCGAGGCAGTCGTCGTGGGCTACCGGGTCCACAAGTCCGGCAGCGGGGTCGGCTCACTGCTCCTTGGGCTGTACGACGAGCACGGCAACCTCTACAACGTCGGTGGGATCGCGGCTTTCACGAACGCCCGACGCCTACAGCTGGTCGACGAGCTAGCGCCTCTGGTGGTCACCGACGATCAGGGGCAGGCGGTGAAGGGCGCGACCGACCGCTCACGTTTCAGCAGCAACAAAGATGTGAGCTTCGTCCGGTTGCGCCCGGAGTGGGTGGTCGAGGTGAAGTTCGACCAGATGGAGGGCTCACGCTTTCGCCACTCCGTGACCTTCCTGCGCTGGCGCCCGGATCGCGACCCCCAGTCCTGTACGGCAGCTCAGGTCGAGCGAGCCATCGCGTACGACCTCGAGGCCGTGCTGCAGCGCTGAGCGCGCCCGCTGACAGGGATCCGGTCTTACTGGGTGTGTCCCATTTGGTGGTGACTGCCGGCGCCGGCTTGGTCGGCACCGCGTGCGGCATGTCGTACTCCAGTGACCTGACCGACGAGCAGTGGGTGCTGCTGGAACCGGTGTTCAACGCGCCCGGCAAGCGCGGACCCAAGCACGCACCGGACCTCCGGCAGGTGGTGGATGCGATGCTGTACATCTGCTACACCGGCTGCCAGTGGCGCTACCTGCCCGAGTCGTTCGGGCCGTGGACGCGGGTGTGGTCGCAGTTCCGCCGCTGGTCACGCAACGGAACCTGGACGCGAGCGCTGACGGTGCTGCACGCGGCCGCCCGCGAGGCGGACGGCCGGGCCGATGCGACGCCGTCGATGGTGGTCATCGACACCCACCTCGCCCGCGGGGCGTCCAACGGCGGGTTCACCTTCCACGACCGCGGCGGCCCGTACGGCCGCACGAAGGGCGCCAAGCGCGTGGTGGCGGTCGACGTGACCGGGCTTCCGGTGGGTGCCCTGGTCGTGCCGGCCTCCACCCATGAGAACCGGGCCAGTGAGCTGATGCTGGAGCACCTGACCCAGCAGGGGGTCACAGGGCGCCTTGAGCTGGTCCTGGTTGACCGTGGGGTCACCGCGGCGGCTGCCCGCACGCTCGGCAGGCACCACGACCTCGAGCTGCGCCGGGTCGGGTGGGACGACAAGCAGCCGGTGTTCCGCCCCATCCGGCTCGCTTGGCGCGTCGAGGTCGCCCACGGCCGCCTCGGACGCTCCCGCCGTCTTGCGAAGTCGTTCGAGAACACCACCACCTCGGCGACCGGCTGGCTTCAGGTCGCCTGCATCGCGACCACCCTGCGCCATCTGTCACGGGTACGTGCCCAGCGTGCACTCCCGCACGCAGCGTGACCGGGGGCGGCGAGTCGTCGCGGAATGCGGCATGAGAGCGCGTTGCGCTCCCAGGCTCATCGGTCCGGAGAAATGGGACGCACCCGCTTACTGGGTGTGTTCCCATTTGTGACTGCTGCTTTGTCGGTGTCGTCTGGCACCGTCAGCGGTGTGCCCAGGGATGCCATGGTCGAGAAGCCCAGCCTCATGCTGGTCTCCCACACCGGTGTGCCCTTGTCGCGGTCTACCACGTTCCGGTTCACGCTGGACCCGAACCGCGAGCAGCAGCAGGCCCTCCTCGCCCACGCGGGCGCCGCCCGGCTGGCGTACAACCACCACATCGGACGAGTCAAGGCCAACCTCGGGCAGCGCGACGCCGAACGCTCTTACGGGGTGGCCGAGAGCGACCTCACACCGCCGTTGTCGTGGTCGAAGGTGTCGTTCATCAACCACATGAACGCCTGGAAGGATGGCCGCGCCGCCGATGCCAGCGTCAGTCTCGACGAGGACGGCAACGAGGTCCGCAGGCTGGCCTGGCGAGGCGAGGTGTCCACAGACGTGTTTGGGTGCGCATCGGTCAACGCTGCCCGCGCGCTCGCGAACTGGTCGAAGTCCCGCACGGGCCAGCGGGCCGGGAAGGCGGCCGGGTTCCCCCGGTTCAAGAGCCGGCACACGAGCCCGCCGGCGTTCCGGCTCCGGTCGAAGTCCAAGCCCGGGCAGACGTCGCCCGTGCGGGCAGCCGGTCCACGGGGCCTGCGGTTCCCGAAGCTCGGCGATCTCCGGGTTCACGAGCACACCGGCAAGCTTGCCACGATGCTCAGGGCCGGCCGGTTTCACGTGTACGCGGCCAGCTTCCGCCTTGAGCGCGGCCGCTGGGTTGTGGCCATCACGGGTGTCGCGGCGGCGCTGCACCACCAGCGGCGCGGGCCGAAGAACCGATACCGGGCCCGGGTGGGTGTGGACCTCGGGGTCAAGACCCTCGCGGTCGTCGCCGACGAACACGGACGTGTGCTGCACAAGTGGACGGGGGTGAAGGCACTGCAGCACGCCCAGGCACGCCTGAAGCTGGCCAACCAGTCCTACTCGAGAACCAAGAGGGACTCCGGTGGCCGGAAGAAGGCAGCACGACGCCTGGGCAAGATGCACGCCCGGATCGCGCACCTGCGCACCAACCTGCTCCACGGCATCACCACGGAGCTCGCCCGCGGCTACACGTCGGTCACGATCGAGGACCTGAACGTGGCCGGGATGCTTCAGCGCAGAGCGCTAGCCCGCCACGTCTCCGACGCCGCATTCGGGCAGTTCCGCCGCCAGCTCGAGTACAAGGCGCCCTGGTATGGCACCGAGGTTATGGTCGCGGACCGGTGGTTCCCGTCGTCCAAGACCTGCTCGCGCTGCGGGACCATCAACGCCAACCTGACGCTGTCGGACCGGGTCTACGACTGCGGGCACTGCGGTCTGGTCATCGACCGGGACGTGAACGCCGCAGTGAACCTCGCCCGCTACGCCCCGCCACCACCGAAAGCCTCGCCGCTACCGGTGGCCGCCTGACGCGCGTACCGCGTCTGCACCCGGATGAGCCGGGTCAAGAGCCGACTGCCACCTCGCGACACGAAGGGGCCCTGGGTCGGAACCAGCACAAGACCACCCGCAAGGTCGGGCGGCGGCTGGAAGACAACCAAGAACTGCCCCCCGCAAGGGAGGGTGGTCAAGGGAAGCCGGTGAGTCCTGAATAGGGACACACCCAGTTAGTCGGCGAGCTTCTTCGCACGGCTGGGCCGGACTCGGGGCGGCTCCGCCGGCATCCTCGGGGGCCTACCACCTCAGCGTTGTGCTTCCAGCGTGCTGGGCGTGCTCAGGACGAGTGTCCTAGTCAAGCTATCGGGGGAGTTCTCGGCCGGAACGAGAACGACTCAGTGCTTGTCTTGTCCGCGGGCTTGGCCGGCATCACCGGCGAGTTCGCTGGTTATCGCAATGGCCCGCGTGTCGATCCTGGGTAGGTAGTCCTGACCTGGATCAGATGACCGATGCCGCTCGCCGCCATCCGAGGCGATCTCGGATCGGGTCCCATCGCCAGTCCTGGCGAATGCCGCATAAGTTCGGTGTCCGGGTCTTCGTCGTTACGTGACAGGCTTGCCGATTCCTGAAGCAGCGATGCGCCGGGCCGCCATGAACCCACCGACAGGATCGGGTCATGGCCGGCGCCTTCACGATTGCCGGTTTCGTCCTCACCCTGTCCTGATTGTCTGCCCCGTGCGCGCCTTCGTCCGGACGTGGCACGAGTTGTCGGCATAGCCCGGCTCCGAGGCGATCTGTTCACAGGTCAGCCAGGCGGTCTAAAGCTCGACGGCACGGGCATGCCTGAAGGCCGCAAGGACACTGTTGCGGGACCTCATCGGCCAGTCCGCGCCGAAGTGCCGGGTGCGCCACGTTGGCGCTAGGTCAGACGAGTTCTTCGCCACCTCAAGTCCAGAGCCGGCCGCCGCGCACCCTGCCAATCAGTCGGTCACAGCCTGCCAAGAGCACCCACAGTCCAGCCGGAGCCAAGCGAAGGCAGCGCGTCCTGCCTTCGTCAAGTCTGGACAACAGGCATAGGGCCGGGGCACCCTGTAGCCAAGGTTCTGAGGGAGCTTCAATGCCCTATCGCAGCCGCATCCTCGCTGCCGTTGTCCTGCTAGTCGCTGCCGCCGCTTGCGGCGGGTCGGTCGCTAAGACGGCATTGCCACACGCGACGGCTCAAGCCGATGGAGCGCGGCCGCTAGGCCTGATCGCCATCGGCCACTCGTTCCTGACGGGCTATGACTCCAATTTGCCGGACCATGTCAGTGACGCCCCCGAGAATTCCTGGGCCACCGGGACGAACCCAAAGGTGTACAGCATCTACCAGCGACTGATCACGAGCGAGCCCCAGATCGCCGGTCACGTGGCCAACCTGGCGGAGGACGGTGCCACGGCTGACACCCTCGAAATACAAGCGGTGGAGGCGCTGAAGGTGGTTCCTCACCCGCAGTTGGTGATCGTGCAGACCATCGACAACGACATCATGTGCGACGGCACCGACCCCGCCAACTACGCTCCCTTCGGCAAAAACGTCAAGGCAGCGTTGACCAAGATCGTGTCGGCGTCACCGCAGACGCGGATCTTGCTTCTGAGCAAACTTGGTCGGCCTGCGTCCTACGCCACCGCCGTGGGGATGGATCGCGCGGCCAAGTTGACCGCGACCGGCAACGGCATTTGCGATCCATACGACGCGGCCGGGCATCTTGTCATCGGGCATGTAAGGACGGCGCTGATGATCCTCCAAGGGTATGAGCATCAGCTGGTGACGGTCTGCGCCTCCGTTCCTCAGTGTCATTACGACGCAACTCTTGCGACGTACCACGACAGTTTGCGCAACCTCGCCGTAGGCGATTGGTACCATCTCAACGTTACCGGGCTGGCTGCGGAGGCCGCGCTGATGTGGCCGCCTGTGGCGACGCTCCTCGGACTGCCCCCCAGGTAGTGCCGGTTGTCGCATCACGCCGCATCAACAGGGTGGGTGCGATGGGCTTGCGCGCAGGTGTACGTCCTCGTCAACCGGAGTTGGCGGTCAGGGCCTGCTGCCCAGGGAACACTCGTCGCAATGACTGCCGGGCCATTGCACGTGCCGAGTTGTTCGAGGTACGGCCAAGGATCCTGCACCTGATGCAACAGCGGTCACTGTTGCATGACGTGGCCATCGCTTCAGTCTCCCTCATGGACATGCCAACTTCATCACCGACAGTGTTCAGCGAATCCCGTTAGGATCACGACGTTTTCGTGACGGTTGAACCCTCGGCGGCTCCCCTGGCATCTTCGGGAAGTCCGGCGGGAACGGCATCTCGCCCAGCCCGCGCTGGTGGACGTCCTGGTCCCAGAGGGTCATCGCCGAGGCGACGTTGCCCACCGCGTCATCGATCCCGGCCCATGCATCGCCCTCGGCGGCCAGAATCGCCGGCACGGTGCGCACCGTGAAGTCGCCAGGCTTCACCTCTGCCAGTCGCTCCCACGAGACTGGCATCGACACCGGTGCCCCCGGCAGCGGGCGAGGACTGTAAGCCGAGGCGATGGTTCGGTCACGGTTGGCCTGGTTGAAGTCCACGAAGATCTTCGGGCCGCGCTCTTCCTTCCACCAAGCTGTGGTGACCTCGCCGGGCATCCGTCGCTCAAGCTCGCGAGCGATCCCGATGACTGCGTGGCGCACCTCGAGAAACTCGTGAGTCGGGCGGACCCGGGCGTAGACATGCACCCCACGGTTGCCGGACGTCTTGGCCCAACCGGTGAGCCCGATCTCCTCCAGCAGATCGTTCAGCACGTATGCCGCCCGGACGGCGTCCGTAAAGTCGGTCCCAGGCTGGGGGTCCAGGTCGATTCGCAGCTCGTCGGGGTTGTCGTTGTCGTCGGTACGCACCGGCCACGGGTGGAAGGTCACCGTGCTCATCTGGACTGCCCAGACGGCGGTGGCGATCTCGTCGATGACCAGCTGGGGGTGGCTGCGGGCCGAGGGGTAGGTACAGGTCACAGACCGCGCCCACTCGGGCACCCCCCGAGGAGGGTTCTTGGAGAAGAACTCCTCTCCCGCGACACCCTCCGGAAAGCGCTGCAACGTCACCGGTCGATTCCCAACCGCGCGCATGAGCCCGTCCTCGACCGCGACGACGTACGTCGCGAGGTCCCACTTCGTGACACCCACGTCCTTCCACATGACCCGATCGGGACTGGAGACACGCACCTCACGGATGGCCCCGTCCGGGGCGGGAACGGCCAACACCTTCGCGCTGCTGCTCACCGAAGTGAACCCGACAAACCCCTGGCTTCAGCCGATAAGGGGCACTGCCTGTGCCTTGGGCTGGTTCTCGACATGACGTTTGACGACCTCCAAGATTGGTTCGCCGACGGTGGCGACGAAGTACGAGTTGGCCCGCAGCAGTGATTGTGGCCACGACTGAACGTATCCGCGCCGGCGTGGATGACCTCAGACATTTGCTGCCTCCCTCCAGGTTGGTTGCCAAGCGTGTCCGAGCCAGAAGTCCCCCGGGCTCAACCCTGGGGGAACGGTTAGGGCCCGAGCCTAATGTGGCGAACCCGCCCCGTGGGAACGTTCATCTCAGCCGTGCTGTTGTGTAGGACGTGAAGTGGTTTTCAGCCCTGCGTAGGAGGACCCCGATGAACGACGGCCACACCTATCCCCTGAGCAAGTCCGACGAGCAATGGCGCCAGGAGCTGACTCCTGCGGAGTACGAGGTGCTACGACAGGCGGGTACCGAGCGGCCCGGAGTCGGCGAGTACACCGACACCAAGACCCAAGGTGTGTACTCCTGCCGCGCGTGCGACGCCGAACTCTTCCGCAGCGACACCAAGTTCGAGAGCCACTGCGGATGGCCTTCCTTCTACGCACCTCTTGCGCAGGACCGCGTCGAGTACATCGAGGATCACACCATGGGCACGAAACGGGTCGAAGTCCGCTGTGCCAACTGCGGATCGCACCTCGGTCACGTCTTCGAGGGGGAGGGCTACGACGTCCCGACCGACCAGCGTTACTGCATCAACAGCATCAGCCTGCGGCTCGAGCCCGCTTAAGGCAGGGAGTCGATCAGGGCCGCAACCTCGACCCGTGGGCCGGTATAGAAAGGCACCTCTTCCCGGACATGGCGGCGGGTCTCTGAGCCACGTAGGTGGCGCATGAGGTCGACGATGCGAGTCAGGTCGTCAGCCTCGAAGGCCAAAATCCACTCGTAGTCGCCCAGCGCGAACGACGCTATGGTGTTGGCGCGCACGTCCGGGTAGTCACGCGCCATCTGTCCGTGCTCGGACAGGAGGGTACGGCGTTCCTGGTCCTCCAGGAGGTACCAGTCGTAGGAACGTACGAACGGGTAGACGCAGATGAAGTTCTTGGGGTGCTCGTCGGCCATAAATGCCGGGATGTGTCCCTTGTTGAACTCCGCAGGTCGGTGCAGCGCGGCTACCGACCACACTGAGTCGAGGTGGGTGCCGAGCTCAGTGCGACGGAGCCGGTGGTAGGCCGCCTGCACGGACCGGATGTCCTCGGCATGCCACCAGATCATGAAGTCCGCATCAGCTCGGAGACCGGCGACGTCATAGACACCTCGCACCACGACACCCTGCTCGGCGACATCAGCAAACAGCGCCTCGACCTCGGCTGCGACTTCTGCGCGATCCTGCGGCAACGGGCCGCTGACCTTGAAGACCGACCACATCGCGTAGCGGATGCTGTCGTTGATGTCGCGGATCCGGCCGGCGGATGACTTTGGGCTCATGCCCTCATCCTGACCCGAAGGCGTGACCGCCTCGCACGTGGGTCGGCTCTGAGGCTCGTGACCAAATCGAAACCGTTGGGTATGGAACGAACGTGACGATCCACCACTCCAAGGGTCATACGTCGTCCAGCGCTCGTCCTCCGGAGGTCTGTCATGCACCGTGCGTTTACCCACCGCGAGTCCCCGTGGCGCATTCGGCCGACCGGGAATCTGATTGCCATCGGCGCCCTGTCCGCCCTGTTGCTCGCCGGTTGTGGTGGTGCCGGCTCCGCGGGCATCAGCACGCAGCGAGCAGTGAGCGGCGGTACGCCTGCCCAGGGCAGCGTAGGGCGCAACAATGCTCCCGCTCCCGGATCCCCACCCGCCACCAGTGCTTCGGCCGGGGCGACCGATGTTTCCAGGCTCGCAGCTCCTGCGATTGGCATTGGTCCTAAGCTGACCAAGAGCGTGAGCCTCGATCTCCAGGTCAAGGACATCGCTGCCGCCGCGGCTCGGGTGCGCAGTATCGCAACGGGACTGCAGGCTCAGGTGCTCAGTGAGCAGATCGGAAATGGGAGCCCGGGTGACCCGAGGCCCCTGCAGAGCGGGCCCGATCCCCTGAATGGCTTTGGCACCCTGACCCTGTCGGTGCCGGCGGACCGGCTCGACACCGCGCTGGACCAGCTCACCAGGACCGTGGGCACCGTGCTGGGGCGCAACGTGTCCTCACAGGACGTCACCTTCCAGTACGTCGACACCGAGAGCCGGCTGAAGACCATGCGCGCCAGCGTCGACCGCGTGCGCGCCCTGATGGTCCAGGCCAAGGACATTGGTCAGGTGGTGGTCCTGGAAAGCGAGATGAGTCGGCGGGAGGCCGACCTGGAGTCGTTGGAGTCACAGCTCGGCGCGCTCACGACCAGTGTCGAGCGCTCCACATTGCAAGTGTCGCTGAGCACCCCCGGGCCCCGTCCAGTGACGAACAACGGCTTCGTCGCCGGTCTGCGCTCCGGCTGGGACGCCTTCACGGCATCCGCCAGCAGACTCCTGACAGCCATCGGAGCGGTTCTGCCATTCGCGGCGCTCTTCGCCCTGGTCGGTGCCCCGCTCATGTGGTGGTTGCGCCGGCCTCGGGCGAACCGGCTTTCCGTCGGGCCGGCGCCTAGCGGGCTCAGTGAGTGAGGTCGATGGCTCAGGTCAGCGGGCGGATACCTCGTGCACCAGCTCGACGACGCGGGTCAGCACCTCAGGGTCTGTCTCTGGCAGGACTCCGTGGCCAAGGTTGAAGATGTGTCCCGGCGACTGTGCACCCTCGGTCACGATCGAGCGCACAACCTTCTCCAGAGCCGACCACGGTGCGAACAGCAAGGCCGGGTCCAGGTTGCCCTGCACGGCATACGTGTCTCCGAGGCGAGCGCGGGCATCCGTCAGGGACGTGCGGTAGTCCACCCCCACGACATCGGCGCCGGCGGCACCCATCGAGGCCAGCAGCTCGCCGGTTCCGACACCGAAGTGAATCTTCGGGACGTCCAGATCGGCCACGGCCGACAAGGCCACTCGCGAATGCGGTTGGACGAAGGTGTCGTAGTCCTCGCGTGACAGCGCGCCCACCCACGAGTCGAACAGCTGCACGGCCGATGCCCCGGCCTTCACCTGGACCCGAAGGAACGCTCCGGAGATCTGCGCCAGTCGCGCGCACAGGTGATGCCACAGCTGCGGGTCGCCATGCATCAGGGCCTTGGTGCGTTCGTGATTCTTGGACGGCCCACCCTCGATGAGGTACGACGCGAGAGTGAACGGCGCGCCGGCGAAACCGATCAGCGGCGTTGCACCCAGCTCGGCAAGCACCAGGTGCACCGCCTCTGTGATGTAGGAGACGTGCTCCGGGGTCAGCTCCGGAATACGGTCGACGTCGGCGTGCACCCGAAACGGTTGGGCCACCACGGGCCCCACCCCCGGGACGATGTCAAGGTCGACGCCGACGGCAGCCAGGGGCACCACGATGTCGCTGAACAGGATCGCCGCGTCGACCCCGTGGCGGCGCACCGGCTGCATAGTGATCTCGGCAACCAGCTCCGGCCTGCGACAGGAATCGAGCATTCCCACGCCCTCGCGTACCTTGCGGTACTCCGGCAGCGAGCGGCCCGCCTGGCGCATGAACCAGACCGGCGTGTGCTCCACGCTCTGACGTCGGGCGGCACGGACCAGGGCACTGTCGCGGGGGCTCTTAGGGGAGGACGTCACCCGCAGATTCTCGCACGGGCAGCCCACCGATAGCGCAGGGGTCAGAGCGCGATGGCGACCACTCCAACCAGGGTCAGCGCGACACCGATGGACTGCACGCGACGCAGCCGCTCGCCTAGGAGCAGTCTCGCCCAGAAGAGAGTTGCCACCGGGTACAGCGAGCCAAGCACACTGGCCACGCTGACCATGCCCCGCGACGAGGAGAAGGCAAAGAGCCCGTTCGCGGTGACGTCGCCAAGACCGATGACCGCCAGGGCCGGCAGGTCGCGGGCGCGGGTGCCGCCCACCGAGCGGGCCACCAGCCCCACAACAAGGAACAGGGCGACGCTGGTCAGCCGCATGCCCCACAGCGTTTCCAATAGTGCGTAGCGAGCCCCGCGGTCCAGGCAGAAGAGCGCGGTCCCGAAGCACGCGGCGGAGACCATGGCCAGTATCACCGGGCGCGGTGGCACCGCTCCGGTCAGCTCCGGCCCGGAGGCCAGGGCGGCGCCGGCCACCGCAACGGCCATTCCGACCCACGCGGTCGCGCTCGGATGCTCGCCGGTGAGCAGACCGAGAAACACCGGGACAAGTGCCCCCAGGGATGAGATCGGCGCCACCACGCCCATCGTCCCCGATGCCAGTGCCGTGTAGAAGCAGACCAGTCCGAGCGCCCCCGCCGCTCCGGCGGCGACGGCCCACAAGGGGCCGTTGCCGCTGAAGGACGGGGAGAAGCCGGTATTGCGCACAAGCAGGATCGCGCTCAAGGCGAGCAAGGCGCAGCCCTGGGTAACGGCCACGACTGCGGGCGGGGCAATGGTCCGCGCCTTGGATCCGGCGAAGAAGTCCGAGGTGCCCCAGAAGGCACTCGAGGCCAGGGCGAGCAGAGCCAACATCGCCGAACCGTATCCCGGCGTGCCGCTTCCCTCGCGGGGGACCGGTCGACATACCCTTCGGTGGTGGACAGTCGTCGCGTCCCAGGCGAGAACTCAGCCGAATTTGCGCAGGCCCTACGGGACCTGCGCGCCGCTCGCCTACGTCCGGAGGTTCGTCTCACCGAGGTGCCTGCCCCCAGCCGGATCGCCCCGCATGCCGTGGCCATGTCCGCAGAGGTCGTCTCCGGTGTGCTCAACCAGGGTGATGAGCTCGCCTCTGGCCGTTTCGTCCTCCTGTACGATCGGTCGGCGCCCGAACCTTGGGGCGGGGTGTGGCGCGCAGTCACGTTCGCTCGTGCCGTGTTCGATCCGGAACTGGCCAACGATCCGATGCTCGGCGGGGTCGGATGGTCGTGGTTGATGGACTCGCTCGGGGACCGTGAAGCGAGCTTCGAGGCCGAAGCCGGCACCGTCACCAGAGTCGTATCCGAGAGCTTCGCAGGCCTGGCTGATCGCACTGCCACGGTCGAGATGGAGATTCGGGCCTCCTGGACACCCACCGGCCCCAACGTGGGTGTCCACCTGCAGGCATGGGCCGATCTGCTGTGCACGATCGCCGGCCTACCACCGTTGCCCGAGGGCGTCGTGGCCCTACCACGGCAACGCCGCTGAACACCCGGCAGGTGCTCCCGGCCAACCGTGGGCGCCCGCAGGTCAATAGATTGAGCTTGTGACCACCGGATCCGGCGACCCCGCAGGGCGGGCCAACGCGTCCAGGGACCTCAGCGGGCCCGATGCGGTGGTGGAGGGTTCCACGGTCCTGGTTGCCCTGAACATGCCTTCAGGAGGCGTTCCGGACGTGATCGCGAGCGAGGGCGAGCTCACCCTTGCCGCCACGGCCCTCGCCGCCGGCTCCGGACCGGCCGCCATCGACGCCGAGCGCGCCTCAGGCTACCGGTACGGACAGCGGGCCTATCTCATCCAGATCCGGCGCGAGGGTTCGGGCACCTGGCTGATCGACCCGATCGCCTGCCCCGATCTGTCACCCATCGCCGATGTCATCACCGATGTCGAGTGGATCCTGCACGCCGCAACCCAGGACCTGCCCTGCCTGGCGGAGGTCGGTCTGCAGCCGACACGCCTGTTCGACACCGAGCTCGGGGGACGGCTCATAGGCCTGCCGCGCGTTGGACTCGCCGCGGTGGTCGAGCACTACCTCGGCCTCAGCCTTGCCAAAGAGCACTCGGCCGCGGACTGGTCGACCAGACCCCTGCCGGAGCCCTGGTTGCGTTACGCCGCCCTCGACGTCGAGGTGCTCGGTCAGGTCCGCGATCTCATGGTCGAGGACCTGACCGCCCAGGACAAGATGGTGTGGGCCGAACAGGAGTTCGACGCGCTCACCAGGTTCACCGGCCCCCCGGTCCGGGTCGAACCGTGGCGTCGTACCTCAGGGATGCACAAGGTCCGCAACCGCCGTGGCGCGGCCATGATCCGTGAGCTGTGGCAGACCCGGGACGCGATCGCCCTCGAGCGCGACACCGCACCAGGACGGATCCTGCCCGACGCCGCTCTGGTCGATCTGGCCAGCAGAGCCCCCAAGACGGATGCCGACATCAGCCAGTACGGGGCCGGCGGCGCCTCCAGATCAGTGCGCCGATACCAGCGGCAATGGCTCAGTGCGCTGGAGCGCGCCCGAAGCCTGCCTGAGACCGACCTTCCCGCCCTCACCGTGCGCTCTGACGGTCCGCCACCAGCTCGGGCATGGGCCGATCGTGATCCGGTTGCCGCCGCCCGGCTGGCACAGGCCCGGGCAGCCCTGGGTGAGTTCGCCCAAGCCCGATGCATCCCGATCGAGAACCTGCTGTCTCCGGACTCCATGCGCCGGGTGCTGTGGAGCCCCCCGGTTGAGCCGACGCTGGAGTCCATTGCCGACGCCTTGATCAAGCTCGGGGCTCGTCAGTGGCAGGTCGACATTGCCGGCCCCATCATTGAGGAGGCCATCAACCGTCCCGCCGAGCCGGCAGCCGAAGTTACTGGCGAGTAGCATTACTCTGGTTCATCACTTCGTCCATCGCAATCGTCCATCGCAATCAGAGCCGGCGTCCGCCCGTGGTGCCGTGTGCTCTCCACTGCCCAAACCCAGGAAGGTCCCCCGTGCCCCGTACTCTGCATGAGGTCGTGTTCGTCGACGGCATTCGCACCCCGTTCGGCAAGGCTGGCGAGAAGGGCATGTACGCCCAGACTCGCGCCGACGACCTCGTAGTCAACTGCATCCGCGAACTGTTGCGCCGCCACCCCGAGCTGCCACCGGAGCGCGTCGAGGAGGTCGCGATCGCCGCGACCACCCAGATCGGTGACCAGGGTCTGACGCTGGGCCGGGTGGCAGCACTGCTGGCTGGCCTGCCCAACACCACTCCGGGTTACTCCATCGACCGCATGTGCGCCGGCGCCATGACCGCGGTGACCAGCGTGGCCTCAGCCATCGCGTTCGGCTCGGCCGAGATCGCCATCGCCGGCGGCGTCGAGCACATGGGCCGCCACCCGATGGGTGAGGCGGTTGACCCCAACCCGCGGATCGTCTCCGAGGGGATCGTTGACCCCTCGGCGCTGGTGATGGGCTCTACCGCAGAGAACCTGCACGACCGATTCCCGGGTCTAACCAGGCAGCGCTGCGATGCGTACGCCGTCGCGAGCCAGGACAAGCTCGCGACGGCCTACGCCGACGGCAAGATTGCGCCCGATCTGGTCGCTGTGGCCACCCGGAACACCGAGCTCGGCTACGGCTTGGCCACCACTGACGAGCCTGCCCGCCCGGGCACCAATGCGGAGAACCTCGCCGGGCTGAAGACGCCTTTCCGCTCCCACGGCAATGTCACAGCCGGCAACAGCGCCGGCCTGACCGACGGCGCTACCGCATGCATCCTGGCCTCGGCCGATGCGGCCGCCGAGCTCGGGCTGCCCGTGCGGATGCGTCTGACTGCCTACTCCTTCGTCGGTGTCGAGCCCGAGGTCATGGGCATCGGCCCGGTGCCCGCGACCGAGAAAGCCCTCAAGCAGGCCGGTCTGGGCATAGCGGACATCGGCCTCTTCGAGCTGAACGAGGCGTTCGCCGTCCAGGTGCTCGCCTTCCTGGACCACTTCGGCATCGCCGACGATGACCCGCGGGTGAACAAGTACGGCGGTGCGATCGCCACGGGTCACCCCCTGGCCAGCTCCGGCGTCCGCCTGATGACCCAGCTCGCCCGCCAGTTCGAGGAGAACCCTGACGTGCGTTTCGGCCTCACCGCCATGTGCATCGGCATCGGCATGGGCGGGGCCGTGATCTGGGAGAACCCTCACCACAAGGACTACGGCAAGCAACTCGACGCCACGATGGGAGCTGCGGCCTGATGAGCATCGACTTCACCACAGTCTTTCCCGACGAGGTCATCACCAAGGCCCTGGCGCGAGACATCTGCCTGCCCCGGCGCGCCGGCACGTTCGTGTTGATCACGCTGGACAACGGCTACGACCACACCAAGCCCAACACGTTCGGCCCTGCCACCCTGGCTGGCCTGTCGCGGGTGCTCACCGCCGTGCGCACCCGCGCCGAAGCGGGCGAGATCGTCGGAGTCGGCGTGACCGGCAAGCCGTTCATCTTCGCGGTCGGTGCCGATCTGAGCGGCGTTGCCAAGGTGAGCGTGCGAGAGGAGGCGCTGGCCTTCGCCCAACTCGGGCACAAGACCTTCGAGCAGCTCCGCACCCTTCCCGTCCCGACATTCGCGTTCGTCAACGGCGCGGCCATGGGTGGCGGAGTCGAGATCGCCCTCAGCGCGGCATACCGGAGCATCTCTGCGGGCGCGGGTGCCGTGGCGCTGCCTGAGTGCTTCCTGGGTCTGGTGCCCGGCTGGGGCGGCTGCTACCAGCTGGCGAACCTCATCGGCCCCGAACTCGCCCTGAAGGTCATCATCGAGAACCCGCTGAACAGCAACCGCATGCTCAAGGGCTCACAGGCCTTCGAGCTCGGGATCGCTGATGCCTTGTTCGAGCCAGTGACCTTTCTGGAGGACTCCCTGTCCTGGGCGGCCGATGTCATCGCCGGCAGGACCGTCGTGGACCGTCCCGAGATCGACCGCGACAAGACCCGATGGGAGGGCGCGATCGCCACGGCAAAGGGGCTGGTCATGGCCAAGACCGGCGGCGCTGCGCCCGCACCCCTGCGCGCTCTGCAGCTGGTGTCCGCGGCCCGTACCGCCACCCGCGAAGAGGCGTACGCGGCCGAGGACAACACCCTGGCAGACCTGTTGATGGGCAACGAGCTGCGCGCCAGCCTGTACTCCTTCGATTTGGTGCGGCAGCGCGCAAGGCGTCCGGCCGGCGCACCCGACCCCTCGCTGGCACGCCCGGTCACCAAGGTCGGTATCGTCGGCGCCGGGCTGATGGCCAGCCAGCTGGCCTTGCTGTTCGCCCAGCGGCTCGAGGTCCCGATCGTGATGACCGATCTGGATCAGGACCGCGTGGACAAGGGCGTGGGCTCCGTCCGCGCAGAGGTGGACAAGCTGCTCGGCCGCGGGCGGGTCAGCCCGGACCGGGCCAACCGGCTCAAGGCCCTGGTCACGGGTTCGACCAGCAAGGACGACTTTGCCGATGCCGACTTCGTCATCGAGGCCGTGTTCGAGGAGATCACCATCAAGAAGCAGGTGTTCGCCGAGGTGGAAGCAATAGTGGCCGCCGGCTGCGTGTTGGCCACGAACACGTCCTCGCTGTCG
>Ga0066789_10000154_pt1 | contig 22960 bp, 18 predicted proteins | sample OrgsoiDNA2013049_FD_70960 | JGI IMG/M metagenome (GOLD analysis project Ga0066789, IMG submission 70960) | Permafrost soil microbial communities from the Arctic, to analyse light accelerated degradation of dissolved organic matter (DOM) -... | ecosystem: Environmental > Terrestrial > Soil >...
AGCCGGACGTCGAATTCTTGAACGTAGCCGCGTTCGGCACTCCCCTCGACCAAAGATACGGTGCCCTCACCCTGCCCTCTCCCGAAGGGAGAGGGTGGGCTACACAAGTGATCGATCTTTTAGGGCTTTTTGTGGGGATTCATCAGCCGTGAGACAACAGCGCCCCGTCGACGCCGGCTTCACGCTTCTGGAAGTCATGGTCTCCATGCTGATCGGTACCATTGGTTTGCTCGGCACCATTGCCGTCCAGCAGTCGATCATCAGCGCTTCCAAGAACGCAAACGACGCGGCCGTAGCCATGCGCCTGGCGACGCAAAAGCTCGAAGAGCTTTCGGCGCTCAACACCGACACACAGGGAGCGGACGGCGCCGTGGGCGGCCTCGGCAATATGGCCACGCGCACCGGCTCGCGCTGGCAGCCTGTCGACAGCTCTGGAACATCCATCCCCCAATACGTCGACGTGGAAGGCGTTTACCTTCGCGACCCATCCGGCTACGCCATCACACCCCAACCTGGCGAGCTCGGCCGCTACCGCTGGCATCGGCAATGGAAGGTCGCCAACACGGGCGTTGGCCTTCCCTACGTCATTTCCGTCATCGTCACCTACAGCAACGACACCGGCGACGCCAAGACCACGCGACTGGATCTGGAAAGAAGAAAGTCATGGTGAAGCGCCGGCGCGAACATAGCCGCGATAGCGGTATGACCCTCGTCGAGATCATGATTACCCTAATCATCTCGTCGATCATCGCGGCGTCGACGTTCATGTTCTTTGCGGGCCAGCAGCGCATCTACGAAACCCAGACCAGACTGCTCAACATTCAGCAGAACCTGTGGGCCGCCATGGAAGTTGTAGCCCGGCATGCGCGCGCCGCCGGCAGTGGCATGTACGAATGCGTGCGTCCGGCAAGCTACTACAACGCTACGCTCGACAACGGCAGCCGGCTGCTCAGTATGTCTCCCAGCAATGGCCCCCTGACCCCCGACTTGGCCACCCCACCGCAAACCGGGCTTCGTGCGTTCGACGTCTCGTCGGGAAACATGCAATGGATTCCCCCACTGTGGATCGTCAACAACTCGAATGCCGCCAGCGACGCCACCCTTGGGGTTATTCCCGGAACCGACGTCATCAGCGTCGCCTTCGGTAATCGCACTTCCGGCACCGACGTCGACGCCACGCTCGCACTCAACTTGGCTAGCTCCGCAAGCACAGCGACCATCAGCCTCGCCACCACGGGAGGCGCCGCTACGGGTGCCATGTTTCGCCAGGGCGAGTTCATCCTGCTGCTCCAAACGCCTCCCTGGGGTTTCGGCAGCGACCCACAGAACGACCGTGGCTGCAGCATGTTCCAGATCACGGCCGATCCGTCTTTTGGCATCAGCTTGGCCCACGCGGCCAGCGCGATCAATCCCGGCGGAATCGTGTGGAACCCGTCAGGCGACGTCCCCGGACTGATTCCGAGCGGCGGCTATGTGGGGGGGGCAGCTGGCGTACGCAATTTCGGCCAGCTGACGTGGGTCACCTTCTTCGTGCAGATGGGCAGCAACGGTATCCCCAATCTGATGATGTGGCAGCGCCAACTGAGCGGAACCGCTCCCCAAATCCTGGCCGAGGGCATCGAGGACCTCCAAGTGTCGCTCGCCTGCGACACCGGTTCGCTGGGCCTTTACGACCTGACCGGTCTCAACGGGCAGCTCGACGAGGGAACCGACGACAACAGTCGCAAGCTCGACGAGTGGTGGAACAACGTTCCGAGCGACACTTTGCCGGGCATCAACACCAACGGCTTCTGTAATCTGCCTACCGCTGTGCGCTTGACCATGGTGGTCCGCACCCTCACGCCGGATGACCTGATTGACACGAACGTAACAGCCAACGGTCCAATCGACGTCGAGGACCACCGCTATTCACCAAAACCGACCGACAAGTATCGCCGCCGAGTTCTGACAACCACTGTCTATCCGCGAAACAACAAGCCCCAGTGACCGAAGCAGCGGGCGAAGGAGAGAGGCATGAAATCGTTGGTTGACATTCTGTATCGCCGCCGAAGGGCCGCGGACAAAGGTGCCATCCTGCTGGTCGTGCTGATCGTCATGGTCGCGCTTCTGGGTCTGGGCATGACAGGGCTCTTTCTCACCAGCGGCAGCATCCAGATGAACACGAACATCAACCTGCGCAATCAAGCGCTGGTGGTGGCCGAGGCGGGCGTCGAACGCGCACGCGGCATTCTCAACAATCGCTCGGCCGGCTGGGTTCCGCCGGTGCCCACGTTGCTCGCCGGCTCGGTCCCGGCTTCCGACGAAATTCCCGCTGCCCCCACCGATTGCGATGGTACCGCGCGCGGCGCGATTTTAATCGATCAGATCACACCGTTGTGCACGACCACGCCAACCCCGGCACCGTGCATTCTGAAGGACACAAACTATCCGTCGGTCGATCGCTCGTCCGACCTGCCAACCTCGGCAGGCAGCGTCGCTCGCACGACGATGGGAAAGTACACGGTCTACATTCGTCAGGATCAGGCAGATTGCCGCATGGGCAACTACACCTGCGACTATGCGCGGGAGGCCACGGGCATCGACGCTGGCGTCGGCGGAGCGGGCGGCACGACCGGGCTAACGACGTGTACGGTTCCGGGCAACATTCCACCTCCCAATGGTTCGATCGTGATTCGCTCGGAAGGCGTTGCGTCCGACGGCCGCACCCGCGTGGTCCTTGAAGTAACCATGTCGCCCGGCCAAGGTGGAATCCAGGCGCAAAACTCGCCGATGTCGGCCTTGTGCTCGGCAGGAGCCTCGGGCTGCGACGACAACACGTCCGTGCAAAACGGCATCGTCGTGAACAGTCCCGCGCCCGAAAAGCCTCCCGTGAGCTCGGGCGGCGCGCCCTCCGCCGGTGGTGCAAATGGTGCGGGCGGCGCGGGCGGCGGCACGACTGTTCCGGTCACCGGGAACTCGGGCGGTGCACCTGGCACTGGCGGCGCAGCCACGGGCGGCGTCACCGGCACCGGCGGCGCAACCGGCACCGGCGGATCGACCTTGTGTCCCTACGACAAGTGCAAGCTTGTGGCGACCATCGGCATCGAGGGTCCGTGGAATATCGGCTGGGGACCTGGCAACAAGACCGTGGTCAAAGATGGCAACGGCTATTTCAACCAATGGTTGAAAGCTCATTCCAGCGCGTGCGCCATCACAAACATCGACATCACGAATACCATCATCACCAAGGACACTCTCGCCGACATCAACCACGTCCCTTTCAAGACCATCGTCTTGTTGGACCTCGCCCACACCTGGGCGGACTACAATGCGTTTGTTGCAGGAGTAGAGGCCGGAACATTTGTACCCTGGTGTGGTCCCTGTTACACGGGTACACAGCGCTCACTTCAGCAAAGCGAAGTCGATGCCATCCTGGCCTGGGTCAACAACGGAGGAGGCCTCGCCACAACGGTTGGCTACTGGAATAGCGGCAGCGAACCCGGGAACGTGAACAAGGTTCTACGGCCCTATGGCGTGACTTACTCCACCTCGGATACTTCGCTCTTTGCCACGACGGCGATGATCTCCACGTTCTCGCGTATTCCACCTATCGCGAGCGTCATTACCAACGGGATAAGCACCTTGCGCGTCACCAACGCCATCGCCATCAAAGGTTGGACGGGTAGCGCCGAAGGTAGTCTTCCACCCGAGTCCTTCCACTACACGACATTCGCAAGTCAGTCGGGCTATGGGATGGGAACAGCCCTTATCGCGTCCCCGTATTCGGCGAGCTCGGGGCGCATCTTGAGTTGGGCCGACGAGTGGATCACCTACGACCAGGTATGGGGCGATACGACCCAGCAGGCCGAGACGTTCTGGAACAACACGCTTGGCTGGTTGGCCGGCAACTGTACGCCGTAGCGACTGCGCGGCGGGCCGCTGAGCTATCTGGGCTCGTCGCCCGAGGGCGGTGCCGGCGGCGGACCGCCGTGGACTGGCGGAACCGGCGGAGGCGCCGTCGCGGGAGCCAGGGGCACCGCCGTCACGGGCGCGGATGATGGCGCTGTCGAGGGCGCAGTCGAGGGCGCGGACGATGGCGCTGTCGAAGGCACCGGCGGCGTGGCGGGGGCCGGCGCAGTGGGCGTTGCCGTGGCTGCAGCCGGCGCGGCTGGAGGTACCGGAGGTGTTGGAGGTGTTGGTGGAACGGCCGCTGGTTCGGTCGTTGGCGGCAATGTCGTTGACGGCGATGGACCCACGCCGTGCGCGACGGGGCCAGTCGGCATGGGGGCGGGCGTAGGCGCCGATGGTACGATGATCGGTGCAGGCGGTGGCGGAGGCGGCGGCGGAGTTGGTGCGAGTACGGCAACTGGCGGAGGCGGTGGTGAAACAGGCATGGCCGCCGGCGGAGGAGCGGGCGCAACCGCCACGGGGCGCGGGGGCGGCGCGGGCTTGACGGGTGCCGGCGTCGGACTACCGAACGGCGACGTCTTCGACCACTGCACGTTGCTCATGTTTTGGAAGGTTCCCGTGGCGCGGAAACCGAGGAAGCCGTCGGGACGCTTCCCGAGCTGAGCCGTGAAATCCATGATGGTGCGCAATTTCTCCGAGCTGCGCAGCATACTGTCGCTCAGTTTGAAGCGAATGTAGAGGTCGACGTGCGACATAGCCAAGGGCTGCGCAAGGTGGATCTCGCCCTCGACAGAAAGCTCGATGTCCTGCGACTTGATCAGAACGTTCTGCAAGCGACCGACACCTTTGTCGACGACGATCTTTCCTGCGAAATCACCCAGGCGAATCTTGGGCAGCCCCAGACCTTCGGCCAGCAAGGGATTGCCTGGAATGATCAGCTTGGCCTTGCCATCACCGAGAGCGCACGACGTGCAAGCCCACGACAGCGTGCCCTTGGCTTCCGAGGGTCGCTGCTTCGGAAGCTCCAGGTCCACCTTCAGATCGAGCTTCCCCGCCAGCGGCAGATTCGTCGCGTTCTTCACCCAGGGGGTCTCGGCCAAGTCGATCGCAGAGGCGTGCACCTCTACCGATGCGTCTTTGGACGTCTTGACAGTGGCGTCGATGTCGCCACCGAAGACCTCGGCAGAAACGCCATAGGCTTTGGTGCCGAAGATGCGCGATAGGAGCGACACACTCAGCGTGGCCTTGTCGATGAGAATGCGCGTCGCCTTGCTGGTTGCCGTGGCGGGCGAGACCAACGTTACTTCCTTGAGGGTCATGCCCCCGCCAAGCGACGGGCCGGCCTGCTTGGCCTCCATGTCATAGCCCGCGCTAGCCACTAAGCCGGCGATCTGATCCTTGAAACGCACGTACGGCAGCGTGACGTAAAAGACAATCGCAAAGACCACAAAGCCGAATCCGGCCATCATGCCGGCCTTGCCGAAGCGACGTATTTTCTCGCTAAGCATGGGCTAGCCTTTGGCCTTTCCTGCCAGGGCACCGGCGCGCGCGGGTTTCTTGGTGCTTTCCTTGATGTGCTCCCAGGCCGTTGCGGTCAAGTCCACATCGACGCTATTGCCGTCGCCGCCAAAGCTGCGGCGAATCTGCAAGCGCGTGATGAGCACCAGATTCTTGCCGGTCTCGACCTTGCTGAGGAATGTCGCCAAAGACACCAGATCAACCTTGCGCAACTTCACGTCCAGGCTGTGCTCGACGTAACGCTTGCCGGCCGGAGCGTCGGGGCGGTCGGCCGTCTCGGGGATCTGGATGCCGGCTTCCTTAGCCGCGGCTTCGAGATCGGCGGCAAGCTGGGGAGCATTGTCGCCGATGCGCAACGCCTGAGCGGCGGCCTTGGCCTTGGCGTCGCGATACTCGCCGCTGTGCTTGGCGATGGCGTCCAAAGCATCGCGCATGTCCTGGTTTTCTGCCGCCATGCTTTGCATCGAATCGAACACCAAGTACGACGCGAGCAGCAGGGCACAGCCCACGAAGGCACTGCCTAGGATGGAAATGAGGCGCCGCTCGCGCGTCGACATGCGATTCCACTCGGCGGCAGCGTAGGCCATCGGTCGGCCCCCAAGGCCGCGAAGCGTGGCAATGAGTCGCTTGAAAAGATTCATACGTTCCTCATGGGCATTTCGAGGCGATCGACAAACTGAATTGCTTCGCGCCGCCAGACACTTCGGAGATGGGTCCCTTGCTGATGTCCTCGAAGCAGTCGACGCCTTTCAAATTGGCGACGATTTCGTCCACCGCCGCGGCCGAGTCGACGGTGCCCTTCATGGACGTTTTCTTGGAGCGAATATCGAGGTCCTCGATGTCGATCTGAACCTGATCCTCAGGCGGCATGTTCTTGGAAATGGCGTCGAGCAAGTCGTACGCGGTTGCCTTGGGCAAGGGCGCCATTTCGTCCCGGAAGCTGCGCTTGAGCGCCGAAACAACGTCCTTGGCTTCCATGCGCGCCGGACCAAACAGCTCTTTGGTCGCGGATTGAAATTGCGCACTTAGAACCTTCTGCTCGGCGGACAGCCGACGCAGGGTCACCGTCGCATGGATGCCGACCGACGCCGCCAGTGCCGCTGCCAGCACCAAAAGATGCGAAGCCCGCTGGCGCACGACGGAGAAGCTGGCGCGGTACTGAAATTCGCCACGGCGAAGATCGATCTCGCGATGGCCGCGGGCGCCGCGCTCGGCGATGGCGCTCGCGAGCACGAAGCGATCCGCTTCCACAGGTGCCGGCTCGGGGTCGGCGAGTAGCCCCTCCGGACCTTCCCTGGGCTCGGGCGGAGCAACCAGCGGCCCGACCGGAATCGACAATTCGTCTTGCAGAAAAACCGCCAGGCCGCGAAGACGCGCACCGCCGCCGGCCAGCAGAATCTCTTCGATGGGCGCTTTGTCTTTCGTCGAAAAGCTGGTCAGCGTCTGGCGAATATCGCGCAGTAGGGGCTGCAGCGCCTCGCGAAGCACGGCATTGACGTTTATCTCGACGTTGGTGGCGGCCTGGCGCTGGCTGCTCGCCACGAAGCCGATTTCCGCCTTGCCCTTTTCCGCCTGGTCCCACGTCCACGCGCCCTTCGAGGCAACCAGCAGGCTCTTCGTAAAGTCTTCGCCGCCGTGAAGGACCGTACGCGCCTGCACCGCTTCGTCACCGACAACAAAACACAGATTCGTGCGGCGGTGACCGATGTCGAGGATTACCCGGCACCCCAGCGGCGCATCGTCGAGCGCGACGGCCGGGGTCTGCGGCCGATACAAAAGCGGCGCCACGAAAAGTGAGCGGACGTCCACGTTGCACGACTGCATCCCGGCCAAGAAATTGCGCACGTCCTCGATGCGCGCGGCGACCACCAAGGCGCGACAGCCGGACTCCATCTCCTCGACCTTGCCCCGCGCCGAAAGCACCACGTGGTCCAAAATGACGTCGTGAAGCTCGTGGATGATCTGGCCTTCCATCTCGTAGCCGACCACTTGATCGATCTTGCGAGCATCGGCAAAAGGCAGCTCCAGCACGCGCAGGGTGAGCATGTCACCGGGCAACGCCAGGTACGCCGTGGTGCCGCTCGGCAGCTTGGCGACGCCCACGCGTAGTGCCTCGTACTGCCGTTCGGCCAGCGGACGCTCGCCCTGCGGCACGCGTTCTTCATAGCTGGCAAACGGCCGCGTGTGACGGAAGCCGACCTCGAGAACGGTGAACTTCACCGCCCACGAGCCCAGATCGATTCCGGTAATGGTGTGAGCCATGGTCCTTCTTATTCCTCTCGCCAGTACTGAATCACGCCAGCAGCCTTCTCGCTGGCGGCATCGTTGGTCACGGGATTGTCTAGGCTGCGAGCCGTATCCAAGATGACGGTAATCCGCTTCTTCACCTTGCCGGACTCGCCGGTCGCCACGACCCGATACACGCGAGGCGCCCCTACGTAAGCGACGGTCGACAACTGTTGTTTGGTGATGGTGATGCCCGTCAGGTTCTGCATCATCTGAAAACGCGGATCGTCCTTCGAAAGCGAAGCGGCTGGATTCGTCAGTACGCCGATGACGGTATCGAGGCTACTGAAGCCGACGGCCGCGCCGCGTTCGCACAGCACGCTGGCCAGCGGATACAACTTGTTGTCGTCGAGAATCGTTGGATCCTGCGGCGGCTTGGTCATATCCGGTATCAGGGCAGCCCGCACCAACCCGACGATGAGCGGAGTGCAGTCCCCTTTGACCGAGGCCAGATTGACCTTGCAACTGGGATCGCTGGAATAGGTCGTAAGGTACGGTCGGAATGCTTCGCTGAAGTCCGCATTCATGCCACGCACGAGCCCGGTCTCGCCGACGGTGTCGTAGTGATCGTTGTGCGCCAGATACGGATCGGCGCGCTGGTCGTAGCGGTAATCCTCGGATCCGGCGCTGTTCGCGTCCACGCTGAACATCTGTTCGTCGACGTCGGCCCAATCGATGAGCGCGCGGGCGAGATCGATGCGGTCGACGAAGCGGCCGTCGGCATCGGGCGTGGAAAAGAGCAGATCGTAGCGCGGCGACATGAAGAGCGCCGAAAGCAGGCGAAAGACCATGATTTGGTTGGCCCGCGTGGGAGGATTTCCGCCGCCGCAGTTGATATCGATCTTTCCGTCCTCGTTGGTGATCTCGGCGTCCATGGTGCCTTGCACGACGCCGAGGCCCTTGGCCTGGCTGGTGTCGACACCAACCAGGGTGCCCAGCATCGCCACGTCCGTCTTGTTGCCGCCGAAAAAGCCGAGCAGCGGACCCGTGTAATCGGTCACGCGCAAGCTGATGCCGAGATCCTGGCCGTCCATCATATCGGCCATCATCTTCTGCGCTTGGGCCATGATGGGCTCGACGAATTTGAGCTGGATCTTGATGAGCATGCGGGAGAGCTCGACGGCCGAGCGCGCGAGGTAGTGGGCGCGCAATTCGTCGCGAGCGTTCGCTGCCTGGGCGACGTCCACCGTGGTACCGAAGGTAAACTGCGAGACCAACGCAATCAGCATGGAAAGCGCCGAGATGGTTACGAGCAACGCCACTCCGCTTTGTCGATCCCGCGTCTTGCGCCCCCGGTAGCGGCACACGAGTGCCGCGCACCAAGAAGTGCGGGTTCGGGACGGGCGGCGTTTCGTGAAAAGCGACATGGTCAGGATTTGGTGGGGCGGTAATCGACACGTTCGAGCGTGTGCAAGCGCGCGATGCTGGTGAAGGTGATGGGCATGCCGCGCTCGTCGAGCACGGTGAGGGAAATGCGGACTTGCGTGGGCAGGTATTGCTGACCGTCGGCCTTCGTCGTGTCCCAGTCTTCGCGCCAGTCTTTTTGCTTGTAGTCGTAGTAGGCAAACTTCAGACGAGAAATGGCAGGACAAAGCAAGTAAGTCTCGCCGGGAATCAGCTTGAGATCCTTCGCTTCCAAGCGCCTGGTCTCCCGGCGCATGAGATTCATCGCGAGAGGATCGTCGGGATCGTTTTGCGTGAAGTAGCTCACGAGGGCGGTATCGCCTTCGGCGGCGTCAGCCCGCATGCGAATGTGGCCGAACCACGAAAAGCGCAGCTCATCGAAGTCGGTGTGCGAGAGGCCCGAAAACATGGTCCGGCGCTCTTGCGTGCCTATCTGCTCGGATGCCGAGATGAACGCCATCTCGATTTCGCGGCTCATGCGCATCAGAGCAACCCGCACCGTGTGGGTTCTGTCTTGCGACCTCTCGATGCGCTTCTTGACCTTAGCGGTCTGAGCGAAGGTGCCCCACAGAAGCGACGTCAAGAGCGCCATAAGCGCAAGTGCGAGCATAATCTCGACGAGCGTGAAGCCGGATTCTATGTACTTGCGAACGCGCATGCTCATTTCTTCGTCGCCGAGTTGGACGCCTTGGTTCCGGTCCCGGTCGCCGTGCCAGTGCCGGTAGCGGTTCCCGTTCCACCCGTCGCTGCCAGCGTCACTGCCGTTTCCAGCCGGGACGGATCGGTCAAGAAGTTCACCACTTCGATGGACTGCTCGGGCTTGCCCGGCTCGTTCCACTTCACCCGCACGGTCAACTTGCGCACCGACTCCTGCAAACCAAGGCGAATCGGATCCATCAGGGTCGACATGAATCCGCCCATGAAGCCCGAAAGCATCTCCATGGGATTGTTGGACAGAGTCTGCTTGCTGGCCGCCTGCTGTACTTTCTGGCCGGAATCCGCAGGCAACTCGATGCGCTCGACGTTGGTGTACCAGCGAAAAGCCGGGTAGTTGTCTTGCGAGAAGTCGCCGGTGTCCTCGCCATCCATCTCGGCAAAGCCGTACTCAGAAAGGCTTTGCTCCATCATCGAAATCCGCGTGCGAGCCAGAAAAGTCGCGGCCGTCGTCATGCGGGCGTGGTTGGCGGCAGTCACATTACCGGTCACGATGCGCGATAGAATCACCAGCGCCATGGCTAGGATGGCAAGGGATACCAGGACTTCCAAAAGCGAAAATCCCGCCGCCGCCGAGCGCTGCCGCCTCATTGCACCACCGCCTTGCCGGCGTCGTCGAGCTGATCGCCGGTGTTGGCCTCGACGAAGGAATTCTTCACGGTCACGCGTCCGGTAAGCGGGTGCACGATGAGCGTGTAGAAGCTGTCTTTGCCGTCGGACAAGTGAATGGTCGCTGCCTCCGTCATGCCCATCGGGAAGAAATAGATGTAGCCCTTCCCTTCCGTGAGCGGCTTGAGCAGGCGAGGCGTATACACGTCGGCTAGAAAGACTTTGGACTTCAGCGTGATGGGCTTGACCGCCATTTCGCGAAAGGCGTCGAACTTGGCCCGTTTGGGAATAAAGGTCTTCGGCTGGTAACGCGAGGGAATCTGCGCCGCACCGAAGAATTTCTCCTTCTCCTCGGCCTCGCGCTTGACCTCTTCTTCCTTGGCGATGCGTTCGGCTTCCTTTCTGCGGGACTCTTCCGTCTCTTTGCCGCCGGCGAGCACGAAAGGATCGTCGGACGCTTCGGCCCAGTATTTGCCGTTGTCGAAGTCGAGCACCAGCCGGTGTACCTTCCCCGTGGTCGAGGCGCGATCGAACAAGTAGCGAATCGAGCCCGCCATGCGCGACGCCGTCGAGCGCAGGTCCGTCTTGAACGTGGAGCGCAGGCCGGTCACGGTCACTACCGTGATAAGCGCAACGATGACCAGCACGATCATCACTTCGATGAGCGTGAAGCCTCCCTGCGTGGATGGTCTGCGTCGGCGGAACACAACGTCCTTGGTCTATTGCTCGACGGCCTTAATGTCGTCGGGCGTGCCTTCCTGACCGTCGGGGCCCAGCGACACCACATCGATACCGTCGATATTCACCGTGCCCGGGCAGCGCAGAATGAAGTCATGGTTCCATGGATCCTTCTGCTTCTTGGGCATGTACTTTTGCGCCACCAGATCGTCCACGGTCTTGGGACACTCGTTGTTGTTGTCCGTCATGAACTGGATCGTCTTGGCGGCAATCTCGTTGACCGCCACCTGCGCGACCTTCTTTTGTGCCTTCTTGAACTGTTGAAAGACGCCAACGCCGACTACCGACATGACGAGGCCGATAATGGCGAGCACGATCATGATTTCCAGCATGGTCATGCCTCGGTCAGATGCACGGGCTGCATGGTCAACGGACGGTTCTTGTCTTGGGTTGATTGGTCGCATGAGATCTCCTTCTTCTTGCGGTTCCTATTGAGTCATTCCACCCATTTCGATGATGGGCATGAGAATCGAAAAAACGATGAAGCCCACGCCGACCGCCATGACCACGATCATGAGGGGCGCGAGAATCGACGTCATCTTGTTCACTTCATTGGCCACGTCGCGCTCGTACGCACCGGCGACGTTTTCAAGCATGGCCTCAAGCTGGCCCGAACGTTCACCGACGGCCACCATGTGACACATCATCGAGGGAAATTCGCCCGATTTCTTGAGTGTGGCGGCGATGGATTCACCTTCGCGAATGGCGATGCGCGCATCTTCGACGACCTTTTCAAGCACGCTGTTGTTAAGCACGCGCTTGACGATGTCGAGCGCCGTCAGGACCGGCACGCCAGACGCCAGCATGGTGGACAGGGTGCGTGCGAAGCGCGCCACGGCGATGAAGCGCACCAGCTTCCCCACGAGCCACAAACGCAACTTGAGCCGATCCATCAGCGCCTTGCCCCTGGGCCTGCGCATCCAGCGCCGCATGAAAAAGGCTATCAGCGCCAAGGACGGCAAGACGGCCCACCAATAGCCGCTCGCGATGTCCGCAATGTACACGAGCAATTGCGTATTCCACGGCAGCGCCTTACCCGAGTCGGCAAAGATGCCGGCGATGGGCGGAACGACGACCGTCATCAGGAACCCGAGCACCAAGCTGCCGACGATGGTCATCAAGATCGGATACGCCATGGCGCTCGACACCTTCGAGCGCAGCTCGATTTGTGCGTCGAGGAAGTCCGCCAACCGGACCAACACGGCGTCGAGATTGCCCGCGGTTTCGCCCGAACGAACCATGTTCGTATAGAGCTCTGGAAAGACCTTGGGGTGCGCCACCATGGCGTCGGCAAACGATCCGCCCTCGTTCACCTTCTGCTTGATGCCGGCCAAAATCATCTGGAACTTCTTGTTGTCCGACTGCTCGGACAAAGCGGCCATGGCCTCGGCGAGGGGAATTCCAGCGTGAAGGAGCGTCGCCATCTGGCGGGTAAAAATGGCCACGTCGCGCGGCTTGACCCGCTCGAAGAAGCCTTTGATGTCGACTTCCCGGCGCATGCCCTTGCTACTGGTACTGCCGCCGGTGCCCAAGGCTTGCCTGGACTGCTTGCCGCCCACCACTTCGCGCACTTCACTGATGAAGATGCTTTCTTTGCGTAGAGTCTGGCGCAGCGACTTGGGACCGTCGGACTCGCGCGTGCCCGCGGCGGGCTTGCCCGCGGCGTTGAGTCCCTTCCAGGCGTAAACTGGCATCGCCTACTCGCTGTCGCCCGTCGTGATCATCATGACCTCAGCGGCGCTGGTCATGCCGGCCAGCACCTTTTGTGCCCCGTCTTCGCGCAAGGTGCGCATGCCTGCCTCGACCGCGGCCTTCTTGATGGTGCCGGCGTCGGCGTTCTTGATGGCGAGTTGCCGAATGCGATCGTCGATCATCAGCAGCTCGTAGATCGCCGTTCGCCCCTTGAAGCCCGCGTTCAGGCACGCGTTGCAGCCGCCTTCGCGGGCGCGGTAGAGCATGCCGGGCGGCGGCGGATCGCCCGCGCCTTTGAAATGGATATGCCGAAGGGTGCCAGCAAAGAACGCCGCCGGATCGAGACCCAAGCTGGCCAAATCTCCGTCGGGAGGCGTATAGGCTTCGCGGCACTCGCGACACAGTCGACGAACCAAGCGCTGTGCCAAGAGCGCCATCAGCGACGACGCCACCAAGAACGGCTGCACGCCGAGATCGACCAAACGGGTAATAGCACCAGCCGCATCGTTGGTGTGAATGGTGGAGAGCACCAAGTGACCGGTGAGCGATGCCTGAATAGCGATTTCCGACGTGGGCAAGTCGCGGATTTCGCCGACCATGATGACGTCGGGGTCGTGGCGCAAGAACGAGCGCAAGCCCGTGGCAAAGGTGAGGTCGATCTTCTCGTTCACTGCGACCTGCGAAATACCGTCAAGCTGGTATTCGACCGGATCCTCGATGGTCAGGATGTTGAGATCCGGCGAATTGATCTTGGCCAAACACGCATACAGCGTCGTCGTCTTGCCCGAACCGGTGGGCCCCGTGACCAGCAGAATGCCGTGCGGCCGCGTGATGAGATCGTTCATCGCCTTGAGGTGATCTTCGCCAAAACCGATGTCGGCCAGATCGTGCAACACGGTCTCGCGATCCAGCAAACGAATGGTAATGCGCTCGCCACCTTTCACCGTCGGCGCCGTGGCGACACGCATGTCGATGTCCTTGCCGGCGATCTTGCGGCGGATGCGACCGTCCTGCGGCAGACGCTTTTCCGCGATGTTGAGCCCCGCCATGATCTTCACGCGCGAGATGATCGAGGGAATGAATTGGCGAGCCGCCCGCCGCGTCTCATACAGCACACCGTCGATGCGGTAGCGGATGATGACCTCTTTCTCGCCGGGCTCGATGTGGATATCGCTCGCCCGCTCCTTGACGGCATTGAACATCAGGGCGTTGACCCAGCGGATGATGGGCGCTTCGTCGTTGACGTCGAGGATGTCCACCAGCTCCTCGGCTTTGCCCTCATCGCCTTCCTCTTCGCCCTCGCCCAGATTGCCAGCGTCCTGCTTGCGGCCGTAGACGTTGTTGACCACCTCCAGCAATTTGGCAGACGGCAACAGCACCGGTATCACCTCGGAGGTGACCATGCCCCGCACGTCGTCGAGGGCGCCCACGTCGAGCGGATCCGCCATGGCCACCAGCACGGCATCGCCTTGTCGGCGAAGCGGCATGATCCGGTGCTGTTTGGCAAAGCCGATGGGCACCTTGGCGGCCAGCTCGCTGTCCATGTCGGCGACCGGAAAGTCTCGTTCGAACCGAATGCCGAACTGGATGCCGAGCGCTTTGAGCACGTCCTCTTCACTGCAGGCGTGGGACTTTTGCAGAAGCTCTCCCACAAGACCGCCTTCGGTCAATTGCAAAGCAAGCGCCTGCTCCACGGCGGAAGCGGTCACCGCCCCGGCGTCGACCAGGATCTCTCCTATACGTTTACGTGCCACAGCTATCTACTCGTCTGACTTCGGCAAGGCGGCATTGTCGACGGGCACCGCGGAAATCGGCTTCGGCGGCGCTTCGTCATCCGAGCCGGGCGCCTGCGCCGTTGCTTTGCGCCCTTCTTTGCTCGTCTTGCCGCGCTTGCTCTCCGGCTGGTCCTCGTTATCGCTGTCGCCGCGCTCGATCGGCGTGGATTCATCGAGCTGGTCGCGCTCGCGAATGTGCTGGAGCTGCCGCTCGTCTTCTTCCATTTCGCGCACGCTGCGATTGATTTCTTCCAGCATGCCGCGCTTGCGATGCGTATCGATTTCGATCTTATCGAGGTTGGACGTGTCCTCCAATGAGCTGTAGCGCTCGATGAATTCGCGCCGCTCGCGCAGCTTCTTCTCGGCCACGCGCCGCAAGTCCGATAGATCGGAAATCACGTACGGCGTGATGGCGATGAGGATGTTCGATTTTTTCACTGTCTTGGAGGTGTTACGGAAGAGGAAGCCGATGACGGGAATGTCACCCAGGATGGGAATCTTGGTCACGTTTTCGGAGATGCGATCCGCCATCAAACCGCCGATGACGACCGTTTGCTGGTCACGCGCCACAACCGTGGTCTTCGCCGACCGCTTGGACGTAGCCGGGCCCATGCCGTTGTAGTTCTGCGATGTGACGTCTGAAATCTCCTCGTCGACGTCCAAGCGAATGATGTCGTGCTCGTTTACGCTGGGCGTGAGCTTGAGCTTGAGCTCGACGGGTTGGCGCTGCACCGACGTGAACGGCATGTAGCTCATGCCACCGCTGGACGAGGCGCCCATAGCCGCCGTGGTCTGGCCCGGAAACGGCAGCACTTCGCCGACCGAGATCTCGCCTTCCTGATTGTTCATAATCAAGATGTGCGGATTCGAGAGGATGTTCACATCGTTGTTGGTCTGGAGAAGCTGTAGAAACACGCCGAACGAGGGAATGTTGATGGGCAAGCCCTTGAATAGGGGGCTGTTGCCCAAATCGCCCGTGGTGGGTCCAAACAGCGCGGCACTGAGGCCGCCGAGATTATTGACCAGCGCTGTCGGATTCATCGTGTTGCTGGCATTGAACCCGCCCAAAGCCAGTGACTGCTGGCCCGCAACAGTCTCGCTCGTGCCGGCGTGGTACGAAACGCCCACCGTGCGGGTCTTGTCGAGCAAGACCTCCATAATCGTGGCCTCGATGAAGATCTGCTTGCGAGGCGAGTCGAGCTGCTCGATGACCCGGCGCAACGACTGGTAGTCCTTGAAGGTCGACATGATGAGCAGCGAGTTCGTGGGCGCATCGAACGAAATGCGGATGTCGCTTTCGAAGAGCAGCGCCGCCGGATTAGCCTGCCCGGGGACTGCCGCCGCCGGCGCAGATGCTGCGGCACCTGTTTTTCCTCGGCGGCCGGAACTGAGCGAGCCCGAGATCTGCACGCCGGTAATCGCACTCAGCGTGGCCGCGAGCTCGTCGCAGTTCGCGTTGGCGCAGTAATAGACGTGGAAGCGACCTTCGCTACCGCGGCCGGCTTCCTCGAGCGGAACATCCAATTTGTGCACGAGCGAAACCAGCCAGTCGTGCGCGAGCTTGTTGCTGACAACGATGAGGCTGTTGGTGCGCTCGTCGGGAATCAGCTTGCTAATGGTCATCTCGGTCATCAGCTCGCCCGTGGGCCCCGCCGGAACTTTGGCCGCCGGTGGCGGCGCGGCGCCTTGTCGACGCTGGCCGGTCCCGAGAAAGTTGACCGGCATAATTTCGGCAACTCGCGAGGCCATGTCTTGCACCGACATGTTCTTCACCCGAATGACCCAGATGTGGTCGCGCGAGATCGACGGCGTATCGAACTGCTTGATGATCTCCACCATGCGCTCGATGCTGTCCGACTGGTCGGTGATGATGAGTGACGAGCGGTACGCGATGATGTCGCCGGTCTCGGTCTTGATTCGATTGAGAACGTTGTTGGTCAGGTCGGCCGCGTCCAAATAGGTCAGACGCACCAGCTTGGTGACGTAACGGCGATCGTTCGGCGTGTTCTGATTCGGACCGACGAGGGGCAACGGCGCGAAACGCGCTTTCGAATTTTCCACCAGTCGCAGAAACTTGCCCGTCGGCTCGACCGTCAAACCGACCGAATCGAGGGCGGCGAAGAATAGCCGATAGGCCTCTTCGGGCGTGATGAGTTGCGGCGAGACAATCGTCAGCTTCTTGCCCGTCACCGGTACTCCGACGATGAATTGCGCGCAGGTGATGCTCGAAATCCAACCGATGAGATCCATCACCTCGGTGTCGGGCTTGAGGTTGAGGCGCACGATGCGCTTGCCAGCCGGTAGCTTCTTGCATGAATTGAATTCTCTCTCGCCCGGGAGCTCGGCCGCACCAGGCGCCCCCGGAAGCGGTGCCGCCACTGCACCCGGTTTGCCTGGCACAGGCGCCGGCCCCCCCTTCGGCAGGGGCAGGGGCTTGGCCGGTACCGGCGCAGGTGCGGGCGGCGTAGCTAACCTCGCACTCGCAGCGCGAAGGCTATTGAGCGGAGCGGCTCGATGCCCGGCTGCGCGGACGGCAGGCGCCGTCTCAGCCGCAGGCGCAGGCTCTTGCGCGAACGCGAGCGATCCCTCGGCCATCGAAACGACCAGGTACGAAACCACCGTTGCTGAAAGAAAGCGATTCATCGGATGTTGTATTCCTTCGTGATTTTCTGGCCATTGCGCTCCATCCCCAAGGAGAGATGGCTCGCTGACTTGAGCTTTGCGTAAACTTCCAGGGCCTTTTCCGGGCTCGTGATTTCGAGGCCATTGATGGACGAAAGGATGTCGCCGTTCTGCATGCCGATGAGAGCGAACGGCCCATCGGGACGAACCGCAAATAGGCGGAACCCGGCGGCTTTTCCGTCCTTCATCTCGGGCACGATGCGTGCCGAACGCGAGAGCAAAGCCATGTTGCCCAGCACCGATTCGAGCGTGCCGCGCTGGAGCTCATACTTGTTTTCGGAGAGCTTCTTGATTCCGTTGGCCAGGTCGCGCTCGAACGGATCGTCCGACTTGGGCGGCGGCGGCGCAGCACCCGGCGGCGGCGGTGGCGGTGCCGGCGGTTCGAAAAGATCGATGTATTCGGTCTTGCCCTCGTTGTCGAAGTAGACCCGCGTTTCGAGAATCTCGATCACGGTGGCGCCGCGGATCTTTCCGCCCACAGGAAAGGCGCCCATCGTTTTTGACTCCGTGTCGCGGATGACGGCGATGGACCACTTGATGCCGTTCGGCGGCGGCGCATACATGATTGCCAGCAGGGCAATGGGCATTGCCGTCTTGGTTTGCTGCAAGCCTTGATCGGGCGCTCCAGCATCCGGCGAGTCCGTCTGCAAGAGCGGAGGACACGTCGAACAGAACATGTTCCGCTGAAGGATGGCGGTCGGGTCTTTGTTGAACGCCGGCTTCGGGTCGACCTTGACGGGCCTGGGCGGAGCCGTCCGGACCGGCACTGGCATGCTGGCCAGCTTCGACTCGACGGCACCGGACGTCGCCATGCCCAAGAACGTCGCGCACAAGGCGACGACGCCCAAGTCCACGGCCCAAAGATACTTTCGCAGCAGGGTTTCCACAGTCGGCCCCACGCAAGAGCAACACCGGGGCCACACGGTCAGCGCAGCAAACCAAGCAATATCCATGGCTTAGGCGACCAATATTCGCGGTCGTCCTGCCAATTTGGCAAGCCCTACAGGACCGACCTGCCTCGATCACTCGTCGTCGGGTGGGAGGTCGTCGCTGGCCGTGAGGGGCTCGCCTGGGCCGTCGCGACCTTCCTCCAAACGGCGGTAGATGGTGCGCGTGGCAATGCCGAGAAGCTGCGCGCACAGGCGCTTGTCGCCGCCCACGTGGTTCAGCGTTGAGTGAATGACCCGACGTTCAATCTCGGCCAGGGGCGTACCGATGGCGAACGTGATGCTCTTAGGATCGGCCGCCACGCCAGTGCCCGACCGAACGTCGACGGGCAAATCGTCAATCTCCACCGTTCCACCGCGCGACAGGACCACGGCGCGCTCGATGGTGTTTTCCAGCTCGCGCACGTTGCCCGGCCACTCGTAGCGCATCAGCGCCTCGGCAGCCGGACGCGTAAAACCCGCTAGTTGGCGGCCGTTGCGCTCGCAATAGAGGCGCAAGAAATGCTCGGCAAGCAGCGGAATGTCGTCGCGGCGCTCGCGCAGGGGCGGCATGCGCAAGGCGATGACGTTCAGCCGGTAGTAGAGATCTTCGCGGAAGCGGCCCTCTTTGACGGCCAGGCGCAGATCCTGGTTGGTGGCGGCGATCAGGCGCAAATTGACCTTCGTGGTTCGTCCGCCCAGGCGCTCCACTTCACTTTCTTGCAGCACGCGCAAAAGCTTCACCTGCACGTGGGTCGGAATTTCGCCGATCTCGTCGAGGAAAAGTGTACCGCCGTCGGCCTGCAGGAAGCGGCCGTCGTGCCGCTGAACCGCGCCCGTAAAAGCGCCGCGCTCATAGCCGAACAGCTCGGCTTCCAAAATGGTTTCCGGCAAGGCCGCACAGTTAACCGGGACGAAGGGCCCCGATGCCCGCTGCGATGAACGGTGAATGGCGCGGGCGATTAACTCTTTGCCGGTGCCCGATTCGCCAAGCAGCAGCACCGTGGCCATGGATGGCGCAGCCTGCGAGACCGTCTCCATCAAGCGTCGCCACGGCAGCGACTGCCCAATGACTGCCTTGTGCCGCTCGGCTTCCAGCTGGGCGCGCAGCGACCGGTTTTCCTGCACCAAATTGCGCTTTTCCAGCGCCTTGGTCACGGCGCGAACGACGTGCGCCCGCTTGAGCGGCTTGGTCACGAAATCGTAGGCGCCGTGCCTCATGGCATCGACCGCGTTCTCGACGGTGCCGTAGGCGGTCATCAAGATGGTTTCCGTCTCGGGCGAGACGCTCCGACTGGCCTTGAGCAAGTCGAGCCCCGACATTCCCGGCATCACCAAATCGGTCAGCAGTACCGAGATGGGCTGGCGGCGCAGGATCTCGAGCGCCTCGCTTCCGCTTTGCGCAGTCAGCACGCGCAGCGATTCCTTTTCGAAGATCTTGGCCAACGGCTCGACGATGCCCGGCTCGTCGTCGACAACGAGGATACAAGGCATGGCTCGTCCCGCGGCCTCCGCCGCGCCGGCATTTTCGTTCAAAGCTTCCTTGCTCACGTCGTTGTGCCTAGGTTCGCTTGGCTTACTTCAACCTTGGTGCCACTTCGCAGAAACGCGTAAGCAGCCAGAATGATTGCGAAGATTCGCGCGGGTCCAAGCCGTGGATCCTCAGCCACTGTCATCTTGGCACAAGTCCCGCCAAAGCACCCGAAGCCGTGACATTTTGGCAGCAGCAATCAGTCGCGGATTTATTTGACACGCAACAGATGTTCCGTACCATACGTATGTTCAGTAACTGACCATAGGAGCAGGGGATGAGTCATCTCACGATCGTGCGCGACGAGGAAGCCGTTGGCCTCACCGACCGCCAGCGCCAAGTGCTCGACTTCATCAGCGACTCCATCCGCAAGCGCGGCTTCCCGCCAACCCTGCGCGAGATCGGCAGCCACTTCGGCATCCGCTCCACCAACGGCGTGAACGATCACCTGCGCGCCCTGGAAAAGAAGGGCTACTTGCATCGCGAAGATCTCAAGTCGCGCGCCTTACGGCCGCTGCAGACCGAGGACCAATACGTCGAGGTTCCGGTGCTGGGCAGGGTCGCCGCCGGCCAGCCCATGCTGGCAGTCCAAAACTACGAAGACACGGTGAGGGTCGACCGCTTCTTCATCGGCCAAAATCGCGAGGTCTTTGCCCTCCGGGTGAAGGGCGACTCGATGATCGAGGCCGGAATACTCGACGGCGACTACGTCTTCATTCGCAAACAGTTGCAAGCCACCGCTGGCGAAATCGTGGTGGCCATGATCGGCGACGAGGCCACCGTCAAACGCTACTATCCCGAAGGCGACACCATCCGCTTCGAGCCGGCCAACGCGGCGATGAGCGCGATCATCGTACGCAAGCGAGACTTCCGCAGCGTGAATCTGCTCGGCGTGGTGATCGGCGTCTACCGGAAGATGATGTAGCGAACCGACGAGCGCCCTACCCGCTCACGAGAGCAGCGTACTCGTCAGAAAGCATGAAGCCGACCAGCTCGCGCAGAGCCTGCGACGAGCGCAAATGTTCCTGCCGCTTTTCCACGGTGGAAGCATGATCGTCGCTTTGCTTGTGCAAGCCGCATAAGGCCCGCAACGCGGCCTGAGGTTGCCTGCAGGTCAGAAGCCCGATGCGATCGGCAGTGTAGCGGCAACCGCGAATGTAATCGTCGAGATCCGGCGGATCGGTCAGCGCCCGCCCCGCTTCCGCGATCAGCTCGTCACGATGCTGAGCGATAGGCAGAAGCGACGCGATGTCGGGATCGCGCAGACGACGAAGCCACAGCGACGTTGCCTCGTCGGCGGCTTCTTCGGCGATCTCGAAGGGCGTCGCTGGCGCCCCCGCGATGCGAAGCACGGCCCGCAGCATGCCGCGCAGGTTGTCCGCGGACATACGCAGAACGGCCATCGTTCCAGCTCGCGCCTGATCGAACGCGCGCGCCACAAAGAAGCGCAACTCGGCGGCAGGCAAAGACTCGGCACGACGACCGATGAGCAGGCTCATCGGTTGCGTGGCCGAGAAGGTTACGTCGGCGCCGTGGCCTTGTGCGACCACGGGAATGGCGGGCGCGCCGAGCTGGCTACGCAAATCCTCGCAGATGGCCACCGTGGCCGGTGCGAATGGCGCTGTCGGTTCGTCGTACGCCGACGAGGCCGAGCCCACGAGTGCGCGCGCCAGGTGCTGCAGGATCTTGCGCAGGGGTCCTCGACACAGCGGATGCACGGTTCGACCAGGAGCTAGTGCATCCGGCCGCGGCCACGCCTCGTCGCCCACCTCGCCAAGACGCGCGGAAACGCCCAACTCGGGATCGATGAAATGGGCGAGGCGGTACGCCGAGCGCGCGAGGACTCGTTGGCCGCGCCCCTCGAAGAGGCGGCCGGCAAGCACGGCTACGCCGGCATCGCCCGGATCGCTCTGCAGAATGTGCACTGCCGCCTTGACGAGCTCGTCCTTGAAGCCCGGCGCCACCGTCGTCGCCACGAAGGACAGCACCGTATCCAGGGTGCCCCAATCGCCCCGCGCTACCTTCGTTATCAACTCGCCGAAACGCTTCGCCGCCACCTCGGGTCGCAGCGGCGCGCCCAGCAGCGCTGATTCGAGCGCCGACTTGGCCAGCGCTTCGTCGTGCCGAGAGAGCAGCGCTGCCATTGCTACCAGCAAACCCAGATCGTCTTGGTCCGGTTTCGGATTGGGATTCGCCGTCACGAGATCCACACCGATCTCCGCCAAGCTGGGCAAATCGGCACGACTCCAGTAATAGGTCACCAGCCGCCCAAGCGTGGATGCCAAGCCGGGATCGAGATCGCAGGCCCGCTAGTAAGCGTCGGCGGCGCCCTCGGCATCGCCCAGCGATAGGCGCAGCACCTCGCCCTTGCGGAACAACGCCTCGGCTTGCTTCGCAGGATCTGTCTGAATACGCGCTAGACGCTCAAACATCGAGGCAGCGTCGCGGTGCAGCCCGAGCCGACCGTACACGGTCGCCAAAAGCTCCAGCGTGGATCCGCGGTCTGGCTCGCTGGCCAGAGCTAGCTCGAGATTCTCCCGCGCGGCCTGCAGATCGCCCAAGCCAAGATAGACTTGGCCGAGGCGCTGGCGGACTCGCGTGAGCCGGTCGATCGCCTCCTTGGGAACGAGGCGGACCACCTCCTGCAAGTGCAGCGCGGCCTCCGCCAGATCACCACGAACAGCAGCGAATCCTGCCAGGGCTTCGCGCGCGCCGTCGTGGGTGGGATCGGCCGCAATGACCTCGCGATAGGCGGATTCGGCTTCCGCGTGATCGCCGAACATCTCCGCCAGCTCGGCTCGCCGGTAGGCCAACGTCTGCGGTAACAGCGCCGCCGCCGCACCGGGAGTTCGCGCCAGCCGCGTGTACAGGTCGCGGGCGCGCTGCCACTCTTGCGCGCGATAGGCGAGATCCCCCTGCAGGGCCAGCGCCGAGGCGGAGGCGGGATCGAGCGACAAGGCCTGTTCCAGCTCGTCCTGCGCCAAAGGCAGCTCGCCCCGGGCGACGAGCAGTCGCGCATGCGCCACCAGGTGCGCCACTCGCGTTGGTGGCGACCCATCGAGCAGAGCGGCTTCATCGAGCATCTTCTGCGCCGTCTGCAAATCACCGTCGCGCTCGGCGGCTTCGGACATCGCCACCTGAAGACGGGCACGGTACATGTCGGGCAGCGCTGGGACGTTGGCTAAGAGATCCTTCCA
>Ga0066789_10000155_pt1 | contig 22837 bp, 26 predicted proteins | sample OrgsoiDNA2013049_FD_70960 | JGI IMG/M metagenome (GOLD analysis project Ga0066789, IMG submission 70960) | Permafrost soil microbial communities from the Arctic, to analyse light accelerated degradation of dissolved organic matter (DOM) -... | ecosystem: Environmental > Terrestrial > Soil >...
GGTTGGTATGGCAGAACCTTCAACTAGAGCGAAATGGCGCGCTCTTCGGAGTGCACGGAGCAGTACGCTCAAAAAGTGCTTGACAGGGGTCCACATTGTCAGAGACGCCTGATTTCAACAATTGACCACCGATCTAGCCGACTTAAGCAACGCTTTATTGTTGCTAACGATGTTTCATGTACTCAAGGGCATCTAAAAAGGGCTTGCGTGGCGGCGAAGCGACGCCCTATCATGACCAAACAGTGTCAAATTGGTCCCAATTGCGCCGGCTTGTTGTTTTTGTATGCCTTGGTGCCCTCCTGCTCGCCGCTGTTGCTCCCACTAGCTCAGGGTTTCTCATTGCAATTCTCGTCCCGCTCGCCCTGCTTGCCATTGTGGACCCCCACGTGGGAAGGCGCAGTAGTGTGGAAACGCTCACCGCACCCGGGTTGGTTTTTCTCTCACTCGTAGCCGGCCGGGCACCCCCCATTTTGTAGTCGCACTCATCACTCGGCTGGCATCACGCCAGTCTCACCACGGTGATCCCTGTAAATCGAATCGGAAGCTTGGCCCCTGGGAGCCTGGCATTCCGCAGCAGATCCTAGGGTAGCGACTACGCTTGGAGAATCCATGCTCTCACATTACAGCCTACGAAAGATTTTGCTCTACGCAGTGTTGGAGCTTGGAGCGCTGATGGGCGCTCCTGTGCTTCCTGAAAAACTCGACGATCTGATGCCAGCGATAGAGCAGATCGTCACGGAAGACAACACACCGGATGATCCTGCCGGCGAGAAAGCTCTCGTTCCACAGGCTTACGGCAACCCGAACTCTATTGAGGTTTGCGGCCAGACAGAAAGTGAGGGCCATTCGCTTTGATCTCCCAAGAACGCACTTCGCGCATGAAAGACATCGCCACCGTTGTGCTCGGCTGTCTCGGCTTTGTCGTGCTGGTCACAACACTAGATTGGATCGCTAAGTACTTGTTTGCCGGCGTAGTGGCGTCAGGATTACGAGCACGGGTCACGGTGGAGTTGACGGCTGCGATGATCGCAGAGGTCGGAGTACTCCTATTGCTTTATATCTTTCTACGCCGACGCGGCATTTCGTTTCGTTCGTTTGGTCTCTGGCAGCCCGCGCCGCTAGCTGGTTGGATCGCAGCTGGGCTCACGGCCGCACTGTTTATCAGTTTCAACCTCGTGCTCCCATTGCGCGGGAACAAGGACTTAGGCGAGATCAGCTTGTTCCATCTATACAACGCTATCAGCGCGGGACTGGTTGCGGGATTCGTGGAGGAGATTTTTTTCCGCGGCTTCATCATGAACACTCTCCGACGATCAGGCTTCGGAAACACGGCACAGGTGATTCTTTCTTCCATTCTGTACGGAGGTGTGCATGCGGCCTGGGGATTGACTTCAGGTATGTTCACGTTCGAACTGGTCGGCGGCGCGGTTATCGGCACCGCCGTGTTTGGGCTATTCTGCTCGGCAGTCTACCTGCTCAGCCGGCGAAGCCTCATGCCCATCCTTATCAGCCACGGCCTCATTGATTTCATTATCGAGCCTTGGCTATTTATGGTGGCAGTCAGGATGCTTCATCATTAGTTCGACCATGGGTTCGGGCGTAGGTACGGAATCGCGGTTGCAAATTTCGGATCAAACCAGTTGAAATCCGCGAGTTCCTGAGTGAGTTTCTTGCGGTTTTTTGGTTTTGACAAGAACGTCAAGAATCTCTCCTGCTTATCGCGTGAGACGAAAGCCTTGATCGTTGCTAGTTCGTGCTCGACCTGTGGTGCAGCGCCCATTAACTGGCAATCGTAGGCGATTGTCGGCTGAAATCCAAGTTGCGGCGCGAGTTACCAACCGCCAGTTGTTGCAAAATCCCAATTGCGCTAACTGACGCCAGCCGGGCATGCCGGAGTGGACGGGGTCACATGGCAGGAGTATGAAGACGGGATCGTCAGAATGGAAATAGAATTCCCTTGTCCTTCAATTTTTCAAATCGAGCGGCGACAAACCGGTAGAGCTGCGCTGGCCGTTGTCCACCTCTTCGATACTCCGGCAGAGGTTTCAGGATCTTTAGGAGAGACAGTTTTCGCCGAAAGTTGCGCTTGTCGAGCTGTTTTCCAAGAATTGTTTCGTACACTTCCTGCAACTCCGTGAGCGTGAATTTCTCTGGAAGCAACTGAAAACCAACAGTCGTGTATTCCAGCTTGTTACGGAGGCGCTCCACTGCATAGTTCAGAATTCTGGCATGGTCAAACGCTAGGTTTGGTAATTGGTCCATCGCCCACCACTCGGCTTCGGCAGCATCGGTGCCCGCCCTTAGCGGACGGTCCGCCGAAATCAGGGCGAAGTACGCCACGGTAATCACGCGCCCCCTAGGATCTCGTCCAACGTCTCCAAAGGAATAAAGCTGCTCCAGGTAAACATCGGCGACTCCCGTTTCTTCTCGCAACTCACGCAATGCCGCTTGATCCAGATCCTCGTCTTCAAGGACGAAGCCACCTGGAATTGCGAACTGCCCCTGAAATGGAGCCGCGGCACGCTTCACCAACAGGACCCTGAGGGCCCCCGACTGGATCGTGAAGATTACGATGTCAACGGCAACTCGCATCGGAGATTCTCAGGATACGACAAGCCGGGCACTCTGTTCGGCGGCGCGCACATGAGCGATAGCTCCCGAGCTGAACTGCAGGAAGTCCGCTTCCATGCCGTCGCTGAAGATTACACCGTACGAAGGCATCCGGGATTCGATCGTGAGCTCTTCTCCAGTCTGAAGAATGCCAGCAACGATACCGGCCTGCGAGTGGCGGCTGATGAATGGTTCGCGCACCACAAAAAGAAGTCGCCGGTCTTCCCATGGCATGCGTACCGGCGTCACTGGAGGTCCTCCGCAGAAGCGCGAAACGCCGGCTGCCATGTTGAACACCGACGAAACCCATCCTGTCGACCCTGCTCCCGTCGAGACCAGCACGCCGCTCGAAGACTGAATCTCAGATTCTTGGCCACATGTGATCCGATACAGCGCGGAAATGTGACTTCGCGCTCCCAGAAAGAAGTCGTTGAAGGCCAGCAGCCGCTGCCCGTCTTCAAGTCTCACCTCCGCTAAGGTGATGTCGCGAATCTTGGCTCGCTCCTCCATCACCTGCTCTACCGCCCCACGCGCCTGGTTCGGCAGGAAGGGTAAGAGGATTCCGTCAAACCGGGCTGGTTCTGGATTCACCGCCACAATCGGCTGGGCCCCCACATACTTCGCGGTGTTCGCCACCAGTCCGTCCTGGCCCAGTGTCACCACGAGATCTTCTTTCTGAAAATGAAACGTTGACACTAGGCTCCGGTCCACCGGTTGCTGCGGCAATTCGAAATCCAGGGACCGGCGGAGCGTCTCCAGCGCGAAGCGGTAGGCATCGTCCTCGCGTTCATAGTCGACAAAGTCCCCGCCCGCGTGCTCGATGTAGAACTTGGCTTGGGACCGCGTGTTGAAGCGCTCCACCAGTTCCTGCAACCTTGTTTTGCGGGTTACGATCACCAGTTTCTTGTACATGGCTATTTTCCGGCGGTGCCGATCCCTGTCGTTCCGATCAATGACTTCAGCAGGTCGGGCGAAACGTTCAGTTCGCCGATCTTCTGCGCATTCTCCGCCATTTCCTGAAATGCCATCGCAATCATGGTCTTGGGATCTGCGCCTCTTCCACCCAGCATCATCAGCGCCTTCCAATCGAGATCGCGCAGAGGCTTCAGTATCTCGGTGAGCGCATAAGCGCGGACATCCGCGTCCTTGCGATCGTTTTCGACGCGACGGGAGACGAGTTGTAAACGCTTCTCTTCGACCGATATTTCAGCCGCCATCTGGGTTTCGCGAATTTCCCGTTTCTGTTGCTCTGCGGCGATCTCGGCCGCCAGTTGTGTCTCGCGAATTTGACGTTTCTTCTGTTCGACTGCAATTTCGGTATTGAGTTCGCTTTCCTTGATCATCCGTTCGTTTTCGACGGCGGCGTTACGGCGGGCGTAGATTGCTTCATCGGCACGACCCTGCAGCGCCTCCCGCGCCTCCGCCTCAAGTGCCCTCGACATTTCTGGAGTGGGTTTGATGTCGAGGATAGACAGCGCCAGAATTTCCAACCCCATGCTGGAGACTGCTTCCGATTCCTTGAGCTTTGCCTGCGCCTCAGCCACGATCAACTCCGAACTAACCAGCATCTCCTTGAGCGAGAGGCGTTGGGCAACGGCACGGGTCAACGATTGCAGAGTATGGACCAGACGTTCCGGCAATTTCTGTCGGTCGCGCGAGTGGTCCTCAAAGTAGGAGGTGTTCCGCTTGTCGATCGTGAAATCAAGCAGAGATGCCAGGCGCTTCGGGTCGGTGACCCGGTAAGTAAGTTGTCCCTGGATGGTGACGGACTGGAAGTCTGCGGTTGTCTCCGGGAACACGAAAGGAACATCGGCGCTCGCCAGCGGGACCGCCACGATCGTGGACGTGGGGGCCCAGTAGAAGAACGATAGTCCGGCGCCTTCGCGCTTGATTTTGCCGTGTTTGTACTGCAGAACGTAGGTTGTCGGCGGCACTTTCATGAAGCTGAGCATTGTGAGCACCTCCGTTAGTGTCTTTATGACACTTATATTAGTGTCGTTAAAACACTATGTCAAGGAAATTTTGGACGCCTTTCACTGCTCCCCGAAGAGACGTGGTGATGAACGGTCTGCAGCGGTTTGCCGGCAAAACGGTTGTTAAGGCATTTGCTTTCTTACTGTTAAAGTTGAGCGGACGGGCAGCGATTGTAGTTGCGTTTGTAGCGATTAGTTGCTATTTTAGTTGCAGTTGTAGCGAATGATTGGCCGTCGTTGAGGAGGTTGCAATGTCGACGTTTCCAGTTTCGATTGCCGAGTCCGAAGAGGAACAAGTAAGGGAATTGGCGCAAATGATGACCCGACAGAGAGCCGCATTGGTCGGCCCGGATGACCACAGGCACGAAATTCCGGATTCCGTCTACCGCCTCCTGCTTAGCGTTTTGAAAATCATGCAAGAAGGTAAAGCAGTGTCGATTGTCCCGCAAATGCAAGAGCTCACCACACAGCGCGCTGCGAATCTCTTGGGAGTTTCACGCCAGTTTTTTGTCCGACTCCTTGATGATGAAAAACTCCCCTTCCATCGGACAGGGACCCACCGGAGGGTATATTTGAAAGACGTTCTTGAATTCAGGAAGCGGCGAGATCAGCAGAGAAAAGGATCCATTGAGAGAATCGCCAAAGAAGAAGTTGCCCAGGGAACGTACGACAATTTTCCCTTGCCCAAATAAGGCCGCCCAGTTCGACCGATGACAGCGGACTTTCCTGTTGTTCTCGATGCTTGCGTGCTCGCGCCCGCCTCCTTGCGCGACACGCTCCTCCGTTGTGCCGAGAGGCGAATGTATCTCCCGCGTTGGTCGAACGAGATTCTGGACGAACTCCGGCGCACACTACTCGAAAAGCTTGGTCGTTCTCCTGATCAGGTTGACCACCTGCTGAATGAACTCAACCTACACTTCGCCGACGCCAGAGTCGAGGGCTTTGAGACTCTCGTTGCGCTGATGACGAATGATCCGGGAGATCGTCAAGTCATAGCAGCGGCCGTGAAATGCGGAGCCGAGGCCATCGTCACTTTCAACCTACGGCACTTCCCCGACGCCGCGCTCGACACTTGGAATATCGAAGTGCAACATCCAGATGAGTTTCTCGTTCACCTTTATCACTTGAATCCCGATCTCATCGTCAACATTCTGCACGAGCAAGCCGCATTCATCGGTAGAACATTGGCACAACTCCTTGCCGTCCTGAAACAGGGAGTACCGAATTTCGCGCGGCTAATTTCCGATTCCCTTGGTGTCACGGAACCCGAGTAGTACCGAATCGAGGCAGATACCGTCTATGACGCAGCTCACTCCTCAAGAAGCCGCCTAGCCTCGAACTGTTTTCAGTGGCCAATGGTGTTGTGAAGGGTTCCTTTAATAAGCCCTTGTGCTATTAAAGATTGTGCCATCATGTCTTAATACGCGAGGACACGCAATTTCTCAGAAAATGTCGACCCTCTCTGCTGGGACCAAACAGCGCATCGATGCCGACGGCTTTGCCGTCATAGCTGGAGTACTCGGCTATCGCGAAATGGATACTCTGAAAGGTGATATGGGTTCAAGAACTCGTCGTCAAATACCGACTCCTTGCGTTCGACGAGCTCTTCTTTTTCATTTCGTGATTCTCTTTACACCGTTGGCAGAATGAGTCCTCCGTTTTGTAACGCCCCTAGACTTCTGAGGCTTTCTATCAACCCTGACGTGGACAGTGGTGGGTTTAGAAGAGCCGACTGCGGCAGTGAACGCAGCGGGATTCAATGCGGTGAGGACGGCAGCGGGATTCTTATCGATGACGGTGAGCAACGTGCGAGCCGGCGCTTCCGGGGTCCTCCGCCCTCCCTCCCAGTGCTTGATAGCGTCAAGGCTGAACCCAAACGTGTTAGAGAATCTGGCTTGCGTCATGCCAAGTCGATTTCGGATCGCTTTCACGTCAACCTCCTGGGGCACATGTGCCTTGAATCCTTCTTGCTCCCCAGCAAGGAAAGCCTCAACGTCGTTAAGGCCATCCATCATCCGCTCGAATTGCGTTTTCATACTACCTCCCGTAGGTCTCGAAAATACTATCGGCCCGTTTCCTTAGCGCGTTGCGCTCTGCCATCGACAGGTCTTCCTTCTCATTCTTCGGAAAAACGGTGATAAGAAAAACAGGAAATCTCTCGTTGCGCCAGATATACACAACCCGAGCCCCGCCACTTTTCCCCATTCCTTTGCGCGCGACGCGGATTTTTCGAAATCCACCAGTTCCACGGATCACGTCTCCACATTCCGGATCAGCCGCAACGAGTGCCACGATGTCCGCACGCTCTTCCTCGCTAAAGAGTTTGTTGGCAATTGCGCGATAAGTAGGTGTCTCGACGACCGTCTGCACAATTCTCCTTGTACTCCATTGGACACCATATGTCAAATTACAATTGTATGCCATTGGACACCAATGGCTTACGGAAGTCCTCAAAGGGGAGAGCGAAGCAGCTTGGCAGCAGTGCCGGCGGATGACTTCTCCGATTGCTTCGACTTCAATCAGACACCCTTGCCGTTTCAGACGATCTCGTCACCTTTGAACGTACAGTATTTTCTGAATGATAAAACATCGCCGACGGATCCGGACGACGACTGAATCCAGACGAATAATCTTAGTTTCCTATCGACAAGTGCGCCGGCGCTAGTTTCAAACATCGCCAGACCCCCCCTGATGCGGCAGAGGCCAGGGAGTCGGGCCAGGGATTCGCGCTGAGCCGAGTGGGACTGCCATTCAGCGACTTACATTCACTCCGGAATGGCGTGATCGAGCAAGAATGAGACGGTCGAAGCACCACTGTACAAGATTGCAAACATTCAGCTCGACTCCCGAATCTCGAATTCGGGACCAGGGGATCGGAAGTTCAAATCTGGTTGCTACGTTTTCGCGACAAATCACGAAATCGCGGTTCTCCGTTCTCGCGAAAACACAACACCAATGTAAGGATAGTCAGGATGGTGAAGGGGCCGACGCAATCCATACCGAAAGATAGTCCGGAAGGCGGAATACTCACCGACGGACAACGGCGCTTCTCCATTTCCGGTTGAACTTGCGTATATTGTGCAACCGTCACTGGACAGTTCGAAGACCATCACCTTGGCCGTGGTTCCGCGCTAGAAATAACCAAGCGTGCCGACCTGAAATCGGCAGGTCATTCTGCTGTACAGTTACTGTACAAATGGTCCCCGGAGTGCTCCAAAACACCCCAAAACGCTCTGCTATCACCCTTATCTCACAACAACATACGCAAAACTGGGTCGATTCGTAATCGGCAGGTCACCAGTTCAACTCTGGTCGTCGGCTCCATTGTTTCAACCGCTTACATCTTGGCTTCACGGTACGCTGATTTACTGTGACGTGGTTGAGCATTCGTTCGCTGATCGGTACATGCCGTCGTGCCGCTCTGGTCTTCCCACTAGGATTGAAGATCAAGCGCTTCACCTCCTCAGCCGCATCCCGGTCTCCTGAATCATGATGGGGACATCCTTCATCGGCTGTCTTGCGACGGCGAGTAGCGTTGCTCCGTTTCCGGGTCGATAGTCAGTGCAAACGTTTTGGCCGTCCACGGGTCAGTGTGGACGCCTCCAGAATCGCCTCATTGCGTGCTGAGGGACGATCTTGGGCTCAGATGGTGGCGGAAACCGGGGCCAGCAAGGGTACAGCCCAGCGGGCGCTCGTGGGCTTGCCCAAAATCGGATAGGGAAGGATTTTGGGCTTTCCTCCAACGCGCTCGCTTAAGCGGGTCCCGGCATTGCCTCCGCACTGTACGATGGCTGGTAGCTTTTGATCCCACGGAGCGTGTCATGATACCTGCACTCGCAAACCTGCAACCTGAACCGATATGGAAGCACTTTGACAGATTGGCGGCCATTCCCCGCGCTTCCACAAAGGAGGCGGTAGCGCGCGACTACGTGCAGACGCTGGCCACAAAGCTAGGTCTGGAATCCGTGCAGGACGACGCGGGTAATCTCGTGATCCGGAAACCCGCGCGGCCCGGACGCGAGGGGGCACCGATGGCTCTCTTGCAGGGTCACCTCGACATGGTGTGTGAGAAAAACGAAGGGACCCTTCACAACTTCGATGTCGACCCTATCAAGGTGGTAAGAGATGGGGACTGGCTGAAGGCAGATGGCACGACCCTGGGCTCCGATAACGGAGTCGGCGTGGCCGCCGCACTGGCTGTGATGGAGAGCAATAACATTGCCCATGGTCCGCTGGAGTTCGTTTTCACCATTGACGAGGAGACCGGCCTTACGGGCGCTTCGGCATTCCCGGGTGGCTTGCTGAAGTCCAAATATTTTCTCAACCTTGACAACGAAGAGAGCGGCACCCTCTGTATCGGTTGTTCAGGTGGCGTCAAGACGACTGCTCGACGTAGAGTCAGGCTTCTTCCTGCTGGCGCAGGATCAGCCTGGCGCATCAAGGTGTCTGGCCTGAAAGGTGGCCACTCCGGTGTCGATATCCACCAAGGCCGCGGCAATGCGCTGCGAATCATGGGTGGGGTCCTACAGGTCTTGCTCGATCGCCTTCCGATCGAAATCGCCGAGGTCAACGGTGGGAGCGCGCAGAATGCGATTCCGCGAGAAGCTGCGGCCTTAGTGCTGGCCGACCCCTCTCGCGAGAGTGAACTGAAATCGCTTGTTGCGACAGCCGAAGCTGGATACAAGGCCGACTTGGGGGGATTCGATCCCGGACTACAGATCGCTGTCGAGAAAGCCGAACGCCCGGGAAAGGTACTGGATGCCACAGACGCGAAGCAGACGGTGGCTCTCCTGGCGAGTTTGCATCATGGCGTTCTGGCTATGAGCCCCGATGTTGCCGGCTTGACCCAAACGTCCACGAACCTGGCAACTGTCAACACCAAGGGCGACGTGGTGGAGATTGTTACCAGTCAGCGGAGTGCGATCGAGAGCAGCATGCTGGCTGCCGCCCGCATGGTTGCGACGGTCTGCGGGCTGGCGGGGTTCGAAGTGGAGCACGGAGGAAAATACCCCGGCTGGAAACCGGAGCCCAACAGCGACATCGTGCGCAAGCTCCAGGAGGTGCACAAGAAACTCTTCGGCGAACCGGCAAAGCTGATCGCCATGCATGCAGGCCTGGAGTGTGGCGTCATTGGTGAGAAATATCCCGGCATGCAGATGGTGTCTTTCGGTCCGACGATCGTAGATCCCCACAGCCCGAACGAGCGAGTGCAGATATCGTCTGTGGAGAGTTTCTGGAACTACCTTAAGCTGGTGCTCGAGAACCTGTGAGCAGGAATGAGGTCAACTGGCTTGGCTTAGTTGCCAGGGCGCTTAACTCCACCACGTCTACCCGTCGTTCGCCCTCAATCTTCGAGACGAATGACTGCGGGCGGGATCAAGGGGGCGTTCAGTACAAAACAGCAGCACCGGCTGAAACGAGAACACTCAACCCTACCCCCCGCCCATTTGACCCCTTTTCTTGCGCGCACCTAGAATGAAAGATTCGTACTGCGCTCGCGAATTCATCCATGGCACTGCGTCTCTATAACACTCTTTCCGGGAAAATCGAAGACTTCCATCCGCTCGACGGCAACCGCGTCCGCATGTACGCCTGCGGGCCGACCGTCTACGATTACGGCCACATTGGCAATTTCCGCACATTTATCGCGGTCGATCTTCTCTATCGCTTTCTGCGCCAGAGCGGATACGACGTCCGCTACGTCATGAACATCACCGACGTGGACGACAAGATCATTCGCAACGCCGCGCGCGACGGCGTGACCGTGCAGCAATACACTGCGAAGTTTGCCCAGGCCTTTCTGGAAGATTCGGCTACGTTGAGCATTGAGCAACCGTTTCTGGTGCGCGCTACCGAGCACATCAATGCGATGGCTGACTTTATTGCCGAACTGGTGAAGAAAGGCTTCGCTTACCGCACCGACGCCGGTTCTTACTATTTCCGGATCGCGAAATTTACCGAGTACGGCAAGCTTTCAAAAAAAGATTTTGCCGGCATGACCGACGGCGCGCGCGTCGACCTGGACGAATACGAAAAAGACAGCGCCCGCGACTTTGCCCTCTGGAAGGCTCCCAAGCCGGGCGAAGCCTCGTGGGACACATCGATCGGGCCGGGGCGTCCGGGCTGGCACATTGAGTGCTCGGTGATGTCGATGGAACAACTCGGGCCAAGTTTCGACTTGCACGCGGGCGGCGAGGACCTGATTTTTCCGCATCACGAGAACGAAATCGCGCAGTCGGAAGCGCTCACCGGAAAGCAGTTTGCGCGCTATTGGTTTCATGCGCGCTTTCTGCTGGTCGAGGGCCAGAAGATGTCCAAGAGTCTCGGGAATTTCTTCACGATCCGGGATCTGGTGCTGCGCGGGCACAAGCCGTCATCGATCCGCTGGCTGCTGACGCAGGTGCCCTATCGCAATCAGTTGAACTTCACGTTCGACGGCTTGAAGTCCGCGGCAAGTTCGGTGGAGAAATTGCGCAACTTCCGTTTCCGCCTGACGAGTTCGCAATTTCCAGCAGGCGCAACACCGGCGATGGCGCAACTGGCGGACGAAGCCATCGCGCAAATGAAGAGCGCCCTCGACGATGACTTGAACACTGCCGAGGCGCAAGCCGCCCTGTTCGACATGTTGCGCAAAGCCAACACCGCGCTCGATGCCGCGGAGGCCGGCCAGAGTAACTTCCGCCAGGACGATGCGAAGCGTCTGCTCGCGGCGCTCGGAAAGTTCGACGAGATATTCGGCGTGCTGAAAGATGACGACCAGCCCAAGATGAAAGCCATCCTCGACTGGGCTAGAGCCGAGGGCCGCGAAAAAGAAATCAGCCCCGAATTGCTGGAGATCGCCGGCTCGGCACAACTCGCCGACGAACAAGTCAACCAGAAGCTGGCCGAAATGGAAGCCGCGAGAAAAGCGCGAAACTTCAAAGCCTCTGACGCGTTGCGCGCCGAACTGACCGCCGCGGGCATCATCGTGGAAAACACAAAAGATGGCGTACGCTGGAGAAGAAAATGAAGGAGATTTGGTAGTTGTGTGATTTGGTGATCTGAAGAGCCCCAGGTGTCAGTTCCAAACGTCATCCTGCGCGAAGCGAAGGACCTATGCATTCCGACGCTGCGAGTAAATGCGTAGGTCCTTCGCTTCGCTCAGGATGACAACTTTACAAAATTGCAACTTAACAAAATTCCATGCTGCCCTTAGACGAATACCTTCGCGAAGCCGAACAGGCCCACGGCCATCTCTGCGCGGGGCAGGTACTAGGCGTGCGCCTGGCCATGTTGGGGCTTGAAAAGCTGGGCATCGAAGACCCTCGCGGTAAAGATCGCAAGCGTCTGGTCACGTTCGTCGAAATCGACCGCTGCGCCACCGACGCCATCGCCGTGGTCACCGGATGCCGTCTCGGAAAACGCGCCCTGAAATTTCGCGACTGGGGAAAGATGGCCGCGACTTTCGTTGACGTGAGCACCGGCAAAGCCATCCGCATCGCCGCGAAAGAATCGTCAAAGGCGCTGGCGCGCACGATGCATCCCGAAATCGAAAGCAAGAACCAGCAGCAGATGATGGCCTATCGCGAAATGCCGGAAGACGACTTATTCACGAAGCAGTGGGTGAAGGTCGAACTCCCCGCGGAAGAATTACCCGGATACAAAGGCGAGCGCATCGTCTGCGCCGAATGCGGCGAAGGCATCAATTTCCGCCGCGAAGTTGTGCGCGACGGGTGCGTGCTTTGCCGAGCATGTGCAGGCGAGCGATATTACGAACTGCTGTAAGTTGAGCCGCACCCGGCAATTCTCACGTTACAAACGCCCTTTGAGAATTCGTTCTATGTTTCGATGGCCGTGCAGAACGGAAACCACTTGCAAAGGCTTTGTCTCTGGCCGGTACACGATGAGGTAGGAATAGACTGGGAAGAACTTCACTGCCACGTCCGTCAAATCCTTGTTCCCGTGTCCTGCGCCCGGCGTTCTTGCCAGGAAAACAATTTTGTTGCGGATGACGGACTCGACACGATCCGCAACTACAACGCTGCTTTGCTTCTTGATGTAGCGCCAAATTTGGACGAGATCAAGCGCGGCCTCCGGCGCGAGGACGTAGCGCACGCTCATTCAGGCTTGGCCTTCAATTCCGCCAGGTAGGCGTCGATCCGGTCTTCCGGAATTCCCTCGCCCCGGTCGAGTTGCTCGATTCCGCGCTGGATTTTTGCGGTGTTCGCCTCCCGGTTCTCCAGCAGCCAGCGGTCCTGTTCCTCCTGGGTCTCAAGCAAGCGGAGCAAGACTTCCTCAACGCTGCCGGAACCAGTCGTTTGTATCTGCTTCTGGATTCTGGCCTCAAGGGCCCGGTCACGGATTTCGAAGTTCATTTCTGGTTCCTCTATTCGGGTCGTTACGGCCCTTTCCTGTATCCTAACCGACAGGCCCTGAATGTCAACGGCCAGCAGAGGCATGATTGAAAAATATGAATCTCGGCGAATTAGGGTTGCAATCCGGCATGTCCTGATGGATGTTTGGGACCCGATCGGCGTCAAAAATGAACCAAACGGGCAGGACGAGTATGACGGCTATTTAGGTGGCGTGTACGAACTGCTGGTGAGCGGTGCTCCCGATGACAGCATCGAGGCTCATCTCTTGCGGATTGTTACCGAGCGGATGGGGCTTAGTTAGTGCCAAGAAATCGGACATGGCGAATACTGTAAGAGCTCTTCGACAGATTCCGCTACCTCGAAATTCAAAGTAGCGCGCTAGTTCTGCGTGGATTTTCTCTCCCGCTCATACGCATGCGCGACTCTCAGCAGCGTTGCCTCATCAAAGTGCCGCGCAAACAACTGCAGACCAATCGGCAGCTTCTCGTGATTCTCGCCGCACGGAACCGAAATTCCGGGAATACCCGCAAGGTTAGCAGTTACGGTATAGATATCGGCGAGATACATGGCCAGCGGATCATTCACTTTCTCGCCCAGCCGAAACGCTGGCGTTGGACAGGTCGGCGCGGCGATCACATCCACCTTCTTGAACGCCTCGTCGAAATCGCGCGTCAGCAGCGTGCGCACTTTCTGCGCTTTTAGATAGTAGGCGTCATAGTATCCGGCGCTCAGCGCGTAGGTGCCGAGCATGATGCGGCGCTTGACTTCCATGCCGAACCCACCGTCGCGGCTCAGCCGGTACATCTCAGAAAGATTGTTTGCCTTGGCGCGGAAGCCGTAGCGCACGCCGTCAAAGCGCGCCAGATTCGACGACGCCTCCGCCGTGGCCACAATGTAGTACGCAGGAATCGCATACTCGGTATGCGGCAAACTTACCGGCACAACCTCGCATCCGAGTTCAGCCAGCTTCTGAATCGCCGCCTCGACCGCCGCGCGAACTTCCGGATCAAGCCCCGAGCCGAAATATTCCTTCGCCACTCCAATCCGCAAGCCCTTCACCGGCTTCTCGAGTTCGGCCACATAGTCCGGCACAGGCACCTCGGCGGAAGTGGAATCCATGGGATCGCGTCCCGCAATCGTGCGCAACACGAGCGCGACTTCCTTCACAGTTTTCGCAAACGGACCGATGTGATCGAGCGACGACGCAAACGCAATCAGCCCATAGCGCGACACCCGTCCATACGTCGGCTTCAATCCGACCACTCCGCAAAACGACGCCGGCTGGCGAATCGATCCGCCAGTATCGGAGCCAAGCGTTGCCACCGCCATCTCCGCCGCCACCGCGGCGGCCGATCCACCCGACGATCCCCCCGGAACGCGGCTCTTGTCGCGCGGATTGCGCACCGCGCCATACGCCGAGTTCTCATTGGACGAGCCCATGGCAAACTCATCGCAATTGAGCTTGCCCAAGATCACCGCGCCCGCCGCTTCCAGGCGAGCCACCGCCGTGCAGTCATACGGCGGAATGAAATTGTCTAGAATTTTCGAGCCGGCGGTAGTGCGCACTCCGCTCGTAACCATGACATCTTTGATCGCAACCGGAACTCCCGCCAGCGGCGGCAAGGGCTTGCCCTCCGCGGCCATCTTGTCGATGCGCCCGGCCTGAACCAGCGCGCGCTCCTCGCAAAGCGTCAGAAACGCGCCAATCTCCGGATCTTCCTGCCGGATGCGCGTGTAGAAGTCGTGAGCCAGCGCCGTCGCAGTCGTCTTCCGCTCCGCGATCGTGCTCCGAACTTCGTCAATGGTCAAACCAGACGGCATCTATGATTTCTCGACCGTGTGGCGCGGACACTCTTGTCCCGCGCCACATCGTCTAATCTGCAGGAACGCGGACAAGAGTGTCCGCGCCACACGAACTATCTTTCAATCACCTTCGGCACTTCGAAGAATGTCCCGTCCGTGTCCGGAGCATTCTTCACCGCAACATCGTGCGGCAGCGATTTCCGCAGACCGTCCTTCACGTCCTCGCGAATGGCATACGCAAAGCGCTCGCTGCCCTGCCGCGACTCGTCCACGCCGTAGCGGTCCGAGACCTGGGCCATGGGCGCGATTTTGTCGGTGTCCAGTTCGCTGAGCCGATCGACATATTCCAGAATGGAATTCAGATCGCGCAGCATGTGCGCGCGCTCTTCCTCAGTCAACTCGAGGTTCGCGAGATCGGCCACATAGGCGACGTCTTTGTCGGTAACTTTCATAAGTCTACGAGGTGGCCTTCACCACGAATTCAATCCGCTTCACCGAAGTCGCCGCATACTTATTGATCAAGGCCACATACCGCGGCGCCAGGTTAGCGAGTTCCCGCCGCCATCCCGCGTCGGCAACTTCCACCCGCAGAATGCCGTCGGAAAAACTGAGCGCCCGAGTGCGATCGGCCACCGCGCTGCCACAGACGATCGGCCAAGCCAGCAGTGCGCTCTCTTCCGGCGGCGCGCGATGAAGGGCTCTGGCGATGATGGTTTCCAGGCCAGCGGAAGCACGGTTCAAGGCATGACTCCAGAGTCGCGAACAGGATCAAAACGGCGTTCTTAAGACGTTGATTGTAGCATCGGAAAATGTACGCCTCTCTACGAGGCAGCAGCGGCCGCAACCGCCGAAGCCTTGGCGCGTTTTTTCGCGAGCTTGCGCAGGTGCGACGCGGAATACAGGCTCCCCCGGCAGCGCCTGGCCCCGCATAAACAGGGCGCGTCATCCTCGCCGTCGAAGAGATTGTAGTCGTAAGTCAATTCTTCTCCCGCCTCGATATCGCGCAGTGCGATGATCCACATCTTGCCCCGAATCTGATCGGTCTCGCAGTTCGGCTTGCAGGAATGGTTGACGAAGGCGGCCACCCCGTAGCCGTCAATAATGCGTTTGCCGCCATCCAGACCGAACAAATACGTATTCGGATAGTCGTCGTAGAGATCGTCGGCCTGTTCATAGGTGAGGTACTCGCCCACGTATTCCACGATCAACTTTCCTTTGCGAATCGGACGCGTGGAGTAGCAACCGTAGGAGTGAATGCGAGACTGGCGAATGACGAGCGTCATGGGTCGCGATTAATGAAGAGCGCCATTCGATTTTATCCGCAGCCCAGGGTTTTAGCACGCCCGGCACAGGATGGACAGGATGGAGATCGGGCAAAGGGAGACATTCTCCGGCCGCCTGCTATCATTCTTGGGAGTATCAGCAGACCGTCCAGTGGGGGACCCGGACCATGGCTCGTCAGCATCCACCGCGCTTTCTGAAGATTGTCGACGACGCCAAGCATCGCGTCCGCGAAACCAGCGTTGACGCGGTCAAAGCCCGGCTCGATGCCGGTGAGAAGTTCGTTCTCGTCGATGTCCGCGAAGACCGCGAATTCGCCGCCGACCACCTGCCGGGATCCGTCCACCTGGGCCGCGGCATCATCGAGCGCGACATTGAGGGCAAGTATCCCGATCTGCACACCGAACTCGTGCTCTATTGCGGCGGCGGGTTCCGTTCCGCGCTGGCAGCCGACAGCCTGCAAAAAATGGGCTACACCAACGTCATTTCCATGGACGGCGGAATCCGCGATTGGCGCGAAAGGGGCTACCCGCTGGAAAAGTAGCGGTAAATCGCGCCTCGTAAGTGGCGCTCGATCCGGGACGACGTTCCGGATTCCTGAACGAGACTGCACTTCCGAGGCGTCCGGCGGATTGCATACCACTCGCTTCTCTGAAAAAATACTGTTTAAAGATACTAAAGGGGTCCCTGCAATGTCTCAAATCGGAAGCTTTGCGCTCCTGTTGGCGCTCGGCCTGAGTGCGTACTCGTTCCTGGCAGGCCTATTGGCATTGTTCGGTAAGGATGCCGTTTCGGCTCGCGTCGGTGAGACTGCCCGCCGCGCCGGAATCGCTACTTTTGCCTCTGTGCTGCTGGCGGCCATCGTTCTCGTAGTTTCCGCGTTCAACGACGACTTCTCCATCGCCTATATTTTCCATCACAGTAACCGCGAGTTGCCAGCTGCCTACAAGTTTGCCGTGCTGTGGTCCGGTCAGGAAGGGTCGCTGCTGTTCTGGTCGCTGCTTTTGGCCGGCTACGGATTCGTTCTCCGCTTGCGCTACAAGACCGATCAGCGCCTGTTTGCGTACGCTTCGGTGGTGATCGCTTCGGTGCAGGTTTTCTTTCTGCTGATTCTGAATTTTGCGGCGCACCCATTCGCCATCATGGAGGGTTCGCTCCCCCAGGATGGCTCCGGGCTGAATCCGCTCCTGCAGTATCCCGAGATGGTCATCCATCCGCCCATGCTTTATATGGGATACGTCGGCTTCACCGTTCCCTTCGCCTTCGCGCTGGGCGCGCTCATCATGAAGTATCCCGGCGAGAAATGGATTCAGATCACGCGCCGGTGGACCATGGTGACCTGGTGCTTCCTCACCGTCGGAGTTTTCCTCGGCGCGCACTGGGCCTACGCTGTCCTCGGATGGGGCGGCTACTGGGGATGGGATCCGGTGGAAAATGCCTCGCTCATGCCCTGGCTCACGGGCACGGCGTTTCTACATTCCGTCATGATGCAGGAAAAACGCGGCATGCTGAAGGTCTGGAACATGGCGCTCATCTTCGCGACATTCCTGCTTTCGATGCTGGGAACATTCCTCACGCGTTCGGGGGTGATCAGTTCGGTGCATGCTTTCGCACAGTCCTCGATCGGCACCTGGTTCCTGGTCTTCATCGGGTTGACGTTGGCGGTCTGTAGCTTCTTCCTGGTGGCGAACCGGTCGCACCTTAAGAGCGAACACAAGTTGGAGGCGGTGGTTTCGCGCGAATCTAGTTTTCTGTTCAACAACGTTCTCTTGTTGGCCGTTTGTTTCACCATATTGTGGGGCACCTTCTTTCCCATTCTGTCGGAGTTCGTTCAGGGACACAAAATCACGGTTGGGCCGCCATTTTTCAATCGCGTGATTGTCCCGGTTGCCTTGCTGCTCCTGCTGCTCACGGCGGTTGGACCGTTGCTGGCCTGGCGTAAGACTTCCATCGAAAGCCTTAAGCGGAATTTCCTGTTCCCCGCGATCGGCGCAGTCTCGATTGGCGTGATGATGATCGTTTTCGGCGTCCACCCCTGGGAAGATCCCTCTTTCTTCTACGCCACCATGGCCGCTGTGCTCTCGGCGCTGGTGATCTTCACAGTGATCTCCGAGTTCCTCCGCGGAGGCCGCGTTATTGCCGGCAAGAGCCAGCAAAATCTTTTCGCCGCCATGGCGCACCTGTGCCACCGAAACACCCGGCGCTACGGCGGCTACATCGTCCACTTCGGCGTTGCCTTAGTCGTCATCGGAATTCTCGGAACGCCTTTCAATAAAGAAGTTGAAAAAGAAATGGGCTTTGGCGACAAAATCTCCATCGGCCCCTACACCCTGGTCTGCCAGTCGTACACGCAGGACGACAATCCCAACTACGGCAACGAGTGGGCCATCATCAACGTGTTCCGCGGCGGCAAGCAGATTACGACCATGTATCCTGAGCGCAGGTTCTACAAAGCCAGCCAACAGCCGCAGACTCTGCCTCGCATTTACCCCAGCTTCCGCGAAGATTTTTTTCTGGTGGGCGACGTCTATCTGGTCTATGAAGGCAAGAACGAGACCACCGGGCGGCCCATCATTAAAGCGCACGTGAACCCGCTGGTACCCTGGATTTGGATTGGCCTGATCATCATGGTGTTCGGCACCATCGTTGCTCTGGTACCAAATGCCGTGGCCGTGCAGGTTGCCGCGACCACGCCGGTTCGCGCACCGGCGCACGTGGGAGCGGGGGACTGAGATGAAATTCTCGAATCGTGTTCTTGACTATGCATTGAAGGGATGCGCTTTGAAGGGGCGCGGCTTCAGCCGCGCCGCAAGTGCACCAAAATCAATGGCGGCTTTAGCCGCTGCGGGCCAACGGACGAAGCTACCGCTTTGGCCCATGCCTGAAAAGCCCGCCCGCCGCCTACTCCACGCCCTCATCCTCACCGCCGCTGTCTTCCTCTTCATGGGCGCCGGGGAGGATTCCGCGCGCTTCAAAGACCTGGGCCACCGCATGATGTGCACCTGCGGATGCAGCCAGGTCTTGCTCGAATGCAATCACGTCGGCTGCCAGTCCTCCGACAAGATGCGGAACCAGTTGCTGGCCTCGCTCGATAAAGGCAACAACGACGACCTCGTCCTGCAAGGCTTCGTGCAGGAATACGGACCGACCGTGATCGCCGCCCCCACCGCCACCGGCTTCAATCGCGTGGCCTGGATCATGCCCTTCGTAGCGCTGGCGTTCGGCATCACCTTCGTCGTTTACGTTGTGCGCTCGTGGAAGAATCGGCCCGCACCGGCCCTCGCCGATGGCATCACCATCCCGCGCGGCAACGAACTCGACGAGTTGCGCCAGAAGGCCCGCAAGGAGACCGACCTATGACGATTCCGTGCAGCGCGGACACTCTTGTCCGCGAAAAGCCGCGATCTGGTAATGACGTTAGTGATAAGGAGACCGACCGATGATTCTCTTCGTCTGCGCCATCGTGACAGCCGCCGCTCTTTATTACGTTTTCTTCTTTCCCGGCGAAGTCTATGCCGGAGAAGAAAAAACCCGGCTCGGCTATCTCCGCGAGCGCAAGGAAGCGGTCTACGAGAACCTGCGCGATCTGAATTTCGAATACAAAGCAGGCAAGGTGCCGGACGTGGACTATCAATCCATGCGCGCCTCGCTGGAAGAGGAAGCGGCTGCGATCATGGCCGAGATCGCGCGACTGGAACAGGTTGCCGGGCAGGTTGTGTAGCTTACGAAAGCCTGCCGGGAATGCCGGGAAGCGACAAGTGACAATGTACACTTTACAGTGTAGACTTAATGATTAGGAGCTTTAAGCATCGCGGCCTCAAACGGCTTTACGAGCGGGACGACCGAAGCGGAATACGGCCCGACCTTGTGGACAAGGTGGAACGAATCCTCACGGCGCTTGATTCTGCTGTTACACCGCAAGCTCTCGATATTCCCTGGTATCGCCTTCACTCGCTGAAAGGCGAGGCGAATGGAAGGGGTTTTGGTCGGTTACGGTGCGGGCGAATTGGCGCATCGTTTTTCGATTCGAAGGGACCGATGCCTTTGACGTTGAATTGACCGACTACCACTGAAGGCAAAAGGAGGAGACGCAATGCCCATGAAGAATCCGGTACATCCTGGTCGCATCGTGCGGCATGATTGCCTTGAGCCTTTGGGCTTGTCCGTAACCGCGGGAGCGGAGGTTCTCGGCGTCAGCCGCCAGACGCTCAACAACGTCATTCACGGCAAGTCAGGTATCAGCCCCGAGATGGCCATCCGGCTCTCGAAGGCCTTCGGCAGCACGCCGGAAACCTGGCTGCGGATGCAGCTTGCCTACGATCTCGCACAGGCCCGCAAGGACGAGAGCAAAATCAAGGTACGCCGCCAGCACATGCTTCAGGAAATCCACGCACAGTGAGGCAGCCATGCGCCTGATTAATAAGAACCTGCGCGATCTGAATATCGAATACAAAGTCGTCAAGGTGCCGGACGTAGACTATCAATCCATGCGCACCTCGCTGGAAGAAGAGGCGGCTGCGATCATGGCCGAGATCGCGCGACTGGAACAGGTTGCGACGCAGGTGGTGTGACGTCCGAGTTTAGCGCCGGCGACGCTCAAATCTTGTCCAGTAAGATGTTTGCGCGCCAAGTAGATGCGGAGCGATGATCCCGAAATGCGACAAGCAAAATTAGCCTTTCTCGTCACTGTCGTCTTATGGGCCGCTCTCGCGTTAGCTCAACGTCAGGCCGCGTCTTGGAAAGAGTATGTTTTCGCAGACGACGGCTTTGCCATTACTTTCCCCGAAACGCCTCGTCCACACCTAGACCAGAAGCATCCTGAAATGACCGTATATACGGTCTTTACACTAGCTAGCGCGAAATTGAGCCTGAGGGTGTCGCACGTTAATAGAGATTGTGCCGCGACATTGGCAGAACTGAAAGATGGTGCGCTCAAAGGTAAGTCAGCAATAGACCCGTCGTCACTCAAAGACCTCTCTATTGACGGGCACCCAAGCATAGAATATCAGTATAAAGCTTCCGCTGGCCGCGTTTCGTCCGACCGCTTTTACTGCGTCAACGGGCATTTCTATTCATTTTCGTTCGAGTGGCCGATCTCAACGTCTCGACCCGCATCGATAAGCCGGATAATCAACTCCTTTCGCATTGTGGGTCTTGCGCCTCGTAATTTTGCTCCAGTTTCTCTAGGGGACAAGAGGCCCGATGCAGGTTCAGTGTCAGGCCAGGCGTACCGAAACGAATTCTTCCGGTTCTCCTATACTCTCCCAGAAGGCCTCAAACCCATCACATCGAATCCCGAATTTGCCCGTTTCTTTGACGGCATTAACAGCTTCTTGCTGCTTTCGGTCGGATCGGCTCCTCCATCGAGCGCTGTTCCGACTATCGGTGTCAGGGTGGAGGCATGGAGTCAACCAAGTCTATGGGGGAACAGGTGGAGGGAAAAAACGGGCGGCGACTACCTCAACAGACTACGGACCCTGACTAACAATTTCGAGCCTCTAGGCCCTGTCAAGAAGAGGGCGATCGCAGGGGCCACTTTCTACGAGGGAGATGGCAAGACCAATTCCAAGATTCCAGGACTGCCACAGGAGTTTCAGAGGAACCTAGTTAGGACGACCGAGACTGGCTACATTCTTCAGTTTGTCTTCGAGGCCAGCAGTCAGGAAGAACTAGAACGATTGGATCGCAGCATTGAGTCAATAAACTTTGAATCGCAATAACATAGTTTAAATCCGGTGGGTTAATGCATCGTCGAAATTTGTGCAAATCACCATTGCCCTATCAACCGGGGGCTACGTCTATAATTTGGGTCCCGTTCTCGGATCATCAAGGAGTTGTTTTGACCAAACTCGCACAGTCCGCCCTGCTGGCCGCCATCTTCTCGCTAGCCCTCGCCTCAGCCGCCGCCCAGACCCTCACCGGCACCGTCACCAACGGCACCACCAACAAACCCGCCGTCGGCGATGAAGTCATTCTCATCAACCTCAGCAACGGCATGGATATTGCTGCCAACACCAAGGTCGACAGCAGCGGAAAATTCAGCTTCAAACTCGGCGAAGTTGGGCCGCACCTCATCCGCGCCGTCCACCAGGGCGTTACGTATCATCAAATGGCGCCTCCCGGCACCAACTCAGTCGACGTCAAAGTGTATGACGTCGCCACCAAAGTCGCCGAACTTAACGTGACTGCCGACGTCCTTCGCATCCAGGCGGACAGCGGAACCCTGCAGGGCGTGCGCCTGTTCGTCGTGAATAACACTTCCTCGCCCGCGAAGACGCAGATGAACGATCACAACTTCGAGTTCTTCCTGCCTCCCGGCGCAAAGATTGAACAAGTACAGGCCCGCGCCCCGAACGGCCAGCCCATCGCCACGGAAGCCGCACCCCAGGCCGAGAAGAACCGCTACGCGATTGCCTTCCCGCTTCGTCCGGGAGAAACGCAGTTTCAGTTGGAGTTCACGCTGCCCTACACCGGCGAGATCAAGATCGATCCCAAGCCGCTCTATGCCGCCGAGCACCTCGTCGTCGTTCTTCCCAAGACGATGCAGTTCACGGCCGCGAATCCGGCGAGCTTCCAGTCGGTTCAGAATCCCGGCCAGGGGGATACGACCGTACAAGTCGCGCAGCAGACGAAGGCCGGCCAGGCCCTCGCCTTCACCGTGAAGGGCAACGGAACCATTACCGAGTCACCCGGAGAAACGGCCTCGGGCGCGGCCCAGCAGCAGGATCAACAGGGGCGAGGCGACACTCGTCCCGGCGGCGGACTCGGCGTCCCCATCGACGCTCCCGATGCTCTACAGAAATATCGCTGGCCCAT
>Ga0066789_10000156_pt1 | contig 22809 bp, 22 predicted proteins | sample OrgsoiDNA2013049_FD_70960 | JGI IMG/M metagenome (GOLD analysis project Ga0066789, IMG submission 70960) | Permafrost soil microbial communities from the Arctic, to analyse light accelerated degradation of dissolved organic matter (DOM) -... | ecosystem: Environmental > Terrestrial > Soil >...
GCCGCACGCCTGCTTCATCCAGGGCGTCAATGACGACCTCGTCAACGAGGGCGGCATCATGGACCTCTGGGTGCGGGAAGCCCGCCTGTTCAAATACGGCTCCGGCACCGGCTCGAACTTTTCGCGGCTGCGCGGCGAAGGCGAACGCCTCTCGGGCGGCGGCCGCTCGTCCGGCCTGATGAGCTTCCTGAAAATCGGCGACCGCGCCGCCGGCGCGATCAAGTCCGGCGGCACCACGCGCCGCGCCGCCAAGATGGTGGTGGTCGATGCCGATCACCCCGATATCGAGACCTATATCGACTGGAAGGTGAAGGAGGAGCAGAAGGTCGCAGCGCTCGTGACCGGCTCCAAGCTCAACCAGCGCCACCTCAAGGCCGTGCTGAAAGCCTGCGTCAATTGCGAAGGAAGCGGCGACGACTGCTTCGATCCCGAGAAGAACCCGGCGCTGCGCCGCGAAATCAAGCTCGCCCGCCGCGCCATGGTCGCCGACGGCATGATCAAGCGCGTGATCCAGTTCGCCCGGCAAGGCTACAAGGAGATCGATTTCCCGGTCTACGACACCGACTGGGATTCAGAGGCTTATCTCACCGTCGCCGGCCAGAACTCCAACAACTCCGTCTCGCTGAAGGACGATTTTCTGCGCGCGGTGGAAACCGATGGCGACTGGAATCTGATCGGCCGCACCAACAAGAAAGTGACGAAGACGCTGAAGGCGCGCGACCTCTGGGAGAAAATCGGCCACGCCGCCTGGGCCTCGGCCGATCCCGGCCTGCACTTCAACACCACCATGAACGACTGGCACACCTGCAAGGCGTCCGGCGACATCCGCGCCTCCAATCCGTGCTCGGAATATATGTTTTTGGACGACACTGCCTGCAATCTGGCCTCGGCGAACCTCATCACCTTCTACAACACCTCGACAAAGCGCTTCGACGTCGAGTCTTACGAGCATCTGTGCCGGCTGTGGACGGTCGTGCTGGAAATCTCCGTGATGATGGCTCAGTTCCCCTCCAGGGCGATCGCGGAATTGTCTTACGAATTCCGCACGCTGGGCCTCGGCTTTGCCAACATCGGCGGCCTGTTGATGACCATGGGTCTATCCTACGACAGTAAGGAAGGCCGCGCGCTGTGCGGCGCGCTGACCGCCGTGATGACCGGCATCAGCTACGCCACCTCGGCCGAGATGGCGAAAGAACTCGGCCCCTTCCCCGGCTACAAGAAAAATGCCGCGCACATGCTGCGCGTGATCCGCAACCACCGCCGCGCCGCGCTCGGCGAATCCCGTGGCTACGAGGCGCTGGCGGTCAATCCGGTGCCGCTGGATTATGCCAGCGTGCCGCAGGCCGAACTGATCGAGCACGCCAAGGCCGCCTGGGACAAGGCGCTGGAGCTCGGCGAACTCCATGGCTTCCGCAACGCGCAGACCACCGTGGTGGCTCCGACCGGCACCATCGGCCTGGTGATGGATTGCGACACCACCGGCATCGAGCCTGACTTTGCGCTGGTGAAATTCAAGAAGCTCGCCGGCGGCGGCTACTGGAAGATCATCAACCGCGCCGTGCCCGAAGCGCTTCGCACGCTCGGCTACCGCGAAAGCGATATCGCGGAGATCGAAGCCTATGCCGTTGGCCACGGCTCGCTCTCCAACGCGCCCGCGATCAATGTTTCCACCTTGAAAGCCAAGGGGTTCACCGATGAAGCCCTGAAGAAGGTTGAAGCGGCCCTGCCGACCGCGTTCGACATCAAGTTCGCCTTCAACAAATGGACGTTTGGCGAAGATTTTCTGCGCGATACCTTGAAGATCGCGCCGGAAGCCATTGCCGCGCCGAATTTCGACCTGCTCGCGGCAGTCGGATTTTCGAAGCGCCAGATCGAGGCCGCCAACGTGCACATCTGCGGCGCGATGACGGTGGAAGGCGCGCCGCATCTCAAGGCCGAGCACTACAACGTGTTCGATTGCGCCAATCCCTGCGGCAAGGTCGGCAAGCGCTATCTCTCGGTGGAAAGCCACATCCGCATGATGGCGGCGTCGCAGCCGTTCATCTCGGGTGCGATCTCCAAAACCATCAACATGCCGAACGACGCCACGGTGGAGGATTGCAAGTCCGCATACCTTTTGTCCTGGAAGCTCGCGCTGAAGGCCAACGCGCTCTACCGCGACGGCTCCAAGCTGTCGCAGCCTTTGAACTCGCAACTGATCAGCGACGACGACGAGGAAGACGACGCCATCGAGGAGGCGTTTTACGACAAGCCGATGGCGGCGCGCACCGCCGCCCTTTCGGAAAAGGTCGTGGAGCGCCTAGTCGAGCGTATCGTGGTCATGCGCGAGCGCGAAAAGATGCCGGATCGCCGCAAGGGCTATACCCAGAAGGCCGTGGTCGGCGGGCATAAAGTGTACTTGCGCACCGGCGAATATGACGACGGCCGGATCGGCGAGATCTTCATCGACATGCACAAGGAAGGCGCGGCGCTGCGCTCCTTCATCAACAACTTCGCCATCGCGGTTTCGCTCGGCCTGCAATACGGCGTGCCGCTGGAAGAATATGTCGACGCCTTCACCTTCACCCGCTTCGAGCCGGCCGGTCCCGTGCAGGGCAACGACAGCATCAAATACGCGACCTCGATCCTCGACTACGTGTTCCGCGAACTCGCGGTCAGCTACATGGGCCGTTTTGACTTGGCCCATGTCGACCCCTCCGAATCCAACTTCGACGCCATGGGCAAGGGCGTCGGCGAAGGCAAGCAACCGGAGCAGCCCAACAACAAGTACCTGTCGAAGGGTCTCACACGTTCGCGCACGGATAATCTCGTTGTCATGCGCACCATCGCCGAGCCGCCGACGGAAGCCCGCGGCTCCGGCAACGTCACCTCGCTCTCTTCCCACGGCACCACCGCCCGCAATAACGACACCGTCGAAGGCGCCGTCGCCCTGAAGCAGGAAGCCCAGCACGACCTGTCGCCGACCGAAAAGCTGGAAGCGTTGCAGTGGAGCAAGGCGGGAGCGGCGGCTGCCGCTGTGCCGTCGAAGGCGGAGCGGCGAGCCGAAGCCAAGGCAAAGGGTTACGAGGGCGAGATGTGCGGCGAGTGCGGGCACTTCTCGCTGGTGCGGAACGGCACTTGTATGAAATGCGATACGTGTGGAAGTACGACGGGGTGTTCGTAAACAGAGGAGGCAGAAATGCCTAAGCAGCCGGGCCTTGATGACCGCCATCGCGATAAAAGCGGAGAGATCCACCGAAAGATGGGGACACCCTAATCGGAACGATCAGAAAAACCGACCCGGACTTTGCTGCGGGGCGTCGCAGTGACATGAAGCTTGAAAATCTACTTGACGAGGTGGGCGCAAAATCGCTCACCGATTTTCGCAAGAATTACGACAAATAAGTCCGTCATGGCCGGGCTTGACCCGGCCATCCACGGCTAAACGAAGAACGACCGAAAGATCGTCCTTCAGTGGAAGTTCGGGTCGCGAGTTCTCGAATGGCCGAGCCAAAGCAACATCATTACATTCCAGAGACCTACCTAGAGCAAGCGTAGCCCGGATGAGCGAAGCGACATCCGGGGCTTTTGTTTGCGTCGATCCCCGCATATCGCTTCGCTCATGCGGGCTACACTTGCTGTGAGTTACACTTGCGGTGCTGCTGATGGCAAATCGAACTGAAGCAGCCCGTAGGATGGGTGGAGCGAAGCGATACCCATCAATCACAATTTGCGAAGATGATGGGTTTGGCAAAGAGCTCAACCCATCCTACGAGCTAGTTTTGTGAATGTCTGTTCGGCCGTGATCGGCCTTTATTTCTTTTTCCGAAGCTTGCGAGCGTTCTCGGCGGCGGTACCAACGATCACGAGATAGGCGCCGGCCATAACCCAAAACGCGTAGTCGCTGACGATCGGAATTTCGACAAAGACTCCAATAATCGCAAGAGTTGCCAGCACGAGAGAGGCGATAAATCCCCAGTCCATTTGCACCCCCGATCTTTGACGGAAGGTCCACGTTCAGTGCATATCCACCGGTCAAGATATATCATGGTAGCTGCCGCCATGCTGGGGGCTAGCGAGCGTAGCCCGGATGGAGCGCAGCGCAATCCGGGGCCATCTCGTTGACATCACGATCCCGGATTGCGCTGCGCTCCATCCGGGCTACAATCGACCATATTACCGTTTCGGCAACCAACGTCCGCTTTGACGAACAAACCCTGTGGGTCGAGTTGACCGACGGGCGAACGCTGGGCGTGCCGCTTGCGTGGTTTCCGCGGCTGTTGCGCGCGACACTTGATGAACGCAATCAGGTCGAGCTGAGCCGCGTTGGCCTGCATTGGGAAGCCATCGACGAGGATATTTCCATCGCGGGCTTGCTGGCTGGTCGCGGCGGTGAGACACGATCGACGGAGCACGCAGCTTAGCTAGCGTAGGCCGCAGCCCGTAGGGTGGGTGGAGCGCAGCAAGCGTAGCCCGGATGAGCGAAGCGACATCCGGGGCTTTCGTTTGCGTTGATCCCCGCATATCGCTTCGCTCATGCGGGCTACACTTGCGGCCAAATTGGACGGCGAGCATCGGCGGTAATGCGCCGCGAGAATCGCTCAACCCAACGCTGGCGCGCTCGCATTGTCGAGCTCGCGTTGCTCCTCGGGGGTCGGAACGAGGCCGCTCCGGATCGTTTCACATGCCCACCAGCGTCCGTCTCTCGGCATGCTCGCCCGCCGCAGCGGCTCGGCCTCGGTGAAGATGAAACGGCGTCTGAGGCCAGAGGACTTTCCGCGAGCAGAAACCCCTTGATGCGTTCGTGGCCCATGAACCAGGGACGGTCCAGGAACCGCTCCGTTTGGTTGGTCCAGATCGGTTGGCTTCCGAGATTCCACCGCATGGTCAGATGCTCGCCAACAGCTCCCAAAAGTGCGTTCATTTTGGGATCGTCGGTCAGGCCGGGGTCCTCGGAGATGTGCCGCGCGCGCGATCCAGGGTCCGCGTCCCCGTAGAAGTCATCGAGGAATCCCGCAAGACAGAACCTCAGCTTCTCGCCCTCACGGACAAGTTGCAGGACCTGTGCCAGCGTGCCAGGTCGGATCAGGTTCGCTTTCCGCTTTTCGGTAGCCATCGAGCAGGGTCTCAATCTTCTTTGATACGCGGGTTCACAGTCGGCACGACGATCCCGGGCAAGTTAGGATAGCACTCCTTGAGCAGCCCGTAGGATGGATTGAGCGAAGCGATACCCATCACTTGCTGTTCATGCCTCGATGGGTTTCGCGGAAGGGCTCAACCCATCCTACGGGCTACACTTGCTGGCCTTTTCGACCAACGATGGATCGCGGCCGATCTTTCGCGCAACAAGCCGATGCATCATCAGCTTCGCGGTGTCGTTCACGCGTTCCTTGTTGATCTGACTGCCCATGGTTTGGACCTTATATCCAAAGGGAAAATCGCCGACCGCAAAAAAGTTCGCTTTACGTTCAGGGTATCAAGCCCGTAAGGCGGATTAGCGCGGCGTCACCCGCCGCCTGTGGGCAAACGGCGCAATACGCCCGCCATTGAGCATACGCGCGCCGAAGAATCGGATTTACCCGTCAATACCGTCTACCGGAGCACCGCAGGCACCAATGCTGGCATGAACTCTGCAAGGGCTGAACTGACCGGGTATTCCTCATTAACGAAAGGTTACCATGCTTGTCACTCTTGTAGCCGTTCTCTGCAACGGCCCGCTTTGCCTGGAGAAAGTCGTTACCAACAGCGATATGTCCGGCATCACGATGACGGCCTGTCAGGTAAACGGGCAAATCGGTATTGCCGACTGGCTCGCTAAAGGTCCGTATCATTCGTGGACGTTGCAGGGATACAAATGCGTCGCGGGCAAATACATTCCCAAAAACGAAGCATGAAGTGCGGATGGGCGGCGCGAAGCGATACCCATCAGTTGCAGCAAGCGTAGCCCGGATGAGCGAAGCGACATCCGGGGCCTTCGTTTGCGTCGATCCCCGCATATCGCTTCGCTCATGCGGGCTACACTTGCTTCCTTGTCTCCGTCGTCGGCCGGGCAAATACATTCCCGAAGGCGGAGCATGAAGCTCGTAGGATGGGTGGAGCGCAAGCGATACCCATCAGTTGCAGTCTGGAAAAATGATGGGTTTCGCGAAAGCGCCCAACCCATCATCTACTACTGCAAGGTTTGGCGGCAGCCTTGGCAAGAATGCGGCGTTACCGTTCGCATCACCCCCACCGTAGTTGTGGGTGGCTTCGTCATCCCAAAGCCGCCGAATCTCTTATAGCATTTCCGGCGTCCCATATTCCAGCGCCGCCGCATCGAATTTTTCGCCGCTCGCGGCCCGTGTTCCCTCGCTGTATCCACAGGTGATTTGCCCGTCGGGCGTCATCGCGATTTTCCTGTCGAGTCCCTTTTGCAAAAATATTTCACTTCACCCGTCGGGCAAATCATCTCTATAGATTCGCGCCATCCCGCCCCACAAGAGGGGCGTATCGCGATCGTCTGGAAACGCGGGGCGGGGTGCGGTGGACGCGGCAGCGTCTTGCGTGCGATGGGATCGCAGGGCGGGTTCTTATGTTCCCGTGAGCGATGTCAGGCATGCGGACGAGAGACGATGCTGCGTACGGCGAAGTCGTGTGGTCCTGGCGCCCCGATGCTGGCGTCAAGTTCGCGGATGTTGGGTCGGCCCTACCGGGCGCGGACATAACGTCAATCCGCAAACGACGGTGGCAAAAGAGCCGGTCACCGGGGAGAGCACGAAATAAGCCGTAAAACCGTTGCGTGCGGGAACGTCGGGTGATTCCGGTGTACTCGTTGTTACTCGTGTGCGTTCTATCACTACCATTGCACACGAGGCCGCGGGTGCATTGGGCATCCGGCGTTCCTCACGCCCTCTTTGGGCGGAAGATTCATGCACAGCTCGGGCGCATCGCGCCGCGAGGCGCGTATTCGCACGTGTACTTGAGATGTCGATGCAAACACACACGCGTCGTGCCCGGGCCTGACCCGGGCATCCCTCAATCTTGGCAAGAATATTTTCGAAGAAGATGGCTTGCCGGGCATAGGCGAGCCGAAGCGACGCCGTCCTTCGGACGGCTATGCCCGGCAATGACCGGATGAGTCATCCCAGGCACGTACGACGTGCTACACGCGTTGTTCGGCGGAAGTGAAAAATTTGGTGCCATCGAAAAAGCGGTTCGGACGGTTGAATACGGAGATGAACGTGGCTCCGTTGGGAGCATGCGCGACATGGACGTTGCCGCCCGGTCTCCACACGAAGTCACCCGCCGCGACGCGGCCTTCCGAGTCTTCCAGCGATCCTTCGAGCATGAAGGTCTGTTCGAGCGCCGTGTGCTCGTGCAATGGCACGACGGCGCCGGGCGCCATTTTGAACAAGATGGTCGAGCGCCCTTCGTCGTCCTGGTACAGGATCTTCATCTCTATTCCGTCGAAGTCCGTTCGCTGCCAAGGCATCGCCGACGCGGCGACGAAGGTTGACCGAAGTTCGGGCGGGTTGACGGGCAAAGGCTTGTTCATGGCTCCTTCTCCGGAAATTGCTGCTGATTCAGATGCGCCGACCTGCGGTCGGCCCGATCGATCCATTCCCGCTCGGCGGGAGGACGACGACGGTCGCGCCTGGCCTCACCCGGTCAAAGAGATCGATGACATCCTCGTTGGTCATGCGGATGCAGCCGGACGAGATGGCCTGGCCGATATATTCCGGCTGGTTGGTGCCGTGGATGCGGTACAGGGTGTCCTTGTTGCTCTCGAACAGATAGAGCGCCCGCGCCCCAAGCGGGTTAGCCGGACCTCCGGGAACGCGCGCCGGGTAAGGGCCGAGCCGCGCCTGAATCTCCGGCGTCGGGATCCAATCAGGCCATTCGGTCATGCGGCCAACCTGAGCTACGCCGGAGAAGGCCAAGGCTTCCTCCCCTACCGCCACACCGTAGCGGATCGCCTTGCCTTGCGGCATGACGTAATAGAGATAACGCGCGTCGGTATCGACCAGGATCGTGCCTGGCGCCTCCTTGCGCGAATAGTCGACGACATGCCGGCGAAAGGACTCCGGAATGTCCGCCCGCGCATAGGGTGGATGGGCCAGCAACTGCCGGTCTCGTGGGCTGAAATTGGCATCCGTCGACGGCGCGAGCGTCGTTTGCGTGCAACCGCCGGGCACGAGCCCGAGCAGCCCCACGACCAACAACGCGAGCCCCAACCTAGGCACCGCCTACCTCCAAAACGTCAGGTTGTACTATTTGCTCCCCGAATAGTGCAGAAATCAAGGCGGCAGGTAACCCCTCATTCAGGCGCGCCGAAAACCTTGGTTCCATCCGCTTCAGCGTTCCTCCGTCGAGCCGAACGTCTTCGATTTGACCTTGCCATCCTCGCGGAAAAACAGCTGAATTCGGCATTTATCAGATCCGCGCATTTCTTCACCGTCCGCTCGATGCCGCTTCTGTTCATCGTGTCCGGATTATCCTTGAACATGATATGATAGAAGGCAGACCAGAATATCGCGGCGTCGTCGAAATAAATATTGTTGACGGGTGCAAGCACCGACCAGCACTCGCTGTTCGACAGAAGCGATTTGGCGAACTCGCTTTGGGCGGCCTGGCAGGCCGACAGGAATACCCGCCGGTTATCGACATACGGCGCGAGCATTTCCGCGAAATCCACGGCCGACATTCGGCCCGTGGTCGTGAAAAAAGCGCTGGCGTTTCCGTGGCACGACACGTGAAGATATCGATGTTTCGACCGCCCGAACTCCTTTGCAAAGGCCTTCATTTCGTCCGACGAACGCAAATATGTGTAGTGCGCGGGCTTGTCCGACAGGCGCAGGGTCCGGGAGATGATTTCCCCCTCCTTGAGAGAATCCTCCTGAAGGAATTCAAGGCTTTCGACGATGCAGACGGTCGGTGGCGTTCGTTCTGCCTTCCTGGGCGCCATTATCTGCTTTCTCACCTGATTTACCCGCGACGAGCCGGACGTCCGCGCCGCGAGCGATGGCGGCGGATGGCCGCCTGCCCCGCAGGTAATCCCTTTCACGCGACAGGAAGACATTCTAACATAAGCGCTTGGTCGTCTGCGGGGTTACCCACGATGCGCTTCCGCGTGCGCAAATTCGCCCACGTTCTGGAAAGATCGGGGCTTGCAATGGCCGGGGCTGCGAGCGGCCTGTTTGTTGCCGCTCTTGTGGGGTCGAGCTTCGCGTGGCTCACTTCCCAGGCTTTCCTGCTCGTCATGATGATCGGCGGCGCCGTCGGATTTTACCTCGGCATCGACACCCCTCCGCTGCCTTTTCATCCGACCAACGGTCCGCCTTCAAACGGCGGCACGGCAGGCAGGATAGATTCCGCGGAATTCCTCAGCGCGGTCGGCACGTTTCTCGCGACGTTCTCCGCCGTTGCTTCGGTCGGCGTGATCGTGCTCCGCCTCGATCCGCACATCGCCTGGACGACGGCGATCATGGCGGGATGGGTCGTCGGCGTGGCCATGCAAATCATTGCCGGAGCGATTGCACGCACCCGCCGTTGAGACGCCGTCCCGGCAGTGTGGGGAGGATCAAGGCGGCGTAATCCGCCACTAGCGCGGCGATGGAGGTGTCGGTCAGCGAATGGAGCGGCCGGTTTCGGTCCGGGTTGCTGCGGCCGTCGCGGTCGTCATTTTCGCCCGCGGCGTCAGCACGCTCAACTGATGCGGCGAGGCCGAGGTTGGCGCCGGCGACTGCTCCCGGACATTCGCCGCTCCCAGTACCTGAACCTGCATCGGCGATATCGGCAAACCCGTCACTTCATAGGTCGGCAACTCCGCCCCGAAGCCGGCAGTGCCACCCGCAACCAGGATCGCGGCAACGGCTGCGATTGAAAGGTAAGTCTTCTGCACTATTATTCTCCCGTTACGATTCCAAAGCGCAGCCTACACCCTCTTGCTGCACTGCGATATGTTATTGCTGCATTGCAACAATGCAGTTCCGCACATCATTAATGCGTGAGATTCCATCCTGTTAGGGCACGCCAAGGGAGCTGACCGCCATGCCGGGCGCGCGATTGACCTTGTTGTGATCGATCTGCATTTTGGCGGCTTGCCCCGGATCGTCCCGGCGGCCGCCCAAAGGCATCGGATGTTGCTTCGGCCCACAGCATGACCGTGATTTCGATTCAGTCACAGGTCGCCTATGGCCATGTCGGCAACAGCGCCGCCGTGTTTCCGATGCAGATGCACGGCATCGACGTAATCGCGGTGCCCACCACCCTGCTGAGCAACCGGCCGGGTTACTCGACCCTCCGCGGCCGGGTGCTCGATGCGCAACTGGTCGCCGATCTCCTGCTCGGGATCGAGGAGCGCGGCGCGCTCGACACCGCCAAAATGATCCTGTCGGGCTATCTCGGCTCGCCGGAGATCGCCGCGGTGGTCGCGGACTTCGTGGCGCGCGCCAAGGCCCGCAACCCCGCTTTGCTTTACTGTTGCGATCCGGTGCTCGGGGATCGCGACCGGGGCCTGTTTGTCCACGCCGACATCCCGCCGCTGGTGCGCGACCGGCTGTGCCGGCTTGCGGATATCATCACCCCCAATCATTTCGAGTTCGAATGGCTGTGCGGGACAAAGGCCACGACGATCGATCAAGCGATCGCGCAGGCGCACGCCCTGCTGGCGCGTGGTCCTTCGACGATCGTCATCACCAGCGCCGAACTCGCCGACGCGCCGGACGAAGCGATCGAGACCGTTGCCGTCGAACGGACCAGGGTAGGCTTCAAGGCCTGGCGCGTGCGCACGCCGAAACTACCCATCAGCCCTTCCGGCACCGGCGATCTGTTTGCCTCGCTGTTTGTGTCCGCGCGCGTTCGCGGATCCGACACGCCGGAAGCGCTGGGCCACGCCGCATCGGCCATCTTCGGCGTGCTGGAGCGCACCGCGGCGCGCGCGACCGAGGAAATGCGCATCGTCGAGAGCGCCGAGCTGCTCGCTCATCCGAAGCGCCGGTTCGATGCCGTCGCCGTCGGCAGCACGTAGGATGGGTGGAGCGCAGCGATACCCATCGATTGCCGTTTAAGATGATGGGTTTCGCGAAGGGCTCAACCCATCCTGCGGGCTACTGCCGTGCTCAGGAAATCTCGTAGACCGACACCTTGTCCGCGATGCCGCTCAGCGCCACGCGTCTGGGCGTCGGCGTTAGCCCGCTGGTCTCAAGCAGGGCCCGGGCCTGCGGGTTCTCCACCACCTGTTCCGTCACCATGATCGAGCGTGAGGCGGCAAGGCCCTGGACGCGCGACGCGATATTGATGGTCTGGCCAAAATAGTCCTGCTGGCCATTGAGCGTGACCGCGAGGCATGATCCTTCATGGATGCCCATTTTCAGCCGCAGGCTCTGGTGCTGACGCTCGGCGCCAAGATCGCTCATCGCCTCGCGCATGCGGATCGCGGCGGCAATGGCGCGGTCAGGCGTCTCGAAGGTCGCCATCACGGCATCGCCAATGGTTTTCACGACGGCTCCCCTTTCGGACGCGATAATCTCCTGCAACAGCCTGAAATGCTCGTTGACGAGATCGAAGGCGACGAGGTCACCAACGCGCTCATAGAGCGCAGTGGAGTCCTTGAGATCGCTGAACAGGAAAGTCAGGCTCAGGATCTTGAGGCGCTGGCCGATGGCGAGCGTTTCGGTCCGGTAAAGGTCGCGGAAGGTCTGGTTGGTGAGGAGTCGTTTTGCCGTGAGAATAGGCTTGCGCTGCTTCAGGAGGTCGTCCAGCGCCTGGTTCGCCATCCATACCGCCGGCAATACGCGACCGTCGGTACGGTTTTCCAGGGCCAGTCGCAGCGGCCCGGGGCGCAAGGCAATTGTGTCGACGGGAACCTGGACCTTGTTGAAGATCACCGACAGGTTCTGGCGCTCGCTCGCCTCCTCGCCGCTGACATCGAGGAACTGGGCGGTATGCGTCACCGGATCGAACACGATCAACGTGCCCTCCGGCACTTGCAACGAAAGGATGGCCCTTTCGCCCGGCGGCAAGTCAACGGTTTCGAGCGTGACGTCGCGCAGCAGCTTCTCCAGATCGGCTGGAAGATCGATCGCTGAACTCCAGAAGATCTGGCGATAATATTCGGCCACGGATAGTTCGTCCGGACTGTGGGCCGCGATCTTCCGCACGCGCGGGCTTACCGTAAAGGTCACCTCGACCAGGTCGTCGAGCGTGGTCTCGTAGCCCGCGGCGCAGAAAGCGCAATTATACTGCGCCCGATCCAGCGTCTTGAGGGTTTTATTGGCGGAAAGAACACCGGCGCAGCTTGGGCACATCATGCTCCATGTCATCTCGAACATGCCGAGCCCCACCGCATTCAGCAGCGCCGCGATCACCCGCTCCTCGTCGATGCCTTCCTTAGCCGCAAGATCAAGCGCGTTCATCTTGTTCAAGCCGTGATCCGGGGCATCCCGCACCATGCGATCGAGCATGTCCACCACGGCGTCGTCGGCCGACTGACGCAAGGCAACAAACAAAGTCTCGGCTTCATTCATGCGGCAATGTTATATGAAAGAAGCCAAAGCGGAAACCCCGCGCCTAGAGATCGTCAAGATCGGGAGCATCGAACCAGTTCATCAGTGACAAACCGCCATCGACCACGATCGCGGCGCCGGTGACGTAGGCCGACACCCGGTTCGACAGCACCGCCAGCGTCATCGGGGCAAGGTCTTCGCTGCGGCCGAGGCGGCCGAGCGGGATGTGTCGCTTGAGCGCCGGATCGGCGACGAAACCGCCCGCGGCGACGGCGCCAGGCACCAGCGCATTGACCCGGATTCCAAAGCGGCCGTAGGTTTTTGCAAGCTCCTTGACCAGCATGGCGAGCGCCGCCTTCGCCGTGGAGTAGTGCGGCAGGTTGCGCGGGGTGCCGGCGTGGAGCGATGTCAGGAACAGGAACGAGCCGGGCTCACGGGCTGCGATGAGTTTTCGCGCGAGTTCGCGCGCGAGGTGAAAGCCGGCGTCGACGTTGACCGCATGCATCTGCGCCCAGGTCTCGGTGCTGACGGCCATCGCGTGATCGGACTCGCGCCGCGCAGGCGAGGCGCTATGAACGAAGTGCGTCACCTGCCCGACCGCAGACTGTGCATCGGCCAGCAATGCATCGCACGCGGCGCGGTTGGCGAGGTCGCCGACGAAAGGCACCGCCAGTTCCGGCCTCGGCGAGGCCTTGACCGCAGCCGCCACCGTATCCGGGTTCACGTCGGCGAATACGGTTCGCACGCCCTCGCCGACCAATGCTTGCGCGATGGCGCGGCCGATGCCATTTCCCGCCCCGGTGACCAGAGCCGCCTCGCGCGCGGGGTCGAATGGATTGTCCAGCAGGCTCATGTTATCAGGTACTCCCTGTGAAAAAATCCAAGGTGGGCAGCATTTGGCGGGCGCTCATTGCCGGATGGCGATGTCAAAACTCTGGCGTGATTCCGGGATGCGCGAAACGCTCGGATGGAACAAAAGTTCCGCCTCCGGGTTATGCGAGGAAAAACGGGTCGTTGGAGAAAAAATCGGGAGGATCTCATGGATCCGATAACGCGCTGCCCGAAATGCGGAAAACGCACGGTGCCGGTTGTCACCCTGTCCGGCCGCACCGACCTGCAATGCATAAGTTGTGACGACCCCGCGGTGAAATGGGCTGAAAGTCCACTGACAGCCCCGATCGCAGTAGAACGCTCCTCCGGCCGCCTTCGGCTGCTGCCGCCATGAGCGCGGGTCGCGCGCGCTAATGTCGGGCGGCTCCTCAATACGGCGGCCGCTTTCGCGCGCGCTGCGCCTTGGCCGCCTCGATCCACCACGCGAGATCGTCGGCAAATCGCGGGAAGGCATGCGCGAGCGCCTTGCCGGCCTCGCCGATCGGCTCGCCCTGCTCTGACAGCGTCTGCGCAATCGGGCCGGCCGCGACCGTGCTCGATATCACCACCATGCCCATCTCGGAGAGCGTGCCGTGCCACGCCGTGGCGGCGCGCGCGCCGGCAATACGCCCGGCCGAATAGCTGGCGATGGCGGCGGGACGCCAGAACCATTCTTCGAGAAAATGATCGGTGAGGTTTTTCAGGCCGGGCTGGATGCCCCAATTATATTCGCCGGTGATGAACACGAAACCGTCGGCGTCGCGAATTTTTCCGGCAAGTTTTTCAAGCCGCTCGGGCGCCTGGCCCTTCGGATATTCCTTGTACATCCGGTCCAGCATCGGCAGGCCGACCGCCCTGGCATCGATCAGTTCGACATCGTCGCCGCGACCGCGGCAACCTTCGACGACGAACTGCGCCAGGCGGATGCCCATGCGGTCCGACCGATACGAGCCGTAGAACACGAGAATACGATTGCTCATGACATCCGCACCTTATCATGCCGGGACGCCCGTTCCACCTCGTTTGAGATCGCGATCCCGGATTACGCCTATCTCGATGATGGAATCGGAAAGCGGCGACGTATTGGATACTTCGCGGAGTATGACGCTCTTTGCGAGGAGCGAAGCAATCCAGACCCGTCATTCCGGGATGCGCCACTTGCGCAGGCCCGGAATGACGAACCGAATTTCCATTCGCGCGAACCGCCGGCTATGGCGCCCCCCCCCAGCTACGCACCTCCATTGCGCATATCTCAAACGTAGCTGCGCAGCGTAAACCCGGGATTAATACGGAGTAACTACGATATCGAAACTCGGCTCCCTCCACCCTCCTTAATGGTCCAACTCATGAAAATTGGCACCCTGCTGACGGTCGCAATCGTCTCGCTGTCCGCTGTCGGCGGCGGCCTTGCCGTCTATGTCGCCACCACGAAATACCAGACCATGGACAAGATCTCCGTCGCGCAGCGCCGGCTGGAGATCGTCCGGGCCATGGGAGACATTCCGCGCTATATGAACCCCGAACGCGGGTTCGCCACCAACATCATGTTCGGGCCCCCTACGGTAGATCCGGCCCTGCGGGCGGAACTCAACGACAAGTATCGCAAACTGACCGACGGCGCCCGCGACAAGATGAATCAGATCAAGGCGACCCTGCCCGGCGGCCTCGAGGATGGCGCCGCGGTGATCAGCGGCATGGATGCCCTGAATGCAAAATTCGCGGCACTGCGCGAGGCCATCGACAAGGCCCTCGACGGGCCGGCCGAGACCCGCCGCGATGCCGTCAAGACGGTCGTCGCCGGCAACGCGGCGTTCAATAGCGCCACCACCGTCCTGATCGACGACCAGGTCCGCAAGATAGCCCTGCTCGACGGCGCCGCCTATCGGCAGGCCAGTTACGCCAACATCGCCTGGACCCTGCGCGATGTCGGCGGCATCAACGCCAGCCTCCACAAAAACCTCGTCGGCGCCAAGCGCGTGGCGACCGATGCCGAAAAGCTGGATCTGAGCCGCTCCCAGGGCAGGACCGACCAGATCCTGTCGTCGCTGCAGGAATTGCGCGGCAATCCCGCGACGCCGGCCAACGTGGCAGCGGCGCTTAACCAGTTGAACGAAAGCTATGTCGAGCGTTTCGGCCAGGAGCTGAAAACGGTGAAAGAAGGCGCCATCAGCGGCAAATACGAGCACGACGTCGAAACCTACTATGCGGAGTCGCAACGCGGTCTTGGCACGATTATCGGGGTGCGCGACGCCTTCTACGACAACGCCGAACAACTTCTCAGCTCGGCCTATTCCGACGCGCGCTTCAGCTTCCTGGTGGCGCTCGCGGGGCTCATCGCGGTCGCCGGCGCGAGTGTTGGCCTCGTGACGATGGTCCGTCGCCAGATCTGCAAGCCGATCGTCGACCTGACCGCCACGATGTCGCGTCTTGCCAGCGGCGACGTCTCCGACCAGATTTCAGGCGGCGAGCGCGACGACGAAATCGGCGCGATGGCGGCGGCGGTCCGGGTCTTCAAGGACAACATGATCAAGGCGGATCGCCTGGCCACGGAAAAGGATGCGGACAACGAGGTCAAGATGCGGCGCGCCCGCGCGCTCGACGAGCTCACCCGCGCCTTCGAGACCAAGGTCAGTGAACTGGTTGGCGGACTGTCGTCGGCGTCTTCCGTGATGGAAGAAACCGCGCAGTCGATGTCTTCCACCGCGTCGGCCACCAACCGTCAGGCCGGCGTCGTCGCCGCAGCCTCGGAACAGACCTCCGCCAACGTGCAGATGGTCGCCAGCGCCACCGAGGAGCTGATATCCTCGGTCTCGGAGATCGGCCGCCAGGTCGCGCAATCCACCGAGATCGCCGCCCGCGCCGTCGAGAGCGCCCGCCGCAGCGGCGATACCGCGCGCTCGCTGGCCGACGGCGCGCAAAAGATCGGCGACGTCGTGACCCTGATCCAGACCATCGCCGCGCAGACAAATCTGCTCGCCCTCAACGCGACCATCGAGGCGGCGCGTGCCGGCGATGCCGGACGGGGTTTTGCGGTGGTCGCATCCGAAGTCAAATCGCTGGCCGGCCAGACCGCGAAGGCCACTACCGAAATATCCGAACAGATCGCGGCGATCCAGACCGCGAGCGACGAGACGGTGGCGGCGATCCGCAACGTGGTCGACGTGATCGCCGAGATCGATCAGATCGGCATTGCGATCGCCTCCGCCATCCAGCAACAGGGCACCGCGACCCAGGAAATTTCCAAGAACGTCCAGCAAGCCGCGCGCGGCACCCAGGAGGTCACCTCGAACATATCAGGCGTGCAACGGGCGGCCGACGACACCGGCTCCGCCGCCAATCAGGTGTTGGGCGCCGCCGAGCAATTGTCGTCGCAATCGAGGGATCTCGCCGGGCAGGTCAACCGCTTCCTCTCCGAGGTCAGGGCCGCATAAATCCGGCGCGACCGGCCGCCGGTCTGATCGGCGGTCGGCTACTGCGCTGGTGCATGCGTGGCAGTCCGAACGCCCGCTCTCTCTCGCCTGCCCGCTATGATAGATGACGTGCTGCTGCAGCAGGCTGCCTGATCGAGGACCACCCATCGCCATGCACCAGCCGGCTGCACCGCGCCCAAAACTCGCCGAAACGGTGATCGACGCCACGGTGAAATTGCGCGAGACGACGATCGGCCGCTGCTGCGAAGTTCTGGGCGACAGCGCGCTGGAATATTCAGAGCTCGGCGACTGCTCCTATCTCGGTCCGGGCTGCATGATCGCCGACGCGCAAATCGGCCGGTTTTGCGCGATCGCCGCGCAGGTGCGCATCGGCGCGCCAAACCATCCGCTCGCTCGCCCGTGGCAACATCGATTTACCTATTGTCCCGAATATTACACGGCCAACGCGCAGCGCGACCATGCCTTCTTCAGGCAACGGCGGGCCGATCGCGTCGTGATCGGGAACGACGTCTGGATCGGTCATGCCGTCATCGTGATGCCGGGAGTCGAGGTCGGCGATGGCGCCGTTTTGGCGGCTGGAGCCGTGGTCACCCATAATGTCGCGCCCTACACCATAGTGGGCGGGGTGCCGGCGCGACAGATCAGGGAGCGCTTCAGTCGCGCAATTGCCGCACGGCTATCAGGGATCGCGTGGTGGGATTGGCCTGCGGAAACCATCTGGCAACGCCTGCCGGAATTTCAGTCCGGAGATGTCGAGGCATTTTGTTCGCGCTGGAGTTCCTAGAGCGATGACCAATTTTTCTTCCTCACCATCCAGGAGCTAGTTCATGCCAATTTCGGCGCTTTCGGGCTGGACCAGCGAACAGAAACACGTCGTGGCGGCGAGCTTCCTTGGCTGGTCGCTTGACGCCTTCGACTTCTTTCTGCTGGTGTTTGTGCTGAAGGATATCGCCGCCGAATTTCACACCGACATTTCGAACGTCACGATCGCCATTCTTCTGACGTTGGCGATGCGGCCGATCGGGGCCTTCATCTTTGGCCGGGCCGCCGACCGCTGGGGCCGCCGTCCGACCCTGATGGTGGACATACTCTTGTATTCGATCCTCGAATTCGCATCCGGATTCGCGCCAAGCCTGACCGTGCTGCTGATCCTGCGCGCGCTGTATGGCGTTGCCATGGGCGGCGAATGGGGCGTCGGCGCCTCGCTGACGATGGAAACCATTCCGCCGCACGCGCGCGGGTTCGTCTCGGGCCTGCTGCAATCGGGATACCCGACCGGCTATTTCATGGCTTCGATCGTGTACGGCGTATTGTTCCCATATATCGGCTGGCGCGGCATGTTCATGGTCGGCGTCATTTCCGCGTTGCTCGTCCTCTACATCAGGCGCAACGTGCCGGAATCGCCGAGCTGGAGCAAAGAAGCCGCCGTCGAGCGCGGCAGCACCTGGGCGGTCGTGCAGTCGAATTGGCGGCTCGGAATCTACGCGGTCATCCTGATGACCGCCTTCAATTTTTTCAGCCATGGCACGCAGGATCTCTACCCGACATTCCTGCAGCTCGAGCACAAGCTGTCACCGCATGCCGTTGGCATCATCGCGGTGATCTACAACATCGGCGCCATCTGCGGCGGCATCCTGTTCGGAACCTTGTCGGAGCGTTTCGGTCGCCGGCGGTGCATCATCGTATCGGCGCTGCTGTGCCTGCCGGTGATTCCGCTATGGGCATTTTCGGACAGTCCGGCTTTGCTGGCGGTCGGGGCGTTCCTGATGCAGTTCTTCGTCCAGGGCGCGTGGGGCGTCGTGCCGGTGCATCTGAACGAACTGTCGCCCGACACCGCCCGCGGCACCTTTCCCGGTTTTGTCTACCAGTTGGGCAACCTTTTCGCGTCGGTGAACGCCACGCTCCAGGCCGGTATCGCCCAATCCAACGGCAATTATGGCCTCGCCCTCGCGCTCGTCGCGGGAACCGTGGCGATCATCATCGCGGCGCTGACGGCGGCCGGAACCGAGGCAAAGGGCGTTGTTTTCGCAAAGGCCAAAGGCGGCGTCGGGTAGACGCGCTCATGGACGCGGCGGCTGAACCGAATGCAGCTCACGCACCAGCACCCGCATATTTTCGCTGTAGTCGATCGGCGCCACCACCAGATGCACACCGCCTTCCCTGAAGGCGGCCTCCAGCATGGTCGCGAATTCGCTGGCGCTGCCGACGCGGGAGCCCTTGGCGCCATAGGACTTCGCGTAGGCGACAAAATCTGGATTGCCAAAGTCGAGACCAAAATCGGAAAACCCGTCGACTTCCTGTTTCCATCGGATCATGCCGTAGGCGCGGTCCTCGAGCACGAGCACGACAAGATTGAGCTTGAGCCGCACCGCCGTCTCGAGTTCCTGGGAATTCATCATGAAGCCGCCGTCGCCACAGACGGCGAGCACGCGCCGCTCGGGATGGATCAGCGATGCCGCGATCGCCGAGGGAAGACCCGCTCCCATCGTCGCCAGCGCGTTGTCGAGCAGCAGCGTATTGGCGACGCTGGTGCGATAATTGCGGGCGAACCAGATCTTGTACATGCCGTTGTCAAGGGCAACGATGCCGTCCGGTGGAACGACCTTTCGGACGTCGTGCACGATGCGCTGCGGCGTCAGCGGAAACCGGTCCTCCATCGCACCCTCCGCGAGCCGGGCCAGGATCCCTTCACGCAAGCCCAGCAATGCCGAGGCGTTGGGGAGCTTGCCTTCGAGGCGGTCGGCGAGGCCTGCGAGGCTGGCGCCGACGTCGCCGACGATTTCGGCTTGCGGAAAATAGACCTGCTCCACCGTCGCCGGCGTGGCGCCGACATGGATCACCTGCGGTCCGTCCTGGCCCATCAGGAACGGCGGCTTCTCCACGGTATCGTGGCCGATCGACACGATCAGGTCGGCCTGGTCGATCGCCTCGTGAACCCAATCTCGTTCCGACAGCGCGGCGGTGCCGATATAGAGATTGGAGCCGGCATTGACGGCGCCCTTCCCCATCTGGGTGTTGAAGAACGGAATCCCGGCCCGTCGCACGAACGCCGACAACGGACCGGCGAGGTACGGGCGGCTCGCAGCAGCCCCCAGCATGACGAGCGGCCGCTTGGCGGCCATGATCATGGCGGCGGCGCGTTCGATCGCCGCCGGCGGCGCGATCGGAAGCTCGACCGCGTGCGGGGGAATGATCTCGGCGGCGGCCTCGTCGGCCGCGATATCCTCGGGCAATTCGAGATGAACCGGGCCCGGCCGCTCCTGCTGCGCCACCCGGAAGGCATCGCGAACCAGGGTCGGAATGCTCTGCGCCGAGACGATCTGGGTTGCCATCTTGGTCAGGGGTCGCATGGTCGCGACGATGTCGACGATCTGGAAGCGCGCCTGGCGGCTGCTCCGGATCGCCTTCTGTCCGGTGATCATCACCATCGGCATCGCGCCCAGATGCGCGTAGGCCGCAGCCGTCGTGAGGTTGAGCGCACCGGGGCCGAGCGTCGTCAGGCAGACGCCCGCCCGTCCGGTGAGACGCCCGTAGGTGGCCGCCATGAAGCCGGCGGCCTGCTCGTGCCGGGTCAGCACGAGCTTGATCTTCGAGTGCCGCAGCGATTCCAGAACGTCGAGGTTTTCCTCGCCGGGAATGGCGAAGATGCATTCGACGCCCTCGTTCTCAAGGGCAGCGACCAAGAGATCGGAGCCCTTTGTCACGCCGCCGTGGCTCCGCGTGTGCCTGCCTCAGCCTTCTCCGCCCGATGCGGCAGCGTCCAGTCCGGCCGGATGAAGTGACAGGTGTAACCGTCAGGATATTTCTCCAGATAATCCTGATGCTCGGTTTCGGCCTCCCAGAATGGCCCGACCGGCGCAACTTCGGTGACGACCTTGCCCGGCCAGAGACCGGACGCATCGACATCGGCGATGGTGTCTTCCGCGATCAGCTTCTGCTCGTCACTGGTATAGAAGATCGCCGACCTGTAGCTCGCTCCCCGGTCGTTGCCCTGACGGTTCAACGTCGAGGGATCGTGGATCTGGAAAAAGAATTCCAGCAGTCTTCGAAAGCTGATGATCTTGGGATCGAAGATGATCTCGATGCCTTCCGCATGATTGCCGTGATTGCGATAGGTCGCGTTCGGCACCTCGCCGCCAGTGTAGCCCACCCTGGTCGAAATCACGCCGGGATACCGCCGCAGAAGGTCCTGCACACCCCAGAAGCAGCCACCGGCAAGGACTGCGCGTTCGGTTGAAACTGTCATGTCCATTCTCCCTTAAGGTTCCCTCGCGGGGGCGTCGTTCTCCAACCTTCCATGGAAGGGGCTACAATGAGGCCGAACGATGCAAAAATGCAAATATCCGGGGCCTCATCACGAAGATTTACGGGGGCGGGCAAGCTTTTGGGAAAGAGCCACGCCCGGGCGCGGGTTTACGCGATCCGCTGGCCATTGTGCCCTGCGAAGCACCCGTTTGCGGAATTGGCACCTAATGCCGCTTGAAATACTGCACGGCGCGCTCGTGCTTTTCCGCGGCCGCGCGCGATTTGAAGGTGCCGAGATTGCGGCGCTTGCCGGTTTTCGGATTCACCTTTCGGGAATAGAGCCGATATTCGCCCGATTGCAATTTTCGGATCATGGGACAAAGGCCTCCTGAAGCGTTTTCCCCGGATCAATCGCGAGACCCCCGCTCGCGTTCCCATGAGAGGAGGTCTAACTTGTTGAAACACAACAACCTCATGCCCGCGTAACGGCTTCGCCGTTATCGCTGGAGGAGCGAGCCACGCGAGCGTCTCAAAGCATGGGCAACAAGCGACTCACCTATCTCTCACAGTGGATACTAGAAACAAAGATTGGTGACGAAATTTCCGCGCTTGTCCTTGATTGCGTAAGGGCATTCCATGCGCTTGAGCGCCTTTTTGGCGTCTTCATCGCCGAGTGCCGCGGCTCTTTCGTAATAGGCCTTGGCGGCGCCCGCTTCCTTCGGTCCGCCGCGGCCTTCCTGGGTGAACGCGCCCATCCGCTCCAGCGCGCCGGGATGATTTTGCGCGGCAGCTTTTTCGAACAGGTTCCGCGCGCCGGCATCGTCCTGCGCGCCGCCGGTGCCATTCGCCATCATCAAGCCGAGCTGATACTGCGCTTCGGCATTGGTCTCGGCGGCTTTCGCCAGCAGCTGCCTTGCTCGCGCCGGATCCGCCGGCGCACCGCCGCCACCGCCGGACAGTGCGGCGAGATTGGTGACGCCGCGCGGGTTGCCGGCTTCGGCCGCGCGCTCGAACAGTTTTCGCGCCTGGGCTTCGTCCCTGGCCACGCCGGAGCCGGTGCCATAGGCCACGCCGAGTTCGACCATCGCCGAGGTAGAGCCTTTGTCGGCCGCCCTGCGCCAGGCGGCCATCGCTTCCGGCACTTGCCGGTTGGCGGCGTAGGCGCGGCCAAGCTCGTACAACGCGCGCCGCGACGAGGCCGAAGCGACCTTGCAATATTTGATCGCGGTCGCGACGTCGGCGGCCGCGACGTCGGGCGTGCCTTTGACGTCAGCCGGCTTGTCCGGATCGGATGGGTCGGCAGCGAGACGATCGCACAGCACGAGATCGGCCGATTGCGCGCTTGCCAAGGATGGAATGACCAACGTCGACACGGCGACCACCGATATCGCCGCGACGGCGATGCGACCCATCGCGGCGAACGAAAACGCCTGAAGCCGTATCATGATGGCACTCGTTTCGACCGAAACAGGTTAGCGTCGAACCACCCTGATATTCAAGGCTCGAGCCCGGAGGCGCGCGGCAGCTGCCGCCTGCGGCGAGGCGTTCGGCAGTGAGCATTTTCCTGGCGCATCTTAAACGCAACAATCCGCCAAAGCGTTTTACACTTTGGCGGATCGGATTGCGGCCCGGACGTCAACGCCCAGGCTTGGTGGCGAAGGCTTAGGCCGCTGCCGACTTGGCGACGGTCGGAACCGACGCGATCGTCTTCAGGATCTGGGAAGCGATCTGGTAGGGGTCGCCTTGCGAGTTCGGGCGGCGGTCTTCGAGATAGCCCTTGTAGCCGTTATTGGCGAAGC
>Ga0066789_10000157_pt1 | contig 22793 bp, 22 predicted proteins | sample OrgsoiDNA2013049_FD_70960 | JGI IMG/M metagenome (GOLD analysis project Ga0066789, IMG submission 70960) | Permafrost soil microbial communities from the Arctic, to analyse light accelerated degradation of dissolved organic matter (DOM) -... | ecosystem: Environmental > Terrestrial > Soil >...
AGGGGCGTCTGCGGCGTTGCGCGGCTTGGGCGTGGAATCAACCACGCCCGGCGCCGCGCGCCTTGCATCCGCTCCCTTGCAGAGCCAACGCGGCTCACGTGGAATACTCAGACAGGCTCCCAGCGTTCGCATCGTCGGCGCGGGTCCCACCGGTGCGCTGCTCGCCATTCTACTGCAGCGCCGCGGCCACACGGTGGAACTCTACGAAAGCCGCGCTGACCCGGGAGCGGCCGCCGCCGAATCAGGCCGATCCATCAATCTCGCGTTGGCCGATAGAGGCATTCATGCGTTGCAAGCGGCTGGCGTGTTCCAAGATCTCAAGGACGCGCTGCTGCCGATGCGCGGGCGGCTCATCCATCATCAGGGGGGTGGCACGTCGCTTCAGCCCTACGGGCAGCGGTCGAACGAGCTGATCTTCTCCATCTCGCGGCATAAGCTCAACCAGGCTCTGATCGAGGTCGCCGCCCGTCAGGCGGGGGTGACGATCCATTTCGAGCATCGATTCGAGAGCGCCGATTTCGATGCGGGAACGGCACTGATTCGAGATCTGCGCCGTGACCGCCTGATCACAGTGCCCATGCAGCCCCTGTTGGCGAGCGATGGCGCGGGCTCGAGGATGCGCCGCTGCATGACGGCGCAGGGCTTGATCGATGCGCATGAGACCGACCTCGAGCACGGTTACAAGGAGTTGTCCATACCGCCCGATGCGGCCGGGAACCACGCAATGGCTTCCGATGCGCTGCACATTTGGCCGCGCGGCAATTATATGTTGATCGCGCTGCCGAACACGGACGGCACGTTCACCGCAACGCTGTTCATGCCAAAACTCGGCAAGATCAGCTTCGAGAGCTTGAGCGCGACCGCCGCCATCGAAGAATTCCTCTCGCAAAATTTTCCGGACGTATACGCGTTGATTCCCGATTGCGTCGCGGAATTCCAAGATCACCCCGTCGGGTTTCTCGGCACGGTGTCGGCCGGCCCTTGGCATCACGCAGGCATGACGGCGTTGGTCGGGGACTCGGCGCATGCCATCGTCCCGTTTCACGGTCAGGGTATGAATTGCTGCTTCGAAGATTGCGTGGAATTCGACGCCTGCATGGCTAGACATGCCTCTTGGGAAAGCGTATTCGCGGAATTCGGTGCGCTGCGCAAACCCAACACCGATGCGATCGCCGCCATGGCGCTCGACAATTATCTGGAAATGCGCGAGCGCGTCGCACATCCTAAATTTCAGCTGCAGCAGGCGCTGTCGTTGGAGCTCGAACGGCGGTTCCCGCAACGCTTCATTCCGCGCTACTCGATGGTGATGTTCCACCATGAGATTCCGTACCGCACGGCGCTCGAGCGCGGTTCCGTACAGGCGGAACTATTGGCCGAATTGACCGCGGGCGCGGTCTCGAACCTCGGGGACGTGGATTTCGAACGCGCGGCGCGCGAGATCCGTGCCAGGCTCGCGCCCCTCAGTGGCTGATACGCTCGAGCGTAATGAAGCTGTACGCATACGCATTTTTCTCGTCCGCTTCGTGGCGTTCGCATGACGCTTCATCCCACTCCGTACCCCGCCAGCCCGCGAATACCGTGTCACCGTCGTCGATTTGCGTGTGTACCAGGGTGAGATGGATGCGGCTGGCCAAGGCCAAACATTGCCGGTAGATTTCCGCCCCGCCGATCACCATCAACGTCGATTGGCCCGCCGCGGCTCGAGCCTCGTGGAGAGTTTTCACCGCGACGCAATCGCGCGGCGAGAATACCGGCGAGCGGCTCAGCACGATATTCATCCGCCCCGGAAGCGCCTTGCCGATGGATTCGTAGGTCTTGCGGCCCATCAGCACGGGTTTGCCGACGGTGAGCGATTTGAAATGCCGCAAATCGGCCGGCAAGTGCCATGGCAGTTGATTGCCGCGCCCAATTACATCGTTCTCCGCCACTGCGATGACCAATTCGAGGGCGGCCGTGCCGGCAGCAGCCTCTCGCTTCGATACGGTACTCATTGCCGGTTTATACCCCGGCGGCGGGCAACTCGCCAGCCGCCGCCGCGGCGGCCGAACCGCATGTCCTCCTCAATTTTGAAGGGCGAGCGTCGGCGCATCCATGGGGATCGATGACAGAGCAATGACGCTGCCGCGCAAGTCCGTAGAGCAGCTCGCGCGTGCGACCGGCAGCCCGGTCTTCTGATTCCTCGCGTGCAACTCAAACGTATATGTGCGCGCGAAGAAATCGGCCGCCGATGCGACGTTTCGTTCGCCGCCGTAGACGACTTTGAATACGGTACCAGCAGCCCCGGCCGGAGCTAGGCTCGATGCGAATGCGCGTGCGCAGGCGTTCAATGCGGTCTTTTCAGGCGATGCATTGGAAATTGCGGGAGAGAGAACTGCGGCCGCCGCGGCGGCGAGAGCGAGCTTTCGAACGTTCAAGCGACCCTGCACTTGCTCAAGATCCATTGCGTGAGCTCCTGTAAGTCCTCTCGCGCGCGATCCTCGGGCCGGTGCAATAGGACATAACTCTCATTGGTGGTCAATTCCGCATCGAATAATTTCACCAGGCCGCCGGCGACGAAGCGATCGGCGCTCAAGCGGGACGGAACCAAGGCGATGCCGACGCCCTGCTCGGCCGCCAGCACCACCGCCGACATCGTATCGAGACGCACCAGCCGGTTGGGCTTGATCGGCTCGATTCCCAATCCCGCCGCCCAGCGCTCCCACGCTTCACGCCGCTCTTCATGGAGCAGCAATGTCTTGCCATTCAAATCGCCGTACGAATTGATGGGACTCTCCAGCAGGAAGGCCGGCGAACAGGCGGCGATGAAGCTCTGTGCAAACAACTCGTGAACGGTGAGGCCCTCCCAAGGACCGGAACCCACGACGATGGAAAGGTCCGCTTCGGGCGGGTGTGTCTTGGGTGCGGAAAAGGTGGTCTCGATGCGGATGTCCGTCTCTTCGCGGGCTTGCGAAAACGAAGCCAAACGCGGCAGCAACAATTCATTGGCGAAAAACGGCGGCACATTCAGCCGGATGATGGTACGGCCGAAGCGGACTTGAAGCTGGTCGGTGACAGATTCGAGCTTCGCGAAAATATCGTTGATGTGTTCGAGATAGTGGGCGCCGGCATCGGTCAGTGTGAGCGTGCGTACGCCACGTTCGAACAGAGCGACGCCGAGTTGCCCTTCGAGCGCCTTGATTTGATGGCTCACGGCGGACGGAGTCACGAATAATTCCTCGGCGGCGGCCTTGAAGCTTTGAAGCTTGGCCGCGACCTGAAAGGTCTTGAGAAACTTGAGCGACGGCAAGCGCATAGGTAACCAATACTTGAAAAGGGCTGTGGTGCGGCTGCGGCCCGCACGGCAGACTCCCGCTATACTACACCATGTAACCCTAGCAACATTCGTGCCAGGCGAGGAAATGCCGATTCAGGCGGCCTGCGCCCGCACGAACTCGCTCACCGCCATGTTCGCGAGCGTTGAGCGACCGCGGCCGCACGATACTAGCGCAGGGAGTGTTGCAAATTGACATCGGCGCCATGGCAGGCGCCGGCGCGGCGATTACGGTAAATGATCAGCGCGGGCCGAAGGATTCGCGCAGCCCCTTCATCGCGGCGATGAAGGACTCCACGTCGTCCTCATTGTTGTAGAAATGAAAGCTCGCTCGGACATTGTCGTCGCGGGGGGAGGTGACGACGTCCCGCTTGAGGAGTTCCGCGGACAGGCGGCCGCTGTCGCGGGACGGCACGGCGACGGTGGCGCCGCGGCGTTCGTTCCGTGCGGGCGTTATGCTCGGCCAGCCGATCTCCTCGAGTCTCTGCATGCAGCGCCGCGTCAGGGCGTAGTTGCGCTTTTCAATGGCCGGCATGCCAACCGCCAGCAAGAACTTGAGGCCGGCCTCGGCGGCGTAGCAATTGACCACGGCCGGTGTGCCGGCTTCGAATCGGCGCGCGTTGGGCGCAGGCCGGTTGGCGGTGATATCCATCGCGCCAATGTCGGCCTGCGCGAACCAGCCTGTGCTCGTGGGCACGAGCGATTGGATGAATGAGCCGCGCACGTAGAGGAAGCCGATCCCCGCCGTGCCAAGCAGGTACTTGAGCATCCCGCCGGCGGCAAAATCGACATCCAGCGCCTTGACGTCAATATCGATCGACCCGACCGATTGGTAGCAGTCGAGCAGGACCTTCGCGCCTTTGGCGCGGGCGAGGCGCACGATGCCCGGAATGTCGAGCTTGGCGCCGTTCCTGTAGCAGACGTGGGTGATCGCCACGAGTTGTGTCCGCTCGTCGATCGCCTTCGCGAAATTCTCGAGCGGGATGTAGCCGTCGGCCGCGCGCGGCACATGCACAATCCTCGCGCCGCGCGGCTCCTGGGCATGCCAGATCTGCGCGTTGGTGGGGAACTCGAAATCGCTGATGACTACCTTGTCGCGCGGGCCGGAAAAATGCAGGGCGCTCGCCAGCGAGTTGAGCCCGGCAGACACCGAAGCGGTAACCGCGATCTCATCGGGTGCAGCGTGCAGCAACGTTGCCGTCAATGCACGCACCGATTCATTCTTGGCGGCCCATAGGCCCCAGTTCGCGCCCACCAGCGACCGCTCCTCCATGTAGGCCTCGAAAGCAGCCTTTACATCGTTCGCGAGCGCGCAATACGAGCCGCTATTCAGATAGGTCTTGCGCCCGAGGACCGGGAATTCCTTTCGCAGCGCCTGGAAATCGGGTTCCATCCACCCGCAACATAGCATACGCGGCGGCGCGTAGCGGACCGCGCAATTCCTCAGGGCGCCGCCGCGTAAGGAATGTTGACGGAGCCGGTCTTGGCCGTGCCTGAATTGTCGTCGTAGCCGTAATTCAATGACAATGTGCCATTGCCGACCGCCGACGGCGTGTAGATCAGATTCAGCACGCAGCCGCTGCCGCTGCTGACCGATGCACAGCTAAAGTTATTGGGCCCGCTCCAGCCGCCGGGCAGCGCGCCGAGGCCGGAGGTGACCGACAAGCCGCTTGCGGAGTTGCCGTCGTCGGTCGTGAAGGTGACCGTGACGGGCGTGGTGCTGCCGGTCTTGACCGCCAGCGAGAGCGGGCTCGAAGTCCCGACGATGTTGTCGTTCGTCGTCGCCCGATACGCGATGTTCACCGAGCCCGGCATGGACAGGCCCGCATTGTTGATGTACGCGTAACTCAAGGCGAGCGTGCCGCTGCCCGCAGCGGTGGGAGCATACATCAAGGGCAGCCCGCATCCATTGCCGCTACTGAAACCGCTGCATGAGAACGAGGTCGCCGTGCTGCTCCACCCCGGGGGCAGCGCGCTTAAGCTGCTGGTCAGCTGCAACGCCGTCGCCGGCCGGGCATCGTCGGTCGTGAACGTCACCAAGACCGCTTGGCTCCCCGAGGGCGCCACGGCATTGATCTGGCCGGTCGGCGCTGCGGTCGCGACCGCATTGTCGTTGGTCGTTGCGGCATAGGCCAAATTCAGCGATCCGGTCTTGGCCCCACCGCCGGAATCGGTATACGCGTAATCCAATAACAGGGTGCCGCCGGTCAATGCGGCCGGAGTGTAGGTCAGGTGCAGCTGGCAACCGTTGCCGGTGCTGACGCCGGCGCAAGAAAAACTAGGCGAGACGCTGCTCCAGCCGGGCGGCAGCGCGGCCAGACGAGTCGTCATAAACATGCCGGAGGCCGTTTTGCCATCGTCGGTCGTGAAGGTGATTGCCACAGGCTGTGTGCCGGAGTTCTCGACTGCGTTGATCTCGCCCGGAGGTGTGGCAGTCCCGATGACGGTGTTCTGCGCCGAAGTCGAATAGGGAATATTGAACGCTCCGCTCCGGGACATGCCGGAATCGTCCGTGTAGCTATAGTTCATCGTGAGCGTGCCGCGGGCAGAGGCCACGGGCGCATAGGTCAGCGGCAGCTGACAACCGCTGCCGGCACTGACGATGGCGCACGAAAAACTCGCCGCGGTGCTGCTCCAACCTGCCGGCAATGCCGCGAGGCTGGTAGTCAGCATGAGATTTGTGGCGGTATTGCCGTCATCGGTCGTGAAGCTCACGCTGACCGACTGGTTGCCCGCACCAGGGACGGCGTTGATCTCGCCGGTCGGGGCCGCCGCGGCAACGACGTTGTTGTGCGTGGTTGCGGCATAGGCGACGGTCAGCGAGTCGTCGGTTTGCGGCATGGTCGCATTGTCGACGTACACATAGTTAATGCTCAGTGTGCCGTTGCCGACCGTGGACGGAGCATAGATCAGATTCAAAATGCAGCCGCTGCCGGTGCTGACCGATGTACAGGTAAAGGTGCTGGGTCCGCTCCAGCCGGCAGGGAGTGTGCCCAAAGTGCCCGAAACTCCGAATCCGGATATCGTGTTGCCGTCGCTGGAGGTGAACGTGATGCTGAGCGTTTGCTTGGCGCCGGCGACGACGGACAGGGTACCGGCGACCGAGGCCGTGGCAACCACCGAATCGTTGGCTCCGGTAGGGCCGCTGCTGCCGGCGATCGGGTTGCCTGGAGGGCTGCCGCCCGTGTTGCCGGCGACGCCGTTGAGGGTTCCTCTGCTGCTGGTATAGGAGCTAAATCCACAGCCGGATAAGAGCAGCAGCGAACAAGCCCCGATGAGTAGTTTACGTCCGCTTGGTCGCATGTCTGCAGCCATGATCGAAGGGCTTTCAAGTTATGCGCGCACTCGCGTGCGAAGCGTTAACTGCGTCACGCAATGCGCGTTGCATGCGGACAACTGACATAACGCGCTGATTTCAGGCGCTTGAAATGCGTGGCGCGTTTAAAATCGCTCAGGATCGAATTATGTTCAGTTCGTCGCGAGCGCGGAACCAACCGCTGATGCTGAGACGATCCCGCTGCGTCGGCAGCACGGCATGCTCGCGGCCCGGTGTGAGAAAACACACCAGGCGCCCGGCGATCGGTTTGATGTCGCGATGCAGCCCGGCTGCATCGAAAAACCGCAGTTCGCCCCCCGCCGCAGGCGTCCAATCCTCGTTCAAGTACAGCACCAACGACACCCGGCGTTGCGCGCGTCCCTGCGGCTGATCGACGTGGCGCGCGTAGCCGGCGCCGGGTGGATACCATGCATAGTGCAACTCGAGCTCGAATAATCCGAGCAGGTCTTGCGCGTTCAAACTCAAGCGCAAACGCTCGAGTTCCGCCAACAAAGTCCGCTCTGCGGGCAACAGCAGCGGCGGAGTTATCCAACAGGTGGAATCGCCGCGAATCTCCGGGCGCTGCTGCGCGCTGCCGATACGCGCCACGGCGAAATCACCGCGTTCGCGCCGCAAGCGAGCGCAATCGACCAGAGAGCGGACCTGCGGCGACGCGAGGAAGTGATCCTGAACCCAAATGCCGTCGACCCATTCGACACCGATGCTCACGATTTTGCGGCGGCGTTGCGCGTTTAGGGTCAACCGCGGCGCCGCGGCGATCGATTGTTGAGGCCGGCGCTCCGCACGGTCCTCTTGCGGGCCGCGCGCTTTTTTCCGATGCTGCGGTTTGGCCTGCGCCGCGCGGTCTTGCGCGGTTTCTGGACGGCCTCCAGCATGCTGCCGCGGCAGCTCCCCGCGCCGCAGCGGCACGCATAGACTTCATCGACATTGGGCGGGTCGTCGCGATCGCGCTGTATCTGATAGTCGTAGGACAATTCCTCGCCGGGCTGTATGGTCCGAATCGCCTCGATGAAGACACGCTTGTTCAACGTGGTGCTTTCGCAGTTCGGATCGCAGCCATGGTTGATGAAGCGCGCCTCATTGCCGTTCACGCCCGCGTCGATCACGGTCTTCGCGTCCACCGTGAACAGAAACGTGTGATTGTCGTTCGGATCCTTGTCCTCGTAGCGGGCGTCCGCTTCCGCATGGCTCACGCGTTCACCGAGGTATTCGATGACGGTCGTTCCCTTGCGGATGCGGCGCGCGGCGAACACGCCATATCCATGAACGGCGGAGTGTCGCACTTCGAACAAGGGAGTGCGGCGGCGATGCGGAATTTTTTTCATACGGCGATGGGAGCTTTGATGGCGGCGTGATGGCGGTAATCGAGGATCTCGAAATCCTCATAGGCATATTCGAACAGGCTCGGTGGTTTGCGCCTCATCTTAAGCTGCGGAAGGGGGAATGGCGCGCGAGTCAGCTGCAGGTCGGCCTGCTCAAGATGATTCAGGTACAAATGGCAATCGCCGCCCGTCCAGACGAAGTCGCCCGCCTTAAGATCGCATTGCTGCGCCAGCATATGCGTCAGTAACGCGTAGGAAGCGATATTGAATGGCACGCCGAGCAAAGCGTCGGCGCTTCGCTGGTACAGTTGACACGACAGGCGCCCGCCGGCGACATAAAACTGGAACAAGGCATGACAGGGGAGGAGTGCCATCTGGTGAAGCTCACCCACGTTCCACGCGCTGACAATGATGCGTCGCGAGTTCGGATTGCTCTTGAGCTGCTCGACCACACGCGACAGCTGATCGATGGTGCGGCCATCGGCGGTCGGCCAGCAGCGCCACTGTCTGCCGTACACGGGTCCCAAATTCCCGTCCTTATCGGCCCATTCGTCCCAGATGCTGACGCCGTGTTCGCGCAGATACCGCACGTTGGTGTCGCCCGTGAGAAACCACAACAGTTCGTGGATGATCGACCGCAAGTGCAGTTTCTTGGTCGTCACCAGCGGAAATCCGTCCGCGAGATCGAAGCGCATTTGATAGCCGAATACACTCAATGTGCCGGTGCCCGTGCGATCGTCCTTGCGAGCGCCGTGCTGCCTGATGTGGCGCAAAAAATCGAGATATTGCCGCATTACGCCTTCACTGCGCCTAAATTACCCGTCGCCGCGTTGCGCCGATAGGCATAGGCCATGAGAGCAGCGCCGATGACGATCATCGGCACGGTCAACAGCATGCCCATGGTCAGCCAATTCCCCTCCAGGTAGCCGATGTTGGCATCGGGCAGGCGCACCCACTCGACGGTAAACCGGGCACAGCCGTACACCAGCAGAAACAGACCGGTGGGCGCCAGTCGCGGCCGCGGCTTGGCGGTGAACCACCACAGCAGCGCGAACAGTACCAGCCCTTCGAGGCTTGCTTCGTAGAGCTGGGACGGATGCCGGGCGATCAGCGCGCCGTCCGCATCCGGCACGCCGAAGCCCCAGGGAAGATCCGTGGGCTTGCCCCACAGTTCACCATTGATGAAATTACCGAGCCGGCCGGCCAAAAGACCGATGCCCGGCAGAGGTGCCAGGAAATCGAGCACATCTGAAATTCGCTTGTGTTTGACGCGCGCGAACACGACCGCCGCGAGCCCCACCCCGGTCATCCCGCCGTGAAACGACATGCCGCCGTCCCAGATATGAAAAACGTTCAGCCAATTCTCGGCGATGACATCATGGCCGTAAAAAATACACCATCCGACCCGGCCGCCGACGATGACGCCGATAGCGCAATAAAAAATGAGGTCATCGATATCGAGCACACCCCACGTCGAGCCGGGTTGCCGGGCGCGGTAGCGCGCGAGCCACCACGCGGCGACGAATCCGATGAGGTACATGATCCCGTACCAGTGGACGCGCAAAGGTCCGAACCCGAATATCGGGCCGATCGAGATGGCGATGGGGTTTATGTGCGGGTAGGTCAGCATGCGCGCTACTTTAGCCTGTCGTTAACGCGGCAGAAATAGGCTTTAAGATATCGCGTCTCGGGAATGGCGGGATGCACCGGATGGTCCGGCGATTGGCCGCCCATTTCAAGGATTTGCAGGTGCTTATCTGACGCTCTTGCGGCCTTGGCAATAGCATCCTGCAACTCCGCGGGGCTCACGTGATGCGAACAGGAACATGAAACCAGAATACCGTCATCCGCGATCACCTGCATGGCGAGCTGGTTCAAGCGCTTATACGCGGCGAGCGCCTTGGGCAAATCTTTCTTTCGCTTGGCAAACGCCGGCGGATCGATGACGAGGACGTCGAAACATGCGCCGTTTTTTCCCATGTCCTCGAGCACATCGAAGGCGTCGCCCCTGACGGCGACTACCTTGGTCTTGTTCCGCTCGGCATTGCTCAGCGCCAATTCGAGCGCGGCTGCTGAACTGTCGACGCACAGCACTTCGCGCGCACCGCTGTGCGCGGCGCGCACGCCCCAGGCTCCGACATAACTGAACACGTCCAGCACCCTCGCGCCCGTGCGCACGTATTTCGGCAGCGCCCGGCGGTTGGCCGCCTGATCGAAAAACCATCCGGTCTTCTGCCCCTCGGCGAGGGGCGCCCGAAACTCGAGGCCGTCCTCCAAGACCTTTCCAAATTCCTCGAAGCTGCCCGTCGCGGCCTCCACATAGCTCGGCAGGCCCTCCATTTCGCGGGCGGCGCTGTCGTTCTTGAAGAGCAGCGCCTCGCAATGCAGGACCTCCTCCAAGGCTTGTCGAATCTCATGTTTGAGCTTTTCCATCCCGGCGGTCCCGATCTGCACGACGCAGGCAGAACCGTAGCGGTCGACCACCAATCCGGGCAGCCCGTCGGACTCGCCGTACACCAAACGGTAATAAGGCTTCGAATACAACCGTTCGCGCAAGGCAAGCGCCGCTCGAATGCGTGTCGCGAGCCAAGCCGCATCGGGAAAATTCCACGATTCGAGCATGCGCGCACTGATAAGCGACTGAGGATTGACGTAGGCGAGGCCGAGCGCCCGGTCGTTGTGCGCCAGCACCCGCACCAAGTCGCCCGCCTTGAATTTCGTCAGAGGCGTTTGCTGGGTATCGACCTCGTTGCTGAAGATCCACAGATGCCCTGCGTGCAGACGGCGGTCTTCGTTGCGTTTCAAGCGCAGGGCGGGCAACTCTGCCACTTTACCGGAGTCTGACATGGGAGTACTTAAGCGTTGTTGGCGGCGCATTCTAACTGACGCGGAGCTGTAACATGCAGCGCAATCGCCTTGCCGCAGAAACCAGTCCGTACCTCAAGCAACACGCCGATAATCCCGTGGATTGGTACCCGTGGGGAGGAGAGGCTCTGCGCGCGGCCAAGCAGGGCGACAAACCCATCCTCTTGTCCATCGGCTATTCTGCCTGCCACTGGTGCCATGTCATGGCCCACGAGTCCTTCGAAGATCCGGACACCGCCGCATTGATGAATGAGTTGTTCGTCAACATCAAGGTGGATCGCGAAGAGCGGCCCGATCTCGACAAGATCTACCAGCTGGCACAGCAGCTGATCACCCATGGCTCCGGCGGCTGGCCGCTCACCATGTTCCTGACACCGGATGACCAAACGCCTTTTTTCGGGGGCACGTACTTTCCCAAGGAACCGCGTTACGGCATGCCGGCGTTCAGCGATCTGCTGCGGCGCGTTGCCGAGTACTACCGCAATCATACCGCCGAGATCGCCGAGCAGAATGCGCAATTGAAACACGCCTTCACGGCACTCGGGCTCGCAGCGGCACCCGGCGAAGTCGCGCTGGACGAATCGCCGCTGCGCGAAGCGCGCGCGGCGCTCGAGCGATCATTCGACTCGAGGTTCGGCGGCTTCAGCCAAGCTCCTAAATTTCCGCATCCCAGCAGCGTTGAGCGCTGCATGCGGCATTGGTATGGCACGTCGACCGAGAGCAGCCCGGATCTCAAGGCGCTTTACATGGCGAGCCTCACACTGACGCGCATGGCCGAGGGCGGAATCTACGACCAGCTGGCCGGCGGATTCTCACGCTATTCCGTCGACGGCCAATGGATGATCCCGCACTTCGAAAAAATGCTGTATGACAATGCTCAGCTGCTGTGGGAGTTCGCGCGCGCGTCCCAAGCCACGGGCGAAGCGCTCTTTACGCGCATCGCCGGTGAAACGGCGGACTGGGTGCTGCGCGATATGCGTGCGCTGCACGGCGGCTTTTTCTCCAGTCTCGATGCGGATTCCGAAGGCCATGAGGGGAAATTTTACGTGTGGACGCCGTCGGAAGTTCAAGCGCTGCTGACGCCGCAAGAGTATGCCGCATTTTCGCGGCGCTTCGGTTTGGACCGAGGCGCGAATTTCGAGGGCAAATGGCATCTGCACATCCGTGATTCGATCGACGCCATTGCAGCAGAGCTCGGCGAACCGGCGCAATCCGTTGCTGCATTGATCGGGTCGGCGCGCGCCAAACTGCTCCGGGTTCGCGGGCTGCGCGTGTGGCCGGCGCGCGATGAGAAAATTCTCACCGCATGGAATGCGCTCATGATCAAGGGGCTGGCGATCGCAGCGCGCGTGCTGCACCGGCCCGAATTGGCTGACGCCGCCGGCGCGGCCGTCGATTTTTTACGCCGATCCCTGTGGCGCGACGGCCGTTTGCTCGCGGCTTACAAGGACGGGCGCGCGCATCTGCCGGCCTACCTCGACGACTACGCCTTTCTCGCCGATGCTCTGCTCGAGCTATTGCAAACCCGTTGGCGGAGCAGCGACTTGGAATTTGCGCGGCAATTGGCCGCGGTCCTCTTGTCGCAATTCGAAGATGACGAGGCCGGCGGATTTTTCTTCACCGCCGCTGACCACGAGCGCCTCATCCATCGCAGCAAGACGTACAGCGACGATGCGCTGCCGTCGGGGAATGGTGTCGCAGCATCGGTGCTGTGCCGTCTGGGATACTTGCTCGGCGAATTACCCTACTTGGACGCCGCCGGGCGCACCTTGCGTGCAGGATGGCCGATGCTTCAGCAATATCCTCAAGCTCATATGAGCCTGGTGAATGCGCTGGAGGACTTTCTGGCCTCGACGCAAATCCTGATTATCCGCGGCGATGCCGCGCGCGCGGCACGGTGGGCTGTCGACCTGGGGACCCGGTACGCGCCGAACCGCATGATATTCGCCGTCCCCCGCGATGCCGCCGATCTGCCCGCGCCGCTCGCTGCGAAACGCGCCGCGGCCGGCACCGTGGCCTATGTATGCACCGGCATGACGTGCTCGGCGCCGCTTGCCGACCAGAGTGAGGTTGCGCGCGAACTCGATCGTCGGATCAAGTCTGCACACTTAGGCTAGTACGGCGGCGAGATGCTCTACCAAGCGGCGCTTGAGGTCGCCGTGCACGGCCTCGGAGTACGGAGGGGCGGCGCTCCAATCGAGCGCCCATGGCTGGACGGTCCGCGTGCTCTCGGGCTCAGCGGAGCGGCGCGGGAAAATATGCGCGTGCAGCGCCGGGTCGACGTTGCCGAACATGGCGTAGTTGATGCGCACAGCCTCGGTGATGGCCAGCAGCGCATCACCGATCGCCGTCATATCGGACAGGAATTGGGCGCGTAAATCGGATCGCAGCGCATTCAAATGCGCTACGACGGGGTCGGGCAACAGCAGGCAATAGCCGGTCAATATCTGACGCTCGCCCATGACCACCCAACCGGAACGGAGTCGCGCCGCCGCCGGTGGATAGTCCGCGGCACGGCAGCGCTCGACCATGCGGTGTATGACCGTGGGCGCCGTCACTGCCTAAGCGCCTTCGCCACCGCCGCGGCGTCCACCGGTGCTGCCGAGTTGCCGAAATTCGACCGCAAATACGAGAACATCGCGGCGGCGTCCGCCGGTTTCATCCATCCAAACTGCAGCATTTGAGTCGAATAGCGGCCCGCGCGCATGGACGGCGGTCTTTGTCCCTTTATCACCCACCGCGCCAATTCCGCCGCGTCTCCGAGCACCACGGGCGATCCGGCCAAGCTCGGGTACACGCCGGGAATTCCCGCTCCGTTTTGTTGATGACAGGGCACGCAGTTGCCGCTGTAAATGCGTGCACCCACATCCGATGCGGGCGCAGCGCTGCCGCCGCCGGTGAGCGCGCCGGGATCGCCTTCGGGTGCACCGGGGTTTTTTGCGGGGCAGCCGGCGATGACACCGGCCAGCGCCAGTATCGTCAGTACGTTCCGGTTCACGCTAGAAGAACTCATACTCGAACCGCGCGAGCCAAGTCTGCCGCGGCGCATCGGAATTGAGTCCGAGCACCACGCCGACGCGGTACTCCAAGTTCCCGGTGGTGCCGGGAAAGTGCCACTCACCTGCCGCAATGGGGCCCGCCTGATAGGCGTGATCGGCGCGCCGTCCGTAGGCCTCGAGACCCGGACGAAACGCCTGGGAAACCGCGTAAGTGCCCGAATAGCTGTACCGAAACCCGTAGTTGCCGCAGGCGCCTGCGCCGACCTGTTTCTCCCAAATCAAATTGACGATATGGGCGAAGCGGCCTGAAGTCTTTGCCAGCAGCGGGCCGAACTCGATTGCGTCCGGAGTATTCGCGGAGGTAAAGCGCTCGAACGCCGCGAGAAATCCCGCATCTGCCCAGTATTTCCCCTGCGGGGTCAGCTGAAAGGTGTTCTCGAACTCGTACCCCTGAAGAGCGCCGTGGGAGCCCGGGCTTTTCAGGTATTCCACCAGATACAACTCCGGTTTCCACCAGCTGTTTACCCCACGGGAGATCGACAGTTCCGCCGCGCTGCCCTTGAGGTCCGGCCGCGCATCGGCATATTGGTAGCCGCGCACTTCTATTTCGTTCTGGGACTCGATGACGTAGGGCGAGTACACGATGAAGTCGTCGGCTCGCGCTGGCGGCAAGTTGAGTGCCAGGCCAAGGGCCAGTGCGCTTGACGCCGCGATGCGGCGGGAAAACATTGGAGCGTCGATTTGCCAGTCCTCTCGCGGCCAATGTCAGTGTTGCGGTCTGGCTACCGTAGCTTGCGGAAACTCCGGCGGCGCCGATTGGCTGGACACGCGACGCTGCTGCCAGCGAATACCGACCACCATCAATGCGAGAGTCGTCAGATAAAATGCGACTTGAATTCCCGCGGGCGCTGCCTTGTAGCCGATCAAGATCCCGAAGGTCTTGCCCAGCACCGAGTCGTCGGACAAAAAGTGCGAGGTGTCCCAGACCTGCGCGCCCCAAGCCGGCAACAGATCGCTCTGCACCAGGAAACCGGCCGCAGAGGACGCCAGACCCGCGGCCAGCAACATCAACATCGCATTGGTCGCGGAGAAGAAATGCTTCAGCGGGATACGCAAGAGACCGAAATAAAGAGCGAAGCCCATCAGGGCGCCGCCGCCGATCCCGAGGGCAATGCCGAGCGCAAGTCCGGCGGCCCCGATACCTCCGGCCGCCATGCCGTAGAGAAACAGCACAACCTCGGAGCCTTCACGCAGCACCGCGAGGGCCACGACGGTCAACAACACCGCGAGAGAACGAGAACCCGCCTTCACGGCGCCGCCGACGGCTTGCATGTGCTGCGCCATCTCGCGCCCATGAGCGGACATCCAGACGACGTGCCAGCCGATCATCACCACCGCGGACAGCAGCACTGCGGCGTTGAACACGTCCTGTCCCGCACCGCCCGCCAGGTTCGCGATAAAGCCCGCACCGAGCGCTACCAGCAGCGCGCCCACGACGCCTAATCCGATGCCGCCCACGACAAACGATCCGCGCCGGGGCACGCCCCGCGTGGCGGCACAGACGATCGAGACGATCAACGCGGCCTCGAGTACCTCACGGAAAACCAACAAGGCAACGCCGGGCATGGGTTACTCGACCACGAGCCGGCCCTGGGCCGTGTCTCTATGAAAGTCGCCGAAGAATCCGTAAGTACCGGCGTGCAGCGGGCCGATGAAGACGATGATGCTGTGGTTCGGCAACACCACGCTCTCACGGTTGAAATCGGTGCTTTCGAACTCCTCGGGTGTCGCGTCTTCGTTGGTGACCCGGAGCTTGAACTTGGTGTCCGCCGGAACCCGGAGTTCGCTCGGCTGGTACACGTGATTCTTGATCACCAAGGTGAACTCAGTCAGGTCCGCCGCGCCGGCAGGACCGGCACAGGCCAGCGCGGTGAAGGCGGCCATCGTCAGCGACAACTTCATGATCGACTATCCGGCTAGAACGATATACGAATGATAATCGTTCTCATTACGGTAGTCAATCAGGTAGTGTCACACCTCCGTCAATCACCGCGCCTAGCCCTTCCAAGTCCGAAACTCGCCCGTATCCAGATGCACGAAATCCGAGCCGCGATAGTATCCAACGCCCCCGCGCTTCAAGTTCTCGGCGCTCGCCGCAAGAGCCGCGCAATCGACTTGGGTTACGCGCACGTCGATGGCTCGCCCTTGCATATGAAGACTGCGTTGTGCGACTCCGGTGCTCTTCTCGCGCAATTGCGCGTTGGTCGCCGGGGAGCGGTAGCCTGAGATCACGGTGAATGCGGGATCGACACCCAGCGCGTGCGCAACCTCAACCAGGTAGTCCATGAGACTTGGGTCGATGGAGTGTCGCTCGCCGGTGCGAAAATCCCGGAGCAGCACTTCGATGGCCGAGAGCGCATCGGGCAGGTATGCACCTTCACGAAAGTATTCGATGTCCAGCCGCTCGCTCGTGTGCAGATTCTTGAGCGCAATGCGTTTCGCCGCGTCCTTGCTGCGCGCGGCATCGTTGCGCGGCGCCGCCTCCCGGCTGCGCGCTCCCACAGCCAAGAACGTCGCGGCCGCCCCGGCCAGGCCGCCCGCTATCAGGAGCCGGCGGCGGCTGCATGTCATCGGCGGATCCTGTCGCTCAACAGCCGACCCTTGTCGAGGGCCAGCACCGTGGCGCGCGGAAAGAAGTTGAATTCCGAAGCCGAGGCCCACGTGTAGGCGCCCATCGCGCGGCCGATGACGAGATCGCCCATCTCGAGCTTCGGCAATTTCAAGTTCTCGTTGATCACGTCGATACTGTCGCAAGTAGGGCCGGCGAGCACCGACGGGTACGTCTCGCCGCCGGTCACGAGCGCCTCCACCGGGTAGGTCGCATGGTCGTATACCTGCCCGCTGTAGCTGCCGTATAAGCCGTCATCGAGGTAGTACCACCACCGGCCGCCGCGCAGCGCACGGCCCATGACCGATGTCACCGAGACCGCCGCCGGCGCGGAGATGTACCGTCCCGGTTCGGCAATCACGCGCATCCCCGAAGGCAGCTGCTTCAGCGCATTGCATATGGGTGCGCAGAATTCCTCGATGGGCATGCATCGCTGCAGATAGTCCACCGGAAAGCCGCCGCCGATGTCGAGAACGCCGGGAGCGTGTCCCGTCTGCCGGGCGATCTGCGCCAGCGCGCCGCACTTTGCGATGGCCTCGACGAACATCCCCGGGCCGGCCGCTTGGGAGCCGACATGGAACGACAATCCTTCGATTTTGATCCGCAAATCAGCCGCCAGCCTGAAGAGGTCGGGAGCTGCGTCCGGTTCACATCCGAACTTACGCGACAAATCGCACCTGGCATCCGGGCTGCTGAACGAGATGCGGATCAGCAGCGAGGAACGGTTGCGATATTTTACGAACTTGCGCAACTCATCGGGGTTGTCGACGACGAATCGATTGACGCCATAGGCCAGGGCCGTACGTATATCGCTCTCGCGTTTGATCGGGTGCGTGTGGATACAGCGTTCGGGCGCCACCTTCAGGCGCCGCACCAATTCCACTTCACCGTTGGTCGCCAAATCGAAAAACGCGCCTTCGGCATGCAGCGTGTTGATGACCGATGAGTGCGGCAGAGGCTTGAGGGCGTAGTGAAGATCGACGCCGGGCAGCGCCGCTGCGAGGCGCCGGTACTGCCTGCGCACCCGCTCGGCATCGATGACGAACAACGGCGAGCCGTAGCGGGTTACCAGGTGCTTGATCGACGCCTGCGCAAACGGGTCCGCCGCGGGATCAAGCTCCAACGGTTCCTCGGTGATGCAGCGCGGGCTCGCCGATGCCTTGGCCACTAGCTCACACTGAACTCGAGCGAATCGTCGCCCATGCCGCTGGCCCGCTGCAGGCGGTCGAGAATCGCCGCCCAGCGTTCGCCCTCCGGCAGGCTTTGAACAAAAATCCTCGCGCATCCGGCGCGGTCGAGCGTTCGCAGGTGGTTGTAGAGATTGTGCGCATAGATGTCGGGCCGCTTGCCCGCGTTGATCCAAGTCATGTATCGCTGGGTCTGAAGGGGCGGCCGCATGGCAAGCACCGCCGCCTTTTCCTGGCGTGCGGTGAGCTCGCCGGCACGCACTTCCAAGTCGTCCGACGGCACGATCTCGAGAGGAGTGGACGGCGCGTAGTGCAAAGCGCGGTCTCCCGGAGCTCGTGGAGCGACTCCCCCGATCGCGAGGTGCCCGACCACCTGCTCGAGCTGCGAGCGGGTGACGAAACCAGGACGCAACAAACGCGCCTCATTATCGAGACAGGAGACGATGGTCGACTCCAAGCCGATCGGTGAATCGCCGCCGTCCAGAATGACGCCGACCGCACCCCCCAACTCGTCGCGCACATGCTCGGGCTTGGTCGGACTCAAGCGTCCGTAGCGATTGGCGGACGGCGCTGCGATGCCGCCGCCGAAGGCATTCAGCAGCTGCTGCGCGATGGGATGCGAAGGCACGCGGATACCGATGCTGACCTGGCCTCCCGTCACGATGTCGTTGACGTTGTCCGCCTTGGGCAAAATCAGGGTCAGCGGGCCCGGCCAGAATTTGGCGGCCAATTGTTCGGCGACGGGCGGCACTGAGGAAACCCAGCGATGCAGGTAGCGCGGATCGTCCAAATGCACGATCACCGGATGATCGGGCGGACGCCCTTTGACCTCGAAAATCTTGCGCACTGCGGCCGGGTTGGAAGCATTCGCACCGAGTCCATAGACCGTCTCGGTGGGGAACACCACCAGATCGCCGGCGCGCAAGGCTTCAACGGCCGCTTCGATTTCTGTCTGAGTAGCTCTTACCACGCGCCCATGATATCAAGACTGCGCTGCCAACAACGCTCGCTGACGCGCCCGCGCGGCCGATCTGTGCCGCAATGCCGCTTTTGCCCTATGGGCGCACCCCTATGCACTTCCAACGGAGGCAAGTGTCGGCGGAAGGATACATTGCATGAATATCAAATCAAGCCAGCGCCCGAACTTGAATCCCACCTCGTGAAAATGGCCTACGGCGGTGAACCCAAGGCTGCGATGTAAGCCGATCGACACCGTGTTGTCGGCGTCGATGCCGGCAATCATGACATGCTTGCCCATGGTGGCGGCGCGCCCCAGGAGTTCAGTGACCAGTGCTCGCCCGATACCGTGCCCACGGCAATCCGCGCGCACGTGGACGCTGTGCTCGACACTGTGCCGGTAGCACGGCCAGGCCCGGAACTCACCGAAACTGCCGAACCCAGTGACACCTGAAACATCCCGCGCCACGACTAGGGGAAAGCCATGCTCCCTCTTGGCATCGAACCACGTGAAACCCCGCGCCGGTGTGAACTCCTCCTCCGAATAGACCGCGGTCGAATTGCGAATGACTTCGTTGTAGATCGCCAGAATCTCGGGAAGATCGCGGCGGGACGCATCGTCGATCAAAGGCTCGTCGCTCACGGGTCTCACCTGCGCATGCAATCTTGCCTAGATACCAACGTCAAGGAGCTGTCCGCGCCGTGACCTCCACCGGATCGAGTGCCGTGCGGATCCAGCTGCCGTCCTTTTGCCGTTCGAGTTCAAATGCCGGCCAGTAGTGCTTGTCGAGTTTCAGTGTGATCACGTCCGTCTGGCCATTCCAACTCATGGTCTTCAGGCGCAGTGATGCCCGGTCGGGCTTGCCGCCGACGGCCTTGATGAAGGCGTCCAGATCGGCCGTGGGTTGCCCGTCGACTTCGATGATGCGCCGGCCGGCATACAGCCCGTAATGCGTTGCCGGCGACCCGTAGAAGAAAAATGATACGAACACGCCGTAGGGAGCAATGCCGCGTTGCGCGGCCATGGCGCGGTGCGGGGCTTGCAGGGTGGCGCCGGCCCATATCAGCACGCGATCGATGTCGCGACCATCGAGCGCGACTGAATTCAATTCCAGCGTCTTCTCGCCGCCTTCCCGCCAGACAGTCACCTTGACCTCTGGCTTCTGCACGGCGCGCTCAACCTCACGGAAGCGATTCACCACCTTGCCGTCGATGGCGAGCAGCAAATCTCCGGGCATCAGCAGCGCCGCGGCGGGCGAGCCGGCCACCAGCCTATCGATGCCGAGCACTTGCCGTCGCTGCGGGTTGTGCTCCTCGAAGCGGCGTATCCACTCGTCGGACAAGCCCAGCCCGCGTGCGCCCGCCAAGGACTGCACATTGAACTCCGCTTCGAAGGAATACAGCGGCCGGCCATCGGCCACCACGCCGATCATTTCCGAGACCAGCTCCGCCGGCATGCCGCGATTGACCTGCTCGAGCTCGCGCTGGGTCTCGAAGGCAAAACTCGACCACAGCGCGAGCACGTTGCCTTTTTCATCCGCAAGCACGCCGTCGTAGTCGCCCGGGGGATTGATGAGGCTCACCGCCTCCAGGTTGCTGTCGCGGAAGCGCAGCGTTCGCGATAGCGGGAATGAGACCACATCGACGCTGGATATCTGAGTCCTCTGTGACAGGATTTTGGAGTCCGCGCGCTGTCCCACCACCCACACATCGTCGCCTGCGCTCAAGGGCCTCGTGAGCAGGGTTGCGGCGCGAACGGGCGTGGTGCCGATCGACTTCGGATCGTATGCGACCACCGCAAGATTATGCAGAGGATGGATGAATACGACCTTGCCCGGCACCTCGACTGTGCCGGCGAATGTGATCCGCACATCTCCCATCGCGATCGGCACCGTGTTGCGGTCGATCGCCACCAGCCCGCGCACGGCGTCGACGATCACGCCCGTGCCGTGATAGTTCTTCTCGGTCACGCCGGACTCGGAATACGGCATATCGAAGTTCACCATCACCAGCGACGGCGCCAAATGATCGATGCGCGGATCGCCGGTCTTGGCGAACTGCGTCGAGGCGGGCTTCATGTTCGAGGCACCGGGCCCTGGGCTGATACCGACGCAGGGCCAGGTACCCAAGGCGTCATCGCGCTTGCATTTGCGCGCGGGAAACCAGCGCCTATCCATACGGATGACCTTCAGCTGCGCGGCACGCGGATCTTCCAAAGTCACATAGCGAACCGGCGCACTCGCGCCATCGGCGAGATCCGCCAGAGCGGCCTCAAAATCCCTCAGATCCTCGACATTCTTGCCGTTGAACGAGCTGATCAAGGCGGCGCGCGGTATGCCGGCGCTGCCGAAGACATAGCCGGGGTTGGCGATATACACGCCCTTGATGGGCACATTGAAATGTCGCGCCTGCTGGTAGGACAGCGTGTGGACCACCGCTTCACCGAATTCGATGTATTCGTCCGCCGTGATCGCACTCAAGGAGTGCACGCCGAGCGAATGCCGGACGGTCTCGCGGCCCCGTTGCACTTCCACATCGACCTGCCGCCCGACATGGCTGTCGAGAACGTCCTCGAGCGCGAAGAACTCGGGGATGGGTTTGCCGTCGACGGCCACGAGAATATCGCCGGGCCCCAGCAACCCATCGGCCCCTGACCCCGGCTGCACATCATCGACCACCAGCATCCCGGTCAATTTCGGATATGCGTTGCGCATCCGCGCTTCAGTGTCGGGATTCAGCCCAAGGCGCCGGAGTTCATCGTAGGGAGTGTATTTGAACACGGTTTCCAGGGTGCCGCGCGGCACCGGCTTGCCCGCCTCGATGAACTTCAATGCGCGCGTCACCGCCGTCAGCGGCAGGTAGAAGCTGGAGGCGGCACCGGTCGCTCCGCCCGCATTCAGCGCCACTACACGGCCGTCGATGTCGATAACCGGCGAGCCGGAGGATCCGCCCGATGTGCCGGAGGCGGCCTGAAAGTAAAAAGTATTGAAGTCGTTGTACTTGCCGTAGCCGTATTCCGGCGCCTCACGATCGAGGCGCGCCAACGTGCCGGCAAGTATCGACAATTGTTCGCCCGCATCGTTGCCGACCACGCGAATCTCGCGGCCGATGACCGCGCCCGCAGGATACAGGGGCAATTCGGCCGGTTGGATGAATTTGAGTTTCGCCGGGTCGTAGCGATAGATGCCGAAGTCATGGATAGGGTCGCGATACACCGGATACAGCTGCACCTCCTCGCGATTGAGGAAGATCGCTTGCGCGGTCACTGGTCCCGGCGTCACGACATGTCGATTCGTCAAAATGAGCCCGCGCTTGGCGTCGATGACGAAGCCGGTGGCTTGCGCCGTCGTGTTCCACTCGGTATCGAAGGCACGCGTGCTGTCGATTTGAATGGTGACCACGCCGCTGGCGATTCGCTCCAGCGTTTGCGCCCAATTGGCGGGCGAACTAGGAATGCCGGGCGCGGACACCGGCGCGGGAAGCGGATGGGCGGCGGCGAATGCGCGGGTGACGGACAACACGAAAACGGACAGAAACAACGCGGTACGGGACATGCCGATCCTGGTAATAATGTGTCAGTGCCCGTGGTCGGACAAGATGAGGAGCCATACGGTTCCTAACAATACAAAACTCAGCATCACGGCGGCCGATCCCATGTCCTTGGCCATGCCCGCCAGCGGATGGCGCTCGCTACCCAACCTATCCACCACCGCCTCGACCGCACTGTTGAGAATCTCAACCACCAATATCAGCAACATCGGGCTCACGAGCAAGGCTCGTTCGATGCCCGTACGGCCGAAATACAGGCCCGCGGGAACGACCGCGAGCGCCAGCGCCACCTCCTGGCGAAATGCCGCTTCTTCCCGCCACGTGTGCCGAAATCCTTGGAAAGAATAGCCGAAAGCGCGCAGCAGGCGCGTAATTCCGATCGGTTTGTGTCTATCGCTCATTCAAGCGGCGGGTTTCCATGCCAGATCCAGCTGTTTCGCTGCGCGCACGTCATCGAGCCGCCGCACCGGCATTGTATGCGGAGCTGAGGTTAGTTTCTCGGGCTCCTGTTCCATTTCCCGCCGGATCGCGATCATCGCCTCACAGAAACGGTCGAGGTCTTCCTTGGCTTCCGTTTCCGTGGGCTCGATCAACAAGCA
>Ga0066789_10000160_pt1 | contig 22687 bp, 22 predicted proteins | sample OrgsoiDNA2013049_FD_70960 | JGI IMG/M metagenome (GOLD analysis project Ga0066789, IMG submission 70960) | Permafrost soil microbial communities from the Arctic, to analyse light accelerated degradation of dissolved organic matter (DOM) -... | ecosystem: Environmental > Terrestrial > Soil >...
GCGCATCCGAGTCCGGGGTGGGACGGTCCGACCGTTGTCGGAGCGCTTGTCGCTGCCGGTTATCGAGTGTCGACCTCCGGGGCCGAAGAACGTCAAGGTGTCGTGCACCGTCTCGACGTTGGCACCAGCGGCCTCATGGCGGTGGCGAAGAGCGAACACGCGTACACCGTGTTGAAGCAGGCGTTTCGCGACCGAACCGTCGACAAGACCTACCACGCGCTTGTTCAAGGTCATCCCGATCCGGCGCGAGGGACGATTGACGGGCCGATCGATCGGCACCCGGTGCACGACTACAAATTCGCCGTTGTCGCCGACGGTAAGCCGAGTGTCACGCACTACGAAACGCTCGAGGCGCACGCCATGGCCAGCCTGCTCGAGATCAAGCTCGAGACAGGTCGAACGCATCAGATCCGCGTGCACATGGCGGCACTGCGGCACCCTTGCGTTGGCGACCTTGCCTACGGTGCTGATCCCACGCTGGCGACGAAAGTCGGCCTCACCCGGCAATGGCTGCATGCGGTGCGACTCGCATTCGCACATCCGCGCACCGGGCGATGGGTCGAATTTACCAGCGCCTACCCGGCTGATCTCGAGCATGCGCTGACTGTTGTTCGTGCCGGGCTCGAAGGCGAGCGACGTGCTCACTCGTGAACTGTCGATTGCCAACGGTCGCGCGCTGGTGACCAACGTCACGAGTGACGTCGCCGATTTCTGCGCGGGCCTTGGTGACGGATTGCTCAACGTCTTCGTGCCGCACGCCACTGCGGGCGTCGCCCTGATCGAGACCGGCTCGGGCACGGACGTCGACCTAGCCGCCACCATCGAGCGGATGTGGCCCGTCGACGCCCGCTACGCCCACCGCCACGGGTCTCCTGGCCACGGCCGCGACCACGTATTGCCGGCGTTCGTGTCGCCGTCGCTCGTCATCCCGGTAATCGGGGGTCGCCCAGCCCTCGGCACCTGGCAGAGCGTGGTGATCGTCGACTCGAACGGTGACAACCCCGACCGGCGGGTGCGGTTGAGCTTTATCGCGTCCTGAGGTTGCGATTCTTCGTTTAGTTCTGCTTCCGGCCTCCAGCTACGGGCCGGTCGCGACGTACATGCGCCAGCGGGTTTGGGGAGTTGGCCGGCTGAAGGTGAAGAACTTGTCGTTGTGCCCCTCATTCCAGTTCGCGCGCCCTGGATCCCCACGGAAATGCAGGTCCAGGGTGACGGAAAGCGTGAACTGATCGGCTGACGTCCATGTCCAGGGCTCGTAGGAGTAGACCGAGCCCGCGATCAACACGGGCATCTGGGGGTCGGCATCGGGCGCCGGCCACCCAGTGTCTGCGCCAGCGGGCGCTTGCTCATCTGCGACCAGGTAGGCAGCAGCTGCCGCATAAGGGCCGTGTTGGACTTCCATCGTCAAGTACGACTGGATCTCGCTGATCGCCGCGGCGTAAATGGCCGGGTCGCCGCCAGTGGGCGCAACGTGGCTCGCGGGTGACACCGGCGTCGGTGTCGCAGGCGCGGCCGGCGGCGTTGTCGTCGCAGCGACGCTCTTCTGGTGAGGGGTTGAGGTGCATGCCACAGTCAATCCCAGCGCGAGCAGCAGCCCGGGGAGCCGTGCACGGGCCTGGCTTGATATCCGGATGCGACGAAGCACGACGCGGAGCCTAGACCGCTGAAGGTCACAGTGTTCTGAGGTTTCGACTCACGCCTAAACGGCTGAGAACGTACGTATGGGTTACATCCTGGCGGCGCTGGCCGCTGCGTGTTACGGCGCCTACTGGGTGCTTCAGCAGCACGCGGCGGCCCAGATTCCGGCGACTGCCTGGCGCTCGCCGGCGTGATCTTGGGAGTGTTCCTTCTGGGTGAAAGATTCCAGGTCTCGCCTGGGTCGCTCGCCGTCGAAAGCGTGTGCGCGGTCACGCTGGTTCTCGGAGCCGTGCCGCTCGCCCGCTCACAGGGATTGCGAAGGTGACGGGCGGCGACTGCCGCGCGTTGCTCCTCTCGACTGACAGTGCCGACCGTTAGAGTCATGCGATCGGGTGCGGTCACTGGATTGGGCCGCCGAGATACGTGCAGTGATCATGCACGCGCAACGGCAAGGCCGCCTTCCCCCGGTCCCGTGGCACCACTGCACGATGCGCTGAACAGGCGCGCACGAAGGGGAGGCCGGGCAGCATGGCGGGCGCGACGACGAAGGCTGGCGATTCGTTCGTCCATCTGCACGTGCACACCGAGTACTCGATGCTCGATGGCGCCGCCCGGCTGAAAGACTTGTTCGCCGAAGCAGCCCGCATGGAGATGCCGGCGCTGGCCATGACCGACCACGGCAACGTGTTCGGCGCGTACGACTTTTACAAGCAGGCAAAGGCAGCAGGTATCAAGCCGATCATCGGCATGGAGGCCTATCTCGCGCCGGCCAGCCGCTTCGAACGCAAGCGAGTTGCTCTGACCGGCTCAGGCGACGACAACGCGGGCGAGATGTACACGCACATGACAATGCTCGCCGAAAACACGGCCGGCATGCACAACCTTTTCCGGCTGAGTAGCCTCGCCAGCCTCGAGGGCTACTACTACAAGCCGCGCGTCGATCGCGAGTTACTGCAGACATATAGCGCTGGCCTCATTGCCACCACCGGCTGCCCTAGTGGTGAAGTCAATCGGCTGCTTCAGCAGGGCCAATACGAACTCGCCAAGAAAGCGGCGTCTGACTATCGCGACATCTTCGGTCGCGACAACTTCTTCTGCGAGTTGATGGATCACGGCATCGAGATCGAACGACGTCACCGCGACGATTTGATTCGATTGGCCAAAGAACTCCAGCTTCCGTTCGTGGCGACCAACGACTTGCACTACACCTACGCCAAAGACTGGGAAGCGCACGAGGTGTTGCTGTGTGTGCAGACCGGCAAGACCTGGGCCGATCCCAACCGGTTCAAGTTCGATGCGCGCGACTTCTACCTCAAGACTTCGGCCGAGATGCGCGAGCTGTGGCGTGACTTCCCCGAGGCCTGCGACAACACCTTGGCGATTGCCGAGCGGGTGCACGTCGAGTTCGCCGAGGGTGCAAATCTCATGCCGCAGTTCCCGGTGCCCGCCGGTGAAAGCGAAGAGTCGTGGCTGGTGAAAGAAGTCGAGATCGGGTTGCGCAAGCGATTCCCCGCGGGCGTCCCTGACACGCATCGCCGTCAGGCCGACTACGAGCTCGGCGTCATTGGCCAGATGGGTTTCCCCGGCTACTTCCTCGTCGTTGCTGACCTCGTGCGGTACGCGCAGGCCAGCGCGATCCGAGTAGGTCCTGGGCGGGGCAGCGCGGCCGGTTCGATGGTGTCGTTCGCACTCGGCATCACCGAACTTGACCCGATTCATCACAAGCTGCTGTTCGAGCGATTTCTCAATCCAGAACGCGTGTCGATGCCCGACATCGACATGGACTTCGATGAACGCCGCCGCGGCGACATGATCCGCTACGCCACCGAGAAGTACGGCGAGGAGCGGGTCGCACAGATCATCACCTACGGCACGATCAAGGCCAAGCAAGCAGTGAAAGACTCCGCCCGCGTGCTCGGCTTCCCTTTCTCGACGTCCGACCAGATCACCAAGGTCATGCCTCCACCGGTGATGGGCAAAGACGTTTCTCTCGCCGGCATCTTCGACACCGATCATTCGCGCTACGGCGAAGCGGCGGAGTTCCGCGCGCTCTATGAGGCGAACCCCGACGTCAAGAAGGTCGTCGACACGGCGCGCAATCTCGAGGGACTCAAACGGCAGTGGGGCGTGCATGCGGCAGGTGTGATCCTGTCGCGCGAGCCACTTCTCGATGTGATTCCGATTCAGCGTCGAGAGCAAGACGGCGCGATCATTACCCAGTTCGACATGGGCGCATGTGAGGCACTGGGCCTGCTGAAGATGGACTTCCTCGGCCTTCGCAACCTCACCGTGCTCGACGATTGCCTCGCCAGCATCAAAGACAATCGCGGTGACATCGTGATCCTCGAGCAGCTCGACCTCGACGCCGACAGCAACACCTACGAGTTGCTGGGTCGTGGCGACACGTTGGGCATCTTCCAGCTCGAAGGCGGCGGCATGCGGTCGTTGCTGCGGCTGATGCAACCGACATCATTCGCTGACATTTCCGCGGTCGGAGCGTTGTACCGACCTGGGCCGATGGGTGCCAATGCGCACACCGACTACGCCGAGCGCAAGAACGGTCGACGACCCGTGACGGCCATTCACCCCGAACTCGCCGACGCGTTGCGCGAGATTCTCGACGAGACGTACGGCGTCATCGTCTACCAAGAGCAGGTCATGGCCATCGCGCAGAGGCTAGCCGGCTACTCGCCAGCACAAGCCGACCTGTTGCGCCGCGCGATGGGCAAGAAGAAGAAGGAGATCCTCGACAAGGAATTCGTTCCGTTCTCCCAAGGTATGCAGGCAAACGGGTACTCGGTCGGCGCAGTCAAGACGATCTGGGACATCCTCGTCCCGTTCTCCGACTACGCGTTCAACAAGGCACACAGCGCGGGGTACGGCGTCGTTTCCTACTGGACGGCCTACCTGAAGGCCAACTACCCAGCCGAATACATGGCCGCCCTGCTGACCAGCGTGCGCGACGACAAAGACAAGTCGGCGCTGTATCTGCACGAATGCCGGCGCATGGGCATCAAGGTGTTGCCGCCCGATGTGAACGAATCAGACTCCAACTTCACCCCACGCGGCACCGACATTCGGTTTGGACTGTCAGCGATCCGCAACGTCGGTGAGAACGTGGTCGGTTCGATCATCGACACCCGGCGGTCGAAGGGCAGGTTCAAGGACTTCGCTGATTTCTTGGCAAAAGTGGAGCCGGTCGTCTGTAACAAGAAGGTCGTCGAGTCGCTCATCAAATCGGGTGCGTTCGACTCACTCGGCCACACCCGCCGCGGCCTGGCGAGCGTGCACGCCGAAGTCATCGACGCGGCGATGGGCACGAAACGGGCCGAGGCGGTGGGTCAGTTCGACCTCTTCGGCTCGGGCGGCGACGGCGAGAGCGGCGAAGACGCCGCCGCTGGGCTGGCCTTCGAGGTGGTGATACCTGCGACCGAGTGGGACAAGACGGCGCTGCTCGCGGCCGAACGCGACATGCTCGGGCTCTACGTTTCCGACCATCCGCTGTTTGGCATCGAGCACGTGCTGTCGCGGCTGGTCGATTGCTCGATCAGTTCTCTCACGACCGACGAGCGACCTGAAGGCGGCGTGATCACGATCGGTGGCATCGTGTCGGGCTTGCAGCGGAAGATGACGAAGCAAGGCAACCCATGGGCGATCGCCACGATCGAAGATCTTGAGGGTGCGATCGAGGTGCTGTTCTTCCCACAGGCGTACCAGCAGTACGCGATGTCGCTCTCGGAGGACGCCGTCATCTGCGTGCGCGGTCGGCTCACCCGCCGCGACGACGTCCCGAGCATCCAAGCGATCGAAATCTTTCTGCCCGACGTAGGCGAGGCAGCCCAGCGCGGACCGGTGGTGCTGCAGTTGCCAGCCGCCCGGTGCACGCCGCCGGTGATCGAGCGGCTGCGTGAGGTGCTGGCCACCCATCCCGGCGTCACCGAGGTACAGCTTCAGCTTCGGAATGGGGCGCGCACCACCGTCTTGCGGCTCGATGAGAATTTGCGGGTCGAAGCGTCGCCCGCACTGATGGGCGACCTCAAAGCGCTGCTGGGCCCGTCGTGCCTCGTCTAGAAGCGCGCGGCGATGCATGATGGTCACATGTCAACCGTCGGCCGCCGTTCGATCTTTGCTTCGATCAGCCTCGCGATAGCCCGCTTCCTGCGCCGTCGACGGCGCGGCTTCTAGGCCGCGCGACTTTTACAGAATGAGAGACCCATGCTCGGCTTGATCATCAGCCTCGTCATCATCGGGCTGTTGCGGGCGCACTGGCCAGGCTGGCCGTTCCCGGCAAGCAGAATCTGACCATTCGCGGCACGATCGTGCTCGGCGTCGTCGGTTCGTTCGTCGGCGGCTTCCTGGGCTATCTGCTGTTTCATCACCACGCAAACCACGGGTTCATCCAGCCCTCAGGCATCGTGGGCTCCGTGATCGGCTCGATCATCGTGCTGCTGTTGTGGCTGCGATTCGGCTCGAAGCGTCCCCGCACCTGACGCACCCGTCGGGTCGCGCGGGGTTGTTCGCCGGTTAGGCTTCGGGCGAGATGACCGCCGTCGACGTGGGATGCGCGTACGCGGTCAGTGGCCTTTCGAAGACCTACCGCACCCGGCCTCGCCGCGGCTCCGGTGACGAGGGCGACGCGCAGCCTGTGGTCGGCTCTGCCAACGCGCAGTCTGTCGTCGGCTCCGACGAGATTGATCTGCGGATCGGTCGAGGTGAGGTTTTCGGTCTCCTGGGGCCGAATGGCGCGGGCAAGACCACCCTCGTCCGCCAACTCATCGGCTTGTTGCGGCCCGACGCAGGCCGCATCGAGTTGTTCGGTCACGACGTCGTTGCGCAGCCACGCGTCGTCCCGGATTTTGTTGCCTACCTGCCGCAAGACGACGGCGCGCTCTCCGATCAATCGACGAGTGTCGCGCTGGAAACCACCGCCCGCCTCCGCGGGCTCACGCGGAGCCAGGCGAGGTCGGCCCGCGATGAGACGATCACCGAGCTTGGGTTGGAAGAGTTCGTTGGTCGACCAATCGCCAAGCTGTCCGGCGGTCAGCGGCGGCTCGCGGGCGTCGGCGCGGCGCTGATCGCTAGCCGGCCGGTGCTTGTGCTCGACGAGCCGACGACTGGCCTCGATCCGACCGCACGACGCGCGGTGTGGGCGGCACTCGAACGGCGGCGAGCCGAACTCGCAGTCACGGTCGTGCTGGTGACCCACAACGTGGTCGAGGCCGAGACGGTGCTCGATCGGGTGGCGATCCTCGAGCACGGCCGGGTGATCGCGAACGGTACCCCCGGCGACCTGAAAGCGATGGTCGACCGTGACGTGCGGCTCGAACTCGCGTGGCGGCATGATCCGCCGGACGCCGACCCGCTGGTCTCGTCGTTGCGGGCGCGCGCGGTCGAGCATGGCCGTCGGTGGAGTGTGCGGCTGCCGGCCGACGAAGCTCGCGACGCCCTCGCCAGCCTCACGAACGGACCGTTGTTCGCCGCACTCGATGACTTCACCCTGTCGACTCCGTCGCTCGAGGACGTCTATCTCACCCTCGGCGGCGCCGCCCGCGACCTCGAGCGCACATGAGCGCGTCGACGGTGGCCGCCGATTCAGTCGCGCCGAACGCAGCCACCCGCCCCACCTTCGCGGCCAGCTTCGGCGCGATCTTCACCGGTCAACTGGCCCGCGCCAAGATCGCCGCGATCCCGATCTTTCTGGCGGCCACCTTGCAGTCGGTCGGGTTGGTCGTGTTGCTCAAGGGCTTGGTAGACAAGGGCAACACGGTGACCGAGCAATCCGTCGTCGCTGGTTCATCGGTCGCTGTCGTGTCGTTCGTTGCCCTCAACCTGCTGGCGCAGCGGTTTGGTGCGTTGAAGGCATCGGGAGCGCTCGACTACTACGGCGCGTTGCCGGTGCGGCCGGCCGCCGTCGTCACGGCGACCGCAGCGGCCTGGGCCAGCTTCACGATTCCGGGCGCGGTGCTGGTCGCCGTCGGGGGAGCGATGTTCTACCAGTTACCCCTTGCGCACGTGTGGGTGATCGCACCGGTGGTCGTTGGCGCCGGCATTTCGCTCGCGGGGCTTGGCGCGCTCATCGGGCTCGTTGCGTCCCGGCCCGAAATCGCGACCGTCGCCGGGCAGCTCGGCATGACGTTGGTGATGTTCCTCGGCATCGTGCCCGCGCATCGATTGCCCGGGTTCGTGCAAGCTGTGCGTGCGGTGGTGCCGTCGACCTACGCGGTCGACGCGTTCGCCGAATCGTTCAAACACGATCCCCGCTGGACGACGATCGCTGCCGACCTGGTGGTCTGCGCGGGCGTGTGCGCGGTTGCTCTCGCGCTGTCGGCCTGGGCCTTCCGCCGAGCCGTCACCCGACGCTGACAGTGGCCGGTTACGGTGAGCGAGTGAGCGACGCACCGGATTCGGGTCAGCTGGATGACTCCGAACCCACGCTGGCGTATTCGGAGCCTCGGCCGATGCCGTACGGGTCGTCGCCGTATGCCGTCACGCTCGGGCCGGATGCCACGATCGCGCTCGCAGCGATCCGGCGTCCGATCTTCGGGTGGGCGGACGCATGGACGGCGCTGCTCGGCAGCATCGGTATCAGCGTGCTGGGTGTCGTGGCCGCCCTCGTCTGGCTGGGGCTGGCCCCACGCGCGACCGCACACGTGCAAGGCGGCGAGATCGGCTTTGGCTCGAACGTGAACAAGGTGTTTGCCGGCGCCGACCTGAGTTTCGCCGTCATCTGTACCGTGGCCGGCGTGCTGTGCGGCGGGGTTGGTGCGATCTTGGCTCGCCGCCGGGGTCTTGCGGTCAGTCTGGCGATGGCGATCGGGGGCACCTCGGCGTCGGTGATCGCCTCCTGGCTAGGCCGGGAGATTTCTGGTGGACCAGCCTTCCGCTGGGCGGCGCACGCAGGCGCTGGCCCCCACCACTACTTCATCGCGCTCATCGACCGGCAGTTCTTGATTGCGTGGCCGCTCGCCGGGCTGGTGGTGACCCTCCTGGTGGCGTTGTTCACGCCCGATCCAATGGAGCAGCTCGAGGCAATCGAGCCGGCGCCGGTGGAGTCCGCGCCTAGCTGAGCTGCACCCAGCTGATGTGCACGCAGTTGATGTGTCGCGGGGGCGTCACGACTTCGCGATCGCGCTCATCGTCGCCCCGGTGAGCGTCACCAGGTCGGTTGCCGCGATCTCGACATCAAGGCCGCGTCGTCCGGCGGAGACATAGATCGTCGGATATTCCAGCGCCGAGGAGTCGACCACGGTGGGCAGCCGACGGCGCTGGCCGAGCGGGCTGATGCCACCGACGACGTAGCCCGTTGCCCGTTCGGCGGCCGCAACATCGGCCATGGTGGCCCGCTTGCCGCCGACCGCAGCCGCGAGGGATTTCAGGTCGAGTGAGCCGGCCACCGGGACGACCGCGACGACCAGGCTGCCATCGACGTCAGCCACCAACGTCTTGAAGACCTGCGCGGTCGACACGTTCAACGCAGTCGCCGCTTCCTCGCCGAACGATCGACCGGATGAGTGTCCGAAGGAGACCGCAGGATCGTGGTGGTAGGTGTGCACGGTGTGCGGCACGCCCGCGGCCGCGAGGGCGACAAGGGCAGGAGTGCCATGACCGCTCACGAGGGAATTCTAAGAGCTTCGGGGCGGATTCCCCGAGCAGCGCGGCGACCGAGTCGTGCACAGACGCGTACTGCTAAGCTCCTTCTCGACGACGGCGCATACGCCGTCCCTCCCGCGGGCGAGCCGCCCGCGAGGCTACGTCCCACAAACAGGATCGATTGCCGATCCTCGGCGCGCAGTTGGCGCCCTACGTCGCAAGACGTCGATGACGATGCCTCCGCAATACCGACGGAGCGTCACCTTGTCTGCCCCTGCTTACTCCAGCGCGTCCGCGCGCTCGGCTTACTCCAGCGCGTCCGCGCGCTCTTCTTCCCGCACCCCTTCGCGTGCTGCAGCTACGGCGCCCGCGCGCACTACATCGACCGCGCCCGCGCGGCCTGCCCGGCGGCGCCCCAACCGTGGTGCCACCAAGGCCGCCGTCCAATCTCGTGCACCGCGGGTCTCGGCCGCCTCCGAACTCGAGCGGTTGCTCGACCTGGCCATGGTGCAGCCCGCCCCGGCCGAGCGCACCTTCGCTCAGCTCGGTCTCCCAACCTCGCTTGTTATCGCGCTTGGCAAGCGCGGCATCACCTCGCCGTTTGCGATCCAGAGCCGAGCGATCCCCGACGCCCTCGCCGGCCGTGACGTTCTCGGTCGGGCCCAAACCGGTGGCGGCAAGACCATGGCCTTTGGGCTGCCGATGCTCGCCGGCCTCGCGACGTCCGGTTCGATGCGCATGTCGAAGGCGCCACGCGCGCTTGTGCTGGTACCGACCCGCGAACTCGCAATGCAGGTCGCTGATGCGATCAGGCCGCTCGGCGAGGCGCTCGGGTTGAAGCTGTGCTGCATTTTTGGCGGCGCGCCCTACGGCAAGCAGATCGATGCGCTCACCCGAGGTGTCGACCTTGTCGTCGCGACACCTGGCCGTTTGATCGACCTGCTCGAGCGCCGCTGCCTCGTGCTCTCCGCTGTCGAGGTCGCGGTCATCGACGAAGCCGACCACATGGCCGACCTCGGCTTTCTGCCTGCGGTTACGACGATTCTCGATCAGACCGCACCCGACGGGCAGCGAATGCTGTTCTCGGCGACTCTCGACCGTGGCGTCGACAAACTGGTGCGGGCGTATCTGAAGGACCCGGCCCTGCATGCGGTCGCCACATCGTCGTCGCACGTCGACGCGATGGAGCACAAAGTGTTCACGGTGAAATCCGAAGACAAGGTCGCGGTCATCACCGAGCTGGCCGCGCGACCAGCGCGCACGCTGATTTTCGTGCGCACCAAGCATGGCGCCGATCGGTTGGCGATGCAGTTGGCGCGCGGCGGCGTCCATGCCGCGGCGATCCACGGCAACCTCAAGCAGAATGCGCGACAGCGCGCCCTCGACGGCTTCGCGGCCGGCCACCCCCGGGTGCTCGTCGCAACGGATGTCGCTGCTCGCGGCATTCACGTCGACGACGTCGACCTGGTCGTGCACTTCGACCCGCCGAATGACTCCAAGGACTACCTGCACCGGTCGGGTCGCACCGCGCGAGCCGGCGCGAGCGGCACCGCATTGTCATTGGTGCAGCCGGGTGAGGTACGCGATGTCGCGGCGCTGCACAAGAACGCCGGAGTGTCGCCGACCTCGGTTGACGTGCATCCCGGCCATCAAGCCGTCCGTGACCTCGCCGCCTCAGGCGAGCCGGTCGTCGTTCGGGTCATGCCACGTCGCGAGACCCAGACCACGAGCGCTCGCCCCGAGACCCGGAAGTCGGCCCCGCGGGTTGGCACGACGCGCGCGTACCAAGGGCATGGACGTCGCCCGCAGGGGTCGTCGTCAGGCCGACCGCGCGCCGACGGCGGTCGCCGCAGCGCTTAATCAGTAGCGCCGCGCCGATAGGCTGCCGGTGTTTCCTGAACTTCCCGTGCCCCCGAGATGCGACGTCGGACGACGTCCTGAGCCGCGGAGTTAGGCATGTTGCGTCGGATCGACCTGCGCGGTCGAACCCTGAGCACGATCGGCCTCCGCGAGTTGCTGCCGCGGGCGCCGATCGACGTCGACTCGGCCTTAGCGTCGGTGCGCCCGTTATGCGACGACGTCATGAAGCGTGGCGCGGCCGCAGTGCGCGAGCTCACCGAGCGATTTGACGGCGTCACCCTCGACACGCTGCGGGTGCCGGCGTCCGCCCTGGCTGAAGCGCTGGCCTGGCTCGACCCGGCGGTGAAGGAGGCGCTGGTCGAGGCAGCCCGGCGCACCCGCATCGTGCACGAGGCCCAGTTGCGCGACGACATCACCGTCGACGTCGCTCCGGGTGGCGTCGTGCGCGAGCGATGGGTGCCGGTGCGACGGGTCGGGCTTTACGTGCCGGGCGGTCTGGTCGCTTATCCGAGCAGCGTGGTAATGAACGTCGTGCCCGCGCAAGTGGCCGGCGTCGGGTCGATTGCGCTGGCCTCCCCGCCGCAACCGGGGTTCGGTGGGTTACCGCACCCGGCGGTGCTCGCGGCTTGCGCCCTCCTCGGAGTTGACGAGGTTTACGCCGTCGGTGGGGCACAGGCCATCGCGTTGTTCGCGTACGGCAGCACCGCCGACAACGGCGAGGTGGTCGAACCGGTCGACGTCATTGCCGGCCCAGGCAACATCTACGTCGCGGCCGCCAAGCGCGTCGTCAAGGGCGTCGTCGGCATCGACGCTGAAGCCGGCCCGACCGAGATCGGCATCCTGGCCGACGATTCGGCCGACCCTCGCCACCTTGCCGCCGATCTCATCGCTCAAGCCGAACACGACGAGTTGGCCAGCTGCCTGCTGGTGACCGACGCGCCGGCGCTGCTCGATGCGGTCGATCGCGAGCTCGACATCCAGGTGCCCGCCACTCGACACGTCGCGAGAGTGCGAGCCGCATTCGCGGGTCAGTCGGCGTACGTCGTTGTCGACGACATCGAGGCGGGCCTGCGGGTGGTCGACGCATGGGCAGCCGAGCACCTTGAAGTGGTCACCCGAGACGCGCGCGGCGTCGCCGCACGGGTGCGCAACGCCGGCGCGATCTTCGTCGGACCGTGGGCGCCAGTCAGTCTCGGTGACTATCTCGCCGGCTCCAATCACGTGTTGCCGACTGGTGGTACGGCGCGGTTCACCGGCGGCCTCTCGGTGCAGGCTTTTCAGCGCATGATTCACGTCATCGACTACGACGAGCGCGCACTGGCCGACGTTGCGCCGCTGATCGACGCCCTCGGTGGCGCCGAAGATCTTGCCGCCCACGTTGCCGCTGTGCGCGTGCGCATACCGCCGCCGGCGTTGCTGCCATGACCTTCCTCCGTGCGTTGCCGTTGCGCGCTGACTTACTTGGCGAAATTCCTTACGGCGCACCACAAATCGACGTGCCGGTGCGGTTGAACGTCAACGAGAATCCGTATCCGCCGAGCGACGACCTGGTTGCCGACATCGCCGCGGCAGCGGGCTCGGTCGCGGCATCGCTTAACCGATATCCCGATCGCGAAGCCGCTGCCCTGCGGGCCGACCTTGCGGCCTACCTCAAGGCCTTCGAGCACGTCGACGTCGACCCTGCCTGCGTGTGGGCGGCGAACGGCTCGAACGAAGTGATGCAGCAGCTGCTGCAGGCGTTCGGCGGCCCCGGACGCGGCGTTCTCGGGTTCGCCCCGACATATTCGATGTACCCGCAGTACTGCCGTGACACCTTCACCACCTACGTCACCGAACAGCGCGAGGCCGACTTTCGTCTTGACCTACAGGTCGCCGTCGACGCCGTGCGACGCCACCGCCCGGTGATCACGCTGTTGACCTCGCCGAACAATCCGACCGGTACTGCTCTCCCGCTGGCCACGGCCGAAGCGGTGCTCACTGCTGCGGCCGAGCACGACGGCTTGGTCGTCGTCGACGAGGCCTACGCCGAATTCCGACGACAGGGCACGGCGTCCGCTCTGGGCTTGCTTTCGGCCTATGAGAATCTGATTGTCACCCGCACGATGAGCAAGGCATTCGCCTACGCCGGCGCGCGGGTCGGTTACCTCGTCGCCGACGCGTCGATCGTCGATGTGGTGCGCATTGTGCGGCTGCCATATCACCTGTCGAGCGTCACCCAGGCGGTTGCGTCGGCGGCGTTGGCGCACGCCGATGAACTACTGGCCAAGGTCGACACGCTGCGGGCCGAACGCGACGCACTGGTCGAGTGGCTTCGTGCGCACGAGTTCACCGTGGCCGACTCCGACGCGAACTTCGTGCTGTTCGGTCGCTTCGACGACCGGCATGCGATCTGGCAGAAGCTGCTTGACCGCGGTGTGTTGATTCGCGAGACGGGTCCGCCTGACTGGCTTCGGGTGAGCATCGGCACCGCCATCGAGATGGCAGCCTTCCAGCAGGCTTTACTTGAGGCGACCAAACGAGAGGGCGTGTCGTGAGCACACGAGGGGTGTTGCGTGAGCGACCCAAGGGGGTAGTGGCGTGAGCCGAAGCGCGCGAGTTCAGCGCACCACCAAAGAATCCGACGTGCTGGTCGAGCTCGAGCTTGATGGCAACGGCGTGGTCGACATCGAAACCGGCGTGCCGTTCTACGACCACATGCTGGCGCAACTCGGCACGCACGCGGGTTTCGACCTGCACGTTCGCACGAAGGGCGACGTCGAGGTCGACCCGCATCACACCGTCGAAGACACAGCGCTCGCGCTCGGCCAGGCACTGCGTGAAGCGCTTGGTGACAAAGCGGGCATCAGGCGGTTCGGCGATGCACTTGTTCCGCTGGACGAAACGCTGTGCCAGGTCGCCGTCGATCTGTCCGGCCGGCCCTATCTGGTACACACCGAGCCAGACATCGTCGAGCTGATCGGCACGTACGAAACCACGCTGACCAAGCACATCTGGGAGTCGTTCGTTGCCGAGGCTCGCATCTGCCTGCACGTCACCGTGCTGGCGGGCCGAAATGCCCACCACGTGAACGAGGCTCAGTTCAAGGCTGTCGCCCGCGCGCTGCGCGATGCGGTGCGGCTCGACGGTGTCGCCGGCATCCCGAGCACCAAGGGCGTGCTGTAGGCGATGGCGCGAACGATCGTGGTGCTCGACTATGGGTCGGGCAATCTCCGGTCGGCCGAGCGCGCACTTCGTCATGTCGGGGCCGACGTTGAGATCACCGCCGACGCGACCGCAGCGCTCGCGGCCGATGGGCTTGTCGTGCCTGGTGTCGGGGCGTTCGCGGCCTGCATGCGCGGACTTGAGGCGATAGATGGCGTCACCACCGTACAAAAGCGCATCGCCGCGGGTGCGCCGCTGCTCGGGATTTGCGTCGGGTTCCAGGTGCTCTTCGGCTATGGCGAGGAGCGCGGTGTCCGCACCCCGGGTCTCGGTCATTGGCCGGGCGGCGTGGTGAAGCTCGACGCACCCGTACTCCCGCACATGGGGTGGAATGTGGTCGTGCCGCCCGCCGGCTCGGCACTGTTCAGGGGTATCGAGGATCAACGTTTCTACTTCGTGCATTCGTACGCACCGCGCGAGGCGACTGGCCTCGTCACCACGGCCCGCCATGGCACGCGCTTCGTTGCTGCGGTCGAAGACGGCACCGTATCGGCCACCCAGTTTCACCCGGAGAAGTCTGGTGAGGCAGGTGCTGCGCTGTTGCACAACTGGTTGGAGACCCTCGCATGACCTCGCTTGAGTTGTTGCCGGCCGTCGACGTGGCCGGCGGCCAGGCGGTCCGGCTCGTGCAAGGCGAGGCGGGGTCGGCCACGCACTACGGCGAGCCGCTCGACGCTGCCTTGGCCTGGCAAGCGGCCGGCGCGCAATGGATTCATCTCGTCGATCTCGACGCAGCCTTTGGGCGTGGATCGAATCGTGAGTTGTTGGCTGCGGTGGTGGGTCACCTCGACGTCGCCGTCGAACTTTCGGGTGGCATTCGCGACGACGATTCGCTGGCATCGGCGTTGTCAACCGGGTGCAAGCGGGTCAACGTTGGCACGGCCGCGCTCGAGAACCCTGCGTGGGTACGGCAGGCCATCGCGACCTACGGCGATCGCATCGCGGTCGGCCTCGACGTCCGCGGAACGACGTTGTCTGCACGCGGGTGGACCCAAGACGGGGGCGAGTTGTATGAGGTACTTGCGCGACTCGACGCCGACGGGTGTGCGCGCTACGTGGTCACCGACGTACATCGTGATGGCACGCTGACGGGTCCGAACCTGCAGTTGCTGCGCGATGTCTGTGCTGCGACCGACCGCCCGGTGGTCGCCAGCGGGGGAGTGTCGTCGCTTGCCGACCTGCGCGCGATAGCCGAGCTTGTGCCAGCCGGAGTTGAAGGCGCGATCGTTGGAAAAGCCTTGTATGCAGGCGAATTCACCCTAGAAGAAGCACTGACGGAGGTGTCGTAGATGGTGCGTCGCATCTCGTCGGGCGCGAAGTGGGAACCGATTGTGGGGTACAGCCGCGCCGTGGTGGCCGGCCCATACGTCGAGGTTTCCGGCACGACCGCGCCGGCCGCAGGCGACACTGCGTACGCGCAAGCCAAGGGCATCCTCGAGATCATCGGTAAGGCGTTGAACGAGGCGGGCGTGGGTTTCGCCGACGTGATTCGCACCCGCATCTATCTCACCGACATCACGACATGGGAAGAAGTCGGTCGTGCCCATGGTGAGGTGTTCGGCGACATCATGCCGGCCACCTCGATGATCGAAGTGTCTGCGCTGATCGACCCCTCGATCCTGGTCGAGATCGAAGCGACTGCCTACCGGGGCGCGACGGCCGATGACGACGACTGACGCACTGCTCGCCGTACGGGTCATCCCGTGCCTCGATGTCGACGCCGGGCGGGTGGTGAAGGGCGTGAACTTCGTCGATCTTCGCGACGCGGGCGACCCGGTCGAGATGGCGCGCGTCTACGACGCCGAAGGCGCAGATGAGTTGGTGTTTCTCGACATCACCGCGAGCAGCGGTGATCGCGAAACGACCTACGACGTCGTGCGGCGCACCGCCGAACAGGTGTTCATTCCGCTGACGGTCGGTGGCGGCGTGCGAGAGGTCGACGATTTCAACCGGCTCCTTCGCGCCGGCGCCGACAAGGTCGGGGTGAACACCGCTGCGATCAATCGGCCGCAATTGCTGGCCGACGCGGCCGATCGGTTCGGTGCGCAATGCGTGGTGCTGTCCGTCGACGCGCGGCGCGGTGCGACCGAATCGGGGTTCGAAGTCACGACCCACGGCGGGCGACAGGGCACTGGCCTCGATGCCGTGCAATGGTCGGCGCGTGCGGCTGACTTGGGTGCCGGCGAGATCTTGCTGAATTCGATGGACGCCGACGGGACGCTGGCCGGGTTCGACCTTGAGCTCATTGCCGCGGTTCGGGCGGTCGTGAGTGTGCCGGTCATCGCCAGCGGAGGAGCGGGGGCGGCCGCCGATTTCGCGCCGGCCGTCGCGGCCGGCGCCGATGCGGTGCTCGCGGCAAGCGTGTTCCACTTCGGGCAACTGCGTATTGGTGATGTCAAGGCGGCGCTGCGTGCGGCCGGCCACCCGGTGCGGTGATCCGTGCAGACGTGACACTTTGCGCCCTCCCAGGGCCAAAAGTGTCAGGGCTATTCGCTGGAAACGGCCGGCGTAGCACCGTGTTGATGTCGCGCCCGGCCGCCAATTCGCGCTGCAGGCGCCGCAGCATCACCTGTCGGCGCACCCGTCGGCGAATTTGTTTTCTGGGCGCGTGCACGCTCAAGGCGGCCACCTCTCTCCTCACCAGGTCGTCGCTTTCCGGCGTCACCACAGCAAGCCACCTCGCGATCTACCGCGGCCCAGCTGGCGATCCATCGGCCTGACCTCCAGATCTCGCGCGGCGACGCCTCACCGCCCGGCACACTCGCCCGGATGTGCCGGGCGACCGGCACAATGTCCTCATGCCCGATGCCTTCATGCCCGCTGACCGCGATGCCGCAAACGCGAATCCGGGACTCGACCCGACCATCGCGGCGCGGCTCAAGCGCGACGAGCACGGCCTTTTCCCCGCGGTCGCGCAGCAGTTCGACACCGGCGAGGTGCTGATGGTGGGCTGGATGAACGACGAGGCCCTCCACCGCACGCTCACCACGGGTCGGTGCACGTACTGGAGTCGGAGCCGCCGCGAGTATTGGGTGAAGGGCGAGACGTCCGGTCATCAGCAGTGGGTCAAGTCGGTCGCGCTCGACTGCGACGCCGACACGGTATTGGTCAAAGTCGACCAGAACGGGGCCGCCTGCCACACCGGTGACCACACCTGCTTCGACGCCGACGTCCTCGACGCCGTCGTGGGCTCTGCGGATGTCGTGGTGGGCTCCCCAGAACGCGAGGCGACTACATGACGGCGACCGTGTCTGCGGGTCCGGTCGGCCGGGTCACCCGCCGGTTGCTTGCCGACGGCGAGACCGCGGTCGGCCTCTACCGCAAACTTGCGCAAGATCGACCTGGCACGTTCTTGCTGGAGTCGGCCGAGCACGGCCGATCGTGGTCGCGGTACTCGTTCATCGGCGTCCGAACCGCTGCGACGTTGACCGAACGCGACGGGCAGGCGCATTGGATCGGGACGCCGCCGCCTGGCGTTCCGACGCAAGGCACGCCACTCGACGTCCTCGCCGGAACTGTGGCGGCGTTGCGTGGGCCGCGCGACGCGTCGCTGCCACCGCTCGCTGGGGGGATGGTCGGATTCGTCACCTACGACGCGGTGCGCCGGCTGGAGACCCTGCCTGACGACACGATCGACGATCTGCATTTGCCTGAGTTGGTCATGCTGTTGGTGACCGATCTTGCCGTGCTCGACCATCACGATGGCACGGTCTTGCTGATCGCCAATGTGTTACCCGGTGACACCACCGAACACGCGGATGCACGGCTCGACGCGATGACACACGACCTCACTCGCGCCGCGCCCTCGACGGTCGCGATCATGAACGCTCCTGTGACGACGACGCCGGTGCGGCGCACGTCGACCGAGCAGTACATGGCGTGGGTCGAGCGCGCACGTGAGTACATCAGGGCGGGCGATGTGTTTCAGGTCGTGCCCAGTCAGCGCTTTGAAACGACCACCACGGTGGGCGCGCTCGACATCTATCGCGTACTGCGCGCGCGCAACCCGAGTCCGTACTTGTACCTGTTGCGTTTCGACGGATTCGACATCGTTGGCTCGAGCCCGGAGGCACTGGTGACGGTGCACGACGGCCGAGCGACGATGCATCCGATTGCCGGCAGCCGGCCACGCGGTGCCACGCCGGAAGAAGACAATGCGCTGGCTGAAGAGATCCTCGCTGACCCGAAAGAACGCGCCGAGCACGTGATGTTGGTCGACCTCGCCCGCAACGACCTCGGTCGTATCAGCACGCCCGGGTCGGTCGAGGTGGTCGACTTCATGAAGGTCGAGCGCTACAGCCACATCATGCACATCGTGTCGACCGTGGTCGGCCAGGTCGATCCGGCGTACGACGCACTCGATGTGCTGGCCGCGACCTTTCCGGCCGGCACACTGTCGGGGGCGCCCAAGGTGCGGGCGATGGAGATCATCGAAGAACTCGAACCAACCCGACGCGGCTTGTACGGCGGCGTCGTGGGCTACGTCGACTTCGCCGGCGATCTCGACACCGCGATCGCGATCCGCACGGCGGTCGTGCGAGACGGCACAGTCTTCGTGCAAGCCGGTGCCGGGCTGGTAGCCGACTCCGATCCGGCCACCGAAGACGCCGAATGTCGGCACAAAGCCAACACCGTGCTGTCGGCGGTCGCGATTGCCGAAGCGATGCGCCCGCCCGACGTCGTCGGGTGACGAAGGCAGTGTCCGAACCTGCATCGCCCGACCCGCCCGACCCGCCCGACCCGCCAGACCCGCCCGTGCCCGACCTGGTTGCCACGTCCGGCCGGCGTGAGCTGACCGCAGCTGCGCTTGGGTGCTTAGTGGCTTCGGGTCTTGTGCTGGTGGCCGTCGGCCGGCCGTGGGTTCGGTTCACCGTCAGTACGGCGACCGGGCTCGACGTCCGGTCGACCGCCACCGGGCACGACCTGGCGGGCGCGTCGAGTGCGCTGGGCCTCGTCGTCCTCGCGGGTGTCGTGGCCCTGCCGGCCACGCGAGGTGTCGGTCGCGTGATCGTCGGTGCGTTGACGCTGCTTTCGGGTGTTGGCATCGTGCTGGCGACGCAGGCATCGGCGTTCGACCCGTCGGCGGCGGTCGCGTCGCGGGCCAGTCAGGTAGCTGGGTTGCATGGCGCGAAGGCGAACGACATCGCCGCCACCGGCTGGCCATGGTTGGTCATGGTCGGCGGCCTGCTCGCGGTGGTGGTCGGCGTGCTGACCATGCGGCGCAGTCGCCATTGGCCAGCCATGGGTCGTCGCTACGAATCTGGCCGTGAGCCCGTCTCCGTACGCTCGAGGGAGGCATCGATGTGGGATCGGCTCGATGAGGGCGACGATCCGACGGTCTGAGGTCTGTCGGCCGCCCGAACATTGCTCGAACATTTCTCGTACCCGGCGTTGCGCGCGTGACCCGACGATCAGAACGGCGGCGGTTGCTCTACCGTCCGTAGTTGAGCGCGTAGGGCCCTGGTTGAGCTGAGGGCCCCAGTGAGCCCGCCGGCTGAGTTGAGCCCGACGGGAGAGGAGGGATCGATGACAGACCCGGCCGGTGATGGCCACTCCCGCGGGCTTGTACTTGTCATCGAAGACGAGCGCGCGATCTCGGATCTCGAACGCATGTATCTGACCCGTGAGGGATTCGGCGTCCACGTCGAATCCGACGGGCGCGCTGGTCTGGCGGCCGCCCGTAACCTGCATCCGGTGGCGATCGTGCTCGACGTCGGCATCCCGACCATCGACGGCACCGAGATCTGCCGCACGCTGCGCGCAGACGGCAATTGGACGCCGATCCTGTTCGTCACCGCGCGCGACGACGAGGTCGACCGAGTGCTCGGCCTCGAACTCGGCGCGGACGACTACCTGACCAAACCGTTCAGCCCGCGCGAGCTGGTGGCGCGGGTCAAAGCGGTCCTGCGCCGCGGGGCCGTCGACGCCGGGTCGCATGAGCGGGTGTATGTCGTCGGCGGCGTGACCGTCGATCCGGCCCGCCGCCGGGTCGTGGCTGATGGTGTTGCGGTTGACCTGACCGCGACCGAATTCGAATTGCTGGTGTTCCTGTGCCGCCGGCCCGGCCGGGTGTTCCCGCGGGAGCACTTGCTTTCTGAGGTTTGGGGTTACGAGGCCGCGGCCGGGACGCGAACGGTTGATGTGCACGTCGCACAGCTGCGGGCCAAACTTGGCGACGCGAGTCCGATCCGAACCGTGCGAGGTGTCGGTTACAGCGCTGATGGCTGATCGCCGCACCGGCCTGGCGACACGTATCGCCCTGGTGACCATGTTGGCGGCCGGCGTTGCGGTCCTCATCGCCGGTCTGCTCTCCGGTGTGCTGATTCGGGCGGCCACCCAGTCGAGCGGCAAGACCGCGTTGGCACAAAACGCCGAGCTCGCGGTTGCGGCAGCGGCGCAGTCGCGAACGGGACGCGCGGAGGTGCCGGCCAAAATCACCGCGTTGCTTCGTAGCCGCGGTGTGCGCGTGGTCATCGTGCAATCGAACGGCCAGGTCACCGGCCCGCAGGGAGCCGTGGCACTCGCCGGTGTGGTCACAAGCGCCGAAATCGCCACGATCGAGGGCGGCGGCAAGGTCGAGGTGACCAGACGCTTGAACGGCGTGCGCTACTACGTCGAGGGTCGGCCGGTGACCACTGGCACGGCGGCTGGCGGCGGCGTCGTGCTGTTTCAAAAGGTCACGGCGGCCCGGTCGGCCGAGGGCTCGATCCTGCTCCGGCTCCTGGTCGCCCTTGTCGCCGGCCTTGTGATTGCGGCGATCACCGGGATCTTGCTGGCCCGTCGACTCGCCAAGCCGTTGCAGCACGCGGCCGGTGCCGCGCACCGACTCTCGACCGGAGCGCGCGACGTCCGCCTGGTGCCGGAAGGTCCGGCCGAAGTCGCCGAGGTGGCGCATGCCCTTAACGCCCTGAGCGCGGCGTTAGCGACGAGCGAGGGCCGTCAACGAGAGTTCCTGCTGTCGATCTCGCACGAGTTGCGCACACCCCTGACGGCGGTCAAGGGTTACGCAGAAGCATTGGCGGACGGCGTGGTGCCGGCCGCGGCGGTCGAAGCGACCGGCCAGGTGCTGCTGGCGGAGTCAAGCCGGCTCGAGCGGTTGGTATCCGACCTGCTTGATCTGGCCCGGCTCGGCGCCCAGGATTTTCGTCTCGATATCGGTCGCGTCGATCTTCGGGCGCTGCTGCACCAAGCCGCCTTGGTCTGGTCAGACCGGTGCGACAAAGAAGGCGTGCAGTTCGCCCTCGAGGTGCCCGACCAGCCGGTCCTGCTCGATTCTGATCCGACCCGGCTGCGGCAGATCGTCGACGGCTTGGCCGAGAATGCGCTGCGCGTCACACCCGCCGGTCGGCCGATCGTGTTCGCCCTGCAGACGAGCGCTGAGGCGGCCCACCTGCAGGTGCGCGACGGCGGTCCGGGGTTGACCGACGACGACTGCCGCGTCGCCTTCGACCGATCCGCGCTGTACGACCGCTACCGAGGGGTGCGGCGAGTCGGAACCGGCGTCGGGTTGGCGCTGGTGGCCGGTTTAACGACCCGCCTTGGCGGCCACGCGTCTGCCGGTCGTTCGCCGGAAGGCGGGGCATGCTTCACGATCTCGTTGCCGCTGCGGCCATCTCGCTGACCTTCGCGCTGACCCTCGATCACTGGGCCGTCGGCATCGGCTAGTAGCTGGGCCGCTACCCTGGGTCGGTTCGTGCAGTGCTCATTCAAGACCTGCGCGAACAGACTGCAGTACCTGCGTGAAGAGGCCGCCTCCAGGCGCATGAGGGGATCGCTACGTGAGCGTGCTCGACGAGATTCTGGTTGGCGTCCGCGCCGACATGGAACAGCGCCAGCGCGCAATGCCGCTCGATGAACTCAAACTGAAGGCCTCGAAGCGCCCCACTGTCATCGACGGGGTTGCCGCCCTCAAATGCGAAACCGTAACGGTCATCGCCGAGGTCAAGCGATCGAGTCCGTCGCGAGGTGAGATCGCTGCCATCACCGACCCGGCGGCGCTCGCGCGCGACTACGAGTCTGGCGGCGCCGCGGTCATCAGTGTGCTCACCGAGCAACGCAAGTTTCACGGCTCGCTCGCCGACCTCGAAGCCGTCCGCAAAGCGGTCGAAATTCCGTTGCTTCGCAAGGACTTCATCTATCACTCGTACCAACTGTGGGAGGCGCTTGCGTACGGCGCCGACTTGGTTCTGCTGATTGTTGCGGCCCTCGACCAAAGCGCACTTGTCTCGTTGGTTGAGCGCGCGCATTCACTTGGCCTCACGCCGTTGGTCGAAGTGCACGACGAAACCGAAGTCGATCGCGCGGTCGATGCAGGCGCACGCGTCATCGGCGTGAACGCCCGCGATCTGCGCACCTTTGACGTCGACCGCACCTTGTTCGCTCGGCTTGCGCCGCGCAT
>Ga0066789_10000161_pt1 | contig 22660 bp, 19 predicted proteins | sample OrgsoiDNA2013049_FD_70960 | JGI IMG/M metagenome (GOLD analysis project Ga0066789, IMG submission 70960) | Permafrost soil microbial communities from the Arctic, to analyse light accelerated degradation of dissolved organic matter (DOM) -... | ecosystem: Environmental > Terrestrial > Soil >...
CGCGTAGTACCGCCCGAAGACCTGACGATTATCGTCAACACCGGCGACGATCACGACTGGTGGGGTCTGCACGTTTCCCCGGACCTCGACTCCATCACTTATGTGCTGGCCGGAATGCTGAGTGGCGAACGCGGATGGGGCGTGCGTGGCGACACATTCTATTGCCTGCAAGCGATGAAGGAACTGGGCGAGCCTTTCTGGTTCAGCGTTGGCGATCGCGACCTGGCCACCCATTTGCTCCGCACCAAGCTGCTTTCCCAGGGACGCACCCTCACCGAGGCCACAGAAATTATCGCCCAACGCTTGAAGCTGAGTTCTCACATCCTCCCTATGACCAACATGCGCGTGGAGACTCGAATTGATACGCCCTCGGGAGAATTCAGCTTCGAAGAATATTTTGTGCAGCGCTGGTATCAGGACCCGGTGAACGCAGTGCGCTTCGCCGGAGCTTCAGTGTCGAAGCCTGCGCCGGGAGTCCTGGATGCGATTGCCGGCGCGGAGGCAGTCCTGCTCGCGCCCAGCAATCCCGTTACTAGCATCGGCCCCATTCTTGCCGTCCCCGGCATTCGCGATGCGCTGGCCAAAACTTCAGCGACGGTTGTCGCTGTAAGTCCAATCATCGGGCACGCAGCCGTGTCCGGCCCCGCGGCAAATCTGATGGCCTCTCAGCATTTGGAGGTTTCAATCACCGGCGTAGCCGAGGCCTACGGTGGCTTCCTCGACGTTCTGATCGCGCATGATTCCGACGCCGACGCGGCACAGGTCCTGAGTCACGGACACCTTCAGATCCACTGCACCAACATTCTGATGCGCACTAGCGATGACAAAGCCCGGCTTGCGCGCACCGCTCTGGACCTCGCTCCTCCTCAAGCCGCGAGCTTTACCGCAGAGGTCGAATGATTCTGGTTCCAGTCAAGAATCTTGCGAACGCCAAGCAGCGCCTGGCGGCGGTGATGGAGCAAGCCGCGCGCACCGAGTTCGCCCACGCTATGTTGGAAGATGTGCTGCAAGCGCTCGCCGAATCTGCCGCCGATCAGGTTTCGCTGGTAAGCGCCGATCCTTTCGCGTTAGAGCTTGCCAACCATCACCGGTTCGCAGTGATCCCTGACGATTCCAATCTGAGCGAAACCGCCGCCATTGAAATGGCCACGCGGCTCTGTGAATCTCGGGGTATTCACAGCACGCTGGTGATTCCCGCTGACATTCCGCTGATTGAAGCCGAAGATATTCGCGCCATTTACGAACGCGCACCGGAGAAAGGCACTGTGCTGGTTCCCGCCGCCGACCAGCGGGGAACCAATGCAGCACTCCGCCGGCCGGCCGCGCTGTTTCCGCTGCGCTTTGGCAACGGCAGCTTCGTGCCGCATCTGCTGGCGGCGATTGCAACTCATGCGACTTGTGTTGTGCTGTCGCTTCCGCGAATTGCTCTCGACATTGATACTCCGGAAGATTTGCAGCAATTAGTGAACGCAGGGAGCGAAAAGCGGTCGCAGCGCCTCACGCGCAAGCTCGGATTTTCAGCAGCAGTGGCAGTGGACGCATGACAACCGGCGAGATTCGCGTTATCCCGGTCCCTTTTGCCGATGAGATCAGGCCGGGCGATGATTTAGCGGAGAAACTTCAAACGGCGTTGCGGCATCAGAAGCAATCGTTGCAGGCCGGCGACATTCTGGTGATCAAACATAAGATCGTTTCCAAGGCTGAAGGGCAGATTGTGGAACTCAGCCGCGTGAAACCGTCACGTGCGGCGAAGGATTGGGCGCAGAAGGTTGGAACCGACGCCCGTCTGGTCGAACTGGTGCTTCGCGAAAGTAAGCGCATCGTGCGCAAGAAAATGCTGGGTAAGAAAAAAGGCGTGCTGATCACCGAGGCTCGGCACGGCCTGGTTTGTGCCAACAGCGGCGTGGACGCCTCCAACGTTGACGGCGGCGACCGCGCAGTCCTTCTGCCCAGGAACCCAGACCGCTCCGCAGCACGCCTGCACTCGCAAATTAAGAAGATGATGGGCGTCCCCGTCGCGGTGATTATTTCAGATTCCTTCGGTCGCCCGTGGCGAGAGGGCCTTACCGAGGTTGCGATCGGTGTCGCCGGCATGAAACCCTTGCTGGACTACCGTGGCAAGCGCGACCCTCATGGATACCAGCTGCACGCCAGCTACGAAGCTGTCGCCGACGAACTGGCTTGCGCCGCAGGCCTGGTTTGCGGCAAGCTTAACCGCACACCGTTTAGCATCGTGCGCGGATTTGCTTATCAGCGGGGCCGGGGAAGTGGGCGCGCTCTGATACGCGCGAAAGAGAACGATCTGTTCCGATGAGGTCACAAATGCGAACCTGTACCCAAGTCGAACTCGAAACCTTCCCGCAACTCGACTGGTCAGAAATTGCTCCACGTATGCAGCCAGACGTGCGCTCCGCCATCGAACGCGTCCTCGAAACCCAAAACGGCGCTGCGCTCACCCGCGATGAATGCCTGCTTCTAGCCAGCGCTGGAGGCGACGACCTGCTCGGACTTCTCGTGGCCGCGGATCTATTGCGATGTGAGTTGGTGGGCAATCTCGTCACCTACGTGGTCAATCGCAATATCAATTTCACGAATATTTGTTTTGTGGGGTGCAAATTCTGCGCTTTCAGTCGCGGCCCTCGCGAATCCGATACGTACTTTCTCGATCCGCAGCAAGTTGCTGAAAAGGCCGTACAAGCGTGGGATCTGGGGGCCACCGAAGTTTGTATCCAAGGCGGCCTTCCCCGCGGCCTGCCTCCTCTTTATTACCGCGATATCTTGCGGGCGGTGAAGGCTGCCGTTCCCGGCATGCACATTCATGCCTTCTCGCCCATGGAAATTGTTTACGGTGTAGAACTCACTGGAATGGTACTGCGCGACTATCTGACCATGCTGCGCGATAACGGCCTCGGCACGCTGCCCGGCACCGCCGCCGAAATCCTCGACGACGAAGTCCGCCAGGTCCTTTCTCGCAACAAGCTCTCCACGGCGCAATGGCGAGAAGTTATTAGTACCGCGCACTCCTGCGGGATCCGCAGCACTTCGACTTTGATGTACGGCCACGTCGAGACCCCCGCGCACTGGGTCAATCAGCTGCGCTTGTTGCGAGATATCCAGGACCAGACCGGCGGCTTCACCGAATTCGTTCCACTCGGATTTGTCCATCAGAACACCATCCTGTTTCATCAGGGGCTTTCGCGTCCCGGCCCCACTTTGGCGGAACATCTCAAGATTCATGCGCTCTCGCGCCTGATGCTCGCCGGTTCTATCAACAACATTCAGGTTTCATGGGTAAAGCTGAATCGCCAGTTGTCGCGGCTCTGCCTGCACGCCGGAGCCAACGACTACGGCGGCACGCTGATGGAAGAGAATATCTCGCGTGAAGCCGGAGCTACGGCAGGTCAGTATACGCACCCGGAAGAATTTCAGGTGCTCATTCAGGAAATCGGCCGCATTCCGGCCGAACGCAACACCACGTACTCGCGAATTCAGCTCAAGACGCAGTTTGAAAGCTTCCCCGCCGAAGCCTTGTTCGAGCCGGAGTTCGCGTGAGCATCGCGATCATCGGTGGCACCGGTCCGGAAGGTTCGGGCCTGGCGCTGCGCTGGGCACAAGCCGGGGAGGCGATCGTCATCGGCTCGCGTGATCCGCAACGGGCGACGGAAGCCGCAAACAAACTCCGCCAGAGAACCGGCGGAAGTACTTCCGGAGCCGAAAACAAAGCTGCATGCGAATCCGCAGACATCGTCGTTCTGACCGTCCCGTTCGAGGTCCAGGCAGAGATGCTGAAGCAGATCAAGCCGGCTCTTCATCCAGGACAAATCCTGGTTGACACAACCGTGCCGCTGGCCGCCAGCGTCGGAGGCCGACCCACTCGAAGCGTCGGTGTCTGGCAAGGCTCGGCGGCGCAGCAGGCCGCGGAACTGGCGCCAGACGGCGTTTCTGTAGTGGCGGCTTTTCACAATGTCTCAGCCGAGCTTTTGCACCGTGAAGGCTCGGTGGATTGTGACGTGATCGTGTGCAGTGATGACAAGCAAGCCGCGCAGCGCATCCGCGCGTTAGCCCGCAAAATTCCCGGCGTGCGCACTGTCGACGGAGGCAAACTGGAGAACGCCCGCATCGTGGAGCAGATTACGGCGTTGCTGATCGGCTTCAACATCCGCTCCAAGGGCCACTCCGGTCTGCGCATCACCGGCCTACCGCCGGAAGCGTACGATGTCTGATCGCTGAATCGCCGTCACGCGCGCACATGGAATCCGACGCCGTCATTGAATTCCGCGACGTCTCCTACCATCTCCCCGATGGACGCGCAATCTTGCGCAACCTGAATCTCGAAGTCCATCGCGGAGAGATTCTTGTGCTCCTCGGCCGCAGCGGCTCCGGGAAAACCACGGCGCTCAAGCTGGCGAACCGGCTCCTGGAAACTCCTCGCGGCGAACTTCGCGTCGAAGGCCGTCTTTCGCGCGAGTGGGACGTCATCAAATTGCGCCGACACATCGGATACGTCATTCAGGACGTCGGGCTATTCCCGCACTTCACCATCGAACGCAACATCGGCCTGGTGCCAACAATCGAAAGCTGGCCTAAAGAAAAAATCGCACAACGCGTTGAAGAACTGATCAAACTGGTTGGCTTGAACGGTGACGTTGCTTCCCGTTACCCGCATCAGCTTTCCGGAGGGCAGCGGCAGCGCGTCGGCGTGGCCCGCGCTTTAGCTGCCGATCCGCCGATTCTGCTTATGGACGAGCCTTTCGGCGCTCTCGATCCGCTGACTCGCACCGATCTGCAGCGCGAGTTTCTGTCGCTCCAGCAAAAATTGGAGAAGACAGTCCTGTTCGTCACCCATGATCTTCGTGAAGCAATGCGGCTTGGATCAAGAATCGCTCTGCTCGAAGAGGGCAGGCTGGTATCACTGAGCTCGCGAGAAGAATTTCTTGCGTCGCCGGATCCTCTAGTCAAGAAATATGTCGAAGCCTTCGGGACTGCACTCGAATCTGCCAAACGAGGTGCCTCATGAACTTCTGGCATTTTGTGTCGCAGAACAAATTCGAAATCGCCGACCTAACGCTCGAGCATTTGTGGATGGTCGGCATTTCCATGCTGTTTGCGGTCGCCGTCGGAATCCCGCTCGGCATCCTGATTACTCGCAAACCGGCGCTGCACAAGCCGGTAATCGCCGCCGCGAATATTGTTCAGACCATCCCCAGCCTGGCGCTATTCGGATTCCTGCTGCCCGCGCCCTGGATCGGGGACCGCGCCGGACGCCTCGCCGTTCTCGCGCTCACTCTGTACGCGCTTCTCCCGCTCATCCGCAATACTTACACTGGCATCAAAGGTGTGGACCGCGCGGTTGTTGAAGCTGCACGCGGGATGGGCCTCACCGACTGGCAGCTTCTGTACAAAGTCGAGCTGCCGCTTGCCGCCAGCGTGATTCTCGCCGGAGTCCGGGTAGCGATCGTGATCTCCATCGGACTCGCAACGATCGCCGCGGCAATCGGCGCCGGAGGCCTGGGCGAATTGATCTTCCGCGGCCTTGCCATGGTGAACAACGATGTAATTCTCGCCGGAGCCATTCCGGCCGCCATCATGGCGCTGTCCGCCGACACGTTGCTGGGCTGGCTGGAAAAACGCCTTTCACCACCGCGGGCTGCGTGATGCAATTTCAATCCAGATCGGGTGGGGCTATTCTGCTGGCGCTCACTCTCACGCTGCTCCCCGCCTGCACCCACCAGCCCCGTATCGTCGTTGGATGCAAGAATTTCACCGAGCAAATCGTCCTCGGAGAACTCATCGCCCAGCAGATCGAAAACAAGACTCATCTTCCCGTAGAGCGCCGCTTCTATCTCGGCGGCACGTACATCGCCCACCAAAGCATTCTCGCCGGACGCATCGACATTTATCCCGAATATACCGGCACCGCGCTGACTGCGGTCCTCAAGCAACCGCCCGGCTCCGATCGCAAAGCCGTTTATGATCGCGTCAAGTCAGAATACGAAAAGCAATTCCGTCTGACGCTCGGCCCGCCGTTTGGCTTCAACGACACCTTTGCCATCGAAATTCGAGGCGACGATGCCCGCCGCCTGCACCTCGAAACGCTCTCGCAAGCCGCCGCATACACGGCACAGTGGCGCGCCGGCTTCGGTTACGAATTTATCGAGCGTCCCGACGGCTACAAGGGCCTGGCCGCGACCTACGGCCTGCGCTTGGCGGCCGCGCCCCGCATCATGGACCTCGGGCTGCTCACCCGCGCCCTCAAAGACCATCAGGTTGACTTGATCGCCGGCAACATGACCGACGGCCTCATCCCCGCCCTCGATCTATTCGTGCTCGATGACGACAAGCACTACTTCCCGCCGTATGAAGCCGTGCCGGTCGTTCGCGAGCAGACACTGTCGGAGCATCCTGAAGTAAAGCAGGCCTTGGATGAACTCGCGGGGAAGATTTCCGACGCCGAAATGCGCCAGCTCAATTACGCCGTGGATGGCGAGAAGCGGGATGTGAAGGACGTGGTGAGGGAGTTCCTGCGCAGCAAGGGTCTGTAACTTTTCGTCTTCTAATTACCCCCCGGCTGTTTCTTGGGATTCAAGATTCGATCAATTCCATTTCATCTACCTTCGTGCGTTGACCCCACTTCTTGAGCATAGTGCACTGACCGTGCTGTTGTAGAACGACCTTCCCGTCGAACTTCCAACAGATAAATTCTTACGACTGCAAGCACTTGCGGCGCAGCAGATTCGTATACGTCGGGGACAACGAGGACACCGGCCAGGTCATCGGCTATACCCGGGACACGACTACCGGGGCTCTTACTCTGATCGGCAATACCACAACCGCGAACGGCGCAGCACCAGCAGTCGCAATCATCCACTAATTGTCTTGTAACGACGGACCTGCGGGTGCCCCGTCCTTAGTCTTTAGTCTTTGCGTTTTTTGGGAAGACAGGGCGGGGACCCTCTCTCCCGACAACCCCGCTTACCGCTTCGGTCCCCAGATCCGAAACTCGCCGCTGCAGTGCAACAGACTCATCAGATAAAGCATGCCGTCGTAGTAGCGCATTTGGCCGGAGGGAACGGGAGCAGCCCACAGGGCCTCGACGAAGTCGTGTGCATGCCGATTCGTCGATGCCAGGCTGGCGACGGCGTTCGTAGCCACCAGGCCAGTCGGGGGCGACACGGCGGATTCGATATTTGGGCCGGCAAAGGGCTTACCGTCCAGCGAATACAAGGCCCCGTATCTGGAGATCCCCTGCGACCAGAAAAACATCTGAATTCGGTCGCTCAATTGCTGCTCTTGCGGTGCCTTCTGCCACCACGACCAATCTACCGACCAGTTGCTGGCGGTGCGCCAGGAGTCATAGCCGAAATTCGCCGACTGCGGAAAACGGTTGGAGTGCGGGGTGCCATCGAAGTTGGCATAAGCCGGCGCCAGTCCCGTGTTCGGATTCGTGGTTTTCGGGAAAAATTCGCGGCTTGCCTCGGCCGCCTGGGCCCAGAACTCGCGGTCCGCCACGGGCCCCCATCGTGCCCACAGCTCATAAAATGCCGGCAGGTGATACGAGGGATCGGAGAAGTCGCCATATTTGATCGACGGCACGAAGCGGATCATCTTGGCTTCTTCGTTCACCTCGGCGGCGACGGTGCGCATGCCAAACTTTGTAGGCCCGGTTTTCTCCGCGCGATGCCGCATGTTGGTCAGCAATTCGTCGGCTTCGTGCTTGTAGTCGTAGATTCCTGCGCCGTTTCCCCAGCGGTTGGCGGCAAAATACAAGGCCATCACAAAATATTCTTCGCCGTCGGGCGCGGCGGTTTCTTCATTCGGAGTCCCGTCCGTCTTGCACGACCACGAAAAATATCCATACGACGGATGATTGGGGTCGCTGATGTACATGTATGTCTTGGCCCAGTTCCACAAGGCCTTGAATTCTTTCTTCTTGTTGAGCTGGACCGCGATCATCATGCCGTAGGACATGCCTTCGGTACGCACGTCGTGGTTATTCCAGTCGGTCACGTACGCTAGCCGCCCGTTGCCATTCTTCCCGGTCCAAAAAAATATCGACTGGGTCTGAGGATCGCCATGGAACAGCTGACGGTAGGCCTTCTTGATCTTCTTCGAGATTTCCCCGCTCGTGTATCCAGCCTCAGCAAAGAGGTTGCGATAGTGCCCGGTTGCGAATGCCCCGGAGCCGTTGCTCACAGCTGCATCTTGGGCGGAAAGACGCGACGCGCTGCCAGCCAGCATCAGGACCAACAGAGTCGCGGCCCGCAGAAACAGCGGGACTTTTCTTTGCGTGAGTTTCACCTAACTTCCTTAATACCGGTTAAGCCGAAGGCCAGCGAACCACGGCTTACTGTAGCAAGTTAATTTTCAGTAGTCACTCTTAAGAACCGTAACCTTAAGAGCGGGGCTCTGAAATCCCTTGCCTTTCCACGCGATGCTGTAATCTCCCGGCACGGAAAAATATCGGTTGAGGTCTAGCCCTTTGCCGAACGAGTAACTCTCGCCTGGACCAAGCGTGCCATACCCGCCAGTTGGCATCGGGCCATTGCCAAATATCATCCCGGAGTCGTCAAGTTCTTTTCCGTTCACCACTAAAGTCCACGATCCCAGAGCCGAATCTACAGCGGAGGCTCCGTCATTGAGCAACACAAAGCTGACCATAACAAAGGGCAGCTGACTGCTCGGCGGCTTGGGGGCCACCAGCTGGACAGCAATTCCTGCGTGAAGTCCGGAACAGCCGCCGTTGGATTCATCCGCAGGGGTAGCCGTAACAGCAACGCACAAGAGAAAGAGAACCACGATTCCAACGCTTCTCATCGCCGGTGTTGCGCTCATTCGGTCCAAGTTCATGTGCCCCCTTGCGGGTCCAATTCTCCGCCTACATCAGCCACAGCGCATCCACATCCACAATCACATTCGTCCGCGGAATCTTCTCTTTCTCAACATGGGCCAGCATTGCTCGCAGCAGCGCGTTCAGTTTCTGCCGACTCGGAGACTTCAGAATGAAATGATAGCGGTAGTCGCGCTTGAGCCGCTCAATCGGCGCCGCCGCCGGCCCCAGTACTCGTACTCCCTCATGCCGGGTCTTTTCAAACCAGCGGCCGAGAGTTCCCGACCACTTCAACGCGTCATCAAGCTTATTGCTGCGGATCAAAACGTTGGCCAGAGAACTATAAGGCGGATAGTGCATCCAACTGCGGAAGCGTAGTTCTTTTTCGTAGAACCCGGCGAAATCATGCTGCGCGGCGTACTGCACTGCGTAGTGCTCGGGGAAATAAGTCTGCAGCACAACTTTTCCCGGGACTTCTCCGCGCCCCGCTCGCCCAGCAACTTGAGTCAGCAACTGAAACGTACGCTCCGCGGCGCGGAAATCCGGCATACCCAGAGCCGTGTCCGCGCCGACAACGCCCACCAGCGTGACCCCATGAATGTCGTGGCCTTTGGCAATCATCTGTGTGCCGACCAGCAAGTCCAGTTCGCCGGCGTCCAGCGCGTTCAACGCCCGCTCAAAATCGGCGTGGTTGCGGACGGTATCCCGGTCGAGCCGAGCGATTCTTGCCTGTGGGAAGAGTCCATGCAGCAACTCCTCCAGCTTTTCTGAGCCCGTTCCGAGAAAGAAGACATACTCGCTTCCGCACGCAGCGCAGGTGTTCGGCACCGGAGCCATGAAGCCGCAGTAGTGGCATTCCATCCGCCGCTTGATTTTGTGCAGGGTGAGAGCGATGGCGCAGTTTTGACACTCGAGTTTCTTGCCGCAGGTCCGGCACAAAACCACGGGAGAATATCCACGGCGGTTCAGTAGAACCATGGCTTGTTCTTTTCGCTCCAGCCGCAGCCCAATCTCCTCGATCAACTTGCGCGAGATGACGGGTTCCTTTCCGGTTTCCTGAAACTCCTCCCGCATGTCCACCAATTCAACCTCTGGCAGCGGACGCTGTTCCACCCGGTCCGGCATTTCCACCAGTGCATAGCGGCCTTTTTTCGCGTTAGCGTAAGACTCCAACGAGGGCGTCGCCGATCCCAGCACAACCGTGGCGTCGGAAAACTTCGCCCGCATCACCGCCACATCGCGCGCGTGGTAGCGCGGAGTTTCTTCCTGCTTGTACGAAGAGTCCTGCTCTTCGTCCACAATGATGAGCGCGAGATTTGAGACTGGCGCAAAGACGGCGGACCGAGTTCCGACGACCGCGCGAGCTTCGCCGCGACGAATACGCCGCCAGTGTTCGGCTCGCTCTTTGTCGGACAGAGCAGAATGCAGAATGGCGACTTCGTCTCCGAATACGCGGTGCACGTCGGCGGCAATCGCCGGGGTCAGGCCGATTTCCGGAACCAGGAGAATTGCGGAGCGGCCTGCGTCAAGCACAGATTTCATCGCCGCGAGGTACACGGCGGTTTTGCCCGACCCCGTGATCCCATGCAGCAGGATGCCTGCAAACTTTCCTGCTGCAATCGCGGCCTGAATCCGATCGAGGGCTCCCCGCTGTGCCGGATTGAACTGAAACTCCGCTGGAAGTCTGCGCCCGCTGATCCCGGGTTTGGGGAGTTCGACTCTTTCCTGTGCGAGTTCGACCAGATCGCGCTTCACCAAAGTGTTCAGCGTGCTGCGCGGCACGTCAAGTTCACGCAATATCTCAACCGCTAGCCGCCCGCCGGTCGCAGCTAGAGCCTCAACCAACAGGCGTTGATTGGGATTCAACTTTCCTTCGCCGTGCTTGAGCACCGCGACTTGCCTTGTTCTTGTCGCGTCTGTGGTATGAGAAACGTCTTCGCGCACAATCCACTGCTTGCGCGCCATGCCGTCGAGCAAAGCCCGCGAAACCCGGGCAGCGGTTCGCAGCGTTCCCTCGCGAGCCTCATCACGAGCCGCCAGATAATCCAGTGCGCGAAATTCCGCGTACTGATCTTCAGCTGTACGTTTCGAGCGCGAAGGTGAGCCCGTGCTACCCGCGAGATGCTGCGCCAGGCGTCCCTGATCGGTAATGCGATACACCACCGCCCGGCGGAAGTCGGCGCTCAGAGGCAGCATGGAACGGAAGACTTCGCCGAGGGGTGCGAGGTAGTACTCGCTGATCCATTTTCCCAGGCGCAGCAACTCCTCCCTGAGCGCGGGTGCGTCGGGCTCATCGAGCGCCTCGATCACGTTTTTCGCAGTAACCTTTGGCGGGCGATCGTGCAGTTCAGTGACGATTCCGACCACACGCTGCTGGCGGAAGGGAACCAGCACCCGCCCACCGACCGGAGGGCGACCCCCATCCGGTACGCGGTAGGTGAATACCGAATCCAGCGGCACCGGCACGGCCACGTCACAATACTGAGGCATGAAAAAGGTGTGAACAGGAATCCTAACATTCGGCGAAAGGCACGGAAAAACCGTTAAGGCACTGCAAAAAGTCGGAACTTTGTCTATAGCACCGAAGTGTAATTAGTTCCAGAAGGTACACTCCGGGGAGCAATTTTGACCTAAGGTGTTTTTCCCAAGGGTCCCCAAAAGCGCATCCGCAATCCATACCTTGTGATTTGCACTTTATTCTTCTGATCCTCTGTCGCTGGAGCCGCGATTCGCAAAGATGCCAGTTTGGCGAACCGCGTTGGCCATCGCATTGGCATTCATTTTGTTGGAGTTCGGCGGTGGAAAACTCTCCGCTCCGAGGTTCTCGATGGCCACTACGACCGTCCAGTCTTACCCGGTTAACTCATCTCCACACGGCCCCTGTGGAAAATCTTGCAGGGTTTTTTCTCACATTGCTACAACTTGGCAAACTGAGTGCAACAGTTTTCAACTTACAGGCGAAGTGTGTGTTGTTTGGCGCGCAAGAATGTGGTGGTGAAGTCTGTCCATCAGGAGTGAGTTGGTATGCAGGACGAATCGTTACGGCCGCGTGAGCAGCAGGTCGTGGAACTGCTTCTTCAAGGCTGCGACAACGATGAAATTTCCAAGCAGTTAAATATGGCGCGGAGAACCGTAAAGGCCCATTTCAACCGGTTGTTCGTGCGCTTTGGCATTGATAGCGGAGTCAAACGGGTAAAGCTGGCGACACTTTTATATCGGAGGCAGCTATGTTCAGAGGAAAAAACAGCGGTAACACTCGTCCCAACGAGCGCGAACAGCGAGTCATCGAACTCGTCGCCCAGGGACTCAAGAATAAAGAAGTCGCCAACCAAATCGGGACCACCGAGCACGTCATTAAGAACTATCTCCGCACCATCTACGACAAACTGGGGCTCTGGAACCGCGTAGAGCTGGCGCTGTGGTATGAAGCTCGCCGGCATGAAGGGCTGATGTTTGCCCAGAGCCATTAAAGGCGGCCTGAATACTGCTCGAAAGCTCGTGTAAGCTCAGCCCTTCGTCTGGGCGGACGAGCCCTTCATTCGCACAGGGTGCCGGTTGCGGGCTCAAAGTGATCTTGTTGAGCGTCGCGTTGCGCCTCGAACTGCCCCCCGGGAGTCTTACCGTAGAGGTCTGATCCCGGACAGTAGTAGAGCGCGGTATGCACGTCCACCCAAACCCGGACATTTGGATTGCCGGTAGGGGGCGCGGGTGCCCGCTGAGGCACCTCCGCCACTCCCAACTTCACCAGTAAGGACTCATACCAAGTCAGATGCGACGCAGGCGCTGGCCACGCCCAAACCACCAGTAACAGGAACAGCGCAAGCGACGCCATCACCGCCAGGGCGATCCTGCGGCCCGTTCGCTGGTGAAACGCCAGCTGCGCGCGCGCCCACGCGGCACGGATTGCATCGTCCCAGGACGGCGGCGTGATTGCGTCCCTGAGCAGTTCACCCGGCACCATTGAATCCTCGAGAGTTGCCTTTTCGATAGCCGCATCCGGGATCACGGGCCGCGCGCCGGCAGGCGGTTGCTCCGGAAGCAGTGACCTAGCCATTTTTTCCGGCCGCCGCCACACTGACTCCGAAACAGTTTCTTTGTCCTCAGCGATCGGCGCAACATCTTCCTGCGCTTGCGGCTCGAGACGATCCGCAGCATGCTGCGGCGGCGCTGACACCTCGCGTTCCTCAATCGATGTAGTTTCCTGCGCTTGCTGCATGTACCAGAGCGAAGCCCACTTGCTCTGCAAATTCTCTGCCGCAGTGCCGGCCACGCGCGGCATACTGCAATTTCCGCAGAACGCCTCGTTGGCCAGGAAGGGACGGCCGCACACCCGACATTTCGCGGCCAGGATATCGGAGGGTTGTTTCGACGTCGGCGGAGAAACGGACGCAGAATCCGGTGAACTGGCCTCTGGCACTGGCGCGTCCTCGGACGGTTCGGCCTCACCATCAGCATTGGGAGTCTTGCTGACCGGATCTTCTTCAGCCGCCAGTTCAAAAGCGGACTGCACGGACGAAGCCTGCGGGTTCGTGTCCCGCCTTAACCAAGAACCGCCTTCCCGCTCCAGAATTTCCCCGACCAGCCCAGCCATCAGTTGGCAGGTGCGCACGTCACACTCGTGGAAGGCGTCAGGCTTATTCCAGCGCACTTCAACCAGACCTGCAATCTTTCCCAATCGCTGGACTGGAACGGCGAGCAAGGCTCGCACGCCCAATTCGCGGCAACCGGGAATATCCAGCCGGATATCTTTCTGCGCATCCGCGGACTGAAATGGTCTTCCGTTTTTCAGTCGTTCCGTAGCCACCAGCGAGTGCGATGCGATCGAACTTCCGGGGACTTTCGCAGCCGCGCCGGATTCGGCGATGCGATTCAAATACCCGTCGCGGGTAAGGCTGATGCTCACTCCGGCGGAGTCCGTCATGCTGCGCAGCCGATCAGCGATCAGTTTGGCTGAGGCTTCGAGGGCGAGGCCACCGGCGCGCAGCAGTGACTGAGTTTCTGCAACCTGGGTGAGAATCCATCCCGTATCCAGCCGCGGATCTTTGGCGCGCAAGCTGTCATTGTGCTGCTGCAGAACATAGGCTGCAGCCAGCACTTGCTGGAACCCGGCTTCGTCCACAGCAGGCTTGTGCTTCACTCTCACGTCGAGAGGCGTCACGGGCTGGTACTCCCTTGCCTCGTATTGTAAAGCAGTTTTTCATTTCTTCCCGAGTCACCTGGACGGCACCGGCTTGAGGCTGGGAGACAGGCGGAGGTCGAGTTCTGTCCTGTTTTCGTAACAAGGCCGAAGTAGTAACTAGGCAGTCCCGGAATCCGTGCAAAAGTGGGGCCAAGAGTACTCAGGAAAGAGGTGTATCTGTGCGGCCAGTCGAGGGATTCCAGCCGTTCTGCGAGGGATTAGAACCTAGAAAACTAACCATCCAAAAGGTGAAGGTTTTTCTGCAAAATAATGCGAGAAAGCTTTTGGGATTAGTCCCTTCTAGTCTCAATCAAGCAACCGAAACTGCAGTGGACCGGACGTATCAGAAACAGCTCTGAGGCAGATGACCACGGAACAGGCCAAGCCCTTTTTGATCGGGCACACGATGATCGGCGACCGAGGAGCGAAAGATCTCATGGAAGCGATCTTTCTCGACCCGAACCTGCGATGGGACGAACGTCCTCTGCCGGAAAAATCCGGTCTAGAGCTACCGCAACTGGGCTGCTGGAGTCCGGCACCGGACTGCCCCTGAGACCAAGCCGAGTTTTCAGAGGGGGATCGTTTCTTCCTGCACGGCTGCAAGACTGCCAGCCTCGTGGCTCAGGTAAAAATGCACGGCTGGGGTGATGATCAGCGACAGCACCATGGAAATCAGGATTCCTCCAATCACAGCGATGGCCAGCGGTTGCAGCATTTGCGACCCCGCACCCAGCGCGAAGGCTAGCGGCAGCATCCCCGCAATCGTTGCCAGCGCGGTCATCACAATCGGCCGCAGCCGCCGCCGGCTAGCTTGCAGCATAGCTTCCTTCGCGGACGATCCACTCGCGCGCATTCTCTGATCGGCATCCAGCAGCAGAATGCCGTTCTTGGCCACAATTCCCACCACCATAATCATCCCCATGAATGACGATACGTTGAACGTCGTGCGTGTGATCAGCAGCGCAATGAACACCCCTGACGTCGAAAGCAGCGCCGACGCCAGAATCGCAACCGGCGCAGCGAAGGTGCGGAACTCAAACAACAGCACGATGAAAACCAGGACAATTGCCAGCAGCAGTACGAAAACTAAATCGCTAAACGACTTCTGCTGTTGTTTGTAAGCGCCGCCATATTCCACGCGAATGCTTGGTGGCAGATGCAGTCCCGTCACGGTTTTCTGCACCGCGCCCATCGCGCTGCCCAGGTCCGTGCCTTCCGTACGGCCGGTGACCGCAACATCACGCAGTAAATTTTCGCGACGAATCTCTCCCAGGGGCGGCAGTTCCGTGATCTTTGCCAGCGCTCCCAAGGTTGCGGTGTGGCCGGTCGCGCTGGTCAGCACGGTATCGCTGATGGTTTCAAGGGAAGCTCGCTTGTCCGCCGGAAAACGTACTCGCACGGTGTACACGTGATCGTTCGAGATCACCGGGGCGGCGGCTGGCGCTCCTTCAATGATGGCCGCGGCATCGGCGGCAACTTCCTCCGGCGTGAATCCCGACCGGGCCGCCACTGCCGGATCAACCTGGAACATCACCGCCGGCCCGCTGACGGTATTTTCGATTCCATCCAACACGTCCACCACGCCGTCAATCTTGCCAATTGCCGCCGCTACTCTTGGCGCCCAGGCTTCCAGCTCCGCCGGATTTTGCGAAAACAGTTTGATCTGGATCGGCTCCGGTTCGCTGGTCAGGTCCCCGATCATGTCCTGCAACACCTGCACAAACTCCACCCGTACTCCGGGCTCCTGCTGCGCAACTTGCTGCCGAACGTCCTCCATCACCCCATCAATGTCACGCGTGCGGCAACTTCGCGGCGACAGCCGGCCGAAAAGACCGCACTCCGCTTTCAGTTTGACCAGAATGTCGCCACGATTCGCTTCGGTAACCGCCGCCAGCCCAAGCTCAGACCCAGTGCGCCGCGAAGTGCTTTCCACCTCTTTGACCGACTTGATGATCTGCTCGATGTGCAGAATCATCCGGTTGGTTTCAGAAAGCGAAGCTCCCGCCGGCGTCCAATAGTCGAGGGTAAATCCGCCTTCATCCATTTCCGGCATCAAGTCGGTGCCCGAGACCCGGTAGCAGAGGTACGAACTGGCAATCAGCGCGGCGCTCAATCCCGCCAGCCACCAGGGTTTGGCCAGCGCCTGTTGCAGCCAGTGCTGATGAAAGTCCACGATCCTTCTGAAATATTTGCCCAGGCTGCGCTCTTCCGCCGCCAACAACTGTTCCAGGGACTCTTCATCGGACAAATCGGTTTTCGCTTCCGCGGAAGGAAAGTGACTTTTGATGAAGTACTGGCTCAGATTCGGTGTCCAAGTCAGCGCCAGCGCCAACGATGTGAACAACGCGACACCCATGGTGAGCGCGAGCGCCCGAAAGAAGGTTCCGTACACTCCTTCGACAACTACCAGGGGAACAAGTACGACGATCGGAGTCACCGTGGAGCCGATCAGCGGGATCGTGATTTCATGCAGCGCGCTGTGAATGGCCTGCAGCCTGCCCTGGCCCGCGTCGCGATGCAGAACGATGTTTTCGACCACCACAATCGCGTCATCAATCACCAGGCCTACGGCGGCCGCGAGGCCCCCCAGCGTCATCAGGTTGAAGCTTTCGCCGAGCGCTTTGAGCACCACAAACGTGATCAGAATGGTGACCGGAATCACCAGCCCGGCCACAATCGACGTCCCCCAATCGTGCAGGAAGAGCACGAGGATAATCGACGCCAGCACCACTCCCAGCAGAATCGCGTCGCGCACGCTCTTGATGGATTCGTCCACGATGATGGACTGATCGTAAAAAGGCTTAACCTCGATTCCCGGGGGCAGCTCTTGGCGGATCTTCTCCAGTTCCTGGTGGACTTGGTTGGCCACGTCCATGGTGTTGCTTTCCGGCTGGCGATTGATGTTGAGCAGCACCGCAGGCTTCCCATTGGCGGTGATGATGGTGTAAACCGGTTTCACTCCCGGGACCACACTGGCCACATCGCCAATGCGCACTGGAATTCCAGCCGGCGTGGTCTTCACTACCACGCCTGCAATCTCTTCCGGAGTCCGTACCTGTCCGCTGATCAAGCCCAGCACCAGTTGATGATTGCGCTCGAACAGTCCCGGCGAGTCAATCAGGTTGGTGCGCTTCATCGCGTCCAGAAGGTCGGTGACGGTCACGCCTGAGGTCAGCAGCTTCGCCGGATCCGGCTCAATGTGGAACTCCGGCTCCTGCCCGCCCTGCAGCAGTACGCTGGAAACTCCGTTCAGCCGGTTCAAACGCGGCTTGATTTGATAGGTAGCCAGTTCCCAAAGTTGCGTCTGCGGGACGGTATCGGAGGTCAGGCTGTAACCGATGACCGGGAAACTGGCAAATGTCATCCGGTTTGCGGCGATCGTGGCGGTCGGCGGCAGGTCCTGCTGGACCCGCGAAATCGCGGAGTTCACATATTGCAGGGTCTGGAACATGTCAATATTCCAGTTAAAGTACAGATCAATCTCCGCTGATCCGCGGCTGGTAGTTGACCGGACCTCTTCGAGTCCGGGGACGCTGTTCACCGCTTCCTCAATCGGGCGCGTCACCGTGACCATCATCTGGTCAATCGGCATTACCCCGTTGTCGGCGGCGATCAGGACCCGCGGAAAATTTGTAGTAGGGAAAACCGCGACTGGGATGGTGAATCCCACATACGCGCCCACTGCCGCCAGCGCGAGGATGAGGAAGATGAGCGGCTTGGAGTAGTGCGCAAACCAGTACGACGACTCGGGGCGGTTCACCCGGCGCCTCCCTCGCTGCTCCTTTTCATCGTCATTCTTCGATCCTTAATCCTTAGTCTTTCCCGTCCGGCTTGGCTTCTGCGCTGGTGATCCGGCTGTTGTCGGGCAGGCCGTAGGCTCCGGTGGCGACAATGCGATCTCCTGCCTGCAGGCCCTCGACGATCTGAATGCGATCGGCTTCGCGGATCCCGGTCTTCACCGTTTTCTGGCGTGCGCACTGATCGCCGACGTTCTTACTTTTCTCGCAGCTTCCCGCAACCATCACTGAGGTTGTCCCATCTTGCGCCGTGAGCAGCGCGACGGCGGGAACCGCCAGCGCGTCCGCCACCGAGCGCGCGATCATTGAAACCTGCACGCTGGTCCCGGGCTTCAACCGCTCGCCGGGATTCGTTGCCTGCACCCACACTTCAACCGTAGTGCTCCCCGGATCAAGCGCCGGGCTGACGACTGTAACTTTGCCGGGGAAAGGTTTGTCCATGCCCGGCACTTCGATCATGGCCCCGTCTCCAACTTTCAAGAGCGCCGCACTTGGCTGCGGGATGTGCGCCTTGGCAATCACTTCGGAAATATCCATCACTGTCAGCAGCGGACTTCCTGCGGCCGCCATTTCTCCTGGATACAGTGGCCGCTCAGTCACCACGCCGTTGATCGGACTTCTGATGTCGGAATAACTGAGTTGCGCCGCCGCTCCTTCATACTTTCCCTGCGCCGACTCCAGTTGTCCCGTCGCTGATCGCAACGCCAGTTGCTTGCCGATGGCATTCAGCGAATCCAAGCGTTTTTGGGCGAGTTCGTATTGATTGCGAGCGTTGGTCAGGTCCACGCCGGCTTGATCAAGTTCCTTGCGTGGAAGCGCGCCCTGCTGCACCAGGTCCTGTCGGCTGTCATAGACCTTTTGCTGGGCGTCCAATTGCTGTTTTGCAGCTCGCGCATCGCCCGCCGCCTTTTGCAATTCCTGCGGAAGGTCGGCTGCGGTGGTTGAGGTGTATTGCGCTTGCGCCTGATCGTAGGAACCTTTGTTCTCCTGCGCGGCGGCGGCGAGGTCGCGGTTTTCGAGGACCGCCAGCAATTGTCCTGCCCGGACATGGCTCCCTCGATTGACCAGGAATTTCTTCACCGGTGCGCTGATCTTCGCCGGTATTGCCGACTGCGCAACCGGAAACAAAACCGCGTCCGCCGCGATTTTCTGCTGCATGGCCGACTTCTCGACTGCGACAATCTGCACCGGCACCATCGGCGCCTGGTCCGCGGAGTCCGAAGAACACGCTGCCATGCCCGCCAGTGCAGACGCGATCAGCGCGATCTTTAGAAGGCCGTTTCTGCAGATCAACATGCTCAGAGTTTTCCTGTTAGAGTCTCGAGATTTGCCAGCGCCACGCGGAACCGTTCCTGCCCGTCACCGAGTGCGTTCTGAGTCTGGGTGAGTGTGTTCTGCGCGTCCACGACCTCCAGCACGGTCGCTTCTCCCGCTTGGTATCGCAAATTGATCAAGCGCAGGCTTTCGCTGGCCAGGTCCGCCGACTGCCGCAGCGATTCCATTTCCGAGCGTGAAGTCTGGGCCTCGTTGTAAAACGTTTTCAAATCCGCTGCCGCTTTGCGCTGCGCGAAACTCAATTCTACTTTGGCCTGATCGCGCTGCAAGTCCGCCGCCTTGACTTTGCTGCGGCTCGCTCCCCAGTTCCACAGCGGAAGCTCAATCGTCGCCGTGGCCGCGTATCCTAGATTTTTCACATTCTGACCGGTGACCGGATCGAACCCATTGACCGCGTAATGATTGGCGTCGATGCCATAAAAATAATCCAGCCCCAAAGACGGCAAAAAGCTATTCCACGCCACGGCCACTTCCTGGTTCGCCGCTTTCAACGCCGCCAGAGCAACCCGCAGCTGCGGACTGTGGTCTCCTGCCGCTACCTCAACCTCCTGAAAGGACGCCAGCGGCTCGACATTCTCCAGATCGTCCACGGTGGCAAAGTTTTCGTTGAAATTTGGAAAAATCAGCACTGCAAGGTCCAACCGGCTCCGCTCCATCTCGAGCTCTGCATCCTGCAAGGCGCGTTGTTGTTGCTGCTGCTGCAACTGCGCCTTAATGCTGTCGGAGCGCGCCACTTCGCCGCCTCGCTCCAGCTTCTGGGTAATGTCGAAGAAGTGTCCGGCTTCGCCCGCGGCGCGTTGTGCCGTTGCGTATTTGCGCTGGGCGACGACGAATCCGTAATAAGCCTGCACCACCGTCACGACCAGGCCGCGCGCGGCAATTTCTGACCGGGCCTTGGCCAGCGCCTCTTCCGCCTGAGATCGGCGGTACTCAGCGGCATTCTGCAGCGAAAGCGATTGGTGGACGTTGCCCTCGCTGACGTATTCATGCACACCGTTTGCGCCAACGTAGCGCCCAGTGCTGGTGCCGTTCCCTTGGGTGTAGAGATATCGTCCCGAGTAGGAAACGTTAGGCAGTAGCCCGGCGCGAGCCTGCACCGTATTCTGTCTGGCCACGCCGTAGTCGGTGAGCGCCGCCCGGTATTGCGGCTCGTTGGCCCGTGCCCGCGCCACTGCGTCCTGCAAGGTCAAAGTGAGGGGCGCTGCAGAATTGTCCGCAGCCGTGACTTGGTTCGGCTCCTGAGCAAATCCCGACAGGGCCGCGAAGACTACCACCATTCCCGGCAGAAAAACCCTTTGCTGCAACACCCACCGCCGCAGGTCTCGCATAAGCCTCTCCTAATCTTCTTCCAATCCCCAAGCGTGTTTTTCATTGTGGCACATCTCGTCCCCAAAGCGATCTGCCCACGAAGTTTCGTGATTACCACCGATTCCCGCCTTCGTGCCGAAGTGTCAGCATCCACAGGTGCTTGCCCGGCTGTGCCCACCGGCGAAACTTTGGCGAAACACGTGCTATCCCGAGCCGCAGGCTGTGAAATTCGATCCTGCGAGCCCGGAGGCCAACGTGATCAATCTGGAGCAAATCAAAATTACCCGCCGCGATCAGCAGGTGCTGAAGTTTCTGGTCCAAGGTTGCAGCAACAAAGAGATCGCTGCTGAGCTGAAGATCAGCCCGCGAACCGTCAAACAGCACCTGCGCACTTTGTTTCTGCGCGCGGAATTAAACAGGGCCGCAAACGCGCGATTCTAGCCACCGCAATCTTTGAAAAGGAGCAAATGAATTAGGTCGCCACGAGAACAGTGTCGCCACGAGAACAGTTGACGTACCGGGAAATCAAGGTCACTATGCTGGTTTGGCAGGGACGGACTCATCCGGAGATCGCCCTCACTCTCAGCACCTCCGAGCAGGTCGTCAAGAATCAGCTGCGCAGCGTGTTTGACAAGCTGGGGGTCTGGAGCCGTCTGGAACTCGCCCTCTATGTGGCTTCGCATGGCGGCGCTAGATGGGCACAGGATCTCGATACCGGGCTCAATCTGCCCGCCTCCGTGGCCCCATAGGTTCTTCGTTAGGGAACGTGATCAGGCCAGGGATTTGAGGTATTTTTGCAGAAATTCCTGGTCCTGCTGGGAGACATTGGTGAAGCGCACTCCAATGCCAAATCCGGGAGAGGCGCTGGCCACCGCGCCGTGCAATCGCAACTTGGCGGCACCCAGCCAGAGCACGATTTCGAGCTTGCTTTCGACCGGCAGCGGACTCGCCATCTCGACGAAACAACCGCCCTGGCTCAGGTCCGAGGCTCTGCCCCGAATGACCGTCTGGCGCGTGGGCTGTAACTCCACCGAAATCGAGCACTTCACTCGCGGCGACTTGCGGCGGTCGTTGGCCGCGGTGGACTGGAAGGCATCAATCTCGCCGTGAGGAAGGGGCACATCCCAAAACTGCTTCTCGGGGTTCAGATACAGCAGGCCGACCTGCCCCTCCGCAGGGGTGCCCACGCTGCCGATCCACTTCACTCGAAAGTGGGCTTTGTTTCTAGCGTAGGTGACTCCAATGACTTCCTCAGCCTTAAGCTGCGCCTTTACCCCTTTGAGCCTGGCGCCGTGCTGGCTCAAGTCTGCCGAGGTCACGCTCTCGGAAAAAATTTTGCCCTCGCGGTCGGTACCAAAAATGCGCACCGCGACTTCTACCGGCTTTCGCGGCTCACAACGCTTTCCCGTACTGGCGCGCAATATCACTTGGCTCCGTATGGTACTGGAGAATAAGGCGTTTATCCAGACAAAGTCGTGATGGAACCTGGTCTGCCCACGGATGGTGAGCAAGCTCTTCATGAGGAGATTGGGAAAAAGGGTTGCAAATGCTTGCAGAATTGATTGGCAGGCGTTTATAAACCTAAGGAAAAGAAATAGTTAGGGCGTTGAGTAAGGCACTCCAATTGCTTGAAATGGGTGTCTGGGATTCGCGTTCCCGATTTGGAGCAGTCGGCGGCACTTTTGGCGTAAGAGTTCTCCTGGGGCGAAACGGAATGATCTACAAAGAGACTTTTTGGATGGCCTGTGACTCGACCGAGCAGTTGCGGGCCGAGTATGGCCCTTTTCACACTCGCGCGGAAGCCGAGCGTGAAGCCGGCAAACTCGGCTTCGGCTACATCCTGCGCTACGAACACATGATCGGGGAAAATGAAGACATTAAGGAAGTCCGCTGCATCTTCATTGAACTCCCATCGCAGATTGCCACCCATCCCGTAACCCGTAAACTTCATACCCGCTGCGCCACTTGTGGCGAAACTTCGGTGCACGACTTTGACTGGCAGGCCGAGGTCTGGGCCGACATCCACGAGTTCGAGCACTCCCGCCACCGCGTCCGTCTCTTCGAGCACACCAGCGCGGCTGGCTTGAAAGAAATCGCCGGCTGGCGTGACGCCTGCGCGTGAAGGCGACCCTGTTCACCACAGAGACACAGGGTCACAGAGAAAACAAAAACTAATTTGTGATTTCTCTGTGCCTCTGTGTCTCTGTGGTGAAT
>Ga0066789_10000162_pt1 | contig 22657 bp, 20 predicted proteins | sample OrgsoiDNA2013049_FD_70960 | JGI IMG/M metagenome (GOLD analysis project Ga0066789, IMG submission 70960) | Permafrost soil microbial communities from the Arctic, to analyse light accelerated degradation of dissolved organic matter (DOM) -... | ecosystem: Environmental > Terrestrial > Soil >...
GGCCGAGCCCCAGCTCGCGATCGGCAATGACGTCGGCGTCGACCTTGTCGTCGAGCGTGGCAGCCTGCGTGCCGTCTTCGTCGGAGTAACCGAAGATGCCGATCACGTCGAGGCGGGCTGCCAGCACGAAGTCTTCGAGCTCGGCAAACTCGGCGTCGGTCTCACCGGGAAACCCGACGATGACGTTTGATCGAACGCCGGCGTCGGGCGCAGCCGCCCGCACGCGGTCGAGCAAATCGAGGAATTGGGTGCCGTCGCCGAATCGACGCATGCGTCGGAGCACGCTGCCACTTGCATGTTGGAACGACAGGTCGAAGTACGGGACAACGCCCGGCGTTGAGGTCAGCACCTCGATGAGCGACGGCCGCATTTCGGCCGGCTGGAGGTAGCTGACGCGCACGCGCGCGATGCCGTCGACGGCGGCTAGACGCGGGAGCAACTGTTCGAGCGCGCGAATATCGCCGAGGTCTTTGCCATACGACGTTGAGTTCTCACTGACCAGCACGATTTCGCGCACGCCATGCTCGGCCAACCAGCGCGCCTCGGCCAGCACCTCGTCGGGCGGGCGCGATACAAAGGCACCGCGAAACGACGGGATCGCGCAAAACGAACATCGTCGGTCGCACCCCGACGCCAACTTCAACGGCGCGACCGGCGCATCGTCGAGCCGGTGCCGCAATACTCGCGGACCACCCGCGTGGCCGGGGATGCCAACGTCGGCAACCATCGACGGCCGATGCACCGGCGTGACGGGGAGCAAGGTCCGACGATCGACCGGCTGATGTGCAACGAGCTCACGACCAGCGAGCACGTCGTCGAGTCGATCGCCAATCGTCGCGTAGTCATCGAACGACAACACGACCGCTTCTGGCAGTGCGGCCGCGAGTTCGTTGCCGTACCGCTGCGCCAGGCAGCCGACTGCTACGACCTTGCCGCCGCGAGTCTGATCGCTCGCCGCGAGCAACGCATCGATCGAGTCTTTCTTCGCGGCCTCGACGAAACCGCAGGTGTTGACCAGCGTGACGTCGGCCGACTCTGCCTCGGTCAGGCTCCAGCCGGCCTCGGTCAACCGAGCGGCCAGCTCTTCGGAGTCGACGTCGTTGCGCGCGCACCCAAGGGTGATCAGGTGGGCAGCTCTCGTCGCGGACATTCCCTGAGCCTACCGGGGTCGGCGGCTCCCGCCCTGCGGCCTAAGGGCGTGCGTTCTGGCCGGCTCAGCCCTGCGCGACCAGCGGGTTGCCCGGGCCGAAACTGACCGACGTCACACTGCTCTTTGCTTGCGGGGCACCGATTTCGACGCCGTTGACGGTGAAGTCAGTGGCCGGTGCGTTGCCGAGACGGAACGAGATGCGCTGGGGGTCGTCGAAGGTCTTCGTGTCACCGGGATTCAGCACCCCTTGGTACAGAACGTCCGTTGGGCCACTGGATCCGGTGACCGACACCCAGCACTTCGAGGTCGTAATGGCCATCACGACATGCACGCCGTCGTTGGCCAGCGCGGTGGTCGGTGTCGGCGCCGGCGCGGTCGGCGTGGGGGTGATCTCCGGCGTGTTCGCGGACGCCGACGGGCTTGGCGTCACCACGGACGCGGGCGGCGTTGTCGGTGCCGCAACCACCGGCGGTGAAGCCGCAGTGTTGTTCTTCTTCGGCCCGCCGGTAAGACCAACAGCAGCGAAAATGATGATGCCGACGAGGGTGGCGCCTATTGCCGCGATGCCCCACTTCGGCCCGTGCTTTTCAGCCGTGCGGGTGATCGCGCGCCCAGTCGCTTCGGTTTCATAGATCTGACTCGCAACCGGCCCGTCGTCACTGCTCGCGATCGTCGCGTCGTACTCGGCGAGCAGCGGTGCGGGATCGATGCCGACGAGGCCGGCCAGGGTACGGACGTGGCCGCGCGCGTAGAAGTCACCGCCACAGAGCGAGAAGTCATCGGCTTCGATGGCACGGATGACGGTGGCTCGCAGCCGCGTCTTCGCGCTGAGGTCGTCAACCGTTAGGCCGGCGTCGCTGCGGGCAGCCGCGAGCGACTGGCCGATGGACATCGCCTCGCCGGTCGACACGAGCGGCTCCTCTTTTACGCGGCTCTGAAATCCGGACGGTCATATTCGGGCGCCATTGAACGGGTCAGTTCGGCGCTAGTGGCGCTGCCGACAATCCTTGAGTCTAGGACCTTGGCTGCTTGTCGACAAAGTAACGCCGATCTTGAGAGCAGCTGATCACGTGCCCCCGAGCCTGGCCGATTCGGTCGGCTCGGTCCCGCTATTCGCCACGCAACGTCGCGACAATGTCGTCCAGCTCGTCGGCCTTGACGAGCACATCACGCGCTTTAGACCCCTCGCTGGGCCCGACAATCCCACGACTTTCCATGAGGTCCATCAGCCGGCCCGCCTTGGCGAAGCCCACCCGCAACTTGCGTTGCAACATCGAGGTCGAGCCGAACTGGGTCGTCACCACGAGTTCGATCGCTTGACACAGCAGATCCAGGTCGTCGCCGATGTCATCGTCGGTCTCGTGTCGCATCACCGGAGTGGCGGTCACGTCGTCGCGGTAGGTGGGTTGCAGCTGTTCTTTGCAGTGCCGCACGACCGCTTCGATCTCGGTCTCTGACACGAATGCGCCCTGAAGTCGGATCGCCTTGCTAGCACCCATCGGCAAGAACAACGCATCCCCGAGTCCGACCAGCTTCTCGGCTCCGGCTTGGTCAAGGATGACCCGGCTGTCAGCCAGGCTTGACGTGGCGAACGAGAGTCGTGACGGCACGTTCGCCTTGATGAGACCGGTCACCACATCGACACTCGGCCGCTGCGTTGCGAGCACGAGATGAATGCCAGCTGCCCGAGCAAGTTGGGTGATGCGCACGATCGAATCTTCGACGTCGCGCGGTGCGACCATCATGAGGTCGGCGAGTTCGTCAACGACGACGAGCAAGTACGGATAGGGCCGATAGACACGCTCGCTGCCTGGTGGTGGCACGAGCTTGCCCGACGTCACCGCACGGTTGAAGTCGTCGATGTGGCGAAAGCCTGACGCTGCAAGGTCGTCGTAGCGCATTTCCATCTCGCGCACGACCCATTGCAACGCCTCGGCGGCCTTCTTCGGGTTGGTGATGATGGGCGTGACGAGGTGTGGAATTCCCTCGTAGCTCGTGAGTTCGACCCGTTTCGGATCGACCAACACCATGCGCACCTCGTCGGGTGTTGCGCGCGACAGGATCGACGTGACGATCGTGTTGATGCACGTCGACTTACCTGATCCGGTCGCACCAGCAACCAAGATGTGCGGCATCTTTGCGAGGTTCGCGCAGATGTAACGGCCTTCGACATCCTTGCCGAGCGCGACCACCATGGGGTGGTGATCGCCGGTCGCCACCGATGACCGCAGCACATCACCGAGGCTCACGACGTCGCGATCGGTATTGGGGATTTCGATACCGACAGCCGACTTGCCCGGGATCGGCGACAGGATTCGCACATCGGCGCTGGCTACCGAATACGCAATGTTTTTCGACAGTGCGGTGATGCGCTCGACCTTTACGGCCGGCCCGAGTTCGACTTCGTATCGGGTGACCGTCGGACCGCGAGTGAACCCCGTCACGGTGGCATCGATCTCGAACTGTTCGAGCACAGTGGTCAGCGCCTCGACGACGGCGTCATTCGCCTTGGTTCGCGCGCGTGGATGCGAACCTTCGCGCAGCATCGTCGGCGGCGGCAAGTGATAGGTGACGTCGCCAGACAGCAGCAGTTGTTCGGCCCGCCGCGGCAAGCCATTGCCCACGGCGGCCGCCTGGCCGTTCGTCGTCGCGCCACCTGAGTCGGCCGTGGCGTCGGCGACTGCGGCGGAGTCGGGCTCCGTGACGGCTGCGCCCGCCGGCATGTGCGCCAAGAGCGCGGAGCGGGTGTCGGCGACCAACGGGGTGTCGAACGGCCGGTCGCCGGCGCTAGCCGGGTCAGCTGCAGCGGCACTTGCCCCGACCCGGCGGCGGCGACTCCCCCGCCGCAGTGCGGGGAGCGGGTCGCCGGTGAGGTCGATGATTTCGTCGTCGGCACCAGCGGCAGCCGGTTTGCGTCGCAACAACCAGTCGCGCAGTTCGCCGAGCCGGCGCGGAACGGCATTGACCGCGGTGCCGGTCACCACGAGCAGCCCGAAGAGGGCGAGCAGCGTCAGAAGGGGAACCGTCAACCAGACGGTGAGACCAGATTCGAGTGGGGCGGCAATCATGAAGCCAGCGAGGCCGCCCGCGTGCCGCATCGCCTGCGCGCCAAGATCAGGCGACGGGCTGCCGTGCGCCACCTGCAGCAGGCCGAGTACTCCCAGGCTCAATGCCGCCCAGCCGATCACCATGCGGCCACTCGCCGACACTCGATCGGGGTGCCGCAGCGTGCGCCACGCAACGCCGGCAAGCACGAGCGGGACGACGAACGCGGCCGAGCCGACTAAGCCGCGGGTGACAGCAACGATCAGTGAGCCGACGGGTCCTGGCAGTCGCCACCAAATTCCGCCGGCCACCACGATGGCGGCACCCAGGATGGCGAGACCGGCCCCGTCGCGCCGATGCGCCGGATCGAGGTCACGGGCTCGATTGCCAGCGGCTCGGAAGGTGCCGCCCACGACGTGCGCAAATACCATCCAGCACCCGCGCAGGAGCCGGCCGATCGCCCTGATCGCCCGGCCGCCAAGCGAGCCCGAGTTGCGGTAGCGCCGCGGCCTCCGCGCGGCCGGCCGACGTTGCTGGGGTCGCGTCGGGGGGCGCCCGCCGGTGCGCGGACGGCCAGCCGGGGTCGAGCGGGGTCGAGCGGGGGCACGGGTCGCCATACTCATGAGGCTACCTAGTGAGCCCCAGCAGTCTCAGCAGTCACACTCGTTCGCGATTCGTGTCGCACCTTTCCGCGGCCGCTCACCCACACCCGACGACTAACAAACTCCAAAGTGGGGGCGGGTCAGACCTCAACGACGACAGGCAAGATCATCGGACGGCGGCGGTAGCTGTCGTTGACCCAGCGCCCGACGACGCGCCGCACCACCTGCTCGAGTTGATGCGCGTCGGTCATGCCTTCGGACGCAGACAGCTCCAGGGCCTCCTGCACCTTCGACCGGACGCCGTCGAGGGCCGCGTCGTCGATGCCCGACCCTCTGGCATGGATCTCGGGCCGGCCGGCCAGCTTGCCGGTCGCCGAATCGAGCACGACCACGACCGAGACGAATCCTTCTTCGCCGAGGATGCGGCGGTCTTTGAGTGACGTCTCGGTCACTTCGCCGACTGACAGACCGTCGACATACACGTAGCCGCAGCGCACCGCGCCGACCGTCGATGCGCGGCCGTCGACGAGGTCAACGACGTGGCCGTCGTCGGCGATCACGATGCGGTCGGTGTCAACGCCGGAGAGTCGCGCGATCGCCGCATGTGCTTGGAGGTGCCGCCACTCGCCGTGAATCGGCATGAAGTTGCTGGGCCGGGTGAGGTTGAGTACGTACAACAACTCCCCGGCGGCGGCGTGGCCGGAGACGTGCACGAGTGCGTTGCTCTTGTGCACGACGGTGGCACCCCAACGAGCGAGTCCGTTCACCACGCGGAACACCGACGTTTCGTTCCCGGGAATCAGCGAGCTGGCCAGCACCACGGTATCGCCGGGCTCGATGCGAACCGGGTGATCGCCGCCAGCCATGCGCGAGAGCGCAGAGAGTGGTTCGCCCTGCGATCCAGTCGAAATCAGCACCACCTGCTCAGGTGGCAGAGCGTCGATTTCTCGAGCATCGACAAGCAAATCGGCGGGTACTCGCAAATAGCCTAGGTCGCGTGCGACGCCCATGTTGCGCACCATCGAGCGACCCACGAACGCGACCTTGCGATGGTTTTGCACCGCGACATCGAGCACTTGCTGCACGCGATGCACGTGGCTGGCGAAGCAGGCAACGATGACGCGGCGCTTCGCCGATTCGAACACCCGGTGAAGCACCGGAGTGATCTCGCGCTCGGAGGTAACGAAGCCAGGAACCTCGGCGTTCGTTGAGTCGGACATCAGCAGGTCGATGCCTTCGGCACCCAGCCGGGCGAAGCCACCGAGGTCGGTCAGGCGGCCATCGAGTGGCAACTGGTCCATCTTGAAGTCGCCGGTGTGCAGCACCAGACCGGCCGGCGTGCGGATCGCCACCGCAAGCGCGTCGGGTATCGAGTGGTTGACCGCGAAAAACTCGCACTCGAACGCACCGAGGCGTTCGCGCTGACCTTCCTTCACCGCAAGCGAATACGGCTTGATGCGGTGTTCGACCAGCTTGGCCTCGATAAACGCGAGCGTCAGATTCGACCCCACCAACGGAATGTCGGGCCGCTCGCGCAACAGGTAGGGCACTGCACCGATGTGGTCTTCGTGCGCGTGTGTCAGCACGATCGCCTCGACCGCGTCGAGGCGCGACCTGATGTAGTCGAAGTCAGGCAAAATCAGGTCGATGCCGGGCTGCTCGGGGTCGGGGAAAAGTACGCCGCAGTCGACGATCAGCAGCCGGCCGCCGTACTCGAAGACGGTCATGTTGCGACCGACTTCACCAAGGCCGCCGAGGGCGACGATCCGCAACCCGTTCGCCGCCAGCGGCGGCGGCGCGGCCAGACCCGCGTGCCCAGGACTCACCAGGCCGCCCCAGCGGCCTCGGCATCGAGGCGCAGTTGAGCGATCTGGTCGTCGGTCGCGTCGACGAGAGGAGGTCGAACCGGGCCGCCCGGCAGACCGGCCAAAGTTAGCGCCGCCTTCGTCAGGATCACGCCTTGGGTGCGGAAGAACCCGGTGAACACCGGCAGCAACTGCCGGTGCAAGGCAAGCGCGCCGGCGACGTCGCCGCGCAGATAGGCCGCGATCATCGCGGCGGTTTCGGTACTGAACAGATGGGTCGGAACGCCGACGACGCCCACGGCGCCGATAGCCAGCAGCGGCAGCGTCAGCTTGTCGTCGCCGGAGTAGAACGCCAGATCACTGCGCGCCATGACCCATGCGCTTGCCTCAAGGTCTCCCTTGGCGTCTTTCACAGCGACGATGCGGTCGTGCGCCGCCAACCGCACCAGCGTCTCGGTTTCGATGGGTGTAGCCGTGCGGCCAGGAATGTCGTACAGCATGTTCGGCAAACCGGTCGCGTCGGCAATCTGACTGAAGTGCGCGAGCAACCCCGCCTGCGGTGGCTTGGAGTAGTACGGCGTCACAACCAGCAGACCGTGGGCGCCGGCCTTTTCGGCGGCGTGCGCGAGCTCGACGCTGTGGCGGGTGTCGTTCGTGCCGACGCCGGCGACAACGTGCGCGCGATCGCCAACAGCATCAACAACGGCGCGGACGACGCGTTCCTTCTCGTCGTCGGTGGTCGTGGGCGACTCGCCCGTGGTGCCGTTCACGACCAGTCCGTCGTTGCCGTGCTCTACGAGATAACTGGCGAGCCGCTGCGCACCGTCGAGGTCGAGACCGCCGTCCGAGGTGAAGGGCGTCACCATCGCGGTGAGCAGGCGGCCAAACGGAGGGTCGGCCGGGTCGGGTCGCTGGATCGCCATGGCCGTAACGGTACCGGTAGCCGGGCGAAGTCTCGCGCCGGTTAGGCGCTCCGCTGGCGGCCACCGCCCGAGCTCGGACATGAAAGACCCTGCCGGAAGTTACTCGGGGGTCCGCGACCGGCAGGGTCGTATGCCTATCGCTTGGCCATCATCGCGCCTGAGGGTTTTTCCGAGGCTTTGGTACAGCCTTGCTATGGGCTGACGCGGCCGTGTTCGTCGAACGCCGCGTGGGTGAGGGGCATCAACTCGGCCCACGCCGATTCCATCTTCTCGGCGACCATCTCGATCTCGCGTTGCGGAAAGCTGGGAAACCGGCTGTCTTCGCGCTTGGTGCGTAACGACAACAACGCCATCAGCGATCGCGCGTTGCAAGTGACGTACATCGACGAGTACGTGGCAACCGGCAAGACGCCGCGCGCAACTTCGCGAGCAACGCCCGCGCCGAGCATTTCGAGGTAGGCGGCGTAGGCGTGCTCGCATGCTGACTTGGTGGCCTCTTCGACCACCTTGTGTTGCTCGGCATCGCCGGGCGTAAAGACGTACCGCCCCGGCTTGCCTTCTTGCACCAGCAGGCGATCTGGCCCGGGCACGTAAAACACCGGCTCGAGTTGGCGATAGCGGCCGCTCTCTTCGTTGTAGCTAAAACCCACGCGGTGGCGCATGAACTCGCGAAACACAAAGATGGGCGCCGACACAAAGAAGGTCATCGAGTTGTGCTCGAACGGCGTGCCGTGTCGGTCGCGCATCAAGTAGTTGATCAGGCCCTGGGCACGCGTTGCGTCAGCGTTGACGTCTTCGAGTGATGCATCACCCTTCGTCGACACCCTGGCGGCAAACAGCACGTCGGCATCGCTGGCGATGTGCTTCACCAACTCGACGGTGACATCGCTGCGAAAACGGGGGAGCTCGTCGGTCGAAGACATGACGCACACCCTAGTCAGACCGCCGGGTGACCTGCACCGGTGTCGGACGACGCCACCGCCGACCGCATCGACGGCTCGGTCACCAGACAAAACTCGTTGCCGTCGGGATCGCGCCACATCTGCCAGGGCGAGGTCTCGGCGTCGAACAGGGCACTCGCGGGCGTGCCCCCGAGAGTGCGCGCAAACTCCCCCGCAGCCACCACGCCACCGGTCGCCGGGTCGACGGCGAAGTCGAGATGCTGCCGGTTCTTGCCCACCTTCTGCTCGGGCGCGACCTGGAGCGACAAGACCGGCCCGCCGGCGCCCAACAGGCCGAGGTCGACACAGTTGGGTTGCCGATTGTTCACCGGCAGGCGAAGCAGCTCGCTCCAAAATGTGGCGGAGCGTTCGAGGTCGGTCACGTCGATGACGAGGTGCGCCGGCCGTAGTACCGGCGCACTCTCGTCATCTCGGGTGTCACGCCGCGCGTCGAGGCTGGCGTCACCGTGGGGCGTCGCCACTCAGACCGACGTCGATTGCCGTACGGGCGCAGCCGCCCGATGGCAATACACCGCGGTCTCGGTCGGACGGCCAGCCGTAGCCGGCGCGCCACCCTTGTCAACCGTCTCGCTGAACGTGCCGATCTCGGCACGCGCGCGCTTCACGTCGACTCGCCAATGCCGCCGCGCCGCCTGTGCCCGCAACTCCGCCACGTGCTCTTTGACCAGCCAATCGGTCAAGTACCCGTTCATCTCCGCACCTCCTTCGCTACTCCGCCACCGATCCGTACCCCCTAGTCGTATCCGCGGCCTGTGACAGTTTGGGCAAGGAGGCTGACGTCGTCCACCGAATAAAGCGACCTACGGCGACGAGCAACGCGCGCCGAAAACCAACTTGACCGCATTGACCGAACGTGCTGCGAAGATGACGTAGTGCCCGCACCCGACCAACCGCATGCGGACGGAACTGTGCGCCTCGCCCACGCCGACGACGCGCCATCTATCGCAAAGCTTCAAGCCGAGTCACTGCGTACTGACTACGCGTCGCTGCTCCCGACCGACGCAATCGAGGCCTTTGACGTCGAGGCCGCAGCCCAGCAGTGGGCGGCCGCGATCAGCACGCCGCCGTCGCCACGACATCGAGTGCTCGTCGCCGTCGACCTCAGCTCGCTCGTCGGCTTCGCCGCCACCGTGCCCGCAACGGACGACGACCTCGACCCAGAGCATGACGTCGAGTTGCTGGCTTTACATGTCGAGCCAGCGCATACCCGCATGGGGCACGGCAGCCGACTCATGGCCGCAGTTGTCGACTACGCGCGCGACGACGACGCCGCCCGACTCGTCACTTGGGTGTTCGCCGCCGACGACCCGCTGCGGTTCTTCTTGCGCGCGAACGGTTGGGATTCGGATGGGTCGACGCGTGATCTCGACGTCGGCGAACTCCTGCATCAAGTGCGGATGCACACCGGCATCAAAGACCCGCCCGACCTCATCGCCTAAGCGGCGGAGCCAAACGGCTAAGCGAGCTGGCGCCCGACGTCGGCGAGCACGCGCATGGCCACGTTGTGGCCGGCCGCTCCGATCACCGATCCAGCCGGATGACAGCCGGCCCCACCGGCGTAGAGGCCAGAAATGCCGGTGGCATAAGGCATTCGGTCGGCAAACGAGACGGCGTTGTCAACGTGATGGATGTGGCCGCGGGTCATGCCGAAGTGCGCCTCGATGTCAGGCGGCGCCAACGCGAACACATCGGCTACCAGGTCAGACGTGCCGGGCGCGAACTGATCGCAAATCGACAACAACTTCTCCACGTAGCCGGCGCGCTCCGCGTCCCAACTCGAACCAGCGATTGCGTACGGCACCCACTCGACAAACAATGCCGACGAATGATGACCATCGGCGTCTTGCAAGCTGGGATCGACGGTCGTGTGGATGTACCACTCGATCGTCGGCCACTCCGCCAGCTTCCCGGCCTTGACGTCGGCGTACGACTGCCGTAGCGACCCGAGCACATTGTCTTGTGGCAGCAGATGAATCGTCGCGCCATGCTGACCGCGCCGCTCGGGTAGGCAGCGAAACACCGGCAGATCGGTGAGCGCGAGATTGACCTTCATGGTGGTGCCGTACTGCGTCCAGCTATCGAGTTTTTCATTGAGGGCAGGCGGAAAGTGCGCCGTGCCCACCAACTGCCTCAGCCGGAACGGATCGGTCGCGGCAACAACGATCTGCGCATCGATGCTGCGGTCACCTTCGAGGACGACGCCGCGCACCGCGTCGTCCGATATTTCAATGTTGGTGACGGCGCTGCCAGTGACGATGGTGGCGCCCGCACGTTGCGCGAGCTCGGCCAACGTCGACGAGACGGTACCCATGCCGCCGCGCACCACCATCCAGGTGCCGTCGGATCCTGGCAGCCGGCACATGTTGTGCACCAAGAAATTGTGGCCTGAGCCGGCGGTATCCCACGTCGCGTCGAGGCCAGAGAGTCCGTCGGTGACGGCGTACATCGCCTTCACCAAGTCGCTAGCAAAGCCGAATCGGTCGAGATACTCCCCCACGCTGCCACGACATAGATCGATGAAGACCGTGCGCAGCTCGGGCCGAATGTAGCGCTGCGCAGTTTCGTCGAGCGTGAATGGTTCAGCCAACCAAGCGGGCGCGAGGTCGGCACGAAGCATGTCGAGCTCGGCCTGAAGCGCCTCGTCGGCGGCCCAGTCCTGCGCCGAAAAGAAATCTTCATACTGCTGCCGGGTGGCATCGCGATCGGAGCCAAGCAAGAGGTAGCGATCACCAGTTGTCGGCAGGAAGTAGTGCGGGTCGCGTCGCAGCAACGGAAGTTCGATCCCGAGTTTGCGCGGCAGCTCGGGCGGCATCAGTCCGAGGAGATAGGCGCCGGTCGACTGCGAAAGACCTGGGACCTTGGTGAAGGGTCGCTCTGTCCGAGCGGCGCCACCCACGGTCTCGGCGGCCTCGACGACCACGACGCGCAGGCCCGACCGCGCAAGAAAGGTGGCCGCCACCAACCCGTTGTGACCGGCGCCGACGACCACGACATCAGCAGTACTAAGCGACACCTAAACCGAGCTCCTTCGACGGAGATACATCAACCTACCGATGCGCCAACTGCGGCCGCGTTCTAACCTGCTACGTATGACGAACGCCGACGACGTCCGCGATGTGGCCTTGGCGCTACCGCACGCGCAGGAGATCCCGAGCGAAGGCTTCGACTTCAGGGTCGGCGGCAAGGGATTCGTCTGGTCGTATCCGGAGCGGCGGCCCGGCAAGTCGCGGGAAATTCGCACCGACATCGCGGTGCTGTTCGTCGGCGACGAAGCGGAGAAACAGGCGCTCCTGCTCGGCGAACCTGACCTGTTCTTTACCACGCCCGGGTACGACGGCTGGCCGTTGGTGATGCTGCGCCTGACGACGGTGGACGTCGATCGGCTGGCCGAACTGATCACCGACGCATGGCGCATGCGTGCGCCAGACTCGCTCGTCGGCGACGCGAGTGACCGTAGTGACAATGCCGGCCGCGCATAGGAGGCGGGCGTGACTCGACTCTCGGTCATCGGCGCGCCGAACAGCCTCGGCAGCTATGCCGCCGGACAAGACCTGGCGCCGGCCGCGCTTCGGTCGGCGGGTCTGATCCCGCTCCTCGCGCGGGCTGGCGTCGACGTGGTCGACGAGGGCGACCTGCCCGTGCAGGCGTGGCGACCCGATCGCGAACACCCACTTGCACAACATGCTGACGACGTGGCGGCGTGCCTCGCCGAGCTGACGAGCCGGCTTCGACCGCTGGTGAGCAGAAGCCACGCGGTGTTGGTCATCGGCGGAAATTGCACGATCGCACTCGCCGCAATGGCCGCGCTGGATAACACCGAAAGCGGCCAGGCCGGGTTGCTGTACGTCGACCGCCACTTCGATCTCAACACACCCGAGACGACCACTGACGGTGCGCTCGACTGGATGGGCATGGCGCACGCATTAGCGTTGCCCGGCTGCGTCGAATCCCTTATGCAGGTGTTCGGCCGTCGCCCATTGCTTCAGCCCCATCAGGTCGCGTGGGTCGGCGTGCAGGAGGACCGCGCGACCCAATGGGAGCGCGATCAAGTCACGCAGCTCGGGCTTCAGGTGACAACGAGCGACGAACTCGCGGCCGAGCCCGCCGAAGCGATACGCCGGGCACTGGCGACCCTTCCGACCGGGCGCCTCGCCGTTCACGTCGACGTCGATGTTCTCGACTTCACCGACGCCCCGCTCGCGGAAGACACTGGCGGCAGAAACAGCGGACCGACCTTGGCACAGCTCGGCACCGCGTTGACGATGGCCACGAGCGACCCGCGGGCCCAAGTGCTGTCGATTGGCGAACTCAACCCCACCCGAAGCGCCGGCGACCCAGCGGCGATCCCGCGATTCGTCAACCTGCTCGTCGCAGTTCTCGTCGAGTTGGTTGCGACGAAGTAGCAGCTAGCCGAGGTGGTCGGCGCCGTCCGCGTCTTCGAGCCGGGCCAACCGTTCGACCAACCAGTCCCAACCACTGTCGCGGCCGTGCTCGCGATGCCAGCCCCACAACAACTCGTGCACCTTCGGCCCGTGTTCGATGTGGCCGAGCAGCGCCACGCGTGATCCCGACGGCAGCAACTCAGACTTGAAATACTCGCGCACCATGCCCGACCCAAGGTCGGTGGCGTTAGCCGCTCCACCCCCAAGAAACGCCGGGACGCCGGCAGCTGCGTCCGCGAGCACGCCGGCGACGTCAACGGCAACGGTGCCGACGGTAGGGGTGCCGCCGAGCAAGACCAGCTCGCCGGTGTCGTGAATCCACTCGAGCGCCGCATGGTCGTCACCAGCGGCGAGCGCGGTCGCGATCTCGGCCGGGACATGCCACGAACCGAAGTTCGTCACGAAGCTGCTCACCCGATGAACGTCGGCGTCGTTGAAATCGGCGAGGTCGTAGATCGGCAGCTGGACGGCGTCGAGTTGCAATGATCCGACCTGCGCCGGATCTGCATGCTCAGCGTCAATCGGGTCACGATCCGACACGTTCAACGTCCTTCCTCAGGTCAACCCAGGTACGGCTAAGAGCACACTTACAGATCGAGTAGGTCGTCGATGCCAACGGTCAACCCCGGACGCGAGCCGACTGCACGCACAGCCAGAAGGACGCCGGGCATGAACGACACGCGATCAAGCGAATCGTGGCGAATGCTCAGCGTCTCGCCCGGCCCACCGAACAGTACTTCCTGGTGCGCCAATAGCCCTTGCAGCCGGACCGCATGAATGTGCACGCCGTCAACCTCGGCGCCGCGAGCACCCGCAAGCTCGGAGGACGTGGCGTCGGGCATCTCGCCAAGCGCGGCGTCGCGTCGGGCCTGCGCAATGCGTTGTGCGGTGCGCTGTGCAGTGCCTGACGGTGCGTCAATCTTGCGTGGGTGATGCAACTCGATGATCTCGGCCGAGTCGAAGTAGCGCGCCGCTTTCTCGGCGAACGCCATCATCAAGACACCGCCGATGCCGAAGTTGGGCGCGATGACAACACCAACGTGCGGTGCTGCCTCGACCCAGCCGCGCACGGTCGAGAGCTTGGCGTCGTCGAAGCCGGTAGTGCCGACGACGACATTGAGTCCGTGCCCGACGCAGAATTCGATGTTGGCCATGACCGCATCGGGAGTGGTGAAGTCGACAACAACCTGAGCTGCCGATCTGACGAGTTCGTCCAGGTCATCACCAACGTCGAGGGCGGCAACCAACTCGAGATCGGCCGCAGCCCGAACCGTGTCACAGACCGTCGCACCCATCCGGCCCTTTGCGCCCAGCACGGCAACATTCACGATCTCGCTCATGCCACGGCGTCCGCGAAGACATCTGGCGTGAACGGACCGATCACCGCTAACGCCGGCTTCGCCGTCAACACTTCGGCGGCGATGTCGCGCACCTGGCCGAGCGTCACGGAATCGATGCGGGCCAGTATTTCGTCGACGGTGAGGATCTCGCCGTAGACGAGTTCGGCTTTGCCGAGCCGGCTCATACGCGAACCGGTGTCTTCGAGTCCGAGTACCAAAGCGCCGGCCAGTTGGCCCTTACCGCGCGCGAGTTCATCGGCGGTGATGCCGCTCTGCGCCACCAGATCGACCTGCTCGCGACAGATCTCGAGCACCTGCTTGGCTCTCGCCGGCTGGCAACCTGCGTAGACACCGAACATGCCGGTCTCGGCGTGGTGGGCGGCGTAGCTGTACACCGAGTAAGCCAGCCCGCGCTTCTCCCGAATCTCCTGAAACAACCGAGAACTCATGCCACCGCCGAGTGCGCCGTTGAGCACGCCGAGTGCGAACCGGCGCTCATCGACGCGCGAGAGTGCGGGCATGCCGAACACCAAGTGCGCTTGCTCGGTGGGCCTGGTGACGACCGAAACATCTGACCGCGCTCGCGGCGGCCGACCGCCCACGCGCGGCGGCGACGGCAGCCGATCGACCTGCGCGTCGTCGGTGAGCATGGCATCGAATGCCTTCGCCACCAATCGCACCACCTTGGCGTGATCGAGGTTGCCGGCAACGGCGATGACCATATTCTCGGGCCGATAACGCCGGCGGTAGTACCCATGAATTGCATTTCGTTGCAGTGCATTGATCGATTCGACCGTGCCAAGAATCGGCCGACCCAAGGGCGTGTCACCGAACAGTGCTTCGGCGAAGGCATCGTGCACGACGTCGCCCGGGTCGTCTTCGTGCATGGCGATCTCTTCGAGAATGACGCCGCGCTCTGAATCGACATCGGCGGTGCGCACGATCGACGAGGTCATCATGTCGGAGATGACGTCGACTGCCAGCGGCAGATCGTTGTCGAGCACGCGCGCGTAGAAGCAGGTGTACTCCTTCGACGTGAAGGCATTCATCTCACCGCCGACCGCGTCGAGCGCGGCCGAAATCTCGAGTGCGTTGCGCCGCTTCGTGCCCTTGAACAACACGTGTTCGAGATAGTGCGAGCTACCAGCCAACGCTGGTGTCTCGTCACGCGACCCGACGCCAACCCACACACCGAAGGACACCGACCGAACGGTCGGCATCGCTTCGGTGATGACCCGCAAACCCCCGGGCAGTACGGTGCGGCGCACGACCGCACCGTCCGCACCGGAGATCAGAGTTTTCGTGCTTCCGGGCTTCTGGTCGGACAGCGGGCGACGGTTCACTCCTGCGTGCTCGGCGCGGAATCGGACGCCGCAGCGCCATCGCCTGTCGCGTTGCCATCACCAGTCACATTGCCATCGACAACGGGAACCAGCGACAGCTTGCCGCGCGGGTCGATTTCCTTGATCTCGACCTGCACCTTGTCGCCGACCTTGACGACATCGTCGACGTTCTCGACCCGCTTGCCCCCGGAAATCTTGCGCAGCTCCGAGATATGCAGCAGCCCGTCACGGCCGGGGACGAGCGACACGAAGGCACCGAACGTGGTGGTCTTCACCACGGTGCCGAGATAACGCTCGCCTACTTCGGGCATCGTCGGGTTGGCGATCGCATTGATCTGCGCGCGTGCAGCCTCGGCCTTCAAGCCATCGGTTGCGCCGATGTAGATCGTGCCGTCGTCCTCGATGGTGATCTCAGCACCGGTTTCGTCTTGAATCTGGTTGATCATCTTGCCCTTAGGCCCGATGACTGCACCAATCTGGTCGACCGGAATCTTGATCGTGATGATTCGTGGTGCGTAGACCGACATCTCGGCCGGCTCGGTGATGGCTTTGGCCATCACGTCGAGAATGGCGAACCGGGCTTCGCGGGCCTGGGTCAACGCACCGGTAAGAACGGACGCCGGAATGCCATCGAGCTTGGTGTCGAGCTGCAACGCGGTGACGAAATCCGACGTACCGGCGACCTTGAAGTCCATGTCGCCGTAGGCGTCTTCGGCCCCCAGGATGTCAGTGAGGGTGACGTATTCCGTCTTGCCGTCAACCGTTTCGGAGATCAGGCCCATCGCGATACCGGCGACCGGTGCGCGCAACGGAACGCCAGCGGCGAGCAACGCCATCGTCGACGCACACACCGAACCCATCGACGTCGAGCCGTTGGAGCCGAGCGCCTCAGACACCTGACGGATCGCGTAGGGGAACTCTTCGCGCGTGGGCAGCACGGGCACGAGTGCCCGCTCGGCGAGCGCGCCGTGACCGATCTCGCGGCGCTTCGGTGAACCCACTCGGCCGGTCTCACCGGTCGAGTACGGCGGGAAGTTGTAGTTGTGCATGTAGCGCTTGCGAGTCTCGGGAGCCAGCGTGTCGAGCATCTGCTCCATGCGCAGCATGTTCAGGGTGGTGACGCCGAGAATCTGCGTCTCACCGCGCTCGAACAATGCCGAGCCGTGCACCCGCGGCAACACGTTGATCTCTGCCGACAGCTGACGGATGTCTGTCAGGCCGCGACCGTCGATGCGCACCTTGTCGCGGATAACGCGCTCACGTACGAGCTTTTTGGTCAGCGACCGGAACGCGCCGGAAATCTCCTTCTCGCGACCCTCAAACGACGGCCCGACCTTCTCGACCGCGACAGCCTTGATCTGGTCGAGGGCGTCTTCGCGCTCGGCCTTGCTGACGATCGTGAGGGCCGTCGCCGTCTCGGCACTAACGGCCGCGGAGACCGCAGCGAACACGTCGTCCTGGTATTCGAGGAACACCGGGAACTCGGCGGTCGGCTTGGCAGCGCCGGCCGCGACCTTGACCTGTGCTTCGCAGAGGATCTTGATGAACGCCTTGGAGGCTTCGAGTCCTTGCGCCACGACGTCTTCCGTCGGCGCGGTCGCGCCGTCGCGGACCAGTCCGAACGTATGCGCGGTCGCCTCAGCCTCGACCATCATGATCGCGACGTCACCATCTGGCAGGACCCGGCCGGCGACGACCATGTCGAAGGTGGCCCGCTCGAGCTCGGAGTGGTACGGGAACGCCACCCACTGGCCCTCGACATGCGCGACGCGGACCGCACCGATCGGACCGCTGAACGGCAGGCCGGCGAGCTGCGTCGACATCGAGGCCGCGTTGATCGCGATGACGTCGTAGAGGTGGTCGGGGTCAAGCGCCAGCACGGTAATGACGACCTGCACCTCGTTGCGCAGGCCCTTGACGAAGCTCGGGCGCAACGGCCGGTCGGTGAGCCGACAGGTCAGGATCGCGTCTTCGCTCGGCCGACCTTCGCGGCGGAAGAACGAGCCGGGGATGCGGCCCGCGGCGTACATGCGCTCTTCGACGTCGACGGTCAACGGGAAGAAGTCGAATTGGTCTTTCGGGTGCTTGCTAGCCGTGGTAGCCGACAGCAACATGGTGTCGCCGAACCGCGCGGTTGCTGAGCCGGCGGCCTGGCGAGCCAGCTTGCCGGTCTCGAATCGGATCGTGCGGGTACCGAATTTGCCGTTATCGATAACAGCGTCTGCAGCAGTGATCTCGTGGTCAGCCACGAACCCTCCAAAGGGTTGTCGTGGAGCCCGCCGAGCCCGGCGGTCTTCGCCGGTCTTCGATCGAAGTTTTCGGGGCGACCCGTCGCGGCGAGTTCGCCGTGCGGCTCACTCCCGGAAACCACTACCGAGGACCGGCCGGAGGCGGCGCTCGTTCGGGCTCCCATGTAGGTGAGAGCGGTGAATCAGGTGGAGCTAGTTGCTAGCGACGCAGACCCAAGCGCTCGATGAGCGTGCGGTAGCGGGTGATGTCTTTGTTGGCGAGGTACTTGAGCAGACGGCGGCGGCGGCCGACCAGCAGCAGCAGACCACGACGGCTGTGGTGATCATGCTTGTGCACCTTGAGGTGCTCGGTCAGATCGGCGATCCGCTTCGACAGCATCGCCACCTGCGCCTCAGGAGATCCAGTGTCGCCTTCGCTAGTGCCGTACTCGGCCAGAATCGAATTCTTGGTCGCGGTGTCGAGCGCCACAGGACTCCTTCGAAGCTTCGTGTGCGCCATCGGTCCGAGTCACGAGGGCAGGAAAACACACACCGGTTAGGTCACCGGCATCCCGGCCACGCTACCACCCCACACAGTGGCCGGCGGAGCGCCCTAAGCGAGCAGCAGCCGGCGGGCCCGGTCGACGTCGTCGGCCATCTGCGCGACGAGAGCCTCGACGCCGTCGAATCGGACCATCGGCCGAAGTCGGGCGGTGAAGTCGAGCGCCATGACCCGGCCGTAGAGATCCAGGCCCGCTTCGTCGATCACGTACGCCTCGACCCGCCGTCCCACGCCCTCGAACGTCGGATTAGTGCCCACCGAGATCGCCGCGGCCATGCCGTCGAGCCAGCCGGCATACACACCATCGGCCGGGACTGCGAGGTCGGGCGGCAGGTCGAGATTCGCGGTCGGGAAGCCGAGTTCGCGGCCCCGGTGATCGCCATGGACGACGACGCCCTCGAGCCGGTGCGGCCGGCCGAGGGCGATTGCCGCCGACTCGACATCTCCGGTGGCGATCTGCTCGCGGATCCGGCTCGACGAGAACACCTGCCCCGGTGCGCCGCCGAGCCCCGCCAGTTCGATGGCATCGACCATAAAGCCGGCGGTGGTGCCGAGCTCGCGCAACGTCGCGACGTCGCCGGCCGCTCGACGTCCGAATCTGAAGTTTGCTCCAACGACCACGTCGACCGCCCGCAGCTGATTGACCAGCACCGCCTCGACGAACTCTTCCGGCGAGTGCTGCGAGAACTCGGGGGTGAAATCAATCACGTACACGCCGTCGAGCCCGAGTTCACCGAAGAGCTCCAGGCGACGGTCGAGTGTGGTGAGCAGGTCGGGCTTCTCCGCCGGCGGCAACACGAACTCCGGCAGCGGGTCGAAGGTGACCCCTATCGCCGGCAGCCGTAGTTCGGCCGCCCGTGCGAGAGCGCGGTAGACGATGCGCTGGTGGCCGCGGTGGACGCCGTCGAAGATGCCGATCGTGACGACCGTACGGCCGAGATCGGCCGGCACGCCGCCCGTGCTGTCGCGCCAGACCTGCCAGCCGTGCACCCTTGTGCTCCTCGAATCGCTCGCCTGCAACGGCAGCACTGCCTTGGAGCCAGCCTCCCATAGGGTGATCGGCTCACACGGTGTGCGTGCGGCCCCAACGCGACAACGCCACGAGCACCGGCCTCAAGGTGCGGCCGGCAGACGTGATTGAGTACTCGACCCTCGGCGGGACCTCGGCGTAGACGCGCCGCTCGACCAGCCCATGCTCCTCGAGACCTCGAAGACGGTCAGTCAGGGTCTTCGGGCTGATCGGGATACAGATCGCCGATTGGCTGAGCACGATCGGCTATCTCATCGCCCGCGACGTGTCCTTCGGCAGCGTCGCTCCGGCTGCGATTCTTCCCGTCGTCTTCGTTGTGGGCCTGTTGCGTTCGCACCCGCGTCGCGTCGCCGATGGCATCGACGCGCCGGCGACAGCGTGAGGTCGATGGAGCTGCAATATCGGCTGAGGTATTTGATGCGGGAGATCGCTCGGGCCGGTTGGTCTCGACCCCCAGGAGCTCCAAACAATTCTTGGGCCGCGCTGGACTACAGCAGCGTCGGTCGATCCGGACCCCGGGTGGCAGGTTCTTCGGGTCAGCCGGTGAAGACCGCGAGAGCGCGCGCGACGCCGTCGCGATCTTCGAGCAGAGCGATGAACTCGCCGTCGGGACCGAACGCAGCAACGGGCACATCGCCTCGCGCTGTTCGGGTTGAAGAGTCGGACGGCGTGAGTTTGCCGCCGTGCGACAACCTGTGCGTCTCGTCGGCATCGAGGTCGCGGCGGACGAAAGCTGCCGCAGCCGCCTCGTTGAGCGCAGTGATGGTGAAATCGGCTTCGAGCTCCGAGAGCGTGCGCGCGCGGCTCAGGTCGAAGGCGCCGACCCGGGTGCGGCGCAATGCCGCGAGATGACCACCCACACCGAGGGCGGTACCGATGTCTCGGGCCAGCGCCCTGATGTACGTGCCGGTCGAACAGGTCACCTCGACATCGACGTCGACGAACAGCTGATCGGCGTCCGTCACTTCACGTGTCGCACCGATGGCGAAGCGACTGACGGTCACCGGCCTGCTGGCAAGCACGACGTCCTCACCCGCCCGCACCCGCGCGTAGGCCCGCTTGCCGTCGACCTTGATGGCGCTCACCCCAGGCGGACGCTGCTCGATCTGCCCGGTCAGCTGCACTGCGGCTGCGGCGACCGCATCGCGCCCTACCCCGGCCGGCGAGACGTAGCTCAGTGGCTCGCCCTCGGCGTCGTCGGTCGACGTCGTTAGGCCGAGCCGGATTGTCGCGTCGTAGTCCTTGTCGTGCAGTGCGAGGTGTCCGAGGAGCCGGGTCGCCCGGCCGATCCCAACCAGCAAGACACCCGTCGCCATCGGATCGAGAGTGCCGGCGTGCCCGACGCGGCGAGTTCCGGCCAGCCGGCGCACTCTGGCGACGACGTCGTGCGATGTGAGCCCTGCTGGCTTGTCGACGACCACAAGCCCGCCATGCTGCGGCGGCGACACCGGGCCCTTCGACATTTACTCCGCCGCGTTGGGCGAGACCCGGTAAGGATCGGCGTCTCCGGCCGGCACTGCGCGCGACGCGACCTCGTGCACCGCCGCGTCAGCGTCACGAGCCTTGGCCAGCAACTCGTCGATGTGGTGCACGTTGTCGAGCACGCCGTCGAGCACGAAGGTCAACGTCGGCGTGAAGCGCACTTGGGTTTGCTTGCCGACTTCCGATCGCAGCACCCCACGCGCACTCTCCAGCGCCGCCGCGGTCTCAGCGCGAGCGCTGTCGTCACCAAGCACCGTGTAGAAGATGGTCGCGTCGTGCAGGTCACCGGTGACGCGCGCATCGGTGATCGTGATGAAGCCCAGGCGGGGATCTTTTACTTGCCGCTCAAGTGTTTCGGCCACCACCACCCGAATGCGGTCGGCCAGTTTGCGTGCTCTCGCGTGATCGGTCATGACTCATCCTCTTCCCCAATGAAGCGCTGCCGGCTCGACAACACTTCGACCTCAGGCCGTGCAGACACCAGACGGTCACAGGCCTCAAGCACCTCCACACAATGCGCGGCATCGGGCGCCACAACAGCAATGCCGATCAGCGCGCGCCGGTGCAGCTCAAGGTGCCCCGCCTCAGCAACCGAAACCTCGAAGCGCTTCCGAACGTCGGAGATTAAGGGGCGGATGACGCTCCGCTTTTCCTTGAGCGAATGCACATCACCCAGCAGCAGATCGATGTCCAACACGCCGACAAACATGCCCTGCCACCCTTCAGTGATCGAGCCGTTCGAAAGGAAAGCCGTGAACGAAGTGGGGCCGGAGTGCCGGGCATCTTCCGAACGACGCAAAGCGAAGCAGTCCGAGGAAGATGCCCGGTACGAAGGCCGGCACCAGACCTACGCGCGGGGCTTCTCCTTCATTTCGAACGTCTCGACCACGTCGTCCACCTTGATGTCGTTGAACGACCCGAGCCCAATGCCGCACTCGTATCCCTCGCGAACCTCAGTGGCGTCGTCCTTGAAGCGCTTCAATGATTCGATCTGCAGGTGGTCGTTGATCACGACGCCGTCGCGAATCAACCGGGCCTTCGAGTTACGCGTGATCGTGCCCGATCGAACGAGACAACCGGCGATGTTGCCGAACTTGCTCGACCTGAACACCTCGCGCACCTCTGCAGTACCGAGTCGAGCTTCTTCGAACTCGGGCTTCAGCAGGCCCTTGAGCGCCGCCTCGACCTCGTCGATCGCCTGATAGATCACCGAGTAATACCGGACGTCGACGCCCTCGCGATCGATGAGTTCGCTGACCCGTTCGGCCGGCCGGACGTTGAATCCGATGATGACCGCATCGGACGCAACTGCCAGGTTGACGTCGTTCTGCGTAATGGCGCCGACTCCGCGGTCGATCACCCGCAGGGCCACGTCGGCACCTACGTCGAGGTTCATCAGCGCGTCTTCAAGCGCCTCGACCGAACCCGACACGTCACCCTTGAGGATGAGCCGGAGCTCTTCGACTTCGCCCTTCTCCATCCGTTCGAGGATGTCTTCGAGGCTCCGCCGGCCGCGGCTGTCGGCCAGCTGCGCATTGCGCTCGCGCGCCGATCGCCGCTCGGCAATCTGCCGGGCTACCCGGTCTTCGGGCACGACAAGGAAGTTGTCGCCGGCGTCGGGAACGCTGGTGAATCCGAGCACCTGCACCGGCCGCGATGGCCCGGCTTCGGCGACGTTTTCACCGAACTCATCGAGCATCGCGCGCACGCGCCCAAAGGCCTCGCCCGCAACGATCGAGTCGC
>Ga0066789_10000163_pt1 | contig 22580 bp, 18 predicted proteins | sample OrgsoiDNA2013049_FD_70960 | JGI IMG/M metagenome (GOLD analysis project Ga0066789, IMG submission 70960) | Permafrost soil microbial communities from the Arctic, to analyse light accelerated degradation of dissolved organic matter (DOM) -... | ecosystem: Environmental > Terrestrial > Soil >...
GCTACCTCGCCGGCGCCTCGGCTTTCTCGCCGCGGAACGCGGCTCGGGTTTCCGCCGCTCCGCGTTTGGCCGCGGTCGCTATCTCATGTCCCACTGCCTTCGCGGCGACCGCAACCCGATGCGCGCCCTCCTTGCACTTGGCGCTCACCGCCGTCGTATCGCGCTTCACGGCCGCTCCGAAAGATTTCGCATGTGTGGAGATCGCGGATTCGTGCGGCGCATCTTCCGCCGCATGAGCTGCGATAGAGGGCGTCAGGAGCAGGCTCCATGCAACCAATAGGCCGGCAGCACCGTGGCGCACAGAGCGTCCACCATCGCGCACCGGGCGTGCTACATCAATTGTCGTCGTGATGGTCATGACCTTCATGTCCGTGGCTATGCTCATCCCCGTCATGCCCGCGCCCGTGTCCGCGGTCGTGATCGCGTTCCTGATCCCGTTCGCGGTCTTGCCAGCGCTGCCGCTCTAGTTCGCGCTCGCGCTCATGATCTTGATAGTGACGCTGGTATTCCGGATCGTATTCCTGCGATCGGACGAAGTACACGGGCCGATTGCAGGCATTGTATTCACGGCAGTGCTTGCGCCAATTTCTCGCATGCTCAGGTGGCACGTGCAGATAAATGGGAGGAGGAGGAGCTTCTTGCGGCTCGATCAGCCTCGGTTGTACGTAGACGACCGGCGGCGGACGTTCGTTGCCGATATTCACTTGACCGTATAAGCCGGGCGCCACCTGGCCCGACAACAACACGTGGATGTCGAGGCCGCCCGCATAACTGCTGCCGGCGCCGACGAGCAACATCGCTACGAGTGTGATTAGACGCATATAAAAAATCCTTCGGCCCTGTATGGCCTTGCGAGTCAGTCTGCATTATCGAATGGGCGACGCAAGTCGTGGGACCGTCGTCAAATGCAGACACCTGGAACTGATACGATCGACGAAGCGCACACGACGCTGCGGTCGGTGAGCGCCTCGTCTCAAAGGATAACGAACGGTCAGCGGATGTGACGTAATTGAGATGAAGCTGTGACTGACGTCACGAAAAAACGACGCTTCAACGGGTGAGCGCACCGTGGCGGCGCATTCGCCCAGATATCGTTTTACAGAATAATCCGGGCGTTGCGCCCTAAGAAAGCCCGGTCGTTGCCCTCGTAGCTTCGTGAGCTTCTCGGGAACCGGTACTCCACGCGCTGACGAACGCAATGCCCGCGGCCACCGACAGCCAGGCACCCGGCATTGCCCGATTGCCGGTTTCGTGGATCAGGTAAGTCACGATCACCGGAGTCGAACCGCCGACCGTCGTCGCCAGACTGTAAGCCAATGAGAAGCCGGCGGTTCGCACGGCCGCGGGTACGATTTCGGTCAGATACACGACCATCGCGCCGTTGTAGCCGGCATAGATGAACGACAGCCAGAGTTCGACGAGCAGCAATTTCGCGAAGCTCGGCTGATCGACGAGCCACGCCATCGCCGGATACGCGGTCAGGATCGCGATCGCGGCAAAGAACATAAGCAACGGGCGCCGGCCGATCCGATCGGAAAGGGATCCCATGAGAGGCAGCCAGATCAAATTCGACAAGCCCACGCACAGGGTCACCAAGAGAGCATCGCTCTGTGAGAGATGGAGGATGTTCTTGCCGAATGTCGGCGTGTACGCCGTGATCGTGTAGAACGAGACCGTCGTCATCAAGACCATGGCGACGCCGATCATCACGATCCGCCAGTGAGTGAGCATGCTGGCGTAGATTGCCGCCGGCGTCGGATGATCCTTGCGTGCCGCGAATTCCTCGGTTTCCCGAAGAGTTCGGCGGATCATATAGATGAACGGAATGATCATACAGCCGACGATCAACGGTATGCGCCAGCCCCAGGCCTGCAGGTCGTCGGGCGCCATGAGATTCGACAGCGCATAGCCGAGGACACCGGCGAAGACTACCGCGACTTGCTGGCTGCCCGACTGCCAGGACACGTAAAAGCCCTTGTGTCCCGGAGTGGCAATCTCCGAAAGGTAGACCGAGACGCCGCCCAATTCGACTCCCGCCGAAAATCCCTGACACAGGCGCCCTAGAACCACGAGGATGGGAGCAAACAGGCCGATCGTCTCGTAACCCGGGACCAGCGCTATCGTGAGCGTGCCCACGGACATCAGCGCCAGCGTCAACAAGAGGCCCTTGCGCCGGCCGATGTGGTCGATGTAAGCGCCCAGGAAAATCGCCCCCAACGGGCGGACCATGAACCCCACGGCAAACGTGGTCATCGAGAACATCAGCGACGCGAATTCGCTGCTGGCCGGAAAATAGGCGCGGCCGATCGCGGCGCTGAAATAGCCAAAAATCATGAAGTCGTACATTTCCAGGAAATTTCCGCTCGCCACGCGGAAAACCGTACGTACCTTCTCCCCGCGTTGTTCGCGTGTCAGCATCTTCCGTTCGACCTTTGCTGAACCGCGATAACCCCTCGCGCCGGCCGGCGCGAGGGGTAAGCTTCAGAATTTCGCCTTGAAGCCGACGTAGTACGTGCGACCGATGATGTCGTAGGTCGCCGAGTCCGTGGTGAGCGGCTGGCCGCTCACGAACGGCGGAGCTTTGTCGCCAATGTTCGTGAGACCCGCTGTCAGATCTAAGTGATCGATGACGGCCCAGTGTGCATCGAAATCGAAGTAGTTGTACGTCGGCACGCCCGGGGTCGTGCTGGTCGGATCCACGACGACGTCCTGATGCTTCATGGCTGCGATGTAGCGCCAATGGAGGGTGGTCGTGATGGGGCCGATCGAGTATCCGAACGCCGTGTTCGCCTTCCAATGCGGGTGCGCCATTTCGGGGCTCACCTGGGTGTTGCCGATACTTCCGGCGTAGTCGAGAACCGGCGATCCCGGAAGCGCGGACACATCGAAGGTATGCGTATAGCCGATCATCGAGTTCAGGCGGAACGTGCCCGCACTGTCGGAGAGGCCGAGCGCTCCGAGCCCGAAACTCCAGTCGATCTGCGTATCGATGCCGTCTGTCTTATAGCTCGCGAGGTTCAGCAGTCCTTCGTGGCCGAGCACGATATCGCCCGTATTGTGATCGCGCGTGATCTGCTGACAATAAACGTTCGATGTCGAGTAGGTGGGATTACTGATGCCGTCGGAATTGAAACAGCGCGGCAGAATATCGGTCAAGGCCAGGGAACCCACGGCATTCGAGATGGCGATGTGGTAGTAGTCGACCGACACTTGAAACTTGTGCATCAAGTCGCTGCTGAAGTGCGGGCTCCACACGGTGCCGATCGAATACGTGTTGGCGGTCTCCGGCGTAAGATTTGGATTGCCGCCGGAGGTGCCGTGCACGGAGTCGACCCCGTACGTGTAGGTAGGATAGAGAGCGGCCGGCACGCCCTGCGCCTGGCAAAGTGCCGCCACTTGAGCGGCATTCGCACTGGAGCGGAACGAGCTCCCCGTCGCGCACGGATCGCCGGCGGAGGGCCCGGAACCGATATTCAGGTTTCCCGTGACCGTGGGTGCGAACAGTTCGCCCAGGCTGGGGGCACGGATCGCCCGCGCATATCCGCCGCGAATCGAGACCGTCGATATCGGCTTCCAGTTGAGATCAGCCTTCCAGGTATTGACGCCGCCGAACAAGTCGTAGTCGGAACGCCGGGCGCCAAGATCGAGCGAGAGTTCGTCGATGAGCGGCAGATCCTTGAGCACGGGCACGAGCAGTTCCGCGAAAACTTCGCGGACGTTTTGGGTACCCGAGGTCGGGACGGTCGTGTCGTACGAGAAGCTGTCGTTCGTGATAAGCCCGTGGTCCGGATGATAGTCGAAGCTGCTGCCGCGGTAGTCCGCGCCGACTGCGAATCGCAGGTCGCCCGCGGGCAGCGTCATTATCTTCCCCTGCAACGTGCCTTCAATGTTCTTCTGAGTGATCGTGTTGACATTGGAATTCTCGCGCGTAGCGTACTCGCGGCACCCCGGGCTTAAGGGGTTCGAACCGAGCGGGTTCCAGGCATAGCCCACGCAGTTGCCGACGGAGCCGGTGTAATTCGCGGTGCCATTGAGGATGGAGGCTAATGCCACCTTGCTCGAATCGTTCTGCTGCAGATTGTTGAACAGAGTGCTGCCGTAGGAGCCATACACGTCCCAGCTCAGATCCGCGAAGGGTATGTCTCCCTTCAATCCCGCAACAGCCTGATAGACGTCGTATTTGTATGACTGAATTCGGTTGCCACTCGCGCTCAAGAGCTTGGTGAGGACCAATGGCTGCGTCAGCGCGTTGGGATTGCTCGGATCGGCCGGGCGCGAGGCGAGGATGGTCTGCAGCCCGGCGTTATTGACGACGAACGGATTGTTCAGCGGGATGAAGAGCTCCTTGCCGGGACCCGTCGAGCCGCCCGCCGTCTCGTCGCGCGCCGTCGACTCCATGAAGCTGAACTGGGTATATGCGGAAACGCTGTCGTTGATCTTGTAGGTGCTGCGCGCAAATACATTGTACTTGGTGAGCGGCACCTGAATTGCGAAGTACTGCCCGAGCGCGACTTGGACCTGTTTGCAGCTGGGGCTGATGTTGACGCCTTTTAGCTGTCCGACACCACGGTAGTTCTGCACACAGTTGGGCGCCGCCAGATCGGTGAAGATGGTGCCGTCGGTGTTGACTCCCAGCGAGCCGTTGTAGGCACCCGAACCGGCGATGGGTGTCGTGCCCGGGTAACCAGCGAGCACGCTATTGACCGCGCCGATCGTCGGCGCCGTGCCGAGCGTTCCGGCCGGGATGATGCCCTCGGGCGGCCGCGCGAGTTCGCGTATGTTCGCGAAAAACGGGCGGTCCGCGCCGTGAACCACGCCTCGTTCGGAGTACTCGAATGCCAGGACCATATTGCCGCGGTCCTCGGCGAAATTGCCGCCGAGCAGAGCGGTGACATGCTCCGTTGCGCCATCGCCGTGCGTGGTCTCACCGTGCTGATAGCTCACCTCGGCGCCGCTGAAATGCTGCCGCAGTTTGAAGTTCAACACACCGGCGATCGCATCGGAGCCGTAGGTCGACGAAGCGCCGCCCGTAATGACTTCGACGTTTTCGATCATCGACATGGGAATCGTATTGAGATCCACGGAGCCGTTAGGGTTGGACGAGATCATTCGCCGGCCGTCCATCAGGACCAGCGCCCGGTTGGGGCCGAGGCCCCGCAAGTCGCCATAGGCTTGTCCGCCGGCAAATCCCGTCGAGCCCTGCACGTCGCCGACCTCACTCATGCCTTGGGCGGCGGCGAACTGCGGCATCTCGCCGATAGCTCGGTCGAGCGTGGGCTGTCCGGCGGCCGCGAGCGTCGATTCGTCGATGGTCACGATGGGGCTGTCGGATTGATAGTCGCGGCGCGAAATACGCGAGCCGGTCACGACGATTGGCTCAATATTGGCAGGTTTCTCGGTTGAATCTGCGGCGGCAGAAGAGCTGTCGGCGAGTGCCGGGAACGCGGTAAGGCCGGCAATTGCGCCGACGATCAGAGTCCTCGCAATCGCGCGCATCGCGCCGTGCCGAACTCCGGGCATCGCAGGCGCGGCTCCCCCATCTAGGCATCGTTTGTCCATCTTGCTCCCCCTGAATAGTTATTTCTGCTCTGACGCCCGCCAAGCCTCGGCGCGGCGTCCCTTGCCACATCATGAGCGTCTTGAGCTTTCAAGAACCTTTCAGGAAGGCAAAATTCGGTAAGAAACCTGCTTACCCGGTCGGATTGAAGATTTCGTCAGTTGAAAGTGACGCTGACACGCAGACCGCGCCCGTCGGCTCCCGTGCTCATTTTGATTTCTGCATTGAGAGTCGCGGCGAGAGATTGCACGATGGCCAATCCCAACCCGCTGCCCACTCGGCTCTGATCGCGGTTCAACCGATAAAATCGCGTAAAGACCTTGTCGCGCTCAGCATCGGGGATCCCGGGCCCGTCGTCTTCCACGTCCACCACGCTTTTGCCCTCGGCGTCGAAGAGTCTCACGACGAGACTGCCACCCGGCGAGTTGTAGCGGATCGCGTTGTCGATGAGATTTGCGAATATCTCGTTGATCATGATCGGATTGGCCGGGCTTGGAAACGGCCGCTGATCCGACTCGAAATGCAGGTCGATGCCCGCCTCCAGTGCTTGCGGGACGTGTTTCGCCGCGATTTCCTGAATGACTTCGCGCAGGTCGATCGTACCCTGCTCCTTGTCGAGCGATTGACCGCCGTCGGCCCGCGCCAGTTTCAGGAGTTGGATGAGCAGCCGCTGCAGCCGGTCGGCCGCTTCCTGGATGTCCTTGAGCGACGAGTAGGCCGCATTATTCTCCGGTATCAGACCGGTGAGCACGGATATGTGCGTGCGCAGGATGGTAAGCGGGGTTCGCATTTGATGCGACGCATCGGCGGTGAAGCGGCTCATCGCTTGCTGTAATCGCTCCGCTTCCCGTGCGCTGGTGCGCAAGGTCTCGAGCGCCTGAGCCATGCTGCCCAACTCGTCGGGGCTTCGCGTCGAGGGCACCGCTTCGTCGAATTCGCGGCGGCTCAGCCGGGCAATAGCGCCAATGAGGATCTTCATCGGACGGGCCAGCCGGCGCTGAACATTGACGACGGCAAAGACGCCGAATGCGATTACCGCTGTCAGGTCAACGCCGGCGATCAGAAGCATCCGGAATGAGGTCGCACGAATGGCCTCGGCGTGGCCATTGGCCTCGTCCTGTGCCTGCTGCGCGATGGCAAGTATGGAATCGAACGGACCATCGCAAGTCGCCGTCCAGTCGGCGCTGGGGATGGCCGGTTTGCCGGAGCCGTCGAAGCGAGCGACGATTTGGTCCACGCTTGTCTGTGCCTGCTCGGTTCTTGCGCGCGCGGCCTCTATGCGTTCGCGCAGCGCGGTCGATACACCCGGCCGCAACAGGAAATCATCGAGGGTATGCCACGCCGCGGCATAGACGGCGCGATTCCCATGCCAAAGGTCGAGCTGTGCGGCATCCAGGGGCTGGCTCCTATCGGCATTGGGGCGCAGCATCGAGCATTGCAGTCCGTAGCGATCGCGGATGATCCAGGCGGTGCGGCTTATTTGCACCATCTCGGCGATGATCGGGTCCCCGAGCCGCACGGCGTTGCCGACCGCAGCCGAGGCGGTGCTGAGCCTGTCGGTCATGCCGTGAACGGCTTCGCGCCACGCGTCGATGACGTGCAGGTCGCGCTCGGGGCGTGCCCGGGAAGCCTGTGCATCGACGATGAATTGCAGGGCTTCTGCCTTCCGCCAAGCGGTTTGAATCGCAGCCGCAAATTGTTCGCGATCGGCAATGTCGGTGGCTTGCAGCGCGTGGATCGCGGCTGACACGGTACGGGAGGCTTCCTGATGCGCGGCGCCGATCAGCTGGCGCGGATCGTCCAGAGCTATCAGGGCGGTGCTGTTCTTCGGAATCTGGGCGCGAACAGTCACCAAGGCATTGAATAGCGTGTGGTCGGTGCTTGTCAGGCGGCCGATGCGGCCGGCCAACGCGTAATTGCTCCACGCCTGTACGGCAAGTATCAACGCCGCGACGAACAGGCCGGTCATGAGAATACCCAAGGAAGCGATCAGGAATTTCGTTATCGACGAATTGAACATGTCGCCTGGTCGAGATCGCCTTCGTGTCCGCCGCCGGATGGGTCATGAAGCCTGGAGCATGTATCCAAGTCCCCGCATCGTCTTGATCGACGGTCCGTCGGGTTCGAGTTGTCTGCGCAGCCGTGCGATGTGTACTTCCAGCGCATTGGGCGCCACGGCATCGTCATAGCTGAAGACCTCGGCGATCAGCCGTTCCTTCGACACGACTTCGCCCGCTTTGGCCGTTAGTCGGTCGAGCACGGCCCATTCCCGGCGCCGCAGATGCAGCGGTCGTCCGCCGACCTCGGCGGTGGCGTGGGCACGGTCTATGGTGAGATTGCCGATGACGATGACCGGGCACGGATCGCCATGGTCGCGGCGCAGAAGCGCCCGCACGCGCGCCCCTAATTCACTCGCGTCGAACGGCTTCAACAAATAGTCGTCTGCGCCAAGATCCAAGCCTTTGACCCGATCCGTCACATGATCCCGTGCGGTCAATACCAGTATGGGCGTCTTGAAACCGCGCCCGCGAAGGCGCTTGAGGACCTCGAATCCCGAAATGTCCGGCAAACCGATATCCAGTATGACCAGACTGCAGGGTTCGGCTTCGGCCAGAAACAGAGCGGTATCCCCGTCTTTGGCGCTGTCGGCGGAATGGCCGGCGGCCTTGAGAAGCGCAATGATTCCGCGCGACAATGCGGGATCGTCCTCAACGAGCAGGATTCGAGCCATATATATCCCCATTCCGCCCTATTGCGGTTTGCGTTTGCCGACAAAAACGCGCGCATCTCCCGGATGTCGAAATATCGTATCGCGTTGTGTCAATCGCCGCAAAGAACGCATCACCGGCGACGCTTGGCGGCCCCCGCGCCGGCAAGGCTCATTGGCCGCCCGTGCGGGTTTACGCCGACCCGTTGATAAGGCCTACTACATGAATGGCTTGGCTCACCAAATCCAGATTCTTGTCCGGACTGCAATGTCACAAGCGTCTGTGGTTTGAAACTCATCGGCCGCTCGAGGGGGCGGTTGCAAACAGCATTCCGATTCGGCATGGCCGGACCTTCGACGAGGTGGTGCAGGGATTACTTCCGGGGGTTGTGATTTCTCGCGGGAAGGGCTTGCCGTCGGCCATCGCGGAGACGAAGAGGGTGTTGGCTCGGGGGAGTCGTGCGCCGATTCTGCTCCACCAGGCGGCGTTTCGTGCCGGCGGTCTTGCGGTGATCACGGATGTGCTGCGGCGTCAGGGCGCCGAATTCGAGCTGGTTGAGGTGAAAGCTGCCACCGAGACCAAGGAAACTCATCTATCGGATGCGGCGTTTCAGGCGTTGGTGCTGCAACGGGCAAAGATTCCGGTCGGCGGGGTGTTCTTGGGTCTGGTGAACAATCAGTTTGTGCTTCGGCGAGCGGGCGACTACGAGGGATTGTTGGTGGAAGTGGATATCACGGAGTCCGTGCAGGGATTTCTTCCGGAGGCTGCGGCGCGGGCCTTGGAGTTTCAGGAGGTCATGGCGAGCGATCTAATGCCGGGTGTCGCGGTCGGGCCGCAATGTTTGACTCCGACGATGTGTCCGTTTTTAGCGCGCTGCACGGCGGGGCATGTGACACCTGAATATGCCGTGGATGTGCTGCCGCGGGGCGGCAAGATCGTGGCTGAGCTGCTGGCCGCCGGGTATCGGGATCTGCGCGACGTGCCCGCCAAGCTTTTGACGGACGAGCTGCATCGGCGGGTGTTTGACGCGACATGCTCGGGTCTCGCATTCTTCGACTTGGGCGCAACGGCGGAGTTGCGTCAGTGCGCACTCCCCTACTCGTATCTCGATTTTGAGACCGTCGGTTTTCCGGTGCCGGAAATCGTCGGCACGCGGCCCTATGAACAATTACCGTTTCAGTGGTCGCTGCACGTCGAGTATGCGGCGGACGACGTGCGCCATGCCGAGTATCTGGCGATCGAGGCGTTCGGTGATTTCGGTGAGTTGGCTCGCGAGCTGATCGCCGCGGTGCCGGCGGAGGGCACGGTCTTTGCGTATAACGCCAGCTTTGAAGCGCGCGTGCTGCTTCGATTGGCGGAGCTGTCGCCGGCGCACGCGGCAGCGCTGTGCACAATCGCGGGACGCTTGGTCGATCTGTTGCCGGTCGTTCGCGAAGCGTATTACCACCGCGATATGCGCGGTTCTTGGTCGCTCAAGAGCGTCATGCCGACGATAGATGCGGCAGCAGGTTACGAGCATTTGGATGAGGTGCGGGAGGGAGATGGGGCGCAGCAGGCATTCTTGGAATTGCGGACCAGCGTATTGACTCAGGAAAGAGCGAAGGCGTTGCGCGCGGCGCTGCTGCGATATTGCAAACATGATACGTGGGTGATGGTCACCTTAAGGAAGTTTCTGTGTGGGGAAGCGGCCGCTCGAGGCTTGCGGTAGAATCCGGTTCGTGAATTCGCGGATGCGCCCTGAGTCAGATGGTGTGAATACCCCGTCAATCATCTTTTATGATCGACGCGGCAACGTCGTAACCCCCGATGCACAATCCAATATCAAGCCGCGCCGCGGCGTATTTGCGCTGGTGGTCGCCATCAATGACAAGGCCATAATGCTTTCAGCCGAGGCCTGCGCGCCCGACGTGCCGGAACTTCCGGGCGGCGGGATCGAAGAGGGCGAAACGCTCGATGAGGCAATAAAGCGTGAATGGGCCGAGGAAGTCGGCACTGCCTTTAACGTCGAGGGACCCTTTCAGACCTTCCGGCATGTGCGCGGCTTCTACGCCGATGATCGCGGGGAGTTCTGGAATTACGACCAGTCATTCCGGCTTTATCATTTTCTAGACCGCGTGAAAATTGGGCAAAAATGGCTCAACATGGAAGACGGAATCGCCGGTTGGGAGGCGATCGCATCCCTGCCGAAATTGTCGATCAACCGCGCACACTGGTGCGCCATCCCCACCCTGTTATCGGGCCTCTGAAATCGAATCATGATGCAGGTCAAACAGCGCTTTATTCGCGGGTCTGCAGCTCTGCTTCTCGGCTGGGTCTTCGTTTCGTCAAGCCTGCCGGCCAGCGGCGATGCGGCGGGCATTGAACGTCCGGTCGTGAAGCTATACGAGGGGCGTCTTAGCGGCATCGTCTTGGGCGGCGTCACGGCTTTTCGCGGCATTCCGTACGCCGCTCCACCGGTGGGCCCATTGCGCTGGCGCCCGCCCCGGCCGGCGGCACGCTGGCCGGGAGTCAGGGCTGCCCGCCAGGTCGGGGCAATCTGCCCGCAGGCCTATAACGGCGCGGACAACGGCGTGGGTCCGCTGCCGATGAGCGAGGACTGTCTGACGCTCAATGTGTACGCGCCTTCACTGCGCCCGCCCGCGCCGCTGCCGGTGATGTTCTGGATTCACGGCGGCGGTCTGGTGAACGGATCCGGTACGGCCGCTCTTTATGACGGCACCGAACTCGCGCGTCAGGGTGTCGTGGTGGTGACGATTAACTACCGGCTCGGTCGGCTCGGGTTCTTCGCGCACCCGGCGCTCAGCCGCGAGCGGCCGGCGGAACCCAAGGCCAATTTCGGATTGATGGATCAGATTGCCGCCCTGCAATGGGTCCAGCGCAACATCCGTGCGTTCGGCGGCGACGCGGGCAACGTCACGATCTTCGGCGAGTCGGCCGGCGGCTACGCGGTCAACCTCCTCATGATATCGCCCGCGGCCCACGGGCTCTTCCATCGCGCGATCTGCGAGTCGGGTCTTGGCAGGGGCCCCAGGGTTTACCTCAATCGTCGCGGACCGGGCGGGGAGCCGGCCGGGGAGGAGGCCGGCGCCGCATTCACGAGCGCGCTCGGTGTTGCGTCTAACGATCCCGCCGCGCTGCGTGCGCTGCCCCTCGCCCGGATTCTTGCAGCCGGCGAACCTCCCAGCGGTGAAATGGTGGTCATCGACGGCAGGCTCGTTCCGGATGCGATAGACACCGTGTTCGCCCGGCATGGCGAAGCGCCGGTGCCGTATCTCCTTGGCTACAATGCATTCGAGTTTCCTTGGAGCACGGTTGCGAAGTCCGGTCCGTTGGCCGCCGAATTGGCGCGCTCGCCGGCTACAGAGGCAAGCGTTGAGCGCGCTTACGGCTCGCCCGAGGCCTTCGATACTCACTACATCAGCGACCGGGTCTTCGTCGAGCCCGCTCGGCTCCTGGCGCGCCTGCATTCGCAGAGCGGCGCGCCAACCTATCTGTACCGGTTCGCGGTGCTGGCTGACGCAGCGCGCAGCCAGTATTCCGAGGCCCCGCACGCGTCTGAACGCCAGTACGTGTTCAGGACTCTCGCTACCTCGCCATGGGCTACCGGAGCCGTGGACGCCGCGGCGGCCGCAACGATGAGCGCCTATTGGGCCGCATTCGCGAAGCGCGGAGATCCAAATGGCGAAGCGCGCGTGCCCTGGGAGACCTATTCCGCGAGCGATGATCGGCTGCTCGAGTTTACCAATGATGGTCCGGTGGTAAAGCCCGTGCCTGACCGGCCTGTGCTCGACGCGATCGAAGCGAGCTATCGTGCGGCGCCGACGTCGGAGACACCTTAGGGCGAGCGCGATTGCAGCCGCGACCGCTATGCGCGGCGCGCGAGCTGGGTTGCCGGTAGGGTGACGGGCATGGCCGCGACCAGCGCCTTCAATGCGGCTTCGCTCGGTATGTCTGCAACGGCTATCCTGATCACCTTGATGCCGGCCGCCTGAAGAAATTGATCCTTGCGTTGATCGCGTTCGCGCTGCGCATTGCGGTGGTGCGAACTGTCGTCGAGCTCGATCACTGCGACGGCGGTGAAATCCGGCATGCACACCACAAAATCGGCAACGAGTTGGCGAAAGCGATTCGCGATGGATTGCGCACTGCCGTCCGCCCCGGCGCGAGCGACGACCAGCATCTGCGACAGGGCAACTTGCGCCAAGATGACATGCCCAGGAAACGCGCGCACGAGGCGTCCGTACAATACCTGCTCCGGCCGGCTCAAGAGCGGCTTCGCGGTCACGGGCAATGCCTTTGCCGGTCGGGGCCGCCGCAGTAAGGAGAGCGCACCCACTGCCACCAGCGCCAGCACGACTACACTCAGTACGATCAGACTCATTTCTCACGATTCCTGTCCAACGACAACCGCGAGTATCCGCCGTGTTCACCCGCGAGACCGCGAGCCGCGTCGCGAAATGTGCGATCATGGGTGTGTGGATCGTCTTGGGCCGCACTCGCACTCGCCCGTCGAAGGCGGCTTGCGGCATTCACACGATCATATCCATCCGCGCGTGAAGTGAGGCTTCACGACGCTCTTCTCAAGCCGTCCACTCGGCGGTGCCGGGTGCGAACAACTCTTCCACTTCAAAAGGACGGGAGATGATTCCTTGTTCGTGGGCGTAGCGAATCAGCGCTTCCAGCATGGGCCGGTTCGGTGCGATGCCATAAGGCAACGGGTCGCCCGTGATCTCGAGCACGCGCCGGTACATGCGATCGGTCTTGGACGGCGCGGCGATCTGATCGCTGCGCAAGCGCTCAAGATAGGGCCGCTTCGCAGCGGCGAACGCATCGAAAATCTGCATGGCGAGATCCGGATGGGCTTCCAGCACGGAATCTTTGATGACCAGCACATGACTGATCGGATAGTGGCCATGGCGCGCCAGCGCCTCAAACCCCACCCGCTCTGCATCAGCGATCAAAGGCGCGACGTCCGGATGCTCCACTTGCACGCCGATGGTGGCGGTGAGCTCGCCCGCCGCAAGCGCAGCCTCGAGCGTCTTACCCTTCTCGAGGGGTATGACATTGGACGGCGCCTGAAACTCCGCCACATGCTCGTCACCCGAAAGCACCCAAGTTATCTTCTCGAGATCGACGCCGTGCTCGTGCTGCAGGATGCCGCGCGCCCACACTCCGGTGGTCACGGTGTAGCCGCGGTTGACGCCAACCTTCCCGCCCTCGAGGTCCTTTGGGCTGCCGATGCCCAATTTCGTATTGTACAGAATGGCGCCGTGATGGAAGCCGCGCACCAAGAAGATCGGCAGCGCGGTGAAGCGTTTGTGATAAGCCCGGGCGGCGAGATACGTGGGGAGCGCCATCTCGCAGACATCGAATTCGAGCACGCGCACCATCCGCCGGAACGCCTGGATGATGGCCGGCACCTCTTCGAATTCGAACTCGAAATCCGGCAGCCGGACCGTGCCGTCCTTGAGCGCGCGGGTATGCCCCAGCGTCTGGAGGGCAACCTTCAACTTGTGCTTCATCATCGCGTAATCTCTGTAATCTGCACCACGGGCTTGAAGCTTGGGCCGCCGGACGCCCCCCGACATGGCAGCCCGCTCGTACGTTGCCGGCATGCAAGTGATAACATCGGCGGGAACCTTAGGACCGATTCCGGCCGGCGACGCTGCGTGTCCCGTATGCAACGATATTCAGCATGGGGCAAACGGGGGTTCCTCAGCAAGGGTCCTCGATGAAAGCTATTACACCCAGAGAATTTCGCAACGCATTCGTTGCGGTCATGAAAGTCGAGCATGACAATTTTCGAACTGCGGTCGGCTTTGAGCCGAAATCCTATAACTACTTCATGCGCTCCGCCATTTTTCCCAAGATTGCAAAGCATCTTGGCCTATTGGCTTGGAACAAGGAGTACTACACGCTCAATGGGATGTTTTACGAAGAACGCGGCACGAATAAATCCGGCAACTACACCGCGTACGCACAATGGATTTCAGTCGCTTTGGAACACGAGAGCAAAGCGTCGAAGACACCTGAAGAAATCAACAAGCTTCAGTTGTTCAATGCGCCGCTGAAGGTGTTGATCACCTACGCAGCCGAAGGCGATGAAACCGATTCGCTCTTGCGAAACTATGAAAGCATCATGAGCGCCGCTGACGTGTTCAACGACTTCGCCAGTCTGCGCAAGCAACTCGTGATTTTCGGGACACCCAGAACCGTCAGGGAATGGCGTTTTTACGCGTACGAGAGTGACGGCTTCGTACTGATGTTGCCGAAATGAGATCGGATCCGGGCGCCGCCCGTGGCGGCGCTTGAGCTCCGTTGCGCCGGTCCGCGCCAAGGCGCGGACCGGTTGCCGACCTACCGCGTCTTATCATCAGCCCAGGGGCACCGGAACGAAGAGCCGCGCTTCACCCCGCTGAATCAGCAGCGCGATCTGTTTCCCGTGTTTCTGCACCATCTCGCGCAGCTGCGCCACGCTGTGGAGCGCCGTTCCATCGGCGGACAACACCACGTCCCCCGGCTGAATGCCTGCATCGGCGGCGCGGCCTTGGGCATCCTCGACCACGAGCCCCTCGGGAACACCTGCTTGCTGCCGCTCTTCCTCATTCAACGGACGCAGGGACAAGCCCAATCGGGCAGGCGCCGCTGCGCCGTCGCTCGCGTCGGCGGAAGCCGCCTGCGCAGCGTTGCCGATGGTTGCGGTCAAAGATAGCGCCTTGCCGTCGCGCCAAACTTCAAGCGAAACCTTTTCACCGGGCGCAGTGACACCCACCCTCGCCGACAATTGACCGGCGTCGAGCATCGGCGTGCCGTTGTATTTGAGGATCACATCGCCTACTTTCAGACCCGCTTGAGCGGCGGCGCTGTCGGGTACGACTTTCGCCACGAGCGCGCCGCTCGGCGACTTCAATTTGAAGGAATCGGCCAATGATTGATCGAGCGTTTGTACTTCGACGCCCAGACGCGAATGGACGACTTTGCCGGTCTTGACGATCTGGTCTTTGATTTGCACCGCTAGATTGATCGGAATGGCGAAGGACACTCCCTGATAGCCGCCCGAATTGGTATAGATCTGCGCGTTGATACCGACCACGGCACCGTTCGCGTCAAATAGCGGGCCCCCGGAATTGCCGGGATTGACCGCCGCATCGGTTTGAATGAACGGCACATAGCCGTCGCCGGGAAGCGAGCGGCCCTTTGCGCTGACTATCCCTGCAGTCGCCGTTTCCTCGAGGCCAAACGGTTCGCCGATGGCGAGGACGTAGTCGCCTACCCCCAATTGGTCGGAATCTCCCAGCCGCACGCTCGGGAAATCGTGTCCCTCGATTTTCAGCACCGCGATGTCGCTGCTGCGGTCCGCGCCCAACACTTTGGCCTTGAATTCGCGATGATCGGAGAGTTTGACGGTGACTTCCTTTGCGCCGTCGACCACGTGCGCATTCGTGAGCACCAACCCGTCGGAGGAAATCAGGAAGCCGGAACCCTGCGCATGCGTCATGTGATGGGGGATTCTGGGAACCTGGCCGCGCTGAAAGAACTGGGACAGCGGATTATCGTTGCCGTCATTGGGATTTCCAAAGCCGAACTGTTGCGTCGAAGCTGTGTTCATCGGACCGGCGGTTGTGACGCCGACGACTGCCGCTTGATTCCGCGCCACGATGGCTCGATAGTTGGGGGCGGTCATCTGAGGAATGGATTCCGGCGTCGTGGCGGCGTGGATTGCATCGCCGGCCGCAGTCACCGCCGCCGGGGCGGTTGCGGGTTGTAAAAACGCGGGCGCCGATAGGCCGGTCGCGGTTCCGACGGCGAGTAAGCCTGCCGCCGACCATACCAGCGTGCTGGTTCGAACTTGCATGTGATCTCCTCTCGATATAAAGACTCGGATTCGCAGCTTCACATGCCTTGCTTAAGGCAAACTTAAGGCGCCGGTGGGAATCTCACTGCAACACGCAAACCGCCGCCGGGCGCCTCGGCGAGGACAACTTGGGCACCGTGCCTCTCGGCGATTGCCTTGACGATTGCAAGCCCGAGGCCGGTGCCGCCCTCCTGCACCGTCGCGCGGCGATAGAACCGGTCAAAGACCCGTTCCCGGTCGGCCGCCGGGATGCCCGGGCCCGTATCGGTCACCTCCAGCAGCGCCCCCTCGGTGGATGACCGGCAGCGCACCTGCACCGACCCGTGAGGAGGGGTGTAACGCACGGCATTGTCGACCAGATTGCGCACCAGAATTCGAATGGCCTCGCGATCGCCGTGCACCCAAGTATTGGGCGTCGCGTCGAGGCTCAAGTCGGTCTGACGGGCAAGCGCCGAATCATGAGTATCGGTGATGGCGGCCGCGGCGGCCGCAGCTAAATCCACGGCCTCGAAGCCGCCGGTGGTCTCCCCGCGATCGCTGCGAGCCAGGGTCAGCAGCTGTTCGGCCAAGTGGATGGCCCGCTCGACCGCAGCGCCGAGGCGAGCCCGCGCCTCGCGGATCGCTGACTCGTCCCGAGCGCGGTCAAGCAGCTGCAACTGCAGACGCAATGCCGTGAGCGGGGATCGCAACTCGTGCGCCGCATCGGAAATGAACGCTTGCTGAGCGGCGAACGCCTGCTGCAGGCGTTCCAGGAGGCGATTGAGTTCACTGACCAACGGCGCGATTTCGCGGGGCAGATTATTCTCGCCAAGCGGCGTTAGGCTGTGTGCATCGCGGCGCTGTATCTCGGCGGCCACGTACTGCAGCGGCAGCAACCCGCGGCGCACGCTCCAGGCCACTGCGATGATCATGACGGGAAGAAGAAAGGCGAGAGGTATGGTTACGCGCACCGCCGCGGCGCGCGCCAGCTCTTCGCGCACCCGGACAGGTTGCGCGATTTGAATTACCCCGTCGGCCGTTTGCAGACCGAAGGCCCGCCAAGCCTCACCGCGCAGACGCAGATCCGCGTAGCCCAGCACCGTCTGATTGATCATCGGCAACCCGGGCCGCGACAGATAAGTGCGCGCTCCAAAAATGTCCCAGATTTGCACGACGAAGTCCGTGTCGCCTTGATCCGGGGGCACCTCGATCCGCGGCGCCAGCGAAATCTGACTGCGCAGCGACAGCGCCATTTGCCGCAGCTGATAGTCGAACAAGGTCGATGTTTCGCTCAAGACGCGGCGATAAGTCACGGCGGCCGCGAGCACCGAGACGAATGCCACGAGAATGATCAATGCAATCAGCAGTCGCGCGCGAATGGAATTCATGCTTTCGGTACGAAGTAACCGACCCCGCGGAGAGTGCGAATCGCATCGCTCCCGAGCTTGCGGCGCAAGGCATGCACGTACACTTCGATCGCGTTGCTGCCGATCGATTCGTCCCAGCCATACAGCCGGTCTTCGAGTTGGGTGCGCGACAACACCGCGCCCGGCCGCTGCATCAGCGCTTCCAACACGGCGTACTCGTGCGCCGACAAGCCGACAGGTGCACCGCCGCGCTGCACCGTGCGGGTGACCGGATCCAGCCGCAGCTCGCCGTGCACGATGCAGGGATCGCCGCGCCCGGCTGCGCGCCGCAATACCGAACGCATGCGAGCCGTCATTTCGTCGAGATCGAATGGTTTGACGATGTAATCGTCGGCGCCGGCATCCAGACCGGCAACGCGATGTTGGATCTCATCGCGCGCGGTGAGAATGATGACGGGAGTGGCGTCGCCGCGTTTGCGCAGCTCGCGCAAAACATCGAGGCCGTCGAGCTGCGGCAAGCCCAAATCGAGCAGCACCAAGTCGAAAGCCGTCGACTTCAAGGCGGCGGCAGCGCTCTTGCCGTCGCGCATCCAATCGACCGCAAAGCCGCCTTGGCGGAGCGCCGTCTGCAGGCCTTGCGCAATCATGTCATCGTCCTCAACCAGCAGCACGCGCATACGAAGTAATTCCTTGGGTGCGAATTCTCGCCTGGACGCAGTGTAGGCCAATTGGGTGCTGTAACCTATTGACGACGCCGGGAGGCGTGGACCTTAGAAAAATTCATCACGGAGACCGGCCTTGCTCCAGCAGTTCCTACGATTGCCGATGTCCTTCACCGGCGCGCACCGGGTGGCAGCCGAAGAAATCGACGAGTACGCGCACGTCAACAACACGGTCTATCTACAATGGTTGGATGGCATTGCCTGGGCGCATTCTTCGAAGCTGGGCTTGCCCCTCGAGCGCTGTCTTGCGCTTCGGCGCGGCATGGCGGTGCGGCATACGCGCGTCGACTACCTCGAGGCTGCGCTTCTCGCCGACACTCTGCTGATCGCCACGTGGATAGTCGCCTGTGACGGCCGCCTGCGATGCACGCGCCGTTTCGATATTCTGCGCATGGCCGACGGCAAACGCGTTCTGGATGCGGAAATTGACTATTTTTGCTTGAACCTCGATACGGGCAAGCCCTGCCGGTTCCCACGCGAATTCGTCGAGTGTTACACCGTGAATCCGGATGTGGCTGCGGCATACGCGGCGCTGCCGGAGGCATTGCGTCATGTCGGTCAGGCCTAATCGTCGACGTCCTTGCGCCCGCCTTTTCCGCTCGGACGCGTCAGTGCCGCCGGCAAAGGCTTATTCCCCATCGCGTCCCGCCACAGGATCACGTTCAGCAGGCGCGGGTCGGCCTTGTCTGCGTGCCTGAAGTCCATCCTGTCTGACTGCCTCGCGCCGGGTGCATGCGCCGAGTTCACCTCGTAGATCATGCCGTTGTCCCGATTCTCATACTCCGCGTCGAAGGGCGGCTGATCGCCCGCTCCGCCGAAGAGCGGCCCAACCAGAGGCGCCATCGCATCGTTGTTGTTCATCGGCGGAACGCCGAGCAGATCTTCCATGGTGCGCACCACGCTCACCGTCGTATAGAAGGTGTTGTCGACCATGGGCTTCGCACCGTGGGGAGAGAATTTGCTCACAATCAGCGCAATGCTTCGATGGGCATCGACATGGTCCGCCCCATCCTGCGCGTCATCTTCGAGAATGAACAAGGCCGTGTCATCCCAGTAGGCGCTATGCGAGACCGCTTCGACCACTCGTCCCACCGCGAGATCATTGTCCGCGACCGATGCACGCGGCCGCGGCATGCCGGCGCGGGTGCCCGCGGTGTGATCGTTCGGCAGGCGCAGCATCACGAAGTTCGGCAAAGTGTCGGCGCCGCGTTCGCGGTCGCCGGCCCACCTGCGGAACTGCGCGAGAAACTCCTCGGCGCGGAGCTGGTCCGGAAAGCTCAAGTTGAAGTCCGGAAAGAGCGGATCGAAATGCCCTTCGAGCTCCGGCTTGGTTGCCACGTTCTTCAGGATGAGCGGTATGGGCCACGGCCATGGGCTCTTGCCGCCGCCGTAGTTCTGCGGCACCTGCTCGCCTAGGCGCACGTGGCTGCGCGCGCAGCCGGTCCCGGTGGGCACTGGGGTGCCCTCCGCGGCCGGCGCGTCCTTCGGTGCTTCGCCGGAGTCGTCGCAGAACTTGGTCGAGATGAATTCGCCAAAGTGATAGAGCGACTTGCCATGCCGCGCGAAGTTGCCCCATAGGTAGCCGCTGGCGGGCTCGCCCACGTCGGGAATCCTCTGCTGGATGGGGTACGCGCCCGCAACCACGCCCTCGAAATCATAGCGGCGCTCGCTGCCGCGATAGGTCTGCTGCCAGGTCTTCTCCGTGTAGTCGCTGGCAATGCCCGCGGTGGACCAGACATGACCGTTGCCCGAGACTTCGCCGGAGTCCTGGAAATTGTCGAGTACCCCAAACTGCAGCGCAAGCTTGTGCTGATTCGGCGTGATGTCCTTGCCGTACATGGTCAGCGAGGAATCGCCGTCGCCCACACCAAGATCGCCGAAGATCTCATCGTAGGTCCGGTTTTCCTTGATGATGTAGATGACGTGCTTGATCGGATGGCCGCCGTTACGGAAGTTGATGTGCTGCTGCGTTGCCGCCATCAGATTGCTCACCTCAACCTCATGGGTAAGGGCGCCGAGGCTCTTCTCGGCCTCGGCCAGGTCAATGGTTGCCAGCGAGCCATACAGCAGCATTCCGATGTATGCGTGCGCACGATGGCTCCGCGGGACCGCATCGACAATGCGCTGTGCATCCACATTCGCGCCCGTACCGCGGCCCTTCGCCGTTGCCACATAGAGCTTCTGCTGCCCGACGGCGAGCGCGGTGGGATACCACTCGGTCGGGATGAATCCCAGCGGGCGGACCGGCATAGAGGTGCCTTGTGCGCCTGCTGTCTCGTGTGCCAAATCAAACACAGCCACAGCATCGCTGCCGGTGTTCGCCGCATAGAGCCGCCTGCCGTCGGCGGAGACCGCCACCGCATCAGGCATGGCGCCGAACAGCTCCTGGCTGGGAAGCCGGGTATCGAACATGGCGCGCACACGGAGCCGAATATCCTGGAGCGCGACCGCGGCAACCATGTCGCGGTTGGCAAGAGCGACATACAATGTCTTCTCGTCCGGGCTCAGCGCGAGCGCAGCCGGATGCGAACCGGCGGCGGCGGCGCTTCGTGGCGCAAGCAGCGGCAGGCGCGCCAGAACCCGGCCGCTGCGGAGGTCAAGCTCCGCTACCGCTGAGCCGTTCCAGAGTGCAACGAACCCGCGCCGGCCATCCCGCGTGGCTGCGACGCTGATCGGAAAGGCAGCGGGAACGGTGGACGCGGTCGAAAGATCGAAGCGGTGAACGACCTTGGCGGTCACGGTGTCGATGAGCAGCGCGTCGTCGGAGAACTCATCGGCAACAAGCAGCTGTTCATGCCTTCTTCCATTCGCCACGAGCGCGATTCCCGCGGGTGCCGGAATGGCGGCTCCGGCCTGCAGCGCCTTGCCGAGCGCATTCTGCACCTTGCCTGCGCCAAGGCGCTGCAGCGGAATCGGAATCAACCGCTCGGCGACGAGTGCGCCATTCTCGAGCGCATACACGGCGATCGCGTTGCCGGTCTGACCGGGTTTGCCGGCCTCGGGGGAGGTCAGCGAATCGAGGCTCGCGTAGACGTGCGTGCTGTCCGCGCTGAAGGCTATGCCCTGGTAGAATGTTTGAGGCGCCTCCAAGTGCGTGCGCAGTTCGGGGAAGTCGCTGAGCTTTCCGGTCTGCGTATCGAGCAGCGCGATCGACTGCGCGTACTGCGACTCGTAAGTTCCGTAGCCTGCGTTGAGAATGGCAAGATAGCGCCCATCCGGCGAGGCGGCAATACCCATTGGCAGGCTATTGAGGCGGACAGGTTCGCCGGGCACCGGCTCCCGCAGTTGCTTGCTCGTGGGTAGGTTCTGCGCCGGGCCCTCGGCGTACGCGGCCGCAGCGGCGGCCAGTAAAAACGCGGTTAGGGTGGAGGTTATCGTCTTCATCAACTCTTCCCTCACACTCCCGGCCGGAGATCAAGGTATCAAGTCCTTTGAATCAAAGTGTTAGGGATTTTTGACAGCCGGAACCCGCCGCCCGAGAAAGGCGGCGATCGCCGACCCAAGCTCCGGCTTCGTCACCGCGCTCATATGATTCCCGGGTATTGAAACATACTTGCCATTCGGCAGCGCGGCGGCCAGCGCCCCGGCAGAACCGTTATCGTTGTCATCGGCGCCCGTCAACACCAGTGTCGAAGTCTCGATCTTCGCGAGGTCCGCGCGGGGCGTATCGACGAAGGTGTCGAGGACATGGAGCAACGCCACCGGATCTCCACCCACGGTGTTGAGAAAGGCCTCGGTCATCCATTCGAGCGATCCCCGGTCGAAACCGCCGAGATTGGTGAGGACGCGGCGGAAGTAGTCGGCTCGCCCGCCCGTTTGGAGGATCCCTTCCAACCCCATCCCCGCCACGATCGTGCGTCCCGGCGTCGCACCGCGCACCAGCATGCGCAGCGTCGTTCGTCCCCCCAGCGAATAGCCGCCAAGGTCATACTCGGTGAGCCCGAGATGATCGATCAACGCAAATCCGTCATCGGTCAACACATCGGGCGGATAGGCGGCGGCGGCGTGCGGCTTCGCGCTGTCACCGTGACCGCGCAAATCCGGCATGATGACCCGATAGCCATGCGCCGCGATCGTCGCGGCGTGCCCGTAGCGCACCCAGTTGACCAGCGCCGTCGAGAAATAGCCGTGGATCAGCACTAGCGGCCTGCCCTCCCCCATCTCACGGTAGGCAAGCGCAATACCGTCGGGAGCTTGGAAGTAATGGAGCGGAAGCTCTGCGGGCACTAGGAGCCTGTCTGAGTATTCCACGTGAGCCGCGTTGGCTCTGCAAGGGAGCGGATGCAAGGCGCGCGGTGCCGGGCGTGGTTGATTCCACGCCCAAGCCGCGCAACGCCGCAGACGCCCCTTGCAGAGCCAACCCGCAGTACCCTAACGGATTTGCCTTCACTC
>Ga0066789_10000164_pt1 | contig 22569 bp, 20 predicted proteins | sample OrgsoiDNA2013049_FD_70960 | JGI IMG/M metagenome (GOLD analysis project Ga0066789, IMG submission 70960) | Permafrost soil microbial communities from the Arctic, to analyse light accelerated degradation of dissolved organic matter (DOM) -... | ecosystem: Environmental > Terrestrial > Soil >...
TATGGGGCCTGATGATGCTACTCACCCTCATCCTGGCACTGGTGCCATTCATCCCGGGGCTACGTTCGATCCCCCGATGGATCCCCATCCACCGGCTGGTCTGGCGAAACTACTACCGGACGGTGAAACGCCCCTGACCCGTCCCAGGACTGTGCGTGCCCATCGCGGCACGCCAAACCAGCTGGCCAGAGGCTTTCAAGCCTCTGGCCAGCGTGGGCAAGATCTCGACCATCGTGCTCTTCGCCATCGTGGCCGGCACCCGGCTGACGCTGACCACCCAGGTGGTGGGCGTTCGCCCTCAGTGGTGCCATCCAAGAGCCGACGATCAGCCCACCTGAGGGCTGCCCACCTCAGGATGCCGAAGGAGCGCCCCGGGCCACGGACCCGGGGCGTTCTTGGCGTCATAGCATGACGGCGTGATCCGAATGCGTGCGAACAAGGAGATACTCCTGTTCCTTTCCTCCACCGTGCTGCTGCTTGCGGGCGCGGTGGCCTACCTGTGCTCTGCTCCCACGCCTGCGCAAGTCCTGTGGATCACCGGCACCCTGCTGGGCCTGGGCTTCTCGTTGTTGTCCACCGTGGGCGCGATCCGGCGCCGCCAGCCAAGCGTCGACATCATCGCGCTGCTCGCCCTAGCCGGCGCCCTGGCGGTCAACGAGCCGTTCGCGGGCGCCATGATCACCGTGATGCTTGCCAGCGGGCTTCTCCTGGAGTCCCGGGCCGCCGCGCGGGCGCTGCGCGAGCTGAGCCTGCTTGTCGAGCGGGCGCCACGCACGGCCCGACTCCGCGCCGAAGGCGGTCTCGTCGAGGTCCCCGTCGGCGACGTCGCCACCGGTGATCGCCTGCTCGTGGGCACCGGCGAGGTCGTCCCGGTGGACGGCCGGCTCCTGTCCCGCGCCACGTTGGACGAGTCCGCACTCACGGGCGAGCCGCTGCCGCTGGATCGGATCGTGGGCGACGACGTCCGCAGCGGGGTGGTCAACGCAGGCCAGCCGATCGACCTGGTCGCCACGGCGGCGGCCGCGCAGTCCACCTACGCCGGCGTGGTACGCCTTGTCGAGCAGGCCCGGGCCTCCACGGCCCCGTTCGTTCGCGCCGCCGACCGCTTCGCAGTCCTCTTCGTCCCGCTCACGCTGCTCCTTGCGGGTGCGTCGTGGGCGCTCACCGGGGACGCCGTCCGCGCCGTCGCCGTCCTCGTGGTCGCCACACCATGTCCCCTGTTGCTCGCGGCCCCGATCGCGATCATGTCTGGCCTGAGCCGGGCCGCGCACATCGGGGTCGTCATCAAGGGCGGTGGCGCGCTCGAGCGACTGGCCGGCGGACACGTCATCCTTTTCGACAAGACCGGCACCCTGACCCAGGGCCATCCGGTCCTGGCCGACATCGTCACCGCGGGTGAGAAGTTCGATGCCGACGAGATGCTGCGCCTGGCCGCCTCCCTCGACCAGGTTTCGGCGCACGTCCTGGCCAGTGCCATCGTCACCGGCGGCACCCGTCGCGGACTTCGCCTACAGATGCCCGAGGATGTCCAGGAGGTGCACGGCTACGGCCTGGAGGGGACGGTGGGCACCCACCGGGTCAAGCTTGGCAAGGCCTCGTGGATCGTCGGCGACGCGGCACCCCCCTGGATACGCCAGGTGCGCCGCCGCGCCGACCTGGACGGCTCCCTGACGGTCTTCGCCGCCGTCGACGACGAGCCCGCGGGCGCGTTCCTCCTGCAGGACGCGATCCGGCCCGACGCACCCCGGATGGTTCGCGCGCTGCGTGGGGCCGGGATCACCCGCGTCGTCCTGGTCACCGGCGACCGGGCCGACATCGCGGGCATGGTCGGGCGCATCGTGGGCGTCGACACGGTGCTCGCCGACTGCGACCCCGCGGACAAGCTCGCCGCGATCACGCGCGAGACGGCCCACGGGGCCACAATCATGGTCGGCGACGGCATCAACGACGCTCCAGCACTTGCCGCTGCCGGGGTCGGGGTGGCCCTGGCCGCGCGCGGGGCGACCGCGTCCTCCGAGGCCGCTGACGTCGTGCTCACGGTGGACCGGGTGGACGCCCTGGCCGACGCGATCCTCATCGCACGCCGCTCGAAGGGGATCGCCCTTCAGTCCGTCCTCATCGGCATGGGACTGTCGTTCGTCGCCATGGTCTTCGCCGCCCTCGGGTTCCTCCCGCCCGCGGTGGGCGCCATCGTGCAGGAGGTCATCGACGTGCTGGCGATCGGCATCGCCCTGCGGGCGGTGCTGCCCGGGGCGGTCCACTCGATCGCGATGGCTCCTGCGGACGTGGCTACCGCGCTGCGGCTACGGGCCGAGCACGACGCGGTGCTGCCGCTGATCGAGCAGATCCGATCGGTGGCCGACGCACTGTCCAGGCGCGACGGCAACCTCGCCCCGGTACGGACTCTGCTGGACCGCCTGGAGGGCGAGCTGCTCCCGCACGAGCGGGCTGACGAGGAGCAGCTCATTCCCCTGATGGACAGAGCCCTCGGGGGGACTGAGGCGACAGCGGCGATGAGGCGTACGCACGCGGAGATCGAGCACCAGGTCGCAAGGCTGCGGCGGCTCATCGTGGGCCTGGACAGCGAAACCACCCAACCCGAGGACGTCGTCGAGCTGCGGCGCATGCTCTACGGGCTGTACGCGGTGCTCCGGCTGCACAACGCCCAAGAAGAGGAGGGCGCGTTCAGTCTCATGCCCAGCGGCGCCGGGGAGAATCGGTCAAAGGGGACCACGTCCCCCGCCGGGTCGACCACACCGTGAGCTCGGGTAGCTGTGCAGGATCCGTCGGCCGCCCACGGTGGTCACCGAGAACTGGCATGCTGGACCCGTGAGCTTCTTCGTACTGGAGTATCGCTACGCCGACCAGGAGGCGCGTACTCGCGTCCGGCCCGACCACATGACCTATCTGCAGTCGCTGCTGGAGAAGGGCACGGTCGTCCTAGCCGGTCCGGTCGGCGACGGATCCGGCGCGTTGATGGTGCTACGGGTGGGCTCCGAGCAGGAGGCTCGAACAGTGATGGAGGGCGATCCGTACACAACTTCCGGGGTGGGCGTCGACCACGTGCTGCGAGCGTGGAACGTCGTCATACCCGCTCAACCCCAGTAGCGCCACCACCGGGTACGGGGCTGGTCACGGGCGCGGCACCGAAGGCCGACGGGAAGGCGTCCCGGTAGGACCGCCACCGGCCGGCCGGGGTCTGGACGCTTTCCGCGGCCAGCATCGCCCTGCCTATCGCGCGGGTGAAGCAGTCACCGGCCGCATCCAGCAGCGCATGGAATGCAGCCGGATCCGGCGCCCCGCGATCCCCGGTCGCCAGCGTGAACACCGTGTCGCCGTCGAACATCGTGTGGACCGGGCGGATGGCGCGCGCCATGCCATCGTGGGCGATGCCCGACACCTTGGTGCACTGGGCCTTGGTCAGGACGGCATCGGTGGCCACGACACCGATAGTGGTGGCCAGGGCGTACCGGCGACCACCCGGGCGCCACGCCGCGTCAGCGGACGCGCGCGCGGCCGCAACCTCGGCGGCGTCGGGGACCCGCAGGTCGGTGAACTCCCCAGGCAGGCCGAACCGGGCGGCATACAGCTCACCGGTGAGGGGGTCCACGCAAGAACCCAGGGCGTTGACGACCACGAGCACGGCCACCGTCGTGCCGCCGGCGAGCACCACGCTGGCCGAGCCCACTGCGCCCTTGAGCCCCCCGGCGACGGCGCCCGTGCCGGCTCCCACCACCCCGGTCGGCACCGGGCCGGCCGTGCTGGACAGTGCGCCCTCGTAGGCCTGCTCGCCCATGGCAGCCCCCGGGCGCTTGGCGAAGTCACCGCCGCGGCCCAGATCGAAGATGACGGCGCCGGGCACGATCGGAACGACCTCACCCGGCCCGCCCATCGGGTAACCCACCCCCGCCTCGAAGAGCCGCCCCATCACGCCATCGGCGGCCGCGAGCCCGAAGGCACTCCCGCCCGAAAGCGTGACGGCGTGAACTCTTTCGACGAGGTTGCGCGGGTCCAGGACATCGGTCTCGCGAGTTCCGGGTCCACCTCCGCGCACGTCAACCCCGGCCACGGCACCTCCTTGGGGAGCGAGGACCACAGTGGTGCCGGTCAGCCACCCGTCGCCGCGGCGGTCGGCATGTCCCACCCGGATGCCTGCCACATCGGTCAGGCTGTTGGTCGGGCCGGGCTGCAGGACATTCATCGCGGCTCTCCTTCGATCGTGCCTGCTGGAGCGGTCCCCGCGCCGGTCACCCGGGCGTCGGCGGCTGACGCCGCGGCCAGGGCCCTGCCGAGGCTGGGCACCGCGGACACGAGCTCGCGGGTGTACGGATGCTGGGGGTGGTCGTAGACCTCGCGGGTGGGTCCCGTTTCGACGATCCGGCCCTCGTGCATGACCGCAACCCGGTCACAGACATGCCGCACGACGGACAGGTCGTGCGAAACGAAGACCAGCGTCAGCGAGAGATCCTGCACGAGGTCGGTAATCAGGTTGAGCACCTGGGCGCGGACCGAAACGTCCAGTGCGCTGACCGGCTCGTCGGCGACAAGGATCCTCGGCCGAGGGGCAAGGGCGCGGGCGATGGAGATGCGCTGGCGCTGCCCGCCGGAGAACTGGTGGGGGAACCTGTTGGCGGCCTCCGGCTGCAGCCCGACGGCGGCCAGAAGCTCGCCAACCCTCCCCTGACGACCGCCGATCCCTTGTGCCACAAGCGGTTCGGCGATGATGTCGCGAACCCTCATCCGGGGGTCGAGCGAGCTCATCGGGTCCTGGAAGACCAGCTGCAGCCTTTCGCGCAGGAACCGCAGCCTTCGCTCAGGCAACCGTGAGATGTCGGTGCCGTCGATGACGACGCTGCCACTGGTCGGGCGGTCCAGACCGGCCAGGAGACGCAGCAGGGTCGACTTTCCGCTGCCAGACTCCCCCACGATGCCGAACCGTTCGCCCGCCTGGACGTCGAAGCTGACACCACGCACGGCATGCACCGTTGCACCCGGGTGCAGCAACGACGTCCGCGAACGGCGGTAGTCCCGGGTGAGGTCGCGGACCCTGATGGCGGCCCGATGTTCAAACATCACGCACCCCTCTATCCTGCACCCCTGCCGGATGATGGCAGGCGAAGCCTTCGGCCGAGTCCGGTCCGACCCAGGCCGGGGACGTCGTGCACAGCCAACTGGCGTGGGCACACCGGTTTCGGAACACGCAGCCGGCCGGGAAGGCTCCTGCCGCAGGCACGGATCCGGCAATGGTGGCCAGTCGCCCGCTCACGTCCACCGCGTCCAGATCCGCAGCACCGATCAGGCCCTGGGTGTAGCGGTGTCGCGGTCGGGCGAAGACGTCGCCGACCGGGCCGGCCTCGACCACCCGGCCGCCGTACATCACCAGGACCCGCCGACACACCGTCGCGACCACGGCCAGATCATGGGTGATGAACAGCATCGCTGAGTTGCGAGCCGTCACACCGGCCACGATGAGATCCAGGACGTGTGCCTGGACGGTGACGTCAAGGGCCGTGGTGGGCTCGTCACAGATGAGCAGCGCCGGGTCGTTGGCCAGGGCCACAGCAACCACGACCCGCTGCCGCTGCCCGCCCGAGAGCTGGTGGGGAAAGGCGCGGGCAGCCAGGGCGGGATCGGGCAGGCCGACCTGGTCCAGCAGGGCCACCGCCGCGGCCCGGGCGTGCCTGTGGTCCGGCGCGGTGTGATGGATCAGCATCGCCTCGGCGACCTGTGCGCCCACGCGCATGGTCGGGTTGAGCGCAGTCATCGGCTCCTGGAACACCATGGCCACGCGGCGACCTCGCACCCGCGAAAGCGCACGCTCGTTCGCGCCGATCAGTTCGTGGTCGACGCCGGCCAGTCTGACCGACCCGGTGGCACTGACGTCCTCGGGCAGCAGGCCCATGATGGCCAGCGCCGTCAATGACTTGCCCGAGCCGGACTCGCCGATCAACCCGACCCGCTCCCCGGGGCCGATGGTCAGGTCGACATCCTTCACGAGGGCAATGTTGCCTACGGCGACGCTGAGTCCGCGCACCGTCAGCACGCCCGGACCAGCATCGCGCCGGGTCGCCAGATCGGTCCCGGCACTCAACGGTGGTCCTCCAACCGGGGGTCGAGTCGGTCCCGCAGACCATCACCGAGCAGGTTGAAACCCAGTACCGCCACAGCGATGGCCAGACCAGGGAAGATCGCGAGCCGAGGCGTGATGAAGAGCAGCTCCTGGCTCTCCTGGAGCATTCGACCCCATGAAGGCGTTGGCGGCGCGGTGCCCAAGCCAAGGTAGGACAAGGCCGCCTCCGCCAGGACCGCGATCGCGAACGACACCGACGCCTGCACCGTGATCAGGCTGCTGACGTTGGGCAGAACGTGGTGCACCCCGATGGCGAACGGACGCCGGCCGGCCGAGCGAGCCGCGAGCACATACTGGGTGCCCATCACCTGCAGCGCCCCACTGCGGATGACCCGGGCAAAGCTCGGCACGGTGGCGACACCGATCGCGATCATGGCAGTCAAGGTGCTGGCGCCGTAGACCGCGCTGAACATGATCGCCAGCAGCAGCGCCGGGAAGGCGAGCAACAGATCATTGCCCCGCATCAGCAGCTCACCGAGGCGCCGGGGCGTCATCGCCGCGAGAATGCCTAGCGGCACACCGATGCCGGCCGCCACCCCGACCGCGACGAACCCGACGAACAAGGTGGTGCGAGAACCCATCAGGATCTGGCTGAAGACGTCCCGCCCGAACTTGTCGGTCCCGAGCCAGTGCCGGGCCGAGAGCCCGAGCAGCCGCCTCGACGCGTCGACGAGGGTGGGATCGTAGGGCGTCCACACGAAGGAGACCAACGCCATCACGAAAACGCACGCCACGGCCGCGCCACCAACGACAAGGCTCGGGTTGGGTCGGCGCGCGACTCGAGCGCCGCCGGTGGGCGGTGGCAACGCATCGGCATGGGCATGGCTCACCTGCCCTCCCTTCCCATCCGCGGGTCGATGAGCGCGTAGAGCAGGTCCACCACGAAGTTCACGAGCAGCACTGCCACCACCAGGACCATGACGACGTCCTGCACGAGGATCAGGTCACGGCTGGCGACCGCGTCGAGCAAGAGGCTGCCCAGGCCCGGGATGACGAAGACCCGCTCCACCACGACCGCGCCTATCAACAGCGTCGCCAGCTGCAGCCCAAGCACCGTGACGACCGGCACCGAGGCGTTGCGCAGGCCGTGGCGGGCCAGCGCGCGCATGGGCCGCAGACCTTTGGCACGAGCGGTACGCAGATAGTCCTCGCGCAGGACGTCCAGCACCGAGCTGCGGACGTATCGCGTCATCACGGAGGCCTGGACCAGGCCAAGTGAGAGGGCAGGCAGGGCCAGCTGCTTGAGGAACATCACCGGGTCCTGCGCCGGTGGCGTCCAGCCGTTGGCCGGCAGCCAACCCAGCTTCACCGCGAAGAGCGCGATGAGCGCGATGCCGGCCACAAAGGCGGGGATCGCGACGCCCACCTGCGAGACGGCCGACAGCACGAGTCCCGAGATCCTGCGGTGCCACACGGCCATCAACGTGCCCATCGGCAAAGCGATCACGAGCGCGATCACCATGGAGCTCACCACGAGCCACAACGTGACCTGCAGCCGGTCGGAGATCTGCGGGCCGATCGGAGCACGCGAGATGTAGGACTGGCCCGGGTCGAGCCGGAGCAGGCCACCTGCCCATGAGAAGTACTGCGAGACCAGTGGCCGGTCCAGGCCGAACTGCGCCCTCAGCGCGGCCACCGCCTGGTCGGACGCGTTGACTCCCAACGCAACCCGGGCGGGGTCCCCCGGCAGCACAGCCATGAACGCGAACACGAGGATCGAGCTTGCGGCAAGGCTGCCCACCAGGACGGCGCTGCGTTCGATGAGGCGCTGGATCATGATGTGAGCTGCCCGCTGCCGACTTCGGCGACCATGGACGTCCTCAGGACCGAGCCAACGCCGACACGTCGAAGGACTCGGAGACGGCGTTCTTCGGCAGACCGGTGATGTCCTTGTCGGCGACGGTCAGGTTGGGCAGCAGGAAGAGCCAGTCGGCGGCCGCGTCCTGGGACAGCAGACGGGCGGCCCTCTTCATCTGCTGGACCTGCTGCGTGCTCGTGCCCTGGTCGGCGGCCACCAACGCCTGCCGAAGTGCAGGGTTGTTGTAGCGCGTGTAGTAGCTGGGGTTGCCGAAGACCGCCCCCAGGTCGCGCTGCTCGACATGGGCCACGATCGACATGTCGTAGTCGGCGTTGGTGAAAACGGTGGTCAGCCAGGCTGCGGGGAACTCGAGCTGATCGAGGTTGACCTTGAACCCGGCCTGCTCGAGCTGGCTCTTGACCACCTGAGCGCAGGAGACGGCATACGGCAGGGTGGGCACCCGCAGCCGCACCGTGACCCCCGTCTTGCCAGCCGCCGCCAGCAGCGACCGGGCCCTGGCGACGTCGTGCGGGTAGAGGCCCGTCAGGTCCTCATACCACGGGTCGGTGGGCGGCACCATGCTGCCGATCAGGGTGCCACGCCCGGCCCAGCAGGTGTCCAGCAACGCCTTGTGGTCGATGGCGTAGCGCACCGCCTGTCGCACCCGCCTGTCGGTGAACGGCGCCTTGCTGTTGTTGAACGACAGCACCACCTCAGCGTTGGTGGTGCCCTCGATCACGTGATACTTGGGGTTGCCGGTGAACTGGGCCAGCGACTCCGGCGCCTGCACCGCGGCGATGACGTTGATCGTGCCGGTGAGCAGGGCATCGTTCAAGGCGGTGGGGTCCTTGAAGTACTTCAGGAACACCACCTGGAAGAAGGGCCTGGTTCCCCAGTAGGAGTCGTTGCGCTGCAATGAGATCGAGTCACCGCGGTTCCACTTGTTCAGGGTGTAGGGCCCGGTCCCGATGGGGTTCGTGGCCAGCTTGTCGACCCCGGTCCTGCTGAACATCGCGCCGACGCGGGTGGTCATCCGGTAGAGCCAGTCGTTGCTGGGTTTGCTGAGCCTCACCTGAAGGCGGGTCGGGGAGAGTGCTGTGACCTCCTGCACCACGTCCATCGCCGACTTCAAGGAGATGGTCCAGTCGGTCTTGACCCGGTTGATCGAGAAGGCTGCGTCCGCCGCGGTGAAAGCCTGGCCGCTGGAGAACTTCGCCCCGGCGACGAGGTTGAACGTGTAGGTCCTGCGGTCGGGCGAGACCGCCCACGACGTGGCCAGGTCCGGGACCACCGAGCCGTCGTTGGTGAGCTTGACCAGCCCCTCGTAGACGTTGCCGAGCAAGACCTGCGGGATGGCGGCGCCATCGGTCCTGGTGAAGTCGAGGCTGGCCGGCTCGGCCACGAGCCCGACAGTGAGCGTCTGACGGGTGTCGCCGGAGCTGGGTCTGACCCCGGTCGTGCTCGAGCCGGCCGAGCAGGCGGCGACCGCGAGCATGCCGCCGGCAGCCAGGAGGGCTGTTGCCCTGCGGGTGAGCTGGTGCCTCATGGTGTCGTGTCCATCTCTTGGGAGAGCACTGATGCCGGCCCGTTCGATCAACGTGTGCTCACCCACGACAATAGGACCGCCGGCAGTGGCGGCCGATCGCCACACATCCACGCTCAGGGCAGACTTGCGCCAGCTTCGCCCCTTGCTCGACCGGGCAGGCGTCGGGCGGGGCCCCCCGAGAAGTCTGCGTACCGCAACGACGCGTCGGTGCTAGAGACCGGCACCGGAGGGCGAGACATCGGGCTCGTAGGGACAAGCAGGGTCCTCTCCCAGCGGGTCCCCGCTAGCGGCGAACGCGCGAGCCCGTGAGCCCCCGCACAGGTCGGCATACTCGCAGCGGCCGCAGCGGCCGGTGAACTCTGCGGACCTGATCTGGCGCAGCAGCGGGTCGTCCCGGTAGATCGCCGCGATCGACTCGTCCCGCACATTGCCCAGCGGCTGGGGCAGGAACCCCGCCGGGTTGACCTCGCCGTCGTGGGCGACGAACAGGATGCCCTTGCCGTCACGGGTAGCTGCGGTGTGCGCCCTGGGACGTCCGGTCGCCGGTCCCATCAGCGCCTCGAGGCGCCCCGACAGCCTCTGGTAAAGCCTGCTGGTCGGAGCCGGGTCCCCAGCCTGCCGGCGGGCCACCACGCGACGGAAGAACGGTGCCTCGACCGTGCGGACGATGAAGCCATGCTGCGAGGCGTCGTACAGGAAGTGGCAGATGTCGTCGTGCTCGACAGGGCTGACCGCGTCGGTGTCCACACCGCGCCCGACCTGGACGAGGAAGAAGACCTCCCAGATGTGTGCACCCGCTCGCGAGATCAGGTCTGCGACGTCGGCGAGCTCATCGACGTTCGCCCGCATCACGGTGGTGTTGACCTGGACGGTCATCCCGGCCTTGGACAGCGCACTGATCGCCTTGATGGTGTCCTCGAAGTGGCCCGGGATCCCGCGGACCCCATCGTGGGTCGCGGGCACCGCGCCGTCGAGGCTGATCGAGACCGCCTTGACCCCGCTGGTGACCATCCGCTCGATCATCGGCGGCGTCAGGCACGGCGTGACCGACGGCGAGAGCGCCACTGGCACTCCCAGTGCGGTGGCGTGCTCGACCAGGTCGAACAGATCCGGGCGCAGCAGGCAGTCACCGCCGGTGAGCACCAGGATCGGGTAGGGACGCCCGAAGGCGGCGACCTGGTCGATGAGGTCGAGGCCCTCAGCGGTGCTGAGCTCACCGGGCAATGCTCCCTCGGTGGCGCTGGCCCGACAGTGCTTGCAGGCCAGCAGACAGGCGCGGGTGACCTCCCAGAAGACCAGCATCGGTCGGCGCTCGAAGTCCAGCCGCGAGCGGGGCACGGCAGTCGTGATAGCAGTCATGAGGTCACCTCAGTAAGGGGCCGAACATCGGCCAGGGCTGGTGAGACGTCTTGAGCGACGTCCTGGGCAGTGCGTTCGGCATCAGCCACACAGCTGGCCAGGCCAACGCCACGGTAGGCGGCGCCGGTCAGGTGCAGGCCGGGCAGGTGGTGCAACGACTCGTCCAACGCGTCCAGCCGGCCCTGGTGACCGACCAGGTACTGGGGCATCCCCTGTGGCCAACGCTGGATCCGCTGACGCACCGGGCCGCCAGTCAGGCTCATGGCCTCGACCAGCTCCTCATGCACCCGGCTCACCAGGGTGTCGTCGTCCATGCTCAGCCACCGGCGGTCGCCGTGGCGCCCGACCATGCAGCGAATCAGGATGAGGGCGTCGTCGGCCAGGTGCGGCCACTTGGCGCTCGACCAGGTGCAGCCCACCAGAAGCTTGTCCTCCTCCGGAGGAACCAGGAACCCGGTGCCGTCCAGGGGGCGGCCCATTGCCGAGCGCGGGTAGGCCAACCAGATCGTGGCCACATCGACGTAGGGAACCTCGGCCAGCACCGTCGCGGCGTCGGGCGCCAGGTCGGCCAGCAGCCGTGCCGTGATGAACGCGGGGGTGGCCAAAACCACCGCGTCGGCCGCGACGCTGGCTCCGTCCACCAGATCGACGCGGTATCGGCGACCGACCCGCGCGACGAGGCGGGCGGTGCTGTCCACCCGCAGGTCGGTGTCCGCCAACCGCGCCACCAACGCCTCGACAAGGCGAACCAGTCCACCCTCCAGGGTGACCAGGGCCGGGCCGCCGGAAGCCGGTGGGGCGTTGCGGCGCAGCCGGCGAAGACCCAGGTACAGGCTACGGTTCTTTCGAGCGAGGGCCTCGATGTCGGGCACGGTGCTGTGGGCGCTGAGCTCGGCTGCCCGACCTGCGTGCACCCCACCGAGCAGGGGCTCGACCAGACGATCGAACACCTGCGAACCCAGTCTCGGGGTGACCAGGTCAGCGATCGACGGGTCGGCCGAGACAGTCGCACGCCGCGGCAGCACCAGATCCAGGGCTGCGCGGGCCAGGCCTGACGGAGACAGCAGGTGCGACCTCAGTAACGGCAGCAGCCGGTCGGGGACCCCGAACAGGGTGCCCGTCGGGAGCCGGCGCAGCCGTCCGCGCGACCACACGTGCGCCCCCAGCGCGGCCGGGGCCACGAGCTGGCTACTCAGGCCGAGGTCCTCCAGCAGGGCGGCCATCGCCGGCACGCGTACCAGCAGCGCATCGGGGCCGGTGTCGACAAGATGCCCGCCGAACCGCTGGGTGGCAGCTTTGCCACCCAGCCGCGACCCACCCTCAAGAAGAGTGAGCTGAACCCGGGCGCCCAGGCGACGATGAATGAAGTGGGCGGTCGCCAGACCGCTGATCCCGCCGCCGACGATCACGACCCGTGGTCGAGACTGCATCCTGCTCCTGTTCCGACCCCAAGGGTGATCTCAAGTGTCTGCCATAGCATCACAGCCGAATTGGTACTGGTACAGAGTCTTTGGTCCCTGTGGGAGCGGCCCGACCTCCCGGTGGCTATCGATGGACACCCCTGGGGACTCTCGGCGCCCTGGGCGGCTTGGGGTATGCCTCCCGCATGTGGTCGGTGGAGAGATAGTCGGCAATGCCGAGCAGGATCAGGCTGAAGCAAATCTGTTCCGTGACCATCCAGAGCGGGTAGAGCCCTGGAATGGCCGCGGTCACCAGAGCGACGATCGGAAAGATCTTGCTGAACAGCCTCAGCCGCGAGTACGCCCAGTAGTAGCCACGCTGGGCACGCCACGCGAAGTAGAACAGCGTCATGGTCATGGCGAGCACGACGACCAGGCGCATCCACACCACCCACGGGACCTGGTCGCCGCGAATATGAAGTACGACGGCCACGGTCACCGCGACGATCCCGAGCAGGAGACCGGCGCCCAGCAACCAGCTGATCGTCACGAACACCCGGCGGGTCTTCGGGTCGGTGCGCATCTCCTCGGAGATCGTGTGGTCACCATGCCGACCGCCCGCAAGGTGGTCGATCTCGAGAAGAACGCTCTCGACGTTCATGACCGCTCCCTTTGGGTGTCTGCTGCTGACCTAGACAAGGTTAAGGCAAGAACAAAGGGCAGCTCGCACAGCCCGTGGGCGTCGCCGGTCCGGCAGGGCACCCAGAAGCGCAACCGCGCCCGGCGACGTCGACCGCACCGAGCCGCTGCGCGTGGTCGAGGACCGCCTGCACCAGGGACACGGGCAGCCCGAGGCGAGTCGCGACCTGACCCGGGGTCCCACCCCGCTCGCCGACATCATCGAGCACATCGGCCCACGCGCTCACAGCCGCGACCCCACCTGGAACACCATGACCGCAAGCAGCCACGCGCCGGCAAGCTGGACGCCAAGGGCTGACACGGTCGGCCGCCACCCGAACAGGCGTCGCTGCTCGGCCAGGGCCGCCACGCACGGGGTGTAGGCGAGCACGAAGACCATGAACGCCAGGGCCGCGGCGCCGCCATGACCGCCGGAGGACTGGTCGAAGGACGCGCGCAACTGCTCGCCGAGGCTGCCCGGAAGCGCGGCGTCGCCCGGTTTGGCGACCGCGTAGGACTGCGCAAAGGAGCCGACGACGACCTCCTTGGCCACGAATCCCGTGATGAGCGCGGCGGCCGCATGGTCGTTGCCGAAGCCGGCCGGCGCGAGCACCGGGGCGATGCCCGACGCCGCGCGACCGTACAGGCTGTCCGCCACCGGCACGTGGCCGACGGGGTGCTGACCGGTCACGGGAAGCGCCATGAGCACCCACACGACCAGCATCGTTCCAACGATGAACTTCCCGGCGCCGATGACGAAAGCCCCCACGCGCATGCGGACCGACATCGCCAGGGTGCGCAGGTGCGGGCGCTGGTAGGGCGGGAGCACCAGGATCAGCGGCTCGGAGCGCACGTCCCGAAACGCGGTCCGACGCAGCACCAGCCCGCCGCCGAGCACCAGCAGGACGCTGACCAGGTACATCATGAAGATGACGGTTCCGGCGTCGTGGGGGAAGAACGCGCCCGCCAGCAGCACGTACACCGTCAGCCGCGCAGAGCAGGACGTGAGCGGGATCAGTAGCCCGGTCAGCAGCCGTTGTCGGGCGCGGGGCAGCGTGCGGGTTGCCGCGAGGGCGGGCAGGTTGCAGCCGAACCCCACGATCAGCGGCAGCAGCGCCCGCCCATCCAGGCCAAGGGAACGCATCGCGCGGTCGGCGACGAAGGCGGCCCGCCCCAGGTAACCGGAGTCCTCCAGGACACCGAGAGCGGCGAACATGACCGCCATGACCGGCAGGAACGTCAGTACGGTGCCAACCCCGACCAGCAGCCCGTCGACCAGCAACCCCTGCACCCAGCTGTCACCCAGGCCGACCAGGCCCAGAAGCCACGTGACGGCGAAGGCCACGGGCCCGTTGACGAGGTGGCCGATGAAGGACTGCAGCGGCGCCGCGAACCGGGTCGTGAGCTCAAAGAGCAACCACACGACAGCCAGGAACGCGGGTATGCCGGCCCACGGGTTGAGCAGGACGGTGTCGATCCGGTCGGAGAAGGTGCGGCGGTGCGGCGGGCGCTGCCAGGTGGCCGGGTCCTGCACAGTAGGGTCCGGCGCACGCCTCGTGACCTCCTCGACGACCTGCTCCACCCACGCGAACAGGATCTCGGCATGGGCGTACTCCAGGGCCAGGTCGCCGGCGGCGCGGTCGGGCACCGCTGCCGACGTCCTGGCCCAGCACGACCGGGTGGGCACCCCCACACCGGTGACCCGCCTCGGGCGGACGGCGACGTCGTCGACCGCGCGAGCGAGCCCGCGCCGGCCAGCGTGCGTCCGGTTGCGTGCGTCCACGGGGACGACGGGGACACCAAGGGACACCGAGAGCGCGGTCGCCAGGGTGTCGGGGTCCATACCCGCCGTGGGCGAGTCGCTCGCGCTCTCGGCGAGGTCGAGCATGGTGAGGGCGACGACCAGCGGCACACCCGTCTGGGCAACCTGGGCCAGCAGGTAGAGCGAGCGGGCAAGTGTGGTGGCATCCAGGACAACGACGACCACGCCCGGCTGGCCGGCCGGCCCGGCGCAGCTGAGCGCGAGCTCGCGCACGGCGTCGGCCGTGACCTGTTCGTCGGACGAGCGGGCCAGCAGGCTGTAGCTGCCCGGCAGGTCGACGATCACCCGCTCAGTGGCCGGGCCCTCAGCTGAGCCATGGCTGCCGGGCCCGACCGTCCGCCAGGTGCCGGTAGCCAGCTCGACTGTGGTGCCCGGGGCGTTCGTGGTGTGCTGCCTTGCGCCGGTCAGTGCGTTGAACAAGGTGGACTTACCGACGTTCGGTCCGCCGACCAGCAAGACGCGCAGTGTGGCCGGCATGGTCGTGGTGGCACCGCGCCCGGGAGCAGGCGCGCAGTCGGATCCATGGCAGCTCATGGCAGCCAGCTCATCGCAGAGGATTGACAGGCTCGATGTCGATGAGGCCCGCCGTCCCTGCGTCCAGGGCATAGCGGGACCCGGCCACAGCGATGACGCGCCCACCGAAGGCCGCATGCTGGGTGACGTGGGCAACGGTCCCGCACCGGATGCCCATCTCGTTGAGGCGCAAGGCGTCCGCAGCGGGCAGACGGACGCGGGTCACCCGTAGCTGGGCGCCCACCGGACTCTCTGGCAGGGTCATGTCTCGACCGTAGGTGGTGAGGTAAGGCTTGCCTTGGGACCTTCGTCCCGTCCCCGGTGTTAGCAACGTCACGCCGTAATGCGCCGTGTCTGGCCTGAACCGTGGCTGGACTCCGGCGAGGATGGGAGAACGTATGATGTATCGGTCCCGACTGGCGCCCAGAGTCCGCGGAGGCATCCAGGAGGCGGCATCAGTGTTCGGAAAAGATAACGTGACCTCGGCCACGACGTCCGAATCCGCGCATGCCAAGTTTGAGTCCGCCCAGGCCGCAACACCCGACGCCGCCCACCGGCCTTCGACTCGCGAGGCCGAACGGTGGGCTTACGAGTGGGTTGACCGCCGCCTGAAGGTGATCAGCGTCCTGATGCCCGTGGCGTTCATCGTCGCCCTGGAGTTCGTCCGTTACACGGTCGACGGCAGGGACCGGCGACTGGACGGGTTTTGGGGCGGCTATCGCCTCATCTTCGTCGGCGTGACCGTGGTGTCCATCATCGCCTTCGGCCTGGTGATGTTCCGGTTCATCGATCGCGCGCAACGGCAGGTGGTGAGGCAGAACCGTGAGCTGGCGGCCACCAATGCCGTCTCCAGCGCCGTGCAGGGCGAAGTCGGTGTGGACAAGATCATCGACGTGGCTCTGGCCAGTGTGCTCACCACCAGTGGAGCGGCTGAGGCGTCGGTGACCATCTTCAGCACCGAAGACCGCTCACCGGACGCGGCTGGGGTGACACTGCGCCGGCTCGCCGACCCCGGCTCTGCCCTGCTCGTACCGAACGACCCTGGCGGGGGAGACGCCCCCATCATCGACTTCCCGCTCTCGACCGGGACGGTGACCGTTGGCCGGATGCAGCTGCGGCTCCCCGTCGGTGCGGGCGCCGCCGACCGCCTTGCCTCCGGGACACTTCAGAACATCGGCCATCAGCTGGCCTGCGCGATCCAGCTGGCCCAGCTCGTTGCCGACCTCCAGCGCAGGAAGCACGAGGGTCACGCCTTCTACGACGTGCTGCTGCAGATCTCGAACCAGAACGCCCCCCCTGACGTCCTCTCGGGCGTGGTCGCGCACGCACGTGTCCTGATGGGCAGCGACGAGGCCGTGCTGAGCCTGGACGAGAACGCCTGGCGATCCGTTCAGTTCGCTGGGACCCTCGGGACGGCCGAGGGGACTGCCTCCTTCACCGACGGGAGCGCCTGCATCACGTCCGAGGTGGGGCCGCACCACAAGGCCCACAGGCCCCAGGTCGCCTGCCCCGTGCGGTCCTCACCGGATTGGCTGGCCAGTTTGACGGTCCCGATTCGCGGCCCGATCGGGATGCTGGGTGAGCTGTGGATCGGCCGGAGATCAGCTGCCCCCTTCACCGAGCGCGACCGGGCCTTTCTCGTGACCCTCTCGGGTCTGGCGGCGATCGCCATCACCAGCGCCCAGATGCGTGAGGCCGGACGCCAGCGTGCCGTCCTGGCCGAACGCGAGCGGATCGCCCGCGAGATGCACGACAGCCTGGCCCAGGTTCTCGGAGTGACCCACCTGCGGCTGCGAGCCCTGGACGCGCGCGAAGAGGTCGCAAGCAGCCCCGAGATAGCAAAAGAGCTCTCCGAGCTGGCGGACATCAACCAGGAGGCCTACCGGGATGTCCGCGAGGCGATCCTCGGCCTGCGGGATTCCAGCAAGACCGAAAGGGGGCTGGAGGACAACCTGCGCGCCTACCTGGCCAAGTACAGCCAGCAGTGCGAGATCGAGACCTCGTTGGACAGTGACCTCGACCACGAGCTGGCCCTGTCGCCGCGCAGCGAGGTCCAGGTGATCCGGGTCATCCAGGAGGCCCTGACCAACGTACGCAAGCACTCGGGAGCGAATTCGGCGACCGTGCACGTCACCGAGTCCGACGCCGCCACGACGTTCGTCGTCGAGGACGACGGTCACGGCTTCGACCCTGGTGGCTCGCTGCTGGACCGGGACGGGTACGGATCCTTCACCATGCTTGAACGGATGGAGCTGCTCAACGGAAGTCTGACCATTGACTCCGCACCGGGGCGCGGCACGCGGGTCATCGCATGCGTCCCCGAGCGGTCCCATCCCAGGCCGGTTCCGGTCGAGGTGAACAATGCCGGAGCATGAACCGACCCGCATCCTGCTCGTGGACGATCAACCGCTCTTTCGTGGGGCCATCGCCTCACTGATCGATGGCCAGGATGACATGGTGGTCGTCGGGGAGGCCGAGAACGGCTTGGACGGCGTGGAGAAGGCCCGCCTGCTGCTCCCGGATCTGGTCGTGATGGACGTCGAGATGCCGGTGATGGACGGGGTCGAGGCCACCCGCCTCATCCGCGAGCAGCTATCGACGGTCAAGGTCATCATGCTCACGGTGTCCGAGGCCGACGACCATGTCTTCGACGCCATCCGCTTCGGGGCCCACGGGTACCTGCTGAAGGACCTGCGACCCGAACAGCTCTACGACCTGATCCGCGCCGTCATGCGCAACGAGACACCCCTCTCACCGGCGATCGCCGGCCGCCTGCTGAAGGAGATCCAGAACGGGGCCACCAAGCGGAGCTCGTCGCCGGCGCCGCCGCAAGGCCCGCCCATTACGCGCCGCGAGCTCGAGATCCTCCAGCTCGTGGCCGAGGGCCTGAGCAACAAGGAGATCGGCAAGAAGCTGTCGATCACCGAGGGCACCGTGAAGAACCACGTCCACAACGCCCTCGAAAAGCTGCACATGGAGAACCGGATCCAGGCCACCGCGTACATCGTGCGGCAGGGCCTGGGGCGCCGTCCCGACCAGGACTGAGCGCACCTCGGGAGCACATCGGGCCTTCGGGCCAGTACCCCCAGATAGAGGAGGACCGGTCGGGCACTGTGCCGGTTCGGGGATGGTCTGGCAGCACGGAAGTGGCTACCGTCCGAGGTGGTGGGAATCGTGTGCGATCGGGAAGGGGCAGGCCGTGGCGTGTGAAGGCCAGCACCCTGTCGTGATCCTCTACAGGCACGCGTTGCTCGGTGAGGGAATCGCGACCTACCTTCGGGCCCATATTGGCGTCGAGGCTACGGTCGCATCGGCCCGTGACCCCGAAGCGGTCACGTCGGCGCTGGCCCTCGGGCCGGCAGTCGTCATCTTCGAGTCGAGCGACCCCTTCCAGCAGTTCAACCTGACCGCGCTGGCCCCACGCGCCGTCCTGATCGACGTGAGCACGGTCATCACCCGGGGCTCGGTCGTCTCTCCAGGGGTCGCCGGGCTCGAGCAGATCCTTCAGGCCGTGCGCGACAGCAGCAGCACCGTCGCTGGCCCGCTCGAGTCACAGCCCGATCCAGCGGGCCTGTACCGGAAATCTACCGTGCGGCGGATGGGAACTGGGCAGTAGGAACGCGACGATGGTCAAGGAGGCCAACGTCTCCATGTCACGCGTCGCGCCCTCCCTCGTGCGCGCCGGACAGTGCGAGAGGAACTGGCTTTCACATGAAGATGAGTCGACGGAGCCCCTCCGTCCCGGATCGAACCTTCAGCCGGCTGATGCGCCTGGGAGTCCTGGTGCTCGCGGTCGGCGTCGCGGCGTTCGGCACCATCTACTTCCAGGACCAACACGTCGCCGCGGGCCCGTCGTTGGTCGACCGGCAGACATCGAGCGCTGAGGCGGCCGTCCGCACGGCGCCAAACAACATCACCGCCCGGCTTGAGCTCGCGGCGACCTACCAGTCGGAGAAGCGCCTGGACGACGCGCTGACGCAGTACAACATCATCCTGAAAGCCGCCAAGGGTAACCAGGCAGCGCTGCTGGGTCGCGGCTCCGTCCTGACCGCCCAGGGTAACCTCACGGCCGCCGTGGCGGTTTACCACACGGTCACCGTTGAGTTGTCAACGGGAGAGTTCGCTGGCGCCGACCCACAGCTTCAGCAGGCCTACTACAGCCTCGGCTCGATCGCCCTGACGCAGGGCAAGACCAAGGAAGCCATCACCGAGCTCACAGCCGCACTCAAGATCAATGCCCAGGACTCGGACTCCCTGTACCTCATGGGAATCGCCCAGCTCAAAGCCGGTGCCCCCCAGGTCGCCGTCGACGCGTTCAACCAGGCCCTCCAGTTCGTGCCGACAGGATGGTGCCAGCCCTGGTCCCAGCTGGTCCTGGCCTACGGAAAGCTACACCGTGCGCCCCAGGCGGCGTACGCGGCAGGGATGGCGGACACCTGTAAGAGCCCAGCTAAGGCCAAGACCCGGCTCGCCGCGCTGGTCAAGGGACCCGAGGCCGTCAATGCCATGCTCGCAATCGCCCTGATCGCCGAGACGCAAGGCAGCAACGCCGAGGCGATCACCTGGTACCGCAAGGTCCTCACCGTCGATCGCACCAACGTCGCCGCACTCTCCTCCCTGAAGCAGCTCGGCGCGGGGACAACCCCTGCCAAGACAAGTCCAACGCCGAAGGCCGCAGGTTCCTCCACCACGCAAGGACCAAGCTGACATGACACCTTCCAATGGCACCACCTCGGCCGTCCCCGAGACCGCCACACCCCCGCCTGTGGGCGACGACAGCGTCGCCGGTGATGCGGCGCCCACGAAGATGAGCACGAAGCGCAAGGGGATCCTCGCCGCACTGCTGGTCGCCCTGCTGATCTTGGCCGTGCTGTTTGGCTGGTACCTGATGAACCGCAAGCCGCTCTCGCAGCTGCCAGGTCTCAGCCAGGCCAAGGCACCGCACTACGAGTTCAGCATCTACGGGACGACCAAGCCGCTCGGGGTGGCGGTCAGCCCATCCGGAGACCGCATCTACGTCACCGAGGAGGCTGGCCAAAACCTGGTGCACGTGTACGACCACACCGGCAAGCAGGTCGCCACTCTCAAGCCCCCGAGCTCCACCGGCCCCATACACACGCCCACCTACGTGGCCATCAACCCGACCACCCAGGACGTCTACGTCGGCGACCGTTCCACCTACAAGATCTATATCTACAGCGCGAAGGGCACCTACCTGCGCACCTTCGCACCCAAGGGGAACCTGGGTGTCGCCTGGGAACCCTTGGGGCTGGCGTTCGGCCCGGACGGCACCTTCTACGTCACCGACACCCGGGGCACGACCACCACGGGTCACCGGGTCCTGGTCTTCTCACCCACCGGCACTCTGGTGCGGTCAATGGGCGCACCCGGTGCGCTGGCCTTCCCGAACGGGGTCGCGGTCGACCAGCACGGCAACATCAACGTCGCTGACAGCAACCACGGTCGCCTGGTGATCTTCAACCCGGCCGGAAAGATCATCGCCACGATCGGTCAGGGGGTCGGCTCCGGCGACCTCGGCCTGCCGCGAGGCGTGGCAGTCGACGGCGCCGGACGCCTCTACGTCGTGAACACCTCTGAACAACAGGTACAGATCTACAACGACGCCAGCTCGAAGGTGGTAACGCCCACCTACATCGCAACCTTCGGGACCGAAGGGCAGCTCGACGGAACCTTCGAGTACCCCGAAGGCATGGCCACCGACACACGTGCTCACATTTACATCGCCGACCGGGAGAACAACCGGGTCCAGGTGTGGGGCTACTGAGCATGGGAGAGAGGCGTCAGTAAACAGAGCGCCGTTCCGTGGGGCGGCAGATGAAGATGTTTCAAACATGCAAGAACACAGAAAGAAGAAGGAGCAAGGGTAATGAGAAAAGGAAGCAGGCCGATGAAGAAACTTCTCTTCCTCGGCGTAGGAACCGCCCTCATGATCACCATGGGCGGCGTCGGTGCAGCACAGGCTGACACCGTCTCGCCGCCGCATAACATCACCATGTTGGGCAACAACGCCACCGCCGCAGTCAGCACCTTAGGGGCCGGGGCGTGTGCTGGATGCCACCGGGTCCACACGGCCACGACTGCCACGTTGCTCAAGATGCCAGAGGCCCTGTTGTGCAACACCTGCCACCATGGCCAGGGATCATCGCTTGACGTGGTTGACGGCACCCAAAATGGTACGGCTGCGCTTCGAGGCGGCGGCTTCGCCTTTGCCGCGATCGGCAGTGGTGCGGCGACCAAGACAAACGGCATCCCCGACCCCATCACGGGCCGAGTGGCGCACACCGCTACCGTCCCGGTGAATCTCGTCGGTGGTGTCCTGACGAAACAGGCCACAACGTCCCAGCACCTCGTCGACGGTACGACCTCCGGCACCATGTGGGGCAACGGACTCGGCAGCGCCACCGTTTCGGACTTTGGCCAGACCGCAGTCGTCTTGGAGTGCGGTTCATGCCACGACCCGCACGGCAACGGCAACTACCGCATGCTCAGGCCCATCCCCGTTGGCACCACACTGCCCAACAACGCTGACGGGACCAAGGCTGTCGGAATCAACATCCCCGACCAGCCCGCGGCCAACAAGGTCTACACAACGACCGACTACTGGAACGTCGCGGCACCATTCGTCCCCGAGACCCGGAACAAGGACATCAATGGGGTACCGATCGCGCTCGTCGGCGCCGGTACCACTGCCATCACGGACGGGTTCCTCGGCAGCATCTCGGCGTGGTGCACCACCTGCCACACGCGCTACCTGTCGGCGGGGGCAGCCACCAGCAGCGGTGACAAGGTCTACACGTACAAGCACCGCTCGGACGAGCAGGCCTCGAACAAGCCGAACTGCATCCAGTGCCACGTCTCGCATGGCTCCAATGCCGACATGTCCCTGAACCCGACCGGGACTCAGAACCCCGACGGGACAGCCCAGAACAGCGACCTGCTGCGGGTTGACAACCGAGGCACCTGCCTCATGTGCCACAACATGTAAGGAGACACCGAACACGGAAGTTTGAGTGTTCTCGGACTTCGGGTGGCCCTGTTTACCGGACCACCCGAAGTCCTTCCCCCGACAGCTAACCAGTCCACGGAGTTTCTTTGTGAAACGCATGAACAAGGGCTTGGCTCGCCGCGCCCGCGTGCAGGACGTGGTGGCGTACCCAGCCGTCTCGGTGGCCCTCGTGGTCGCGATGGCCTTCGCGTTGAGCTCGTTCGGCCCGACGCCGGTCGTGGCGCTCGCCGCCTCGACGGCTCCGGTAGCAACCCCGACCGCCAGCCCGACCCCCACGTCCGCCCCCAGCCCGGTCC
>Ga0066789_10000165_pt1 | contig 22541 bp, 24 predicted proteins | sample OrgsoiDNA2013049_FD_70960 | JGI IMG/M metagenome (GOLD analysis project Ga0066789, IMG submission 70960) | Permafrost soil microbial communities from the Arctic, to analyse light accelerated degradation of dissolved organic matter (DOM) -... | ecosystem: Environmental > Terrestrial > Soil >...
GTCCACTGTGCAGTTCCCGGGATACGGTCGGTAATTCGACTGACATCTCAATAGAGTTACGGCGGTCATAGCGAGAGGGAAACGCCCGGTCCCATTCCGAACCCGGAAGCTAAGCCTTTCAGCGCCGATGGTACTGCGCGGGCCACCGCGTGGGAGAGTAGGACGCCGCCGGACATCATTCAATTGAGGGTCACCCGTTCGCGGGTGACCCTCAATGCATTGTCGGGTCAGGAATATTCGGGTCTGGGTGTTTCCTGGACCAAGGTCTGGCAAGCACGAGAGAGGATGCGCCGGTGGTGGGGTCGAATTTTCGGACGGGCCAACCCGGTCGCCCGGCCCGCGGTCGCGTCAACCCGCCGGCCTCGGCCGGTCAGTCGAAGCCAGTTTCGAAGCCGAAGCGGGCGCCTGGTTCCGCCGATTCGGCAACAAGCGGTCGGCGCGGCACCCCGGCGGGCAAGTTCAGCAAACCTGCTGGCAGACCGTCGGCGACGGGCGCTGGGTCGGTCGGACGCCCGTGGCCGGCTCGCGAGACCTCGGCCGGCGCACGGCCGGCGCGGGACGCATCGGCCGGGCCGCGACCTGATCGGAAGATCTCGGCCGGCCCGCGGCCGGCGCGGGACGCATCTACCGGAGCGCGGCCGGTTCGGGACGCATCCGCCCGGTCGCGACCAGATCGGAATGCCCCAGCCGGCCCGCGGCCATCGCGCGACACATCGGCTAGCCCGCGGCCAGCGCGCGACCCAGCGGCTGGTCGGCCGGCCCGACAACGACCGCCCGAGGCGCGCGACGGAATGGCGACGCCGCAGCGTGCAGATCGACGCGGCCCAAGCACGGGCCGCACCCCAGACGATCCGCGAGGTCGACCCGCACCCACAAGCGCCGGTGCTGATCGGCGTCCAGCCCGTTCTGGCTCTTCACCCGGTCGACCTGCTGCCACCACTCGCTCGCCGGCACCGTCGCGGTCAATGTCGGCGGCTCGGTACGCATCGGGTCCAGGGGCATCCGGTGCACGAGGCACGGCGCCGACGAGGTCCGGGTCAGCTGATCGGCGTCCGCGGACGATCGACCCGGTCATCGATGAAGACGTGCTGCCCTCGGAGTTGCCACGCGAGGCCCGTGCGGAGCTTCGCACGATTTCCAAGGAAACCGCCGATCTCGTCGCGCGCCACCTGGTGATGGCGGCCCGGCTGATTGCGGACGATCCGAAGGCGGCGCATGCCCACGCCGACGCCGCTCGCCGGCGGTTGCCGCGCATTGCAGTCGTCCGCGAGGCCGTCGGCATGTGCGCGTACGCGAATGGCGACTGGGCCGAAGCCCTGGCTGAGCTACGTGCCAGCAAGCGCATCAGTGGTCGCGTCGATGTACTGCCGATGATGGCCGACTGCGAGCGTGGCCTCGGCCGGCCGGAGCGAGCGCTGGAACTCGCCACCGGCGCCGATGCTCGTCGGCTCGACCGGGAGGCCACGGTTGAGATGCGGATCGTCGTGTCAGGCGCGCGTCGTGATCTGGGCCAGGCCGACGCCGCGGTGGTGAGCTTGCAGGGCGCGGACCTTGATCCGGCTCGACGCGACCCGTGGTCGGCTCGCCTGTTCTACGCCTACGCCGACGCGTTACTGGCGGCTGGCCGCGGTCCCGAAGCGCGGCAATGGTTTGTCGCCACTGCGCTCGCTGATGCGGACGGCGAAACCGACGCCGCGGATCGGCTCGACGAACTTGACGGCACCTCGCCCGAGCCCTAGGCGCCTGCGCTGGACGTCGTCCACACCCAGCACGTCGTGATTGCCCTTCCACAATCTTCGGTCTCGCCCGGCTCAGCGAGTGTCGCGGCAGCAGGCTTGGGCGACCGGTCGTGTAGGCGGCCGAGGCGCGCCTGCCGGTGCGCTCGAACGAGGGAGCCGACGGGTGAGTCCAGCAGCGAAAGCCAAACAACCCGCGCACGACGCGGAAGGTCGCAACGACGTGGTCCTCGTGGGCCGGGTTTCAGCCGAGCCGAGCATGCGTGTCTTGCCGAGCGGTGACGAGTTGCTCAGCTGGCGTCTCGTCGTGGGCCGCGATGCAGCAGCCAGGGCGGCCACAGCCAATGCTCCGACCATCGACACGATCGACTGCATCGCGTACAAGGCGGCCGTCCGTCGGCTAGCGGCGCGTTGTATCGGCGGCGAAATCTTAGAGGTTCACGGCGCCCTACGCCGGCGCTTCTGGCGCGGCGCGAACGGGTTGGCCAGTCGCTACGAAGTCGAAGTGTTCGCGGCCAAGCGTCTCTCACCGGCTACGCGTCGAAGCGAAACAACCGCATGACCATCCCCGACTGTGGTTTTGGCAAGAACAGTGTCGACTTCCGCGGCATAGCAGCGCCAACCGATGCAACCGCCATCACCGACTCGAGCGGCGCCGGATTCAGTAGCAGCGCCGTTCCGCTCGTGCTGCGAGCGAGTTCGAGCGCTGCCTGCGGGCTGTGCTCCGCTTCCACTTCGCCGGCTGCGTCGGTTACCTGCCATAGAGCCGCCAAGACGAACTCGCTGGCGATGCTTGCGTCGAGCGACCACCACTCGTGCGTGGCCGCTGGGGGCTTGGCCGCGGCGAGTTGATGCGCGTCGGGGTCAACGAGCATCGCAAATCTCGTGCCATCGCTGACGACGAAGGCCGGCGCTGGCTGCTGTTGCAACAAGCCAAGCGCGCCCTCGACATCGGTCACGTCGGGTCCGAGCTCCACCACGCGAAACCCCCGTTCTGCGGCCGCCAAAGCGGTCGCGAATGACAGCCCGGGGATAACGCGATGGATCGCCCGAATATCCGGTGTGGCAACGCTGTTGTCGACCAGCAACGTCAGACCTGCGTCCCACGGTCCGTCCCCGGCGCCGACCCCGCGCAGCTCGTCCCGCAGGTAGCCGTAGGTCGTGTAGCGATGATGACCGTCGGCGATCATCGCGTGCCGCCCGGCGAGGTCGTCGGCGATATCGGCCAGGCTGGCCTCGTCGGTGATCGACCACAGCTCGTGCCTCGTCCCGTCGTCGGTCAGGGCGGTTGCCAGCGCAGGTGAGCCGACGGCGTCGGCACACCGGGCACTCGCGCGGCCGCCTCCGTCGTACAGCAAGAAGATCGGCTCCGGGTTGCCCTGCAGCGCGCGCATCAGCGCCAACCGATCCTCGACCGGGCCAACTCGTACGTTCTCGTGTGGCAAGATCACGCCGCCATCGAGCGGTTGCATGACGACTGCGCCAACCAATCCGCGTTGGATCACCAAGCCATCGTGGGTTTGTTGATAGACGTAGAGGGCCGGTGTGTCGTCGACAATCACGACGCCGTCGGAAAGCCAATGCTCGAACAGGTGCGCCGCGCTCGTGTAGCGGTCCGTCGACTGGTCGACCGGCTCGCGCGGCAGGATGACGCGAACAATATTGTGCTGGTCACTCGCTTCGAGCGCCCGCTGCTGTGCCTCATCAATCACGTCATAGGGCGGAGCGATGACACGCGCAAGATCAGTGTGAGCGGCGTAGCGAACGCCGCGGAACGGGCGCAGCTGCAATGTCCCAGCGGGCGAGCCACTCATGTATGCGTCCTCGCAATCGGCCTTGCAGATCGGGCGCTTATGGTAGTCGGCGCCAATCGACCGATCGCGGCTGGCGGTGATCCGCGGCCGTGGGCTCGGTGGATGCTCGGTGGATGATAAGGACATGGACATGGACGACGCCGCATTCACGTCGGGCGAGAGCTCAGACGTCGGCCCAGCCGGGCCAGTCGAAGAAGGCCCGTACGACTGGTACAAGCGTGGGTTGCGGCTGCTCAAGAGCGGGAGCGCGGGCGCTGCTGAACAGCTCCTCGCTCGGGCCGCGAAGGCCGAGCCGACGTCACGCAGCGCGCTTGAAGCGCTCGGCCGCGCGCAGTTCGAAGCCCGGCACTACGCACGTGCCAAAGCAACATTCGCCCGCATCATCGAGGCTGACCCAACCGACGACTACGGCCAGTTCGCATTGGGGTTGAGCGCCGTCCGCATCGGTGATGTGCGTACCGCCGTCGAGCACCTAGCCCTCGCAACCGCCTTGCGTCCCGGCGTTGCCCATTACGAGCGTGAGCTCAAGGCGGCGCGCGCACGGCTAGGCATCGCAGCGCGGCCCGCTCACCCGCCGACGCCGGATGCTCCTGCGCCAGATGACCTCGCGATACCGGATGACCTGCGGTGAGCCGGACTCCGAATCGCTATGTCCTCGGTACCACCCAGCCATTGGCGACTCGCTACGACGTCGCGCTGCTCGATCTCGACGGCGTCGTCTATCTCGGGCCCGACGCGATCACCGGGGCAGCAGCGGCCCTAGCGAACGCTCGCAACGTCGGGATGCGGCTCACCTTCGTGACGAACAACGCCTCACGCGAGCCGTCGATGGTGGCAACGCACCTCAACGAGATCGGAGTTCCGGCCACTGCGGACGACGTCGTCACGTCATCGCAAGCTGCCGCCCAGGTGTTGGTCGACCGCTGTGGACGCGGCGCGACGGTGCTCGTCGTCGGATCATCGGCCTTGCGCGCGACGGTCGAGCGCGCCGGCCTGCGGATCGTCGCGAGTGCGGGCGATCGACCTGACGCTGTCGTGCAGGGGTACTCACCCGACGTCCGGTATGCCGATCTTGCCGAGGTCGCATTGTCCGTTCGTGCCGGCGCGTTCTGGGTCGCAACCAACGCCGACAGCACGCTTCCGACGCCGCGCGGTCTGCTGCCTGGCAATGGCGCGCTGGTTGCGGCCGTCGCTACCGCCACTGGTCGGCAGCCGATTGTCGCCGGCAAGCCACAGCTGCCGTTGCATGCCGAGGCAGTGCGGCGATCGGCTGCAACAAATCCGCTCGTGGTCGGGGATCGCCTCGACACCGACATCGAGGGTGCGAACGCGGCCGACACCGACAGCTTGCTGGTGTTGACCGGCGTGACGGGTGTCTCCGATTTGATCAGCGCCGCGCCGCAGCTGCGCCCGACGTACATCGCGTTCGACCTCGCCGGGCTCGTCGACCTACAACCCGAAGTCGAACAGGCGGGGGGTGCTGCTCGATGTGCGGGTTGGTCAGCCGCTGTCGGTGAGGGCAACACGATCACGCTGGACGGCGACGGGCCGGCGTTAGCCGGGTTGCGTGCGGTGTTGGTTGCGGGCTGGTCAACGGACGCCGATTCGTCGAGCACCACTGGCCGAATCAATCTCGATGCGGGCGCGGCCCTTCAGCGGCTGGGCCTTCGCTAGCAGCCTTGTGTCAGATCATCGACCGAAGCCGCAGCAGATCCGCAAACGATGCGTGCACTTTGACCCGACCCGAGAGCCAGGCTGACCCGAGCGACAGGTCGCCGGCGGCGAGCGCGACGAGATCGTCGCTTGTCAGAACTAACCGAATCGCGGCGGGAGACTCATCGGCGCTTGCGCTGGACGTGATGTCGTCGAGGACGCCGTCGTGCAGGTGCCCTCGAAAGGTATAACCGAGGTCGGTCACCTGGGCACTCACCGAGCGGTCAAGTCCGTCGGCCCGCCGGTCGCCTGGGCCGGCCAACCGGTTCGCGAGGGCCGCGATCGCGACCTCGCACTCCTGCGCGTTCGCCACCCCGTTCCTTCCGCTTCGGTTGCCGCCTCGGCCGCTGTTGGAGGCTATCTCAAGGCGCGGCGCCCACCCGACTCAAGCCGCGCTAAGCACGAGGCGCGCTCCGCGCGGCCGCGCCGACCGATACGGTGAGGCGGTGGAAAACGACGCGCTGAACGAGCCCGCAGCTTGGGCAGCTCCGGAGGCTACCGGCGTCCGGCAGGTTGATGATGCTCTTGCCGAACTCACCCGACTTGACCAGCTGGCGACGTCGGAACATGTCGCCGTCTTCGAGGTCGTGCATCGCCAACTCCAAGATGCACTTGCCGACCTCAACGGTTCTTGAGTCTCGGCGAACGAAGCAGCTGGTGGTACGTCGCGCGCGACTCGACGCCGAGCTGGTGCGACGCGGCCTGGCCCGTTCGCGCAACCAGGCGGCCGAGCTGGTCGTTGCCGGTCGGGTGCGAGTAGCTGGCCAGGTCGCCAGCAAGGTCGCGACGGCCGTCGGCCCCGATGACCCGTTGCTCGTCTCGGACGTCGATCAGCCGACGGTGGTGTCGCGCGGGGCGCACAAGCTGGCGGGTGCGATCACGGCGTTCGGGCCGCTCGGTCTTCAGATAGCCGGCAAACGATGCCTCGATGCAGGCGCGTCGACCGGTGGCTTTACCCAGGTGCTGCTGACGCAGGGTGCCGGCGTCGTGATAGCTGTCGACGTTGGGTACGGGCAGCTTGCATGGTCGCTACAAACCGACGAGCGAGTAATCGTCGTCGACCGCACGAACGTTCGTGATCTCACCGTCGATATCGTCGGCGATCGAGTTGACCTGGTCGTCGCAGACTTGTCCTTCATTCCGCTCGGCCTCGTGCTGCCAGCCCTCGTGCGTGTTGCCAAACCAGAGGCCGACCTGGTTCTCATGGTCAAGCCACAATTCGAGGTGGGTCGCGAGAACGTCGGTGCCGGCGGGGTTGTGCGCGACCCGCTGCTGCATGCCGCAGCGGTGCGCGGTGTTGCTGACGCGGCAGCCACACAAGGGCTCGGCGTGCGAGCCGTCGTGGCCAGCCCACTTCCGGGTCCGGCCGGCAACGTGGAGTATTTCCTTTGGCTGCAGGCAGCTGCTGCGCCGCTTGACGAGGTCGATCTCGCGCGCGCCATCTCCGAAGCGCCGACGCCATGACGAATGGGAGGCCGTGAGTGGCAAGGAGCGTTCTGCTGGTCTGTCACACCGGCCGCACGAAGGCGGTGCTCGCTGCGCGCGACGTCGCCGACTTTCTCGCGGCGTACGCAATCGACGTCCGCGTCGTCGAATCTGAGGCAGAGCAACTCGACATTGCCCGCGCAACGGTGGTGCCAGGCACGCCCGAGGGTGCTGGTGCGGTGGAGGCCGTCATTGTGCTTGGCGGTGACGGCACGCTCTTGCGCGCTGCTGAATTTGCCCGCGACGCTGACGTGCCCCTGCTCGGCGTGAACCTCGGGCACATTGGGTTTCTTGCCGAGGCTGAGTCGGCCAACCTCGCCGACGCGGTACGGCGCATCGCCGAGCACGACTACGACGTTGAAGAACGGCTCACCCTCGATGTCGAGGTGGTGGTCGGCGACGAGGTCGTGTGGCGAAGCTGGGCGCTCAACGAAGCGTCGGTGGAAAAGTCACTTCGCGAACGCATGATCGACGTCGTTGTCGAGATCGACGGTCGGCCGTTGTCGCAATTCGGCTGCGACGGCGTCGTGCTGGCCACGCCTACCGGGTCTACCGCGTACGCGTTCTCGGCTGGCGGCCCAGTGGTGTGGCCCGACGTCGACGCCCTATTGGTTGTTCCACTCAACGCGCATGCGTTGTTTGCTCGACCTGTGGTGGTCACGCCACGCTCGACCCTCGCGGTCGAGGTGCTGAGCGCCGACGACGCCGGGATGGTCTGGTGCGACGGCCGGCGCGGTATCGAGCTTGTTCCGGGCGCGCGGGTGCGTGCGTTCGGTAGCCAACAACGGCTCAAGCTGGCCCGGCTTAGCCGCGGCCCGTTCACCGACCGACTCGTCGCGAAGTTCGGCCTTCCTGTGCGCGGCTGGCGTGGCGGCGTCCGCCTACCCGAATAGCATCCGACCGTGCTCGAGGAACTGCGCATCAGCGATCTCGGTGTCATCGATGACGCCGTGCTTGACTTTGCGCCTGGCTTGACCGTCGTGACCGGCGAGACCGGGGCCGGCAAGACGATGGTCGTCACGGGTCTGGGCTTGCTGTTCGGAGCACGTTCCGACGCGGCATTGGTGCGTTCGGGTTCGGCGCGCACCGCGATCGACGGCCGATTGCGAGTGCCAACCAATGGGCGGGTGGCTGGCCTGCTTGATGAGCTCGGTGCTGATCTTGACGACGGCACGCTGTTGGTGAGCCGGGTTGTCGGTGCAGACGGCCGTTCGCGCGCGCAGGTGGGCGGCCGATCCGTGCCGGTCGGCACGCTGGCCGATTTGGCCGACGACCTCATCGCTGTGCACGGGCAAACCGATCAGTTGCACATGCGTTCGCCGGCTCGACAGCGTGCGGCCATCGACCGATTCGGCGGCGCCGAGATCGACGCAATTCTCACTGCCTACAAAAGTGCGTATCGCGGTTATCTCGATATCGAAGCAAGGCGGACCGAACTTGTTGATCGCGCACGCGACCGCGAACGCGAGGCCGAGTTGCTTCGCGCTGGCATCGCTGACGTCGAAGCGGCCGCTCCGCTGCCGGGTGAAGACGTCGCCCTCGCCGCCGAGGTTGCGCGGCTGTCGCACGCCGACCTGCTGCGTGGTGCTGCATCGTCGGCACACGCCGGCCTGCTCAGAGACCCAGCCGGCGACGACGTACCCGATGCGGTCGGGTTGGTCGCTGGCGCGCGGGCGGCACTTGAACGCGCGGCGCCGCATGATCCTTCGCTCAAGATCATGGCCGATCGCCTTGGCGAGGCGGGCTACCTGCTGTCGGACGTCGCCACCGACCTCGCGGCCTACGTCGAAGACGTTGAGGCGCAGCCGCACCGTCTCGAGGCCGCCCAGCAACGCCAATCGGTACTGGCTACGCTCGTTCGTCGCCACGTGGCCGGATCGGATCTTCGAGCCGGTGAGGGTGGGGGAGTGGACGAGGTGCTCGCCTGGGCGGCGCAAGCCACTGAACGGCTAGCCGAGCTCGATGACGATGGCTCGCGCATCGCCGAACTCACCGCGCTATCGCAGCAACGCCACGAGGCGATGGTCACTCTCGCGGCCCAGCTCACTTCTGCACGCGAGCGGACCGCTGCTACCTTCGGGTCGGCGGTGACCGCTGAACTACGTGACCTCGCGATGCCGCATGCAGCCGTCACCGCCGCCGTCCGCACGACGCAGACGTACGGGCCGCACGGTGCCGACGAGGTTGAGTTGCAACTCACCCCGCATCCCGGGGCTCCGTCGCGTCCGCTGGCGAAGGGCGCGAGCGGCGGCGAGCTTTCGCGGGTGATGCTCGCGGTCGAGGTTGTGTTTGCCGGCGCCGACCCGGTCCCGACGTTCGTCTTCGACGAGGTCGACGCCGGTGTAGGCGGTCGAGCCGCCGTCGAGGTCGGCCGCCGCCTCGCCCGCCTCGCCCGGGTGGCCCAGGTGATCGTCGTCACGCATTTGCCGCAGGTCGCCGCCTTCGCCGATCGCCATCTCGTCGTCGTCAAGTCGGACGACGGGCTGGTGACCCGCAGCGGCATCACCTCCCTCGATGACACCGGGCGCGTCGCTGAGCTGTCGCGCATGCTGGCCGGTATCGAGGGTTCGGCCCTGGCTCAAGGACACGCCGGCGAGCTGCTGGCGGCGGCGTCGGGATTCAAGCTGAGCCTGTGACGCGCGGCACCCTTTGGCGTCGCCGCAAGCTGTTACCCTGAGAGTCCGTGGAGACAGTGCGTTGTCGGCCCGGTGCCAGGTTCGGGTCGGTCAGCTGTCTGCGAGCGTGACCGGGCACCAGACCACGGGAGTCATCAGTTGGCAGCACCGCAGCAAACACGGCACGTGTTCGTCACCGGAGGCGTCGCCTCCTCGCTCGGCAAGGGCCTGACGGCGTCCAGCCTCGGCAACTTGCTCAAGGCACGTGGTCTACGGGTGACCATGCAGAAACTCGACCCGTATCTGAATGTCGACCCCGGCACGATGAACCCGTTCCAGCACGGTGAGGTCTTCGTCACCGACGATGGCGCCGAAACCGACCTCGACATCGGCCACTACGAACGATTTCTCGACCGCGACCTGCATGGCTCCGCCAACGTGACGACGGGTCAGATCTACTCGACCGTCATTGCGAAAGAGCGCCGTGGCGAGTACCTCGGCGACACGGTGCAGGTCATCCCGCACATCACCAACGAGATCAAGTCTCGTATCCGCCAGATGAGCGGCCCCGACGTCGACATCGTCATCACCGAGGTTGGCGGCACCGTCGGCGACATCGAGTCGTTGCCATTTCTTGAGGCCGCACGCCAGGTGCGCCACGAAGTCGGTCGCGACAACGTGTTCTTCCTGCACGTCTCACTCGTGCCGTTCATCGGTCCGAGTGGCGAGCTGAAAACCAAACCCACACAGCATTCGGTCGCTGCGCTACGCCAGGTCGGTATCCAGCCGGACGCCGTTGTGTGCCGCTCCGACCGGCCGATACCGCAGAGCGTCAAGCGAAAGATCAGCCTGATGTGCGACGTCGATGAAGAAGCGGTCATCGCCGCGGTCGATGCGCCGAGCATCTACGACATCCCGAAGGTGTTGCACTCCGAAGGGCTCGACGCGTACGTCGTGCGGCGGCTCGGTCTACCTTTCCGCGACGTCGACTGGACAGCATGGGACGACCTGCTACGACGAGTGCACCATCCTGCGCATGACGTCACGGTCGCTCTGGTTGGCAAGTACATTGACCTGCCCGACGCCTATCTGTCGGTGACCGAGGCGCTGCGTGCCGGCGGCTTCGCCAACGATGCCAGGGTGAATATCCGGTGGGTTCCGTCCGACGATTGCGCGACGCCCGCAGGCGCTGAGCTTGCACTCGCCGGTGTTGATGGTGTCGTGATACCCGGTGGGTTCGGCGTCCGCGGTATCGAGGGAAAGCTCGGTGCGTTGCGGTACGCCCGCGAGAACCTGCTTCCGACACTCGGGTTGTGTCTCGGTTTGCAGTGTCTGGTCATCGAGGTCGCCCGAGATTTGGCCGGGCTCGACAACGCCAACTCGGCGGAGTTCGACCCTGGCACGCCGCACCCCGTCATCGCGACGATGGCAGAGCAGCGCGACGTCGTCGCCGGCGAGCGCGACATGGGCGGCACGATGCGCCTCGGGCTGTATCCCGCCGATTTGCTCGAGGGTTCGATCGTTCGCGAGGTGTACGGCACGGCATCGGTGAAGGAGCGACATCGCCACCGTTACGAGGTCAACAACTCCTACCGGGCGCAGCTCGAAGCGGCCGGGCTGGTCATCTCTGGCACGTCGCCCGACGGTCGGTTGGTCGAGTTCGTGGAGCTACCGCGCGATGTCCACCCGTACTTTGTTGCTACCCAAGCCCACCCCGAGCTGCGGTCGAGACCTGCCCGTCCACATCCGCTGTTTCGCGGCCTCATCGCCGCGGCGCTCGCTCGCGCCGACGGCTCGGCTGCCGTCGACGTGATCAAGTTGCCTGTTGCCACCGCATGACCTCCGGCGCGACGGCACAGCTCGGTGATCTCCCGCTGAATCCGCAGGTCGTGAGTTCGACCCGGCGATTTCACGGCCGCGTCTGGGACGTTGTGACCGACGTCGTCGAACTGGCCGATGGTCAGCGGGTCGAACGCGACGTGCTTCGGCACCCAGGCGCGGTCGGCGTCGTGGCCGTCGACGACGACCTTCGGATGTTGCTCGTCTACCAGTACCGGCATCCGGTATCGGCCATGCTGTGGGAACCGCCGGCCGGGCTCCTCGATGTCGAGGGCGAAGCGCCGCTCGTGGCCGCGGCCCGTGAGTTGTTCGAAGAAGCTGGCTACCGTGCCTCGCAGTGGTCGGTGCTCCTCGACGTGTTTATGTCGCCCGGCGGATCGGATGAGTCGGTGCGACTGTTTCTTGCTCGTGGCCTGACCCAAGTTGATGCCGCCGAGCGCCATGTGGGCGAAGGCGAAGAACGCGACATGCCGACTCAGTGGATCGGGCTCGCGGAGGCTCGCGCGCGCGTTCTGGCGGGCGAACTTCACAGCCCGCTCGTGGTTATGGGTGCGCTCGCCGCGGCCGCCGTGCTCGTCGATGGCGTCGCGGTCAGTCGTCCCGTCGGCGCGACCTGGATGCGGGGCGGGCCGTTGACCGATGACTCACGCCGCTACATGATCGCGGACGACGGCACACAATAGACTCGGCTCTGCCGCAGGCGATCCTGCGCCGTCGCCCGGGTGCCGACACCCCCGCCGCGGCCGAGGCGGAAGGCACCACGTCGTGAAGATCGGCGTACCGGGAGAAGTCAAGAATCACGAATACCGCGTGGCGATCACGCCCGCCGGCGTCCATGAATTGGTGCGCCAGGGACACGAGGTCGTTATCGAACACGACGCAGGGGTCGGGTCGTCGATTCCCGATGCTGATTTCATTGCGGCTGGCGCAGCAATCTTGGCGACCGCCGATGATGTGTGGGGTTCGGCTGAACTCGTTCTTAAAGTCAAGGAGCCGATTCCCGATGAGTACCACCGCATGCGCCGCGATCAGGTTCTGTTCACCTACCTGCATCTGGCGGCCTCGCGACAGTGCACTGATGCGTTGCTCGCGGCCGGCACCACCGCAATCGCCTACGAGACCGTTCAGCTCGCGGACCGCTCGCTTCCGTTGCTCGCGCCCATGTCGGAGGTTGCCGGTCGCATGGCTCCGCAAGTTGGCGCACGTTGCCTCGAGCGCGAAGCCGGTGGGCGCGGCATTCTGATGGGCGGCGTGTCAGGGGTGTACGCCGCCAAGGTTGTGGTTCTCGGCGCCGGTGTCTCCGGTATGAATGCCGCGGCGATCGCACTTGGTATGCAAGCTGAGGTGCTGTTGCTCGACAACAACATCGAGAAGCTGCGGCAGGCCGACCGCATCTATCAAGGGCACTTGCAAACAGTGGCGTCGAACGCCTACGAGATCGAGAAGGCTTGTATCGACGCCGATCTCGTCATCGGGGCGGTGCTGGTTGTGGGCGCGAAGGCTCCGAAGCTGGTCAGCAATGATCTCGTCGCTCGTATGAAGTCAGGCGCGGTTCTGGTTGACATCGCCATCGACCAGGGTGGTTGCTTCGAGTCGTCGCGGCCCACGACTCATGATGCGCCGACGTATCGCGTTCACGACACCCTCTTCTACTGCGTCGCGAACATGCCAGGGGCCGTGCCGCACACCTCGACGTACGCGCTGACCAACGTGACGCTGCCCTACGTACTCGAACTCGCCAATCGCGGCTGGCAGGCGGCCTGTCGCGCCGATGCCGCCCTCGCCCTTGGTGTCAACGTCCACAACGGCGCCGTCGTGAGCGCGCCGGTGGCCGACGCGCACGGCCTTCCCCACGTCGCCCTGGCCGAGGCCCTAACCTAATTGCGTGACGGTGCGCAGCTCGTGACGGCGCCCAAGGTCATCCCCACGCCAGACGCGCCCAAGACGCCCGACGCTCCCGACGCTGCTGGCATTCCTCGTGCGATCCGCAGCTACCTTGATCATCTGGCGGTCGAACGTGGCCTCGCGGCCAACACGCTCGCCAGCTACCGGCGCGACCTACGCCGCTACCGGGCATTCCTCGATCTCACCGGCCGATCTGAGGTCACCGACATCACCGAACTTGATGTCGCGGGCTTCCTTGCTGCGCTGCGGCAGGGCGACGACATGCACCCACCACTGGGCGCGACATCAGCCGCCCGCACGATCGTCGCTGTTCGAGGCTTCCACCGGTTTGCAGTGCGCGAAGGTGTGGTCGAATCCGATGCAGCCGGGGCGGTGAAACCCCCGGCGGCCAGCCGCCGGTTGCCGAAGGCGATCGCCGTCGAAGACGTCGTGCGGTTGCTCAACGCCACCGGCATCGACCGCGAAGAGGGCACGTCCGCGAGCGCTGCCCCGTCCGACCGCACCACCTTGGAGCACGGCGCGGCGGCTCATGCCTCGTCTGAGGCTGCTGGTGTTGATGGTGCTACTGGTGCTAACGTCGCCGCCGGCAGTCGAGCTCGCTCGCTTCGAGATCGGGCCTTGCTCGAAGTTTTGTACGGCACCGGCGCGCGCATCTCCGAAGCTGTTGGACTCGACGTCGATGACATCGACCTCGATAACGGGGTTGTACGTTTGCTTGGCAAAGGGTCCAAGGAACGACTCGTGCCACTTGGTACGTACGCCCGTTCGGCAATCGATCGATATCTCGCCCAGGGTCGACCCCGTCTTTCGGCCGGCCGCGATTCAGGCGCCCTATTTCTGAACGCGCGCGGTGGCCGGCTGTCTCGACAAAGTGCGTGGACGGCGCTGCGGGACGCAGCCACCAGAGCTGGCCTTGCTGCCGGAATCTCGCCGCACACGTTGCGGCATTCGTTCGCCACCCATCTGCTCGACGGCGGCGCAGATGTACGCGTGGTGCAGGAGTTGCTCGGTCACGCGTCGGTCACGACGACCCAGATCTACACCCTCGTCACGGTGGAGAAGTTGCGTGAGGTCTATGCCGCGGCACATCCACGCGCACTTGGCTGACGTGTGTGCGTCGACCCGTAAGGCGATTGCTGAAGCTTGCGCGCCTTCGCTAGTTGACCCGCTTGTGGGCATTGCAACAACGCGTTCTGCGCTGCCGATCGCGCGTGAATTCACAGCTGCGCGAACACCGCTTGCCGCAAGGGAGGTCGCACCCCTAGAGTTCTCGATTCGTCGGCAGGACGATGTGTCTTTGCATCGCCTGATCGGCAGAGAGGTACACCGATACATGGCTAAGTCGACATTTTCGGCTGACGATGAGCGCTCTCCCGTTGGCGATCCCGAACCGACGTTTGACCTTCCGATGGGGCGCGCCACGTCGCCCGGCGGCGCCCCGCTCGACGCCGCTGGTCGCCCCGTTGCGCCGTTCCCTGACCCGCCTGTCCTGGAGCAGCATGGGCCGGCGTGGGTGCTCGCCATGTGCAACCAGAAGGGCGGGGTTGGCAAGACGACGAGCACGATCAACCTGGGTGCTGCGCTGGCGGAGTGGGGACGTCGGGTCTTGCTGGTCGACTTCGACCCGCAGGGCGCACTGTCGGTCGGACTCGGAGTCAACCCGCACGACCTCGACCGAACGATCTATAACGTGCTCATCGAACGCGACGTCGCCGTCGACGACGTCCTGCTCAAGACGAACACCCCCGGCATGGATCTCCTGCCGAGCAACATCGACTTGTCCGCGGCCGAGATCCAACTCGTCAACGAGGTCGCCCGCGAACAGGTGCTCGCCCGTATTCTCGCCCCGGTCTTGCCCGACTACGACATCGTCTTGATCGACTGCCAGCCCTCGCTGGGTCTCCTCACGATCAACGCGCTGACGGCGGCCGACAGTGTGATCATTCCGTTGGAATGCGAGTTCTTCGCACTCCGCGGTGTCGCGCTGCTGATGCAAACCGTGGAAAAGGTTCGCGAACGGCTCAACCCTCGACTTGAGGTTGAGGGGATTCTCGCCACAATGTATGACCCCCGCACGTTGCACAGCCGCGAAGTTCTGTCCCGTGTCGTCGAGGCTTTCGGCGACCGGGTTTTCCACACCGTCATCGGGCGCACAGTGCGCTTTCCCGAGACGACGGTCGTCGGCGAACCCATCACCACCTATGCCTCGAGTTCGGTGGGCGCACGCGCCTACCGCGAGCTTGCGAAGGAAGTGCTCGCCCGATGAACCGCCGTCCACGCCTGCCCGGTGCCGATGAGTTGTTCCGTTCCACCGGGGGAGGCGCTAGTCACCCGACGGCGCTCGCTGAAGCGGCGGCGCCCGATGTCGGCCAGCTGGGCCAACTCGGTCGCGCTCGTCGTCCGGTCGATGGTCGTGATGGATCGCCGGACGAGGCGCCGGCCGTGCTCGACGACTGGCTGGCGGCGACGGCAGACGCTCCACCGCTGCGCCCGGTCCGAATCGGGCGGCGGACGGCCGAAGCTCGTCCCACCGGGCGTGAACGGCACGATGAGAAGATCACGGTCTATTGCTCGCCGGAAGAACTGCTGCAGATCGAGCAGGCGCGGCTGACGTTGCGTGGGTCACACAGCCTGGCCGTCGATCGCGGCCGCATCGTCCGCGAGGCAATCGCGGTTGTCTTGGCCGATCTTGAGGCCAAGGGTGACTCGAGCATCTTGGTGCGCCGTTTGCGCGGACGCTGATCGTCTGTGCTCTATGCGCTGCGGTTTCCCTTTTCTTTTGGTGTCCTGGTAGTCGCTTTCGTGCTGGCCATGGTCATCCGGGGCGGCGTACAACGGTTGATATCCGGACGTCGCCAACCCGCCTGGGTCCGCGCGAACACGAAGCGTCGACGATCGACCTGGCTCAAGCCGTACGTCGACCCCTACGGCTTCATCGCCGTCTTACTCGGCGGCATCGGCTGGGGCATCGCGGTCGAAACCGGTGACCCGCGCAGCCGCTCCCGGGTGCGGCATGCGCTTCAGTTGATCGCCGGCCCGGTCGTGCTCACGGGTCTGGGCATCGGCATGCTCGCCATCTTTCGGGCGGTATCGGCCGTCCCCGGCCCATGGCCATCGCTACGGTCGGTTATGTTCGGCTCCGCCTTCGTGTCCCGGCCGAATATTCACTACGTCCTACCGTTCGGGCAGGTGGCCCTGTTCTTGGCCGGCGTCGAATTCGTCGCGCTTGGCGTCATCGCGATCATGCCGATCCCGCCGCTCGACGGCGGGAAGCTGCTGTTTCTCTTGGTGCCGCGCAAGGGGTTTTGGCAGAAGGCGCGGTACCGCCTGGACGAGGAGAATTGGGGCGTTCTGCTCCTCCTGATCCTCGCTCTGCCCATCCTCTTTCGCCGGTTGGCGCTGGTGGCCGCGCTGGCGCGCATCGTTGACCCCTTGGTCCGGTTGGTGAGCTGATGCCGCGTGCTGCCTCATTGAATGAGTCGGCCGCCGAGCCGCAGCCGGCTTTCGAGGTGCACCTCGGTGTGTTCGAAGGCCCGTTCGATCTGCTGCTCGGCCTGATTGCCAAACATGAACTCGACATCACCGCGATCTCCATATCGACGGTGACGGACGAGTTCATCGCGTTCATCAAGCAGATGGGCCCGGTCTGGAACCTCGACCAGGCCAGCGAGTTCCTTGTCATCGCGGCGACGCTTGTCGATCTGAAGGCCGCCAGGCTGCTACCCAGCGGCGATGTCGAGGACGAGGAGGATCTCGCCCTTCTCGAGGCGCGCGACCTGCTTTTTGCCCGCCTTCTCCAGTACCGCGCCTACAAGGAAGTCGCCGCAATCATGGCCGCAATGCTCGCGGCCGAGACCAGCCGGTTCCCGCGGGCAGTTGGCCCCGAGCCCCGGTTTGCCGGTTTGTTGCCCGAGGTCTTGCTGGGGCTTGGTCCGCAGCAGTTTGCTGAATTGGCGGCTCGCGCACTCACCCCGCGGGCACCCCAAATCGTCTCGGTCGCGCACTTGCATGCGCCAACGGTCAGCGTGACTGAGCAGACGGCAATCATGAGCGAGCGGCTCCGGCGGTCTGGCACTGCCACTTTTCGCTCGCTGACCGCGGATTGCACGGTCACCGTGGAGATCGTGGCTCGGTTTCTTGGCCTGCTGGAACTCTTCCGCGATGGGTACGTGGCCTTCGAGCAGGTGACCCCATTGGGCGATCTGCTGGTGCGGTGGACGAACCAGCAAGCGCCTGCCGTTTCGCCGGCCGCCGGGGACGATACGTCGAACGGGCACGCCACCCCCGAGCAGCCGGACAGTCACGAGAAGGCTGCCGTCGTCTTGCCGTGAGATCCTCAGGGGCGGCGATCGCGCGCAGCTAGACAGGTTCGAAGGAGCGGGAGTTGTCGGTGGTCGACCAAGCAAGCCATTTCGGCGGTCCAGACGGAAACGCGGACGGCGTTGGCGGCGGTGCGGGAGACGTAGAATTCGCGCCGACAAGCCCGACTCCGCCGGACGTCGACAACCCGCCCGCTGGCCCGGCGTCCCCGGGCGAACTTCGCGGAGCGCTTGAAGCGATTTTGCTCGTCGTCGATGAGCCCGTTGAGCCCGTGACCTTGGCGCAGGTTCTGGAGACGCCGGTCCCGCAGATCCTCGACGAGCTGCACAGTTTGCGCGCCCAATACGAGGCGGACGAGCGCGGATTCGAGCTTCGGGAAATCGCGGGGGGGTGGCGCTTCTATACGCGCGCAACTTTCGCGCGATTCGTTGAACGGTACGTTTTGGACGGCCAGCACGCGCGGCTGACTCAGGCCGCACTCGAGACGCTCGCTGTCGTTGCCTACCGGCAGCCCGTCAGCCGGACCCGGGTGAGCGCTGTGCGTGGAGTGAATGTGGACGGCGTGATGCGCACGCTGGTCAGTCGCGGCCTGGTCGAGGAGGCGGGGTCCGACCACGACTCAGGTGCGCTGTTGTACCGGACTTCGCCGTACTTCCTTGAGCGGCTTGGCCTTCGCACGCTGGATGATCTGCCGCCGTTAGCTAACTTTCTACCTGAGTCTACGTCAATAGACGACCTAGAAGTCGAACTCTCAAGTGAAGGTCGAGATGGCAGAGGCTAAGAATGAACGGCACGATGAGAGCGCCAATGAGTCTGATGGTGAGCGTGACGGCGTCCGCCTGCAGAAGGTGCTGGCCGCTGCTGGCGTTGGCAGCCGGCGCGCGTGCGAGGCCCTGATCGAGGCAGGCCGGGTCGAAGTCGACGGACGGCAGGTGACCGAACAGGGTCTGCGGATCGACCCGGAACACGCCGTGGTCAAGGTCGACGGTGCGCGCGTCTCGGTTCGAGCCTCATCCGTCTACCTCGCGGTGAACAAGCCGCGGGGGATGGTGAGCACGATGTCGGATCCCCAGGGCCGCCCCTCGCTGGCCGACCTCATCACCGATCGTGAACAGCGATTGTTCCATGTGGGCCGCCTGGACGCCGACAGCGAAGGCCTGATCGTTCTGACAAACGACGGGGAGCTGGCACATCGGCTGACCCACCCGTCGTTTGGCGTGCCGAAGACGTACCTGGCCGAGGTTGTGGGTGCAGTGCCCCGCGACTTGGGCCGACAGTTGCGCACTGGCGTAGAGCTTGAAGACGGTCTCGTGCAGGTGGATTCGTTCCGCGTCGTAGGACGATCTGGTGCTCGAGTGATGGTCGAGGTCGTCTTGCACGAGGGCCGAAACCACGTGGTGCGCCGCCTGCTCGCAGCAGTCGACCATCCCGTCCAGCGGTTGATTCGAACCGCAGTCGGGCCGCTCCGACTGGGCGACCTTCGGCCCGGAAAGGCTCGTCCATTGACGCGGACCGAGCTTGCCGAAGTCTTCGCGGCTGTCGACCTGTAGACAACCCAGAAGGAACTAGTCGGCTTACTGCTAAATCTCTAAGTCGATAGAAGTCGTTGTCGCTATACCCCTTCCCACGTGCGGTCGCGTTGCCGACGTTGCGATCGCGTACGAAACGGTGAGCATCGTTGCAGCTCAGCGGCCATCCAATATCACTTCAGCGTTAAGTCGATAATCAGCCAGCGTCCTCGATCGTTCATCGATTGGAGTCGAATCGACAGATCGCTTTGTTAACACATAGCTTGCGCGACTACCCGACACGCCGCCTAAGCGCTTTGAAGCGATATCGGCACCTCGCTAAGGTGACCCCGGATGTCCGAGGCGATCGAAGGAGCATGGGGTGGCGGTCAGGGCCGTTCGCGGTGCGATTCAGGTCGACGCCGACGAGCCCAGTGAGGTGCATCGACGGGTCCGCGAGATGCTCGCCGCCGTGCTCGAGCGCAACGGGCTTACTCCCGATGACGTCATCAGCATCTTCTTCACCGCGACCACCGACCTCACGTCGTGCTTTCCGGCCGCTGGCGCCAGGGAGGCCGGCTTTGCTGACGTCCCGCTCCTGTGCGCGAGCGAGATCGCGGTGCCGGGATCCCTACCCCGCACCGTCCGACTGCTGGCGCACGTCGACACCCCGCGGCCCCGAGCCGAGATCCGGCACGCCTTCCTTGGCGCAGCAGCCTCCTTGCGTGACGATCTTCGACAGTGACCCAATCTGTGAACGACAAGTCAAGTAGCGGTGCGTTACCTGCGAGCCCCCCGACGGCACCAGCGGACAACGCGGGGCTTGGGCACGTGCTCATCGTCGGAGCCGGCTTGATCGGAACCTCTATCGGCCTCGCGCTCCGTCAGAAGGGTGTCGAGGTCTCGTTGCACGACCTTGCGCCAGGGCGGCTGGCGCTCGCCGGCGAGCTTGGGGCCGGCCGAGCGGCCACCGCAGGGGATACCTACGACGTAGCAGTGCTCGCTGTTCCTCCGTCGGCAATACCGAGTGAGCTAGTTCGCATACAGCGACTCAATCTCGCCCGCACGTTTACGGATGTGGCCTCTGCAAAGGCTGAACCTGCACGTGAAGCTGAGATATTGGGCGCTGACATGTCGTCCTACGTCGGCGGTCATCCAGTCGCTGGCCGTGAACGGTCTGGGCCCGCAGCGGCACACGCCGACTTGTTCATCGGTCGGCCGTGGGTCATATCGGCCAACGCCATGGCCCGGCCGGGCGCGATCGCGGACGTATGGCTGCTGGCTGAGACATGCGGAGCGGTCCCAGTCGCGATGTCGGCCGACGCGCACGATGCGGCGCTCGCCACCGTCTCGCACCTCCCCCACATCGTGGCCTCGCAGCTGGCGGCTCAGCTGGCAACCACCGACGACGCGACGGTCGGGCTCGGTGGTACAGGACTGCAGGACACCACGAGAATCGCCGCTGGAGACCCCGACCTCTGGACCCAAATCCTGGCCGCGAACGCAGCCCATCTTGCGATCGCCCTGGCCAAGTTTTCCGCTGACATCCAGGCCACCGTCGCCGATCTCGAACGCATTGCCACGGGCGATGCCGCGGCGCTCAACGCGGTTCTGGCCACACTTCGACGCGGGGCTGCGGGTCGTGCTCGGGTGCCGATCAAGCGCGGGCTGCCGGCGGCCGGGTTGGTCACCGTCCCGATCGTGGTGCGAGACGCACCGGGCGAACTCGCTGCGGTACTGCGAGCGCTTGGCGAGGCGGGCATCAACGTGGAGGACGTGCGGGTCGAACACGAGCCCGGTCGCGACCGGGGCCTCGTTGAGCTCGATGTGCGGGAGGACGTTGCGGCCGCGCTCGTGTCGTGCATGCAGGACGCAGGGTGGGAAGTTTATTCGTAAGGCGCTTAGCCGATAAGTCGACACATCGATAAAGACATCAATTGCGAGTGCCGCCGCGCTTCGGCGTGTGCAGCGACCACGCCAGCTGCCGGTACGATGACTCCCAGCGTGCCGGCATTTACAGCGCACGGCATCAGCTTGCGGAGCGCAAGGGATCAGGTTGTAGTGGCGCAAGCCATCATGTTGTAGTGGGTGGGAGAACAACGATGGCCGCCGATAAGGCGCCGTGGCAGGACGCCGTTTACGGGATCGATGACTCCGGGCAACTTGTCGACTCATCGACCCTGGTGGTTGCCATCGACGGCCCGTCAGGGGCCGGAAAGTCGACTGTTGCTCGCGGGGTCGCGCGGGCGCTGCGGTGCCGATATCTCGACACCGGCGCGGTGTACCGGGCATTGACCTGGGCTGTCCTCGAGCGCGGAACTGATCCCGATGACGAACGCGGGGTCGCCGGCGTACTCAACGACTTTCAACTCGAGTTGTCGACCGATCCCGACGACGTCGCAGTTGTCGTCGTCGGCCACGACGTGACGGCTGCGATCCGGGGACCGGCGGTGACCGCGGCGGTGAGCGCAGTGAGCGCGATCACTCGCGTTCGCACGCAGTTAGTGGCGATGCAGCGTTCGATCATCGGTGGTGGTGGCATCGTCGTCGAGGGCCGTGACATCGGCACGGTTGTCTGCCCCGATGCGGACGTGAAGATCTTCCTCACGGCCAATCCCTCGGTCCGGGCGACGCGGCGCTTTGTCGAGGACGACGATCCGGAGGTCGACGTCGATGCGGTCGAGGCCGACCTCGCCCGTCGGGATCGCCTCGACACGAGCCGGACGGACTCGCCACTGGTCGCTGCCGCCGATGCGATCGCGATCGACTCCACCTCGATGGACGCCGCCTCCGTTATCGCGGCGGTGCTGGATATCGTCACGGCCCGTGTCCACGCCCGATCGACGCCGCGATGAGCCGCGACGGTTCTGACGGCGCTGACTCGGGCGCTGACTCAGGCGTCGGCGGGTTGAGTGCCGGCGGGCCCAGCGAGGAACGCGCCGACGGAACCTGGGAGTCAGAGGACGACTGGCTGGCGATGTCCGACGACGAGTCGGGACACGGGGTCGCGGTCGGCGAGTCAGCTGGCAGCGATCCAGCCGGCGAGGCGGCTGACGACGGCGACCTGTTTGGCCCCGTGGGCAAGCCGCCGCTCGTGGCGATCGTCGGCCGACCCAACGTCGGCAAGTCGACGCTGGTGAATCGAATTCTCGGACGGCGCGAGGCGGTCGTCGAAGACGTACCTGGCGTCACCCGCGACCGGGTGACGTACGAAGCGAACTGGCGCGGCCGCACGTTCGTGCTGGTCGACACCGGTGGATGGGAACCGGACGCACTCGGTCTCCAGGCCGAGGTTTCTGCACAGGCGGAGATCGGGGCGTTTGCCGCCGACGTCGTTGTGATGGTCGTCGATGCCACCGTTGGCGCGACCGACACCGATGAAGCTGTCGCGCGGGTGCTGCGAAAGGCGCGCAAGCCAGTAGTGCTGGTCGCGAACAAGGTCGACACCGCCAAGGGAGAGTCGGACGCCTCCGGCCTATGGTCGCTCGGTTTGGGCGAGCCACACGCAGTGAGTGCGTTGCACGGTCGTGGTTCCGGTGACCTCCTCGACGCCATCTTCGCCGCCTTGCCCGAACCACCCCCTGAGGAGGGCGAACCACGATCCGG